>Ga0070672_100000007_pt1 | contig 104699 bp, 109 predicted proteins | sample KBSM13metaG_FD_66151 | JGI IMG/M metagenome (GOLD analysis project Ga0070672, IMG submission 66151) | Miscanthus rhizosphere microbial communities from Kellogg Biological Station, Michigan, USA - KBS M1-3 metaG | ecosystem: Host-associated > Plants > Roots > Rhizosphere > Soil ... | reverse complement strand
ACCGCGTACTACAAGGCGTGGCTGCGGATCAGGGCGCTGATGATGACGCCGCCGACAGTGACCAGGCCCCACATCAGTCTGTCGAACTTCTTATCGAACCGCGCGAACCCGGATTCCATCCTCGCGTCGGCCCGAGCGAACCCGGCCTCCATCTTCTTGCAGACCTCTTTCAAGTCGCCTCGAAGCTCGCCGATGTCGACGTCCACCTTGGCGAAGCCGTTGTCGACCTTCCTGCTGAGGTCGTCGAGGCGGGGGTCGGTCCAGGCTCGTTCGGGAGTCTCCACGGTCATGATCTTAGCGCAACCTTTCGTCTGCGGTGAAACGGCTGAACTCATGGGGTCGCGACGCTATGCCGGATCGACGCACGCGTGGTGCGCTGATCGTCAAGAATCAGGAAAGAGAGTCGTGCAGATTTGAAAGGCGGCCCAGCTCCTCCAGCCTCAAGGCTGCAAAGAGGGCATCGGCGCACTGGCCCAAGGGGTGGTCGAGGCATTTCTCCACCGTCTGCAGTCGGTTGGAAACCGTCTGGCGGCTGACTCCCAAGGCTGCGGCGGCCGAGCTGCTGTTGCCGTCAGCCGCGAAATACGCTCGAAGGGTCTCCCGGAGGAGCGTGCCGCGGCCACCCTTCTCTCCCAGCGGCGCCAGGTACATCTCCCGCAGCGAGGCGAGCAGCAGCGGGTCCTTGGCGGCGGCGGCGATCAGGGCGATGTCCCGATATCTGACGGCACCGCCCGAACCCGGCTGGGCGAGGCTGACTGCGGCGCGGGCTTGTTCGTGGCTCCGTCGCCACCCGGAGAGGCCTTCGCCGGGCTCGCCGATCCCGAGTGGAGTCGAGTCCGGCCAGTTGCGAGCAGTCCACTTGCCGATCAAGTTGACGTCGAGGGGCCGGCGACCGCTGATCCAGGCCCAGGTCTCGTCATCGGTGGGCCTGACCGCCAGGAACCTTGCATCGTTCTCGACGCTGAGCTGCCGCAGGAGCGGGCGGACCACCGAGGAGCGGGCGACGATCCCAAGGTGATGACCTGAGAGCTCGTATTCAAGGGAGGACGGATCGACCGGCTCGCCGTCGAGGAAGCGCTGGATTTGCTCGAGGCGGCGGCCTTCTTGGGAACTGTTTGGGACGGTCGTCTCCCGGCGGTATTCGCCCGATGCGGTTGCGACCAACCGATCGAAGGCCGTCTCTTGGGCCGTCAGCACGCTTCCGAGCAGCGCCGTCTCGAGGGTCGCCATCGCGGTTGCCTCGCTCAGCACGAACTCGTGCAGGACCATCTTCGCCGCCAGGTAGCGACGGAGGACGCGCTCCAGCGGAATGCGGTGCCGGGCCGCCAAACGAGCCTGCATGAGCAGCGGCAGGGGCATCGGCGCGGCGCGATCCTCGCCAACCGCGATCACTTCGATCCCGTATTCGACGCCTCTGTAGACCGCTTCGTTCAGGCCCTGCAGGTAGTCGAGCTCGCGGACCGGGTTCTCCTCGTCCATCGCGTGAAGGCGGTCGAGGATGGCCTGATTGATCTCCCCTGCCTGCGCCCGCAAGCGCTCGGCCAAGAGCGACCGTCCCTCTGCAATCCCTCGCGGATCGCCAGCTGCTGAGGCTGAGATACCGATGCGTGCATATTAGGGAATTTCACAAGACACTTCAACGAATTCTGCCTCAGTGATCAGCCTCGTCTCGGGGCCGGGGCCAGCACGCCCGGAGAGCGCTTAAGAGGGGTAGTGGACGATCAGCTCCAGATCCTCTTCGGCCACCTCGAACAGATCTAATTCTTGTCCCTGGTCGTCGGAGATCTCCACCAGCTTCGAGGGGCCATGGTCGATAAGAGCGGTCCCTTCGGTGCCGGCGGGCCATCGACCGATGTCCCGCCTTAGGGCGACAACGTCGAGTTCTCTGATCCTCGTTCGCACAACTGCCATATTGCATCACCTGGCCCTTGGAATTGCGTTGATCAGCCGGGGCGGTAGCAGGGGCGCGGCTAGCTCCCAAACCGTCCTCACGTCGGCCACTCGATCACTGTAGCTCCCGTAGCCCACTACAGGAAATTCGACAACGCACTTCCACCCATACGGTCGATTGTCCGTTACCGCTTTGACCGGGTGCTGCCGGATACCGAGCCTGATCTCATCCTCCAGATAGTCGATTGACTCGATGGTGATGCCGAGCATCACAGCAAAGCCCCATGCCTTGGCCCCGCCCCTGCGGTGTCCGAGATTCAGTGAGTAAGCAGAGAGCTTCTCGCGAACGCCAAAGGCTTCCTCTGCTCGCGGCAGTAGCTCTCCAACTTGCGGCGGCCAAACCATGGCCGCGACGCTAGGTCGGGCGGGCGCACGCGTGGTGCGCAGAATGTCAGGAATTAGAGGCGGGTTTCCCGCGACTTCGACACGGCCATCAGGGCGGCCCAGCTTCCCAGCCGCTGAAGTTCGAGCTGTCGGGTTCGATCGCTTCGCGGACTCTGGCCACCGCGTCGTCCTCGGAGCCCGCCGCGACGGTGACGGTGTAGATCGGACGGCCGGTGCGGACGGTGCCGGTTTCGGGGTGACCGGCGACCATCGAAGGCCGGCGGCCCTGCAGCTCGATGCCCGTTGCGGCGAGCCGCTCCCGCTCATCCCCGGTCAGCAGACCCTTGAAGCGGACAGCGAAGGTGGGCATCGGCTCACCTTACCTCGATGGGTACGATCTTCCTGTGAAGAAGGAGGGGCGGATTGGGAACTGGAGCCCGGATGGGAAAGCGGAGCGTGCGGCGGCTCGGCGCGACATTCGCGAGCTGACTCCGGCTCAGCGGGCGGAACAGGTCTTCGAGCTGTCCCGGTTCATGTCCCGAGTGGCCGAGGCGGGACGTCGCCGGCGCCTTGGCTGAACTCGATATCCAGGCCATCCTCGAGCGTCTCGTCGAGGGGGAAGTTGAGTTCCTCCTCATCGGCGGGGTGGCGGTGGGGTATTACGGACACGTCCGCGCGACCAAGGACGTGGATTTGGTGCCGGCTCCTGATCGCGAGAATCTGGAGCGTCTGGCGCAGGTTCTGCGCGACCTCGAGGCAGAGATCGAGGGTGCGGAAGATTTCGATGAGGGAGAGCTTCCCAATCCCCTGGACGCTTCGACCTTGGAGCTGGGCGGGAACTGGGTTCTGTCAACCCGGCTGGGGCGGCTCGACGTGATGCAGTGGATCGGGGACTGGGCGCTGTGGGCACAACTTTCACCCGGCGCCCTCGAGGATCGCATCGCCGGGCTGCCGATCAAGATCGTCAGCTACGAGGACTTGGTGAAGTTGAAGGAATTGGCGGGGCGACCAGAGGACCTCGCCGACCTTCAGCGCCTACGAGAAGCTCACGAGAGCTGACCCGTTCGCTCAGACCCGCTCCGCTTCCCAGCCGCTGAAATTCGAGCTGTCGGGTTCGATCGCGTCGCGGACTCTGGCCACCGCGTCGTCCTCGGAGCCCGCCGCGACGGTGACGGTGTAGATCGGCCGGCCGGTGCGGACGGTGCCGGTCTCGGGGTGACCGGCGACCATCGAAGGCCGGCGGCCCTGTAGCTCGATGCCCGCCGCCGCGAGCCGCTCCCGCTCATCCCCGGTCAGCAGACCCTTGAAGCGGACAGCGAAGATCGGCATCGGCTCACCCTAGCGCCGCCAAGGCGAGCCTTAGCCGGGCGCCCTAATCGTTACTGCTGTGGCTCGTAGCGGAGGATCGCGACTCCGTCGCCGACCGTTTTCGCTTCGGTCAGCTTCAGGGGCTTTTTCGCCTCACCCTCGGCGAAGAGGCGCTTGCCGCGACCGAGAAGGACGGGGAAGACCATGAGGCGAAGCTCGTCGACCAGGTCGTGCTCGAGCAGGGTCTGCACCAGGCTGACGCTGCCGGCGACGAGGATGACGCCGTCGAGCTCGTCGCGGAGGCTGGCAACGGCCGCGGCGGGGTTGCCGCTGAGCACGGTGGTGTTCTGCCACTCGGGCCGCTCGATGGTGGAGGAGACGACGTACTTCGGCATCTCATTCATCGTCCTGGCGAAGCCGGCCTCGTCTTCGCGCTCGGGCCAGGCGGCGGCGAAGCCTTCGTAGGTGACCCGGCCGAGCAGCTGGGCCTCGGCCTCGAACAGCTCGTCGAGCTTGAACCTGTCCCCCTCCTCGCCCCGGTCGAAGTCGAAGGCCCAGCCGCCGCGGCTGTAGTCCTCGGATCCCCCCGGGTCCTCGACGACGCCGTCCAGCGAGATGAACTCGGTCACGACGATCTTCCCCATGATGCCCTCCTTCGCGACGAAGAATTTGCGGAAGCGGCACGTCCGCGTCTTGTTCCGGCACTACCTCCCCGGCAGGTTACGCCCGTGCCTTCTTCAAACCCGAAGCGCGGGAAATTCCTGCGGGTCGACGCGCCCGAATGGGAGCCGCTGCTGAACCTCGCCCCCGACCACGTCGTCGACTTCATGTGGATGGGATCCGTCCAGCTCGTCGACGGGACTCGGATCCAGGCCTACAAGCATTACTGGACGAGGGACTATCTCCACCTCTCCGACGACGGACGCGCCTTCGTCTTCGTCCCCAAGATGAGGTACGAAGAGGTCAACCCGCCGTGGCTGTTGATGCGCGTGCTTCGAAAGGAGCTGGATCCGGAGCTGCGCTATTCTGTCAGACAGAATGTTTGGCCTAAGGAAACACGGATCACCTTCGCCCGATCAGCCACCAAGCACCGGATCTCGCGGGAGCGGTCGCTGTATGTCATCGACAAATGTGGCCTGCAAATTGTCGAACGACGTTGGAAACCGACGAGCGAACGCCCGGACCGGCGAATCACGTTTCTCGGTGATGACCTCGAGGGAGTGGCGCTGGAGGTTATGGCGGCAGAACGAGACGAAGATGAGTTCCTGGTGATCCATGCGATGGACCTCCGGGATCACCACCGGGGACTCTACGAGGAGGCGCGCTCATGGCAAGAAAGGTGAACAAGCAGGGGAAGAAGGCCGAGGAAGAGCTGCGGTGGGTGACTGACTCGGGAACGGTGATCACCGAGGAGATCGCCGAGCAGATGGCCGAGGAATTCGAGCGGGATGGACTCGACCTCTCCAAGGTCGAGCGGCGCTACGTAGGCCGCCCCTCGCTCGGTCCTAACGGCCTTTCCCCCCGCGTCAGCTTCCGCGTTCCGCCGGACCTCTACAAGGCGGCTTGGGCCAGGGCTGACAAGGAAGGCCGCTCGCTCAGCGAACTCGCTCGCGAGGCGTTCAACCGCTACATGGATTCGTGACCGGCGGTACGGTTGTCAGATGGAGAGGAACGCGGCGCTCGAGGCTGTGTTCTTGCCGGTGCGGCCGGCGAGTACTTTCGAGGAGACGGTAGAGCGTCTCGGCAGTGCGATTCGGCTCGGCCTGCTGGGGCCCGGCGACAAGCTGCCGCCGGAGCGGGAGCTTGCGCAGCGACTGCGGATCTCCCGCTCGACCCTGCGGCAGGCGCTGACGGCCTTGGTGCAGAGCGGGCATCTGGTGTCGGTGCGGGGACGGACCGGCGGCACCTTCGTCGCCGAGCAGCCGCCGTTGGCCGAAGGCGGCGGGGAGCCGCTCGACCAGGGTGCCTGGGCGGTGCTGGATTACCGAGTGGCGATCGAGACGGGGGCGGTGGTGCTGGCGGCCGAGCGGGGGGAGGAGGCGCAGCTCGACCGGCTCGAGGAGCGGGTGGAGAAGATGGCCGGGGAGCTGGAGAACTTCGAGGAGTACCGGCGCACCGATATCCGCTTCCACATCGGCATCGCCGAGGCCGCCCACTCGCCGCGGCTGCTGAGCGCGATGACCGACGTGCAGGCGCAGATGAGCGACCTGATCGCGCTGATCGCCCACCCGCCTGAGGTCCTCACCATCTCCAACGAACAGCACGCACGGCTGCTGAAGGAGCTGCGCAAGGGGGACGGCGCGCGGGCCGCGAAGCTGATGCGCGAGCACACCGAGGGGACCGAGCACATCCTCGCCGGCCTGCTGCCGGCGCCGGTCAGCGTCTAGCGGGTTCCGCCTGCTCGTTGACATGGGCTGAGGGGAGGCTTATGGTCGCTCCACCAGACCAAACTCGCGCGAATACGCACAAGGAGGTTGGGAGTGGCTGAGGACGACCGACGCAAGGTAGGAGCGATCACCTACCGGGACGCTGACGACGACTACTTCGCCAAACGAACGCTCCGGCGCCACGCGGGGGTCTGGTCCCTCTGGGCGTTGGGCGTCGCCGCGGTGATCTCCGGTGACTTCTTCGGCTGGCAGTTCGGCCTCGCCTACGGCTTCGGCGGCCTCCTGGTTGCGATGGTCGTGATCACGATCATGTACTTCGGCCTCTGCTACTCGATCGCGGAGATGTCCCCGGCGCTGCCCCACACGGGCGGTGCCTACTCGTTCGCCCGCTCGGCGATGGGTCCATGGGGAGGGTTCGCCACCGGCGTCGCCGAGACGATCGAGTACGTGGTCACCCCCGCCGTGATCGTGGTCGGGATCAGCAACTACATGAACTCGATCACCGCCGACCTCTTCTCCTTCACCCTGACGCTGCCGTGGTGGTGGCTGATCTTCTACGCGATCTTCGTCGGCCTCAACTACATCGGCGTCGAGGCCAGCTTCCGTTTCACCGTGATCATCTGCTTCACCTCGCTGGCGATCCTGCTCGTCTTCTTCATCGGCGCGATTCCCAACCTCGACTTCCAGAGATGGGCGATCGACACCAACGGCGGCTGGTTCATCGACGGGGTCCCGGGCGTCTTCTACGCGCTCCCGTTCGCGATCTGGTTCTACCTGGCGATCGAGGAGTTACCCCTGGCAGCCGAGGAGTCGGCGGACCCCCAACGCGATATCCCCAAGGGCACGATGTGGGGCCTGCGGACGCTTGTCGTCGCCGGCTTCCTCGTCCTCTTCCTCAACTCGGGGATCGAGCCGGGGTCGAAAACGCTGTCCGAAAACGAAGAGCCGCTGCTGGAAGGCCTGCAGACGATCTTCGGGTCCGGCACCTCGGCCTCGATCCTCGGCCTCGTCGCGGTCGCCGGCCTCGTCGCCAGCTTCCACACGATCATCTTCGCCTACGGGCGGAACATCTTCTCCCTCTCCCGCGCCGGCTACTACCCCCACCCGCTCTCTGTCACCCACGGCAGGCGCGAGACTCCGCACGTCGCGCTGCTGCTGGGCGCCGTCCTGGGGTGGATCGCCGCTTACATCATCTGGAAGAACAGCGATTCCCAGCTCGGCGCGTCGCTCCTCTACATGGCGGTCTTCGGCGCGGTCATCTCCTACCTGATGCAGTGTGTCTCCTTCATCCTCCTGCGCCGCAAACGTCCCAACATCGACAGGCCGTACCGCAGCCCGGTTGGGATCGCCGGCGCGGCCGTGGCCGGGATCATCGCCCTGCTCTCCCTCGGCGCGATCCTCTACAACGACGAATACCGGCCCGGGGTGTACGGCGTCGCGGCCGTTTACATTGTTGCCTTGGCCTATTTCGCGATCGCCGGACGCCATCGCCTCGTTTACTCACCGGAGGAGGAGTTCGCGATGGAGATGCGCGAAGGCAAGCACGACGAGTTCGCACACACCCGGCTCGAGGGTTGGGAGCATCCGGATCCCCCGGCGAGCACGGGCGCGGGAGCGGCGGACCCGCCGGACAAACCGGCCGCCTAACGTTGCGCCGGTGACGATCGAGGAGCTGAAGAAGGCGGTCGCGGAGGGCACGGTCGACACCGTGCTGCTGGCGATCGCCGACATGGAGGGACGCCTGCAGGGCAAGCGCCTGACCGCGAGGCACTTCCTCGGCGAAGTGCTCGAGCACGGGGCGGAGGGCTGCAACTACCTGCTCGCTGTCGACGTCGACATGGAAACGGTCGGCGGCTACGCGATGTCCTCCTGGGACACCGGCTACGGCGACTTCGAGATGGTCCCGGACACCGACACGCTGCGGATGGTCCCGTGGCTGCCGGGGACGGCGATGATGATGGCCGACGTGCAGTGGGGCGACGGGGGAGAAGTCGCCGCCTCGCCGCGGCAGATCCTGCGCCGCCAGCTGACCCGGCTGGAGGAGCGCGGCGTGACCGCCAAGGCCGCGACCGAGCTCGAGTTCATCGTCTTCCGCGACACCTACGAGGAGGCCTGGAGGAAGGGCTTCCACGACCTCGAGCCGGCCAACCTCTACAACATCGACTACTCGCTGCTGGGGACGGCGCGAGTGGAGCCGCTGATCCGGCGGATCCGCAACGAGATGGCGGCGGCCGGAATGGAGGTGGAGAACTCGAAGGGCGAGTGCAACCTCGGCCAGCACGAGATCAACTTCCGCTACGAGGACGCGCTGCGCAGCGCCGACAACCACGCGATCTACAAGAACGGGGCGAAGGAGATCGCCGCCCAGGAGGGGCACGCGATCACCTTCATGGCCAAGTTCAACGAGCGCGAGGGGAACTCGTGCCACATCCACTGTTCGCTGGCGCGGGACGACGGCGCCAACGCCTTCGCCGCCGACCAGGAGATGTTCGAGCACTTCGTCGCCGGCCAGCTTGCCTGCATGGAGGAGCTGACGCTGCTCTACGCGCCGCACGTCAACAGCTACAAGCGCTTTGCCAAGGGGTCCTTCGCGCCGACCGCGATCGCCTGGGGGCGCGACAACCGCACCTGCTCGCTGCGGGTGGTCGGCCACGGCGAGGGGCTGCGGGTGGAGAACCGGCTGCCGGGCGCCGACGTCAACCCCTACCTGGCGCTGAGCGCGATGATCGCCGCCGGCCTGCATGGGATCGACGAGGAGCTGCCGCTGGAGCCGGTCTTCGAGGGCAACGCGTACGAGTCCGACAAGCCGCGAGTGCCGTCGAACATCTACCTGGCGCGCGACGCCTTCGCCGCCAGCGACGTCGCGCGGGAGGCGTTCGGCGACGAGGTCGTCGACCACTACCTGAACCGGGCTGGCGTCGAGATCGAGGCCTTCGAGACGGCCGTCACGGACTGGGAGCGCTACCGGGGCTTCGAGCGGCTATGACCGGCAACCGGGGCAGCGCCGGCCCCGCGATCGGTATCTGCGCCGCCGTCGAGCGGGTCAGCTGGGGCGTTTGGGACGGCTATGAGGTGACGCTGGCCCCGCGCGGGTACGTCAACGCCGTGCAGCGTGCGGGCGGGATCGCGATCGTGCTGCCGCCCGACGGGGCCGCCGTGGCGGATCCCGACCTCCTGCTCGACCGCGTCGACGCTCTGATGCTGGCCGGCGGCGCCGACATCGACCCGGCGAGCTATGGCGCCGAGCCGCACCCGGAGACGCGCGGCACCTGGCCGGATCGCGACCGCTTCGAGCTGGCGCTGGCGCGGCGGGCGCTGGAGCGCGACCTGCCGCTGCTGGGGATCTGCCGCGGGATGCAGCTGCTGAACGTGGCGCTCGGCGGGACGCTGGTCCAGCACCTGCCGGAGACCCTCGGCAGCGCCGGGCACCGGACCGTGTCCGGCACCTTCAGCAGGCACCACATCCGCCTCGACCCCGAGTCGCTCGCCTGTACGGCGGCCGGCGTCGAGGGCTTCGTCGTCTGGTCCCACCACCACCAGGGCGTCGACCGGCTCGGCGAGGGCCTGAAGGTGACGGGATGGTCGGCCGAGGACGATCTCCCCGAGGCGATTGAGCTCCCCGGCAAGCGCTTCGCCCTCGGCGTCATCTGGCACCCCGAGGAGGACGAGGACAGCCGCGTGATCGCGGCCTTGGTCGACGCTGCACAGACCGAATCTTCCAACCCAAGCCGCCGACGGGACGAAAACGGTCCATATAGGACCGAAATCGGCCCGTCGGCGGGGAGGGGGGTGGTGGGATGAGCGCGATCGAGGTCGTCGAGCCGGCGACGGAGCGGGTGATGGCCGAGGTGCCGCGGGCCGGGGTGGAGGAGGTCGACGCGGCGGTGGCGCGGGCGAAGGCGGCGTTCCCGGCCTGGCGGGCGGTGGCGCCGGCGGGCCGGGCGAAGCTGCTGCGCGACCTCGCCGAGGCGATCGAGGCGCGGCGCGAGGACCTGGCGCGGTTGGAGGCCCGCAACGCCGGCAAGCCGATCACCGACGCCCGCGGCGAGATGGAGATGGTGGTCGAGACCTACCGCTACTTCGCGGGCGCGCCGGAGCGGCTGCTGGGGCAGACGATCCCCATCGCCGGCGGCGTCGACATGACCTTCCGCGAGCCGCTCGGCGTCGCCGGCCTGATCGTCCCTTGGAACTTCCCGCTGGTAATCGCCTCCTGGAAGGTGGCGCCGGCGCTGGCCGCCGGCAACTGCGTCGTCCTGAAGCCGGCGGAGCTGACCCCGCTGACCGCGCTTTCGCTGGAGAAGATCGCGCTCGAGGCGGGGCTGCCGGAGGGCGTGCTGAACGTCGTCGCCGGGCCGGGCAGCGTCTGCGGCCAGCGGCTGGTCGAGCACCCCGACGTCGCCAAGATCGCCTTCACGGGCTCGACCGAGGTCGGCCGCGGGATCGGCGCCGGCGCCGCGCGGACGATCAAGCGGGTGACGCTGGAGCTGGGCGGCAAGTCGGCCAACGTCGTCTTCGCCGACGCTGATCTCGAGGTCGCTGCCGCGGCGGCGCCACTGGCGGTCTTCGGCAACGCCGGTCAGGACTGCTGTGCCCGCTCGCGGATCCTCGTCGAGCGCGGTGCCTTCGCCGACTTCCTCGCCGCGCTGAAGCCGGCGGTCGAGGCGATAGCGGTCGGCGACCCGCTCTCCGAGCAGACCCAGATGGGCCCGCTGATCTCCGCCGGCCAGCGCGAAACCGTCGCCGGCTATGTCCCCTCCGACGCCCCGGTCGCAATCCGCGGCGACGTCCCCGACGGTTCGGGTTACTGGTTCCCGCCGACGGTGCTGGCGCCCGTCTCCAACGACGACCGCGCCGCCGCCGAGGAGATCTTCGGCCCGGTCGCCTGCGTCATCCCCTTCGACGACGAGGCCGACGCGGTGCGTCTCGCCAACGACACCGTCTACGGCCTCTCCAGCTCGATCTGGAGCGGCGACGGGGCGCGGGCGCTGCGTGTCGCGCGGTCGCTCGAGGCCGGCGTGATCTCGATCAACTCCAACACCTCGGTCCGCGTCTCCACCCCCTTCGGCGGCTTCAAGCAGTCCGGCGTCGGCCGCGAGCTGGGGCCGGACGCGCTCGAGCACTACACCGACGTCAAGAACGTCTACTACGCGACCGGGGGAGGCTGAGGATGGCGAGGCTGACGGGCAAGGTCTGCGTGATCACGGGTACGGCGAGCGGGATCGGCGACGCGTCGGCGCGACTTTTCGCCGCGGAGGGGGCGACCGTGGTCGGCATCGACCTCGACGCCGAGCAGGCGGTCGGGACGGTGACGATCGCCGCCGACGTCTCCGACGAGGAGCAGGTGCAGTCGGCCCTGGCCGAGGCGCGCGAGCGGTTTGGCCGCATCGACGTGCTGATGAACAACGCCGGCATCAACCCGACCGACGACGGCTCGGTCCTCGAGACCTCGCTCGAGTCCTGGCAGCGAGTCCAGGACGTCAACCTGCGCAGCGTCTTCGTCTGCTGCAAGCACGGGATCCCGCATCTGCTCGCGGCCGGCGGCGGCTCGGTGATCAACGTCGCTTCCTTCGTCGCGACGATGGGCGCCGCCGTCTCGCAGATCTCCTACACCGCCTCCAAGGGCGGCGTCCTCGCCCTCTCGCGTGAGCTCGGCGTCGAGTTCGCCGACCGCGGCATCCGGGTCAACGCCCTCTGCCCCGGCCCCGTCAACACGCCGCTCCTCGAGGAGCTTTTCGCCAATGACCCCGAGCGCGCCGCCAAGCGTCTCGTCCACATCCCGATGGGCCGCTTCGGCGAGCCCGACGAGATCGCCAAAGCCGCCCTCTTCCTTGCCAGCGACGACTCCAGCTTCGTCACCGCCAGCACCTTCCTGGTGGACGGCGGCCTCTCCGCCGCCTACCTGACCCCGGGCCAGGTCGACTGAGTCGGCGTTCGTCCTTTATCGGCATATGCCCGGGAAAGGACGAACGCCGGGAATCACCTGGAGCCAGCGCCGGCACAGCTCCCGCCCGAGCGCGTTGAAGGCGCCGATCTTCTCCTCGGTCTCGGGCCCCAGCACGGCGGGGTCGACCCCGATCCGCACCGCGTCGGGGTCGGCTTCGTAGTCGTCGACCCAGTGGAGGGCGTCGGCGCGGCTGACCTCGGGATGGAACTGGAGCGCCCAGGCCCGCTCGCCGAGGCGGCAGGCCTGGAGACAGACCTCGCTGTGGGCGAGGAGGACGGCGCCAGGTGGCAGCGGGAACTCGTAGCTGTGCCATTGGAACGCCTCGAAGGATGGGGCGAGGGGGCCGAGCAGAGGGTCGGCCGCTCCCTCGGGCGTCACCTCGACCCGCTGCCAGCCGATCTCCGGGCGCGCCGCCCGCCGCGGCTCCGCTCCGCCCGCCGCGGCCAGGAGCTGCCCGCCGAGGCAGAGGCCGAGCAGCGGCACCTCCCGCGCGAGCAGCTCTCCCAGCAGTGCCTCCTCCTCGGCGATCCAGCCGTGCCGCTCGCCTTCGTCGATGTTCATCGCCCCGCCGAGGACGAAGACCGCGTCGTAGTCGAGAGGGTCGGCCGGCGGCTCCGGTCGCTCAGCCAGCGTCCATTCATCCAGCTCGCCGCCGAGATCGCGGATCGCCTCGCCGAAGACGCCCGGGCCAGCGTCGCGCTGGTGGACTATCGCGAGGACTCGCACCGCCTCAGTCTCCCACCTGGTGAGTGAAGAACCCCCGTGTCTTTGACACCTGAGCAATCCGAACTAGGGTGCCCGCGGGAGGTGGTCGATGAACATGCTTTGGGGAAGATCTACGGGGCTCGTCGCTGTGCTGGTCACGGCGGTCTTGGCGGTTGCCGGCATGGCGGTTGCCGCCGGCTAGGAGAAAAGTCGTCGGCGGCGACATCGAAGTGCAGTACAACGGCGGCTTCGCGCCGAAGACGCTGTCGAGGACGAAACCGACTCCGATCACCTTCAACGTCGCCGCCAAAATCGCTTCGCTGAGCGCGGAGGAACCACATCCTCCGGCCCTGCGGGAATTTCTCATCGAAGGCCACAAGCACGGGACCATCGACGTCAAGGGAATCCCCACCTGCACGTCCGGGGAGCTGCAGGCAAGGCCCAGCGACGCCGCGCGCAAGGTCTGCGGCCCGGCCTTGATCGGCAGCGGCAAGACCGACGTCGAGGTCAAATTCCCCGAACAGCGTCCGCTCATCGCCCACAGCGAACTGCTCGCCTTCAACGGCGGCACCAGGGGCGGGGTGACGACCCTCTTCGTCCACGCCTTCCTCACCGCCCCGGTGACGGCGGCGGTCGTCACCACGGTGAAGGTGAAGAAGATCCACAAAGGCCGCTACGGGCTGCTCTCGACGGCGACGGTCCCGAAGATCGCCGGCGGCGCCGGCTCGGTCGTGTTCTTCACCCTTACCCTGAAGAAGGGGATCGTGAAGGCGACCTGCACCGACGGGCAGCTGAAGGCCCGGGGAACGGCGGTCTTCGCCGACAGCACCAAGGTGATGGGGACCGTCGTCCGCCCCTGTACGCCGAAGGGCTGAGGCTCACTGGCGGCTCGGACCGAGTATGGGTAGGGGCCTTCGCCTACTCGGCATCGCCGTCCTCGGCGCGGTCGCATTCGCCGCCGCGGCCTCCGGCGCCTGGGACGGTCTGGTCCCGGTGGAGAAGTTCGTGGCAACGGGTGAGGTGACCCCGAAGCGGATCCCGTCGAGGCAGCAAACTCCTGTCACGGTCGCGGTCTCCAGCAGCCTCTCGACCGAAGACGGCTCTCATCCCAAGCCCCAGAAGGAAGTCGAGATCGACTTCGATCGCCACCTCCACTTCGACTTCGGCGACGTCCCGCGCTGCCGGTTCTCGAGAACGGTGGACGTGCCACCCGATTGGCAGCAATGCGATCAGGCCCGAATCGGGGGTGGCACGGCCAAGTGGGAGGTGGCCCTCCCCGAAGAGGAGCCGTTTCGCACTGGCGGCCGGGCGATCCTCTACAAGACGGGTCCCCAGACGATGGTCCTTCGCAGCTGGGTGAACCTCTCGTTTCGCACGGAAGTTTGGATCCCACTCAGGCTCGGGGAGGCGCCGGAAGGCCGATACCGACACAGGGCCATTGCCGAGATTCCGACGCTCGCAGGGGGCTCTGGCTCGCTTACCCGCCTCAGCCTGCGCTTCCGCGAGGGTCTCTTCTCAGCCACCTGCCCGCGCGGCAGGCTGCAGCTCTCGGTCGCGGCCCGGTTCGTCGATGGGATGCTCCTGAAGGGCACCGTGATCCGACCCTGCGGTCCCCGCGGCTGAGCCTCCGTGGCCGAAGCTGACGTCCGGCAGCAGCCGGTCGAGCCAGCGCGGCAGCCACCAGGCGGCGGCGCCGGCCAGGCGCAGCAGCACCGGCAGGAGCAGGAGGCGGATCAGGAAGGCGTCGAGCAGGACGGCGATGCCGAGGATCGCGCCCATTTCCTTCGGCGGCAGCGGTCCGGAGAGGGCGAAGGTGAAGAAGACCGCGACCATGACGCCGCCGGCGGTGAGGATGACGCGCCCGGAGTGGGCGAGGCCGCCGACCATCGCGGCGCGGGCGCTCGCCGTTTGCTCCCAGTGCTCACGGGCGGAGGAGAGGAGGAAGACGGTGTAGTCCATCGCGATCGCGAAGACCATCGCGAAGAAGAAGACCGGCGCCCAGGCGTCGAGGAAGCCCTGCGATTCGAAGCCGAGCAGGCCGGCGAGGTTGCCGTCCTGGAAGATCAGCTTGGCGACGCTGAAGGCGGCGGCGGTCGAGAGCAGGTTGGTGAGGACGCCGAGCGCCGCGATCAGCGGCGCCTGGAAGGCGACCAGCAGGAGCAGGAAGCCGAGCCCGAGGACGACGCCGATCACCAGCGGCGTCTTCGTCGCCAGGGCCGCCTCGAGGTCGCGGTTCTCGGCCGCCGGGCCGCCGATCCGGGCGGCGACGGGCAGCTGGGAGCGGAGCCGGTCGACGGTGGCGTTGAAGTCGGCGGTCGCGGGAGCCGCGGTCGGCATCGCCTCGATCAGGGCGATGTCGCCGCGCCCGCTCCGCGGCGGCAGGGCCATCGCGATCCCGCGATCGCCCTGCAACCGCGAGGCGATCCGCTGCGCTTCGTCCCGCGGCGCGATCACCTGCAGGAGCCCGGGGGCGCCGGGGCCGAACGCATCGCTCAGCTGCTCGTAGCCGACCCGTGAGTGGTCGCCTGGCGGCACGACCTTGATCGATGGCATGCCCGTGCGCAGGCCGAGGATCGGCAGCGTCAGGAGGAGCAGGGTCGCCAGGCCAAGTCCGCCGAAGAGCAGCGGCCGCCGCCAGAGCAGCTCCCCCCAGCGGGCGAAGCGCGGCGAGCGGTGCTCGCCCGAGTGCGCCCAGGAGAGGGCGAGCTTGTCGACCCGTGGGCCGAGCTTCGCCAGCACCGCCGGCAGCAGGGTCAGGGTCGCGGCGAGGACGAAGAGGACCGAGATCATGATCCCGAGCGAGACCGAGCGGAAGGCGGGGCTGGGGACGAGCATCACCGCCGCCAGCGAGACGATCACGGTGAGGCCGGAGAAGAGGACCGCCTTGCCGGCGGTGTCCATCGTCGCCGCTACCGCGTCCACGGGCGCGAGCTTCTGGCCGAAGAGGGCGCCGCGGAACCGCATCACCACGAAGAGCGCGTAGTCGATGCCGAGCGCCAGGGCGAACATCAGCGCGAAGTTCATCGCCCAGATCGAGATCGGCGAGAGCAGCGTGCCGAGGTAGAGGACGCCGGCGGAGAGGACGAGGCCGGCGATCGTCAGCATCAGCGGCAGGCCGGCAGCGACCAGGGATCCGAAGCCGAGCACCAGGATCGCCAGCGTCACCGGCCAGGAGAACAGCTCGGACTTCAGCATCGCGTCCTTGTTGGCTTCGTTGAAGTCGGACCACATGCCGGCCGCGCCGGTGAGGCTGGCTTCGACCCCGGGCGCGGCGACGGCGGCCACTTCGTCCTTGAGGTCGCCGGCGGCGGCGACCATCCCGTTCGGGTCCTCGGCGGCGTTGGCGCGGACGACCGCGGTGCGCCCGTCGCGAGAGATCGAGACGCCGGGCTGCGGTACGAGGACCTGTCCGACGGCGGGGTCGGCGGCGAGGGTGCGCTCGACGGCGGCGAGCGAGCGCCGGAAGGTTGGGCTCTCGACGGTCAACCGTTGTGAGTGAACGGCGACCTGCAGCCCGTAGGCGCCGGCGCCGCCGAAGGCCGCGTCGACCTGTTTGCGCACGGTGACCGACTCCGAGCCGGTGGCTTCCCAGCCGGCGCCGGAGAGGGCGGTCTCGACCCGGGGGGCGAGGAGGCCGAGGCCGACGGCCAGCACCGCCCAGACGAGGAAGACGGTGCGGCGGTTGGTGGCGGCGAGCCGTCCCAACCGCCCAATCGGTCCGGGTGCGGTGGTCGCTACGGTGCTGGTAGTCACAGCGTTCTCCTTCAACCGTCTACAAGTTCACTGCTTAACAACTTAACAGTTGTACAAGGTACAATAACACCAGATGGCACGACCTGGCAAGCAAGGCGCTCCTCTTAACCCCGAGGCGGCGGAGCTGATCGCGCGCCGCTTCCGCGCCCTCGCCGATCCCACGCGGCTGCGGATCCTCGACCACCTCCGCAACCACGACGAGGCCTCGGTCGGGGAGATCACCGAGACCCTCGGCACCTCCCAGCAGAACGTCTCCAAGCACCTCGCGGCCCTGCACGCCGAGGGTTTCGTCGCCCGCCGCAAGCGCGGCACCAGCTCGCTCTACCGGATCGCCGACCCGGGAGTGCACGAACTCTGCGACGGCGTCACCGCGGGGATCGAGGCGCAATTAGCGGAGCTGGAGGCCGTCTTCAGCGCGTAAGGGGGGGCGAGTCCATCGGGCAGGGCGCCTTTACGTCCCCATGGGACGGAAAAGCGCCCCGGTGGATTTGCTCATCGCGCGTGTCGCGGATGTGCAGCATGGGATCGTGGCGACGGGACAGCTCGTCGAGGCGGGATTGAAGACGTCTGCAATCTCCAAGCGCGTGCGGAGCGGGCGCCTGCATCGCATCCATCAGGGCGTCTATGCCGTAGGACACGAAGGGCTGAGCGAAGAGGCAAGGTGGATGGCCGCAGTGCTCGCTTGCGGTCCCAGAGCCGTCCTCTCCCACGGCTCCGCCGCCGTCCACTGGGGTCTGCTGCGACCGCTCGATGGTCCCATCGACGTCACCGTCCCAACCCACAACGGCCGCAGGCGTCGCCGAGGCATTCGCATCCACCGCTGCGCAACCCTCGGGGCGCCTTTACGTCCTCATGGGACGGAAAAGCGCCCCGCCTCGCTGGTGACCGTGCGCGATCGCGTCCCGGTGACGACGGTGGCTCGGACGCTCGTGGACATTCGCGGGACGCTTGCGCCCTATCTCGTGCGCCGCGCGGTCCGCCAGGCCGAGTTCCTCGGCCTGGGGTTGGGGGAGATCAAGACGGATCGCACGCGCAGCGAACTCGAGCGTGACTTCCTGCGGCTGTGTCGGCGCTATGGGATTCCCGCGCCCGAGGTCAACGTCCTCGTCGGCGGGATGACCGTCGACTTCCTGTGGCGATCGCGGCGCCTCGTCGTCGAAACCGACAGCTACGCGACTCACGGGGGCACGGTCGCCTTCGAGAACGACCGCGAACGCGATCTCCGCCTGCGGCGGCTCGGCTACTCGGCCCATCGCTTCAGCGAACGGCAGCTGGAACTGGAACCGGCGGCGGTGGCCGCGGACGTCGCCGCGGCGCTCCGGGTGACGGGGGTCGCATAATCCTGCCGTGAGCGTGGAGACGCCGGCGATCGAGACCGAGGCGCTGACCAAGCGCTACGGCCGCCACCGGGGGATTGAGGACGTCACCTTCGCGGTGCGGCCGGGGGAGGTGTTCGGGTTCCTCGGGCCCAACGGGGCCGGCAAGACTACGACGATCCGAACGCTGCTCGACCTGATCCACCCGACCGCGGGCTCGGCGCGGATCTTCGGCCTCGACAGCCGCCACGACAGCGTCGCGATCCGCGCCCGGCTCGGCAACCTGCCCGGGGACTTCGGTTTCGGCCGCGAGGCGCCCGGCCGCCAGGCGCTCCACCTGCTGGCCCGGCTGCGCGGGCTCGACGGGATCGGACGGGCCGAGGAGCTGGCGGCCCGCTTCCGCGCCGACCTCGACCATCCGCTCGGCCAGCTCTCGCGCGGCAACCGCGGCTTCCTCGCCACCGCGGTCGAGCTGGCCGCGGTCCTCCTCCTCACCGGCGTCCTCACCGGCCTCGGCAGCATCCTCTCCGGCGCCGGCCTCGCCGCCGGCCCGGCCGCCGCCGGCTTCGCCAACGTCTGGCCCCTGGCGCTGCTCTTCGCCGGCCTCGGCATCCTCGCCGCCGGCTTCTCCCTCCGCACCAGCGTCGTCACCGGCTCGGTGGCGGGAGCGCTGGTGGCGATGTACGTGATCGACCTGGTCGGCCGCCTCGACCCCGACCTGGACGCCGTCCGCTACCTCTCGGTCTTCAGGTACTACGGCAACGCGATCGAGGACGGCATCGAACCGCTCGCCTTCCTCGGCGTCACCTTCGTCGCCTGCGCCCTCGCCGCGATCGGGGCCTGGCTCTTCGAACGCCGCGATCTGGCGGCCTGAGCCTAGCTTCCGTCGAGCTCCGCCGAGGGCGATTCGAAGCTCATCAGGCCGAACGTCGCCCGGATCGTCGCCTTGCCGTCGCGGGCCTCGCTCTCGGTGCCGATTCGCAGGAGCCCCTCGAGGCAGGTCTTGAGCAGCCCATTGGCTTCGCGCCAGCCCTGCTCGTCGAGGTCGAGGCTGACGTTGCTGAGGTGGCGGTCGGTGCGGGAGTCGAAGGTGCCGGTTTCGAAGGCCTCGCGGATCGCGTTGTTGAGGACACCGATGTTGGCGATGCTGATGCCTGTGCGGGAGTCGAGGGAGAGCTTGCCCGAGACCTCGTCGTCGAGGTAGGGCTGAGCGGTGCTGCGGTAGAAGTGCTCGGTTGCCCCGCGCACCTGCTGGGTGTCGACGAGTTCGATCATCCCCAGCTCGTGCAGGACGCGCACGTGATAGGCAACGTATCCGACCGCCTCCCCCTGCTCCGAGGCCAGTTCGCTGGGGCTGGCGGCCCGCTGGTTGAGGACGGTCAGCGCCCGCGCCCGCACCGGATGGGAAAGGGCCTTGAGGAGCACGGCATCGGCCTCCTCGCGGCCTCGCCGCACTCGTTTCGGCCCCTTGCCCTTCCGCTGCTTGCCGTCAGCCACTGGCTCCCCTGACGTTGTTTGGCCCCCGCGACCGTTCAAGCATATTCACAGCAAGCGGAAGCGAGCCGGAATTTGGGCCGGGTTATTCAAGAGAAATCCTCATTGGTGGAACTAGCTCCACTAAAGTTGCGGCCAGCACAGCGACGGCGGGGGAGGCCGTCGCGTGGCTGTGGGAAAGGGGGTGGAGAATACGTGGCGATTGAAGGATCCGTAAGGGTTGCGCCGCTTCTCCAGATCACGAAGACGGGCTAGCGAGCGTTCGCCAGCCCGCAGGCCACCCGCCGCATCTCCTCCAGAGATCTTGCCTGGGTAATGGAGGAGATCGCGGCGGGCGGCTCCGCCTCGAGGGCGCTCTCGCCGACGACCAGGTGCAGTGGCTTGCCGGCGGCTGCGCAGCGCCCGGCGATCTCGCCGACGACCTTCCCTTCCAGGCTCTGGGAGTCGAAGCGGCCCTCGCCGCTGACCACCGCGCCGGCCCGCGCCAGCAGCGCGTCGAAGCCGACCGCGTCGAGCACGAAGGCGGCGCCCGGTTGCAGGTGCGCGCCGTAGGCCCAGAGCGCGCCCGAGAGCCCGCCGGCGCAGCCGCCCATCGGCAACCCGCGCGGGTCGCGCGGCAGCTCCGCGGCAACCCTCGCCAGCCGCGCCGACAGCCGCTCGACCGCCGCCGCATCCGCCCCCTTCTGGGGAGCGAACAGCCGCGCCGCGTCCTCATAGGGAGCGGTGACGTCACAGAGCACCTCGGTTTCAACGCTTCCCAGCAGCCCCGCCCCCCGCAGCGCCTCGATCGCCCCGACCCCGCCGTCGGTGCTGGCGCTGCCGCCAACAGCCAAGAGCACCCGGCGCGCTCCCGCCGCGACGGCGGCCGCGATCAACTCGCCGGTGCCGAAGGTCTCGGCGCGCTCGGGATCGCGCTCCTCCGGCGCGACCAGCGGCAGGCCCGACGCCTGCGCCGTCTCGACGATCGCCGTCGCGCCGTCGCCGAGCAGCCCGAAGCTCGCCTCCAGCGGCCGTCGCAGAGCGTCGTGGACCGCCGCCCACCGCCGCTCCCCTCCCAGCGCCCCGAGCAGGACGTCCATCGTCCCCTCGCCGCCGTCGCCGACGGGGCAGCGCTCTGCCTCGGCGCCGCCAGCTTCGAGCCCGCTCGCGATCGCCTCGGCCACGGCGCCTGCCTCGAAGGTCCCCTTGAACGAGTCCGGGGCGACCAGGAACCGCATCGGGCTATTGGATGCCGGTGTCGCCGTCGTTGGAGCGCAAGAATCGATCCTATGGCGAAGGCGAAGGGAAAGCGGGCCAAGGCCGAGCTTGGCGAGTACGGGCGCAAGCGGGACTTCGGGAAGACCTCGGAGCCGGCGCCGAAACGGCGCCGCCGGCAGAAGGGGCAGCCGCGCTTCGTCGTCCAAGAGCACAGCGCCCGCCGCCTGCACTGGGACCTGCGGCTCGAGCACGACGGCGTCGCCGCCTCCTGGGCGATCCCGAACGGGATCCCGGAGGACCCGGCGGAGAACCGCAAGGCGGTCCGCACCGAGGATCATCCGCTCTCCTACCTGGAGTGGGAGGGGGAGATCCCGAAGGGCGAGTACGGCGCCGGGACGATGAAGATCTGGGACTCCGGCACCTACGAGCTGGAGAAGTGGGAGCCGGGGAAAGTGATGGTCGAGTTCCACGGCGAGCGCCTGCAGGGGCGCTACGCCCTCTTCCACGCCGGCAAAGCCGAGAAGGACTGGATGATCCACCGGATCGACCCGCCGGCGCGCGAGCGCGACCCGTTCCCCGAGAACGTGGTGCCGATGCTGGCGCGCCTCTCGACGCTGCCGCGCGACGACGGCAAGTGGGGAGTCGAGGTGAAGTGGGACGGGGTGCGGGCGCTGGCCCACTGCCGGCCCGGCAGGGTCGAGCTGCAGACCCGCAACCTCAACGACGTCAGCGCCCAGTACCCCGAGGTGCGGCGGATCTCGCGTGCGCTCGGCTCCCGCGACGCCGTCCTCGACGGCGAGATCGTCGCCTTCGACGAGAGCGGCAAGCCGAGCTTCGAGCGGCTGCAGCAGCGGATCCACAACAGCGACGAGAACGTGGTGCGACGGCGGATGAAAACGCATCCCGTCGTCTACGTCGCCTTCGACCTCCTCTATCTGGACGGCGAGGACCTCACCCGCGAGCCCTACACGCGCCGGCGCGAGCTGCTGGAGGGGCTGGAGCTGAGCGGCGAGAGCTGGCAGACGCCGGGCTACTCGGTCGGACACGCGAAGGAGCTGTTGGCGGCGAGCAGGGAGCAGGGCCTGGAGGGGGTGATGCTGAAGCGCCTGGACAGCGTCTACAGCCCCGGCAAGCGCACCGGCGCCTGGCTGAAGGTGAAGAACACGAGCCGCCAGGAGATGGTGGTCGGCGGCTGGACCGCCGGCGAAGGCCGTCGTCGCGAACAGCTCGGGGCGCTCCTCGTCGGCTACTTCGTTGGGGACAGGGACAAGCAGGTCCTGCGCTACGGCGGCAAGGTCGGCACCGGCTTCAGCGACCGGGACCTGGCGGCGCTGACCGCGCGGCTGGCGCCGCTCGAGCGCAGGACGAGCCCGTTCGGCGCCGGCACCAAACCCCCGAAAGGAGCCACCTTCGTCGAGCCGCGGCTGGTCGCCGAGATCGAGTTCCGGGAGATGACGAGGGAGGGGATGGTCCGCCACGGCGCCTTCAAGGGCCTGCGCGATGACAAGCCGGCGGTCGAGGTCTCGCTCGAGAAGGCGACCGATCCCGAAGGCGAGCGCCTGACCGCGACGGCGGTGAAGCGCCCCCGCGGCAAAGCCGCGGTCACCGTCGAAGGCCGCGAGCTGGAGCTCTCCAACCTCGACAAGGTGCTCTACCCGAAGGCCGGCTTCACCAAGGGCGAGCTGATCGACTGGTACGCGCGCATCGGTGAGGTGGTGCTGCCTCATCTGCGCGGCCGGCCGCTGACCCTGAAGCGCTATCCCGACGGCGTCGAGGGCAAGCACTTCTACGAGAAGCGCTGCCCCCGCCGCCGGCCCGATTGGGTGACGACGGCGAGCATCTACGGCGATCGCCACAAGGAGGAGATCGACTACTGCGTGGTCGAAGACCTGGCGACGCTGGTCTGGCTCGCCAACCTGGCCGACATCGAGCTGCACACCTCGCTCTCCCGCTGCGAGGAGATGGAGCGGCCGACCTCGATGGTCCTCGACCTCGACCCCGGTGCCCCCGCCGACGTCCTCGACTGCGCCCAGGTCGCGGTCTGGCTGCGGGGGATGTTCGAGCAGCTCGACCTCAACTGCTACCCGAAGACCTCGGGCTCGAAGGGGATGCAGCTCTACGTCCCGCTCAACGGCGACGTCACCTACGCGCAGACGAAGCCGTTCGCCAGAGCGGTCGCCGAGACCCTGGAGAGGAAATTCGGCGACCGCGTCGTCTCGCGGATGTCGAAGGCCAAGCGCCCCGGCCGCGTGCTGATCGACTGGAGCCAGAACGACCGCCACAAGACCACCGTCTGCGTCTACTCGCTGCGGGCGAAGGAGCGGCCGACCGTCTCGACCCCGCTGGAGTGGGACGAGGTCGAGGCGGCGCTGGCAGCCGGGGACCACGATGCGCTGGTCTTCGACCACGCCGCCATCCTCGACCGCGTCGCCGCCAAGGGCGACCTCTTCGCCCCCCTCCTCAGCGAAGAGCAGCAACTACCGGCAATCTGAAGATCGTTTCCACCCTTTTGGTTCCTATAGGAACCAAAAGGGTGGAAACGACGCGGATTAGGAGGTGGGGGGAACGGGCAGGTAGCCGGTATGGAGGGAAACGGGGTTCGCCGCGATTACAAGCCCGAGGGGGAGGCGCACAAGTCGGGCTTCCCCTCGACCCTGAAGCGGACCCTGACCGAGTTCCGGGAGGACAACCTCATGGACTGGGCGGCCGCGCTCACCTACTACGGCCTGCTCTCGCTCTTCCCGGCGCTGATCGCGATGGTCTCGCTGATCGGGATCTTCGGCGATCCCGAGACGACGACCGCGAAGCTGACCGAGATCATCACCGAAATCGGCCCCGAATCGGGCGCCGAGACCTTCGAAGGCCCGATCAAATCGATCGTCGAAAACCAGAGCGCGGCCGGCTTCGCCTTCGTCTTCGGCCTGGCGGTGGCGCTGTGGTCGGCGTCCGGCTACGTCGGCGCCTTCACCCGCGCCTCCAACATCATCTACGAGACCCCCGAGGGCCGCCCCTTCTGGAAGCTGCGGCCGCTGCAGATCGCCATCACCCTGGCGATGATCGTGATGATGGCGCTGCTCGCCATCGGCCTCGTCCTCACCGGCCCGGTGGTCGAAGCGGTCGCCAACCCAATCGGCCTCAGCAGCACCGCCGTCGACGTCTGGAACGTCGCCAAGTGGCCGGTGATGGCGGTCATCTTCATCCTCATGGTCGACGTCCTCTACTACACGGCGCCGAACGTGAAGATCCGCGGTTTCAGGTGGGTGACGCCGGGGGCGATCGTCGCGATCGTGGTCTGGGCGATCGCCTCGGCCCTCTTCGCCCTCTACGTCGCCAACTTCGGCGCCTACGACAAGACCTACGGCACCCTCGCCGGCCTCGTCGTGCTGCTGCTCTGGTTCTGGATCACCAACCTGGCGATCCTCTTCGGCCACCAGATGAACGCCGAGCGGGAGCGCAGCGCCGAGATCGAGGAAGGGCGGCCGCGCGCGGAGAAGGAGATCCAGCTCGAGCCGCGCGACGAGCCCAAGGACCAGAAGACCACGTGACCGAAGGAGGCCGCAGCCGATGAAGCTCATCTTTGCCCCGATCAGCATCGTCCTCGGCCTGATCGCCGGTTTGATCGGCAAGAAGATCTTCGAACAGGTCTGGGGGCTGATCGACGAAGAGGAGCCGCCCAAGCCCGAGCACCGCGAGTTCTCCTGGCCGAAGCTGATCGGTGCCCTGGTGGTGGAGGGGGCGATCTTCCGCCTCGTCAAAGGGCTGGTCGACCACGGGACCCGCACTTCATTCGCGAGGCTGACCGGAAGCTGGCCGGGTGAGGAGGCCCCGGAACCGGAGTGAGAAGAGCGCGAGCGGGTAGCTATTGGACGGCACCAGTCATCCAATGACAACCGACAACGGAGGAGCAGATGAACACCAGAGCGGATAGAGGAGCCGGCATCGGCGGGATCTCGTTGGGAGGCATCCTCGTGATCATCGGGATCGTGCTGATGATCGTCTGGAGCTTCTGGATCGGGCTGATCATCGCCCTGATCGGGCTGATCGCATTCGGCGGCTTCGCCCGCGGAAAGTGGTACTAGCCCTGGCCGTCTGAACGTCTCTCGCCTGGGCTGGCCCTGTTGTAGGGTCGGCCTCGAGTGCTGGAGGCCCGATCGCGAACCGCTCGCATCGCCTGGATCGTCTTCGCGGTCCTCGTCGTCTTCGTCACCTGGCTGCTCGTCGGCAGCACGACCTCGGGGATCGCCTTCTTCTACTCGGTGCCGGTCGGCCTCGCCGCCTGGTGGTTCGGCCTCCGCACCGCCCTTCTCGCCGCCCTCGCCTGCGTCGCCCTCGACGTGATCGGACACCTCGCGAATCCGGTGCCGCACTTCGCCCTGGCGGCGCTCACGCGCGGCGTCTTCTTCGTCGGAGAGGCGGCGGCGATCTCGGTCCTGGCCCGGCGCCTGCGCGCGCTCGAGCACTCGGCCGAGGAACTGGAGGCGATCCGGGCGGCGCTGACCCCGACCGAGATCCCGGACCTTGCCGGCGTCGAGGCCGCCGCCGCCTTCGTCCCGTCCCAGCTCGGCGTCTCCGGCGATTTCTACCTGCTGACCAACGGGCCCGACGGGTCGGCGATCGCGATCGTCGGCGACGTCGTCGGGCACGGTCCGGAGGCGGCCCGCCTCGCCACCTTCATCCGCGCCCGCTTCGCTGCCTTCGCCGCCAACAGCAGCGACCCGGCGGAGCTGCTGACGCTGGCGAACGCGGCGCTCGTCGACCGCCCAGGGCGCCGCCATGAGCTGGTCAGCGCGGTTTGCGTGCGGCTGCGTCCCGGGGAGGAGAGGGTCTCCTGGGCGCGGGCCGGCCACCCACCACCGCTGCGGCTGCCGGAGCTGAACGAGCTTCCCGTCGACGCCCCCACCTTCCTGCTCGGCGCCGAGCCGAGGCTGGAGTTGGAGAACACGGAGACCTCGATCGCCGGCAGCGAGGGGCTCGTCGTCTACACCGATGGCGCCACCGACGTGCGGCGCGGCAGGCAGATGCTCGGCCTCGAAGGGTTGAGGGAGGTGATCGCGCCGCTGACCGGCCTCGCCGCACGGGTGATGGTGAGCGAGGTCGAACGCGCGATCCTCGCCTGGGCGGACCGGCCGATCCGCGACGACCTCTGCCTGCTGGTGCTGAAGCCGGAACCCCGATGATCTTCGCCGTCACCAATCGCCTGCCCGAGTCCGCGGTCGCGCTGCTTCGGGACGCCGGCGAGGTCCGCGTCGACGAGCGGGAGACGGCGATCCCGCGCGGGGACCTGCTCGAGCTGGTCGCCGGCGCCGACGCGATCCTGACCCTGCTCGGCGATCGCGTCGACGCGGAGCTGCTGGAGGCGGCGGGCCCGCGGCTGCGCTGCGTCGCCAACGTCGCCGTCGGCTACGACAACGTCGACGTCGCGGCGGCGCGGGAGCGCGGCGTCGTCGTCACCAATACCCCCGGGGTCCTCGACGACGCGACCGCCGACCTGACGATGGCCCTGGTCCTCGCCGCGACGAGGAGGGTCGCCGAGGGCGACCGGCTGGTCCGCTCGGGTCGGGCCTGGAGCTGGGGGATGCACTTCATGCTCGGCAGCGGGCTGCAGGGCCGCATGCTCGGGATCGTCGGCCTCGGCGGGATCGGCCGGCGGGTGGCGCAGCGGGCGCGCGCCTTCGGGATGCGGATCGCCTACCACTCGCGCCGCCCGGCGCCGGCCGAGGTGGAGGCCGCCCTCGAGGCCGAGCGGATGCCGCTCGATCGCCTTCTCAGCGAGGCCGACGTGCTCAGCCTGCACTGCCCGCTGACGCCGGAGACCCACCACCTGATCGGGCCGGCGGAGCTGGCGGCGATGAAGCCGAGCGCCGTCCTCGTCAACACCGCTCGCGGGCCGATCGTCGACGAGGGGGCGCTGGCGGCGGCGCTGGCCGAGCGGCGGATCGCCGCCGCCGGCCTCGACGTCTACGAGCGCGAGCCGCACGTGGAGCGGCGGCTGCCCGATCTCGACAACGTCGTGTTGACGCCGCACCTCGGCTCCGCCACCGTCGAGACCCGCACCGCGATGGCCGAGCTGGCCGCCCGCAACGCGATCTCTGTGCTCAGCGGCCAAGGGCCGCTGACCCCGGTCGCGTCACAATGACCTCGTGAGTGCCGTTGCCGATCCGCGAACTGCATCAACTTCTAGATCTGCTGGGCGTGGAAGTTGATGCAGTTCGAGAGGGTGATTCGTCATCGGATCGGGGGGGAGGAGACCGGTGGCTCCTCCAGGCGGATGGCGCCCGTCTGGGAACCCGCTACCGGCGAGCAGCAGGCCGAGGTGATGTTGGCCGAGGCGGCCGACGTCGAAGCCGCGGTGGCCGCGGCGCGCGCCGCCTTCGCGGACTGGTCGGAGGCTTCCCTCAGCCGCCGCGCCAAGGTTATGTTCGCCTTCCGCGAGCTTCTCGACCGCAACGTCGAGAAGCTGGCGCGGATCGTCTCCTCGGAGCACGGCAAGGTGCTGGAGGACGCGAGGGGCGAGGTGCTGCGCGGGCTCGAGGTCGTCGAGTTCGCCTGCGGGATCCCGCACCTGCTGAAGGGCGAGTACTCCGACCAGGTCTCCAGCACGGTCGACGCCTACTCCTTCCGGCAGCCGCTCGGCGTCTGCGCCGGCATCACCCCGTTCAACTTCCCGGCGATGGTGCCGATGTGGATGCACCCGGTGGCGATCGCCTGCGGCAACGCCTTCGTGCTGAAGCCCTCCGAGCGCGATCCCTCGGCCTCGAACCTGGTCGCCGAGCTCTACGCCGAGGCGGGGCTGCCGGAGGGGGCCTTCAACGTCGTCCACGGCGACAAGGTCGCGGTCGACGCTCTACTCGACCACCCCGATGTCGCCGCCGTCTCCTTCGTCGGCTCGACCCCGGTCGCCTCCTACGTCCACGCTCGCGCGACCGAGAGGCGCAAGCGGGTGCAGGCGCTCGGCGGGGCGAAGAACCACGCGGTGGTGATGCCGGGTGCCGACCTCGGCTACGCCGCCGACCAGCTCGCGGCGGCCGGCTTCGGCTCGGCTGGGCAGCGCTGCATGGCGATCTCGGTCGCCGTCGCGGTCGGCGAGTCCGGCGACACGCTGGTCGAGGAGGTCGCCGGGCGGGCGCGCGAGATCAAGGTCGGCCCCGGCCTCGACCCCGAGTCGGAGATGGGGCCGGTGGTGACGCCGCAGGCGCGCGAGCGGATCGTCGACTACATCGGCCAGGGCGCCGAGGCCGGCGCTCGCGTCACCGTCGACGGGCGCGAGCTCGAGGTCGGCGGCGGCGGCTTCTGGGTCGGCCCGACGCTGATCGACCAGGTGCGGCCGGAGATGTCCGTCTACACCGACGAGATCTTCGGCCCGGTCCTCTCGGTCGTCCGCAGCGACAGCCTCGACGAGGCGATCGCGCTGATCAACCGCAACTCCTACGCCAACGGCGCCGCGATCTTCACCGGCTCCGGCCACGAGGCGCGGCGCTTCCAGCGCGAGGTCGAAGTCGGGATGATCGGGATCAACATCCCGATCCCGGTGCCGATGGCCTTCTACTCCTTCGGCGGCTGGAAGGACTCGCTCTTCGGCGACCACCACATCCACGGCCCCGAGGGCGTCCGCTTCTACACCCGCGGCAAGGCGATCACCAGCCGCTGGCCCGCGAGCAGCGCCGCCGGCCCCGGCGACGGAGGCTCGATGCACTTCCCTACTTCGAGCTGAGTTCGGCGCAGAGCCCCCCCACGCCAATTGCCTCCACGCCTGCGCCCAGCGGAAAGCGCTCGTCGCCGGCGTAGACGAGGAAGGCGCGGTCGGGTTTGACGTCGGCAAGCGCGGATCGCATTCCCCGCCCGAGCTTCGGCGAGAGGGTCCGCTTCACCTCGATCGCCCACTCGCGTCCGTCGCGCCAGGTGAGGACGAGGTCGATCTCGGCACCGCCGCTGGTGCGGTAGAAGCTCGGCTCCGCGTCGGCCGCGAGCCCGGCCAGGTTCTCGATGACCAGGCCCTCCCAGCTGCCACCAACGACCGGGTGTCCCAACAGCGACTCCTTGTCTGCGATGCCGAGGAGAGCGTGGAGCAAGCCGCTGTCACGCAGGTAGACCTTCGGAGACCGGACGAGCCTCTTGCTGGCATTCCCCAATCGGGGCGGTAGGCGCCGAACCAGCAGCAGGTCGACCATCAGGTCGAGATAGCGCCCGATCGTCGCCCCGCTGACGCCGAGTCCGCGGGCGAGGTTGGCGGCGTTCAACAGTTGGGCTTGATTGTGAGCGAGCATCGTCCACAGGCGCCGGAGCGTCTCCGCGGGGATCCGCGGCCCGAGCTGGGGGATGTCACGCTCCAAGTAGGTGCGGATGAAGTCACGCCGCCAGCGCATGCTCGTCTCCCCGGTGTCCGCGAGGAAGCTCTCCGGAAAGCCGCCACGGACCCAGAGTCGGTCGAGTTGCTCGGCGCCCACCTCGGTCACATCGAAGGGCGCAAGCTCGATGTATGCGATCCGGCCGGCAAGGCTCTCCCCGCTTTGCTCCAGCAGTTGGAGCGAGGCTGAGCCGAGAAGGAGAAAGCGGCCGTTGGCGTTGCCCTTGCGTCGATCTCGGTCGATCGCCCCGCGCAGGACTTCGAAAAGTCCAGGCAGCCGCTGGATCTCGTCGAGCACCAGCAGCTCGTCGACGTGATCGTCGAAGTAGAGCTCGGGCTCGGCCAGCCGCGCCCGATCGCGTTCAGACTCGAGGTCGAGATACGAGGCAGGGCGACCGCCGGCGATTTCCAGGGCCAGCGTCGTCTTGCCCACCTGTCGGGGCCCGGTAAGCACCACGGCCGGCGACTGGTCCAGAAGCGCGATAGCTTCAGAAGCGATCCTTCGCGTAATCATCCTTGCAAATATATCATTGTGTGAAAGATTTACATGGATCTACTTAAGGTGAAACCGCTTCATGAAGGCAAGCACGTCGACTTCGTCGCCAAGCGCTACCGGCGCGCCGACGGCAGCGAGGTCGAGCGGGAGGTCATCGAGCACCCGGGGTCGGTGGCGGTGCTCGCCCACGACGAGGAGTTCGCCTATCTGGTGGCGCAGCCGCGGGAGGCGGTGGAGGAGGACGAGCTGCTCGAGATCCCGGCGGGGACGCTCGACGTCGACGGCGAGAGCGAGCTGGAGTGCGCGCAGCGGGAGCTGGCGGAGGAGGCGGAGCTGCGGGCCGAGAACTGGTGCCTCCTCCACGTCATCTATCCCAGCCCGGGGTTCCTCAGCGAGAGGGTGACGATCTTCGAGGCCACCGGTCTCTCGCCGGCCAGCGGGGATCGCGACGACGAGGAGGAGATCGAGGTCGTCCGCCTGGACCTGGCCGAGATCGACCAGGCGCTGCCGGATATCCGCGACGCGACGACGGTGATCGCGCTGCTGCGACTGAAGGAAAAGCGCGCCGCGGCGCGGTAGGTAGCCTTCCTTGCATGTCGCCGACGTCCAGCGTCGGCTACCTCCGACGTTGGTAACGGCTGGCCCCCGTGACGGAGGACGCGCGGCGGGGGTCCCTGGGAGGAGGCCTTTCGCCTTCACCTCAGGCGTCTCGCTGCGAGCGGCGACCTCGGCAAGGGCATCGTCGCCATCGGCCCTTCTGGACCGCGGCGCAAGATCCTGGAGAGATCGATGCCGTCGCGCTGGCGCGACGCGGTCGTGAGGCGGTGCTGCTGGGTGAGGCGAAGTGGGGGAAAAGGGTCGACGGCGCTCGCATACGCGCCGAGCTCGAACGGAAGTCCGGCGGCCTGCCGCGAGTCGCCGATGAGCCCCGGTTCGCCATCTGCGCCCGCGACGCCGTCGACGGCGGCGACGGAATCCTCGCGGTCACTGCCGCGGACATCTTCTGACGCCGGGCCGGGTAGCAGTGGACCTCGTGTTCCTCTTCTTCTCCAACAACCTCGGCTGCGCCGGCTCCCTGCTGGTCTCGGCGGCGGTGACTCTGATCCTGCTGCTGCTCTTCGGCGTGATCGAACTCGGCTAGCCAGCCGTCGCCCTGGCGAGCGCCTGTTTGGCGCCGGAGAGGACAGGGGCCCCGTGGGAGGTGAGGATCAGCTCGACAGGCAGGTCGAGAGCGGGACGGAGGGCGCCGCGCAGCTCGTCCAGGTCGGTCGATTCCGGCAGCCAGGAGGCGGGGCAGGTATGGAGGCCCTCGCCCTTTTCGCCGTCGCCGAGGAGGGCGTCGCCGGCGATCAGCGCCCGCGTACGCGGCTCCCAGTAGAGGACTTCGCTGCGGGGGCGGGCCTCCAGCGCGACCAGGCCTGCCGGCAGGGGGTCGCCGACCTTGAAGACATCGGTGACCGGTGCGCGGCGGGAGGTGGCGGCGCGGTTGCGGGAGTGAGCCCAGATCCGGGCGCCGTCGAAACGGTCTGCCACCTCGGCCGCCGAGCGGGCGTGCCAGTGGATCGTCAGCAGCACGTGCAGCCGGCGTCCGTCGAGCGCGCGCTCGAGCGGGTCCCACTGGTCGTCGACTAGAAGTGGGTCGACCAGCACGAGCTCCTTCTCGCGGACGACGGCGACGGCCGCCACCTCCTTCCTCCACTCCACGTGGTGGGCGGTCCAGCGCCAGAGGCCCGGCCGCAGCTCTTCGCCGAGCATCGCTAGTGGCGCGGGCGCCGCCGCACCTGGCGCTCGCGCTCGGCGGCTTCCCGGAGACGCCGCTGCGACTCGGCTGCGTTGGCGATGGTGAAGTTGGCGAGGAATCTCATGATCGACCTCCTCCAAATAGACACTGGCTAAAACAATTTGCCGGTGTCTCTGACACTAGCTAAACTAAATAGACGGTGTCAACCCCTCTTAACAAAGCCGCGGTAGACCAGGAGTCGGAGCTCCTGGTCGAGTTCGTCAACACCCGCGATATCGAGGAGGAGACGGACTCGGTCGCTGATCCGAGGGGGATGCAGGTCTGGATCCGGGAACGGACCGGTGAGTTCGTCCCTCCTCCGGACGAGGAGGGGCTCGACCGACTTCTCGCGTTGCGTGAGTCCCTGCGGGCGCTGCTGCGAGGCAACAACGGCGAGCAGATCGGGCCGGAGGAGCTGACCCCCTTGGAGGAAGCCGCCGAGCGCAGCCGCTTCCGCACGACGTTCAGCCCCGACGGCCGGCTCGACCTGGCTCCCGCCCGCTCGGACCTCGGCGGTTTCGAAGCGCGGCTCCTCCTCGCGGTCGAGCGCCTGCAGTCTCTAGGGGCATGGCCGAGGCTGAAGGCCTGCACCGACGACGGGTGCCAGTGGGCCTTCTACGACACCACCCGCAACCACTCCCGCACCTGGTGCTCGATGGACGTTTGCGGCAACCGCGAGAAGACCCGGCGCTACCGTGCCCGCCGCGGCGGGGGGTGAACGCTTTTCCGTCCAGCCCCTGTGCAAGATTTCGCGCCCTCAGAAGGACCCTATGAAAAGGCGTTGAAGCAGGGCTGAACGATGCCTCTTGTAGGCATCTTTAAGTTCGTCTATGCTCGTGTACCTCGCGAGCCATGGCGTCGTACCTGAACATCTTCGTAGAGCCTCCCAATTCCGACCGTCCAGCGGTGGGGATGAACAGGGGCGGCGTCTGGGAATACGAAGGAACCGAGATCCCGGCCGTGGGCGCGCGTGACCTGACCCTCGGCGAGAGGCTTAATCCACTCCTGGTCACCCGCCCCGACCAGGAGCCGGTCGCGGTGCTGCTGCCCGTCGCCGAGGTGGAAAACGATCCGAGGCTCGGGTGGGCTTGGCAGGCCGGCAAGGAACTGGAGGGAGAGGAAGGCCCTTTTCTCCAGGTTCCGTACTCGCTCTGGCAGGAGCACGCGGAGGAGATCGTGGGGGCCTGGTTGCCGGAGCGCGACGCGAAGGGGCTGGATCGCCGCCTCGCGGTCGCCGAGCGAGAGCTGAGGTTCGCGCAACAGGCTCTCGACGCCGCCCGCCTGGTCCGAAACTGCCTGGTCGTCTTCGCGACCCACCTCGGCCGCAGCCGGCGCGAAGTCGGCGAATGCCTCGGATTGAGCCTGGGCCGAGTGCAGCAGCTGAACGAGAACCCGCCATCCGAGGTGATCGAGGCTGTCGACGAGATGGTGGAGGCCGCGGGCCTCGTGGCGAAGAACATCGGCGCCCGTCCCTGTCCCAGGGAGGACATCCCCAGGCCGCGTGCGATGAGCAGCGAGGAGCACGACCAGCTCATCGAGATCATGCTCCTGCTCGGCCTGCTGGAGGAAGGGTCGGATGGCCTGCGGCTGACCGCCGACGGCGCTTCGCTGTCGGAGAGGCCCGTTGCACGCACGGCACGGAAGGGCAACCGGGATCGCGAGCGAACGGGCGATGCGACCAAGTGAGCTTCTCTGCTGGGTTTCCACCCCCCTGGGGTCCGGTGCCCTGTTCGTGCAGGAGCATTGGCTGGCGGGACTGGTCGTCGCCGTGGTGCTGGCCGCGACCGGATGCTGCATCCGCATCCTCAACGCCTTCCTCGCGGACGTCGAGCGCGAGGGCGGCTACCTGAGCTGGAAAAGCCGCAGATACGAGGTGCTGGGGGATCGCGAGAGATTTCGCGACAGCCGCCTGCGGCATCAGGAGGGTCGGGCCTTGACCAAGCTCGAATCCGCGCACCAGCGGCGCGAATACAAGCGCCGGGCCCCTTCTCGGTGGGATCAGTTGAGGTTCCGCTTGTAGGCCGAGGCCAAGGCCGGGACCGCTTCCCTTTCGCTCGCCGCCCCCGGTTTCGTCCGCTCGCAGAGCGCCTCGAACTTGTCGAGCATGGCCTCCAGCCTTGGCGGTGACGGTCCGCCCTGGCGCCCGAGCGGTTCCTGATGGGCGCCTCCCGACAGCTCGCGCATCGCGATGTCGATCTCCTCGGCGATCTCAGGGCTCCACCTGATCTTGTGCAGTTTGCGAACCTGGATGTGGCGCGCCTGGCGCTCGACCACGCCGCCGAGGACATAGACCTCGATCAGCCGCTCGTAGCCCTTGCGCAGCTCCAGGGTCCAGAGCTCGGCCTGCCGCTCGTAGCCGGAGTCGCCGCTCTTGTAGAGCGGCCGCAGCTCGCTTTTCAGCCGGTGCCGCAGCGCTTTCAACCGTTCCATCGGCGAGCGGACCCGCCACGGAAGGCTGGAGTCGACGACGCCGACGGCGCCGCGAGCGCGGGTCAGCGCCTGCGCGTGCAGCTCCAGGTCCAGCTCCTCCGCCTTTTCCAGCAGGTGATAGACGAAGACGAGGTCGTGGGTGAGGACCACCACCTGCCGCTTCCGGGCTTCCTCGGCGAGCCGGGCGGCGAGGTGCTCGCGCCGCTGCTGGTCGAGCGAGGAGATCGGGTCGTCGAGGATGATCGCGCTGCGCTCGTTGCTGACCCGCAGCTCGGCGAGGAAGAAGGCGGTGGCAAGCGCGGTCTGCTCACCGGTGCTCAGAACCTTCGCGACCCGCTCCCGGCCCTCGCCGCGGAGCTTGAAGCGGACGGCCGGCTTGCCCTTGCTGGCCGAGGCGTTCAGCTCGACCCGGTCGGCGATCGGGTCCAGCTCCTCGATCTCCTCCGCCAGCGCCTGCTCGAGCCGGGCCGTGATCGCGAGCCTGCTCAGCTCGCGGATGCGGTGGGAGATCGCCTGGGTCGAGAGCTGTCGCCGGGCCGCTTCCCAGGTCGCGATCGACTCCAGCGCCTCGAGGTGCTCGACCACCTCGGCGAGCGCCCCCGCGACCGTCTGCTTGGCGCGCAGCGCCTGCAGGCGCGCCTCGATCCTGGCGCGCTCGGCGTCCTTCCGCAGCACCGCGAAGCCTTCAGCTTCGGCGACCTGCAGTGCCACGTAGTCGCGCAGGGCGCTGAGCTCGAGCGAACGGCCGGGGTGCGGGTCGCTGCGGCCGGTGGCGATCGCGAGCCGGTCGGCCAGGGCCTCGAGCGCGGCGTCGGCGGTCTCCCGCAGCTCCTCGCCGGCGGCGGCCGCGGCGACCTCCGCCGTGTGGAGGATCTGCTGCAGGTCCGGCAGGCCTTCCAGCCGCTCCGTCAGCGCCGTGTCGACCAGGCGCACCTGCTCGCGCAGCTCGCCGGAGACGAAGGCCTCGAAGCGGTGCATCCGCTCATGCGCCGCGCCGCCGAGCCCCTGCTGGCAGAGTGGGCAGGTGGCGTCCCCGCCCTCATCCGGGAAGCGTCCCTCGCCGGCTTCGACGAAGCGCCGCGCCGCCTCCCACATCTGCCGCCATGCCTCGCCGCCGGTGCCGGGCCGCGGCTGGTCGGCGAAGGCCTCGGCGGCGAGCTGGTCGACGGCGGCGGAGGCGCGGGAGAGCCGCGCGCGCAGCTCGGCGATCTCCGCCAGCGCTTCGTCGTCGAGGCGGTCCCAGGCATCCTGCAGCTCGGCCGCAAGGCGCTTGACCGCCTCGGCGCGTTTCCGCGCCGCCCGCTCCAGCGCCCGGCTCTGGTCGGCGGCGATCGTCGCCTCCGCCTTCTCCAGCTCCCGCAGCTCCGAGCGCTCCGCCCCGCTCAGCCGCGCGAAGCGTTCGACCTCGTCCCGCGAGGCCTCGCCCGCCTCGACCCGTGCCAGCAGCGCGGTGGCCTCGCCCCCCTCCAGCTCGGGCAGCGGCGGCAGCGCCTCACGGCGCTCCTCGATCCGCTGCGCCAGCTCCTCCGCCAGCCCGTCCTGCGCCTCGGCCATTTCCTTCAGCAGGCGCAGCGGCCGCGGCGTGTGCTCGATCGTGTTCGACTTGGTGATGCAGAACTCGGCGCAGCTGGCGTCGAAAGCGGTCATCGCCGAAAGGATCCGCGGCGCTTCCTCGTTCAGGTCGACCTCCACCAGCCGCTCCTCGCCGTCGACCGCGAGGACGAACTCCGCCGTCTGCGGCGCCTCCGCCTTGCCCGGGTCGAAGACGTCGTGCAGCACCTCGCCCGGTTCGGCCGAGCGGCAGACCCGCCGGCAGAGGCGGCCGTAGCCGCTCTTGCCGGCGCCGTTCTCGCCGTAGACGATGTTGAGGCCAGGCCCGAACCGCAGCGCCTGGTCTTCGGCCAGCCGGTTGACGTTGCGGAGGTCGCGAATCTCCCGCAGTTCGACCCGGCCGTGCTCGGTCTCGTCAGCCGGCAGGTTCGTCAGCTCCAGCGGCGGCAGCGCCTCCGCTCCCGACTCCCCGCAGAGGACGGCGAGCACCTCCGCCCGCCCCGCCTCGTCGAGCGGGCCGTCGCAGAGCTTGCGCATCAGGCCGCGCTGCCAGTCCGGCAGCTTCAGCGACCAGTTGAAGATCCTCCTTTGCAGCAAGGCGTCCTGGTCGGTCATCGACCAGGAAGCTTCTCAAACGCTGGGCTTCCGCTCCCCAGCCGCCAGCCACTTGCGCTCCTTGCCGCGCATCACCGGCGTGGCAAGGAGGCTGCCGGCGCGGCGCTGGAAGGCGCGCAGGCGGGAATCGTGGTCGGACGGCAGCAGCTTGGCCAGCTGGCGGTACTCGCGGGAGACCTGGCTGGTGCGGAAGACCTTGGCGATCTCGGTGAGGAGGTCACCGGGCTCGGCGACCGTCGTGCGCCCGATCTCGGCGCCCTCGACCTCGATCACCAGCTCGGCCGGGTAGCCGCGCGCCGGCGGCGGCTCCCACGGCGCGGCGAGGGCAACGGCGATCGCCTCGCGCAGGGCGACGTGGGCGTCGGCGGGCTCGACCGAGTGGGCGCGGGCGCGCCCTTCGCCCTCCTTGGTCGTCACCAACCGGGCGCTGCCGAGCTCGCCGTCGCGCATCTCCTCCAGCAGCCACCTGTCGCCGGCGGCGGCGAGGATCGGGACGCCCTCGGCGGCCAAGGCCTGGGCGTAGGTCTGGGTCTCGCTCAGCGAGTCGCCCTCGAGCAGCACCTCCATGCCCCAGATGAAGGTGTGGGAGCAGAAGCCGCGCTCGCTCGGGGTGCGGGCGTGGTGGCCGATCATCACCACCGCGTCGAGCGGACCGCCGTGCGCCTTCGCCATCGAGGGCTCGCCCTCGTCGAGAGCCAGGTCGGCGATCGGCCGCACCTCGATCCCGTTCGGCATTCGCTCACGTTCGACGTTGGTGCCGACCATGTGCCAGTCGCCGACCGAGATTCGCTCGACGCCGCCGGCCCGCAGCGCTTCGATCGCGACCAGCACTTCGTCGGTCATCTGCCGGCGGCCGCGCGCGTAGGCCCTGGGGTGGGAGGGCAGGCAGTCGCGGTAGTCCTCGATGCCGGCGATCCCCTCCATGTCGGCGGCGATGAGGACGTTCACGGACGGGAGACTAGGCCGTGGCATCCTTCGAGGCGATGTGGGTGCAGCGCCCGATCCGACTGACCGCCCGGCCGCGCGGCTTCCACCTGGTCACCGAGGAGGTCGTCGACGCCCTCCCCGAGCTGGGGAAGATCGAGGTCGGGCTCCTTCACCTCCTGATCCAGCACACCTCGGCCTCGCTGGCGCTGAACGAGAACGCCTCGCCGGACGTCCGCCACGACTTCGAGTCCTGGTTCGACCGCGCGGTCCCCGAAGGGGCGCCCTACTGGACCCACACCCTGGAGGGCGCCGACGACATGCCCGCCCACCTCAAGGCCGCCCTGCTGGGTCCCTCGCTGACGCTGCCGATCGCCGGCGGCCGGCTCGCGCTGGGCACCTGGCAGGGGATCTTCCTCTGCGAGCACCGCGATCGCGGCGGCGACCGCACCCTGCTCGCCACCTGCTGGGGAGAGAGAGCGGGTTAGCGCGAACGGCCGGACGGCGGACCTGCATCGGGAGCGGATAGCGTGGCGGCGCTCGAAAGCCGAAAGCGGCTCCTCATCGGCCTCGGGATCGCGATGGCGGCGTTCTACGTCGTCCTCATCGTCATCGACCAGAGCCTGAAAGACACCGGCGGCCCCTCGATCCTCGGGCTCGAGTTCGCCGGCAGCGCCAGCCGCGTCGAGGAGATCTTCGCCGAATGGGGCGCCCACGGCCGCGACCTCGCCCGCCTCTCGCTCTGGATCGACTTCCCCTTCCTAGGCGACGGGCCCCTCGCGGCCGATATTTGACCCACCCAGGTGTGGTCAAAATCGGATGCGCCTGATGTCCCGAGGCGGACGAGGAAACCTAGGTGCAGGCAGTTGGCTTCCCCGTCCCCGGCTGCAGGCACTTCGTCGTCAGCCTCGGCGCTTTCCCTTTGCGGACCGAGAGGGTCATCAGTTCACCGATGAAGTTGGCATTCGTGACGGTGATCGCGATCTTGGTGCCGGGTACGAGTTTCTGGTTGAGGTAGGCGGCGAGCGAGACCGTGCCCGGGGCGTTTTTGACCGCGAACTTCTTCCCCGCTTTGCCGGCGCATTTTCTGGTGCCGACTTTGCAGGTCGCGACCACGCTGGACCCTTTCGGCACTTTCTGCAGCTGCAATTTGCTCAGTTTCGTGAATTGCCCGATCGCTTTGGCCGCGAAATTCAGCTTGATCTTGGCCCTGGAAAGCCCCGGGGAGCTGGGAGCCGGATTGGCGATCTGGATCGTCCGCGTCGTCGTCTGCTCGTTGCCGGCCGTGTCAACGGCTTTGACCGTCACCGTGTAGGTGCCCGGCGCCGCATAGGCATGGGAGACCGACTCGCCGGTGCCGGAGCTTCCGTCGCCGAAGGTCCAGGAGATGGTGACCGGTGACCAGACATCGAAGGCCGAGGCCGAGAAGGGTGAGGGGGCACCCGTGGCCCCGCTCGCGGGCACTGAGACGGAAGTCAGGTTGGGGGCTGACTTGTCGAATGCCGCAAACTGGACGACCATGTCCGCGTTTTCAGGGAGTTTCGGATCGTCGAGCGGCCATACCGACAGGGCGTTGCCAAGGCCGTCCATCGATAGAGCGGGTTCGAGGGCGCCGAACTGCGTGGAAACGGTTTTGACCGCCCCGAACTGAGCGCCCAACGGGCGCAGGGCCGCCTCGATCCGGGACCCTTCGCCGTCGCTTCGGCGCCAGACGCTGACCGCGTTGCCGGCGGAGTCGAGCACGACCCGGGGTCCGGTCGCGGTCGGCGCCGAGATCCCGAGTTGGGCGGCGCCGAAGGCGCCCCCGCTGGCTCGGCTCGCCGCCTGGATCGTGTTGTTGGCGGCCCGCCAGATGGACACGGCGTTGCCGTTGACATCCACCGCGACCTGAGGCTCGTTGCCGAAGCTCGCGCTGGCGCTCTGCCCGAAAGTCGGCAGGTTCGACCAGGTATCGGCGGCGGCTACGCGGGTCGCGCCTTCGACCTCGTAAACGGCGCCGTTCCAGTGACTCCACACCGCGAGCGCGTTGCCGGCCTGGTCGAGGCCGACGGTCGCGAACATCGGATAGCCGGTCGGAGCGCCCGGGGAGAGGTCGCGCTGGGTGCCCAACGAGGCATCCGCATTGCGGATTCGCACCCGGGCGATGTTCGTTTCGCCGTTCCAGTAGCTCCAGACGATGGTCGTCTTGCCGGTCGAGTCGATCGCGGCGCGCGGCGACTGGTTCCAAATGTCCGAGCTGGAGATCGGCGCCGAGGTAAAGCTGCCACCTGGGGGGCGGAAGGCCCCGTAGATGGTCTGTTTCCCATCGGTGTCGGAGTTGCTGAGATACCAGACGACGATCATCGCGCCGGCGCCATTGATCGCCACCGAGGGTTCATAGGCGTTCTTACCCGGCACCGAGGCGATCGCCTGGGGCGCGCCGAAGGTGCCGCCGGCCGGCCGGATAGCGGCCCAGACTTCGCTAATGGGGCTGTTGCGGCGCCAGGCGACGATGGCGTCGCCGTCGTCGTTCACGGCAACGCCGACGCTGCCGGCGAAACCGGCGGCGCTCTGCAGCGGCTGGACGGAAAACGCCCCCCCGGCTGACCGGCTGGCGACTTCGACGACCTGGGCCGAGCCGGTGTCGCGAACCCAGGCCGCGACGACGTCCCCGTCGGTATCCGACCCCGCCGCGACCGAGCTCACGCCCTGGGAGGTCGGGCCAAGCGTCACCGGCGGCAGCCACTCACTCGCCTGGACCGGCGCACAACAGGCCAGAGAGGCGATGCACGCGAGAAGAGTCGCGAACAGCAGCCGCGACCGCGCGGCTGCCCCTCGCGCATCGGCTTCAGGTCGAATCTTCACGTCGATTGGCGTCATCCCTCCGTGGCGACCGTATCTTCGATTGGTGCGAAGTCAATCGTCCGAAACGCGGCAGCACTCAAAAGGTGCACACATGCGTACTCGATTCCGAGGCGGATGAGTACCGCTCATCGCGGTTTCCAGCGGCCATCTAGCCTCCGCCGAATTTCGAATGGGCAGCGGCGGCGTCTGGATTCGAATAACAATTACCGGCGATGACCGGCGAGGAAGGATCGAGCGCGGTCTCGCCGACCGCCCACTACACCGGTGAGACCTGGGTCAGGAACGGCCTCTCCCACCCGGAGCTGGGGACCTGGCAGGGCCGCGCTCTCTACCGGGCGGCGGCGCTGCCGATGGCCGCCAGCAGGACGTTCGGCGGGCCGACGCTGGAAGGAGCGCTCGTCGCCCGCCACCGGATCATCGACTCGGCCCTCGACGACCTGATCCAGGCCGGCGTCAGCCAGGTGGTCGAGGTCGCCTGCGGGATGTCGCCCCGCGGCTGGCGCTTCAGCGAGCGGTACGGGGAGCGCCTCACCTACGTCGAGGCTGACCTGCCGGCGATGGCGCGGCGCAAGCGCGACGCGCTGGCGCGGATGCGCTCGCTCAGCGAGCGCCACCGCGTCGCCGAGCTCGATGTCCTGCGCGAGGGCGGCCCGGGCAGCCTCGAGTCCCTGGCCGAGGCGCTCGATCCCGCTGAGGGCCTGGTGATCGTGACCGAGGGGCTGCTGACCTATTTCGACGACGAGACGGTGGAGAGGCTGTGGGCGCGCCTCGCGCGGGTGCTCGGGCGGTTCGCCAAGGGGGCCTACCTGGCGGACCTGCGTTTCGCCCGGCCGCAGCGGAGCACCGCCGAGCGTGCCCTCGACCTCATCCTCGGTGCCTTCGTCCGGGGCAAGGTCCACGCCTACCGCGGCGACGATGCCACGGCCGCGGCGACGCTCCGCGGCGCCGGCTTCGAGGAGGCCCGGCTGCACCGGGGCGATCAGCACCCGGCGACCGCCGGGCTCCGTGGCGACCCGGCCGCGGGCCTCATCGGCATCATCGAGGCAACCGCGAGCGGTGATTTTTCGAGGCCCTGAACCGGCTAGCTACCAGCACGTTTGCCGCGCTGGCCTGCCGCGGGTTGTACCCGGATATGCGGGATCCGGATGGCCGTTTGCCCCAGCGTGGCAACGGGTGTACGGTCGGATCGACTCCAAATTCGATCGAAGGAGAACCATGGCAACCGCGGAAGTGAAGAATTTCGACTCTCCCGACGAGGTCCGTCCCTTCGAGGGGAACGGTCAGGCGAAGATGGTCCAGCTTGCCGGTCACGCTGTCGGCAAGGGGACGTTCGAGCCGGGGTGGAAGTGGTCGGAGAACGTGAAGCCGATCGCGGGCACCGACTCCTGCCAGGTCGCCCACTTCGGCTACGTGCTGTCGGGCGCCATGAAGGTCTTCATGGACGACGGCTCCGAGGTCGAGATCGTCGCCGGCGACGTGGTCGCGATCCCGCCGGGCCATGACGCCGAAGTGACGGGCGACGAGGCATGTGTGATGGTCGACTTCGGCGAGATCGGCGACTACGCCAAACGCAGCTGACGACTTGGCACACGACCCATTGCTCGGCAGGCGAATTTGCCCTTGACATCGAAGCCTGGGCTGATGCTAAGTTCGGTGGTTCAGTGAGGAGGGGCGGTTCGCTGACGACTTAGCTGGGAGCCCCGCAGACGCCCAATTAGGGCGCTAGGAGGTTCCCATGCGTAGAAAGGTGTTGGCCTTGGCCCTCACTGCGGGAGCTTTGACGATTCCCGCATCCCCGGTCCTTGCCGATCCGGACTTCGGTCCCGGCAACAGCAGCAAGGGCCCGAACGACGGCGGCGCCAAGTGTCATGCGCCCGGTCACGGCACCGGACCTGGGTCGAACGATCCAGTCCCGGGATGTAAGGGCTAGTAGGAAAAGGCCCACCCCGGAAGGGGTGGGCCTTACGTGATCAACCGTGCGTTCTCGCCGCGCACCGTCTTTACGACAGGTCACTGATCCGCGTAGCCTCCCGCTTGGATTTGACGAGCGCGCGGACCTGCTTGATAAACACCGTAAATGCTTCCTCAGGCGTAAGGGGTTTCTTATTCTCCTTATCCACCGCCGTTCCGTAAGGATCGATCCCGCTGAGGAGAGCCCAGGCCTCGTCACGCATCGCAAGCCGCGCGGCTTCGTGCGCGTCTGCCTGCCGACCCGGGTGCGCTGCCTGGGTGAAGGTCGTCAGAATCCCCACAAGGGCCCCTGCGACGATGGCGATGGTATTTGCGGTATCAGTCGCGGCTAGGACGGAGCCGAGCAAACCTAGTAACGCAATTGATAGCCAAATGAGTATCTGTGCCCCCCGCCACACTCTTCCTCTGCACCGGTAGGTTCGTAGACGTTTTTCGAGCTCTTCTGTGACGAAAGCTTTGTAGACGTCTTCCCGGGCCAGCTTCGCGTTCTCGATCCAAACGGAAACGAGACGGCACACCTCAGGGTCGCCTTTATCAGGTCCGTTTGAGTAGGACGTCACCCGCCGCTCAGCTCCGGCGGGGGTCCGCCGCGCGATGCTCCTCACGGACGCCGAGCGGGTTGAGCGCCTTGGCGACCGGGGTCTCCGGGCGCTTCAACACGCGGATGCCGTAGACGAAGACGTTGGCGCCGCCGATGTTGCCACCGATCGCCAGGACGCCCTCCGAGATCAGCCCGGCGAGGAGCGCGAGGATCCGCACCTCGTCATCGTTGTAGCCGGGGCGCTGGAGCAGCCAGGTGATCGCGAAGAGCACCGTTGCCGCGACCATGACGAAGAGGTGGATCGTCGCCGCGGACCGCGCCGGCTCTCCCTTCGGCAGGTCGAGCCAGTCGAGCAGGCCGGTGATCGCCGTCGGGGCGGCGAGAAGGAGACCGAAGGAAATCGCGATCAACGACCCGTGCGCCATCTGTTCCTCCTGCAGCCCGAGCGCGCCGGCTAGAAGCATCGCTACCCCGACGGTATAGGCGCCGATGCTGGCATCGGTCAGCGGCGGGTGAAGCGGCTTCCCGGGAGATCCCTTGACCAGGTCGATGGCGTTTCTCATCTCATCCTCCTATCGGTCGAGCGCTCGGGTAACACCGGCTTGCTCAGCCTCAGCGGCTCATGGCTTCCGGCGGCGCGATCGTCCCTCGCTCCTCGTCCGGTCGCCTGAAGACGATGTCGGCCAAGGAGATCACGCCAACCACCCGACCCGCTTGGCAAACCGGCAGGTGCTGGATTTCGTTCTCACGCATCCGCTCCACCACCAGACCGAGATCCTCCTCAGGGGAGCAGGTGACCGGGTGCATCGTGGCGACGTCGCGAACGAAGGCGGCAAGGGGCTCGCGCTCCTCGGCGAGGACGCGGACGACGATGTCGCGCTCGGTGAGGATCCCCGCGCACTCGCCGTCGTGATCGAGGACCGGAATCCCGCCGACACCGCTGCTCCGCATCTCCTGCGCCGCTTCGACCAACGAGGTATCGGGGCGAGCTGCGGAGACATCCGTGCTCATGCGCTCGCTGACCGTGACCATCTTTCCGCCCCTCTTTCGCTCAACCCTTGCCAATACCCGCCTCTCGTCGGACGAAAACGCAGCTCCGCTGTCGCCGCGAAGAAGGCGGAATAACCCCGAGTGTCGCCGCTGATCCCAGCGCATCGGAGCGGAAGCCCTCCGGGTTTCGTGTTACTCGTCGGCTCCGTCCCTGAACATGAACAGCTCGATCTCAATGTCGGGACCGACGTGGTGATTGGAGATAAAGGCGAGTACTTCGCGGCCGGAAAGACGCTCGACCTCGGCGATGAACCTGTGCTGCATGGCGTTCTGGAATGCGCTGCGAGTCTCCTGTACGACCGTGCTGCGCTGCAGCTCGATCATGGTCTTCTCGATGTCGGTGTAGACGCCGCCCAACACGCACGCGAGAAGATCCTCGCCGAGCATCTGGGTCTTGGCGCTGACGGGGGCGCGGTGGTGGTAGCGCTCATGGAGAGCGACCATTGATTCCGTTACGGCGGCAAGCAGCTCCTCGCCGTGCAGGGGTGCGTCGACGGCCGACATGGCTGGCCTTTGTTCGTCCCTCCGGGTAGGCGCGCGCGAGGCAGAGGGGTCAGGACCCAACGAGCGGTCCAATCATCGTAGCGGCCTGGTCTAACATCGTTCTGCTTATCTCCCGAGGAGCCGCTCGATGAATTCATCTGGGACCGAGAGCCGCCATTCCCACGGTGATGTCCTCACCGCGATCTCAGATGGCCTCGTTTCACTGCTCAAGGAGTTCTACGGGCGTGGGCCGACTCAGGCCAAGTCCTATTTCCAGGACGATCTTGTCGTCTGCATCCTCCGTGGCGGCTTCACCCGGGTTGAGGAAACCTTGCTCGAGGGGGGCCGTGGCGAGGCGGTGATCGAGCAGCGGATGGCATTTCAGGAGATGATGCGCAAACGCTTCGAATCGGTGGTTGAAGAAGCTACCGGTCGTACGGTGATCGGCTTCATGAGCGGCAACCAACAGGATCCCGACATGATGTGCGAGGTGTTCATCCTCGACCCCACCGATCTGGTCAGCTAGGCGAGGCTAGCGGCGCAGAATTCGCTGCCACCGACCGCCGCGTTGTTCCTCACGCCGCAGAGCGTCCCCGATCAGCCAGAACATCGGTGGCCAGAGCCCGATGAAGAGAACCCGGCGTTCGGCATTCCCGCGTTCGTCCTCGCCGATCGTCTTGGCACGAAGCCAGAGTGCGATGCAGAGCAGGATCGTTGCTAACGAGAGGCTGTAGAAGAGGCTGTAGAGGTAGTGGCTTCGCGGTCCGAGATTTCTGGGATTGCGACGGGGAAAGGCCATGCAGTGGGGCTACCCGGATCTCTCGCCCGGTCAACCGGTGCTCGCCCGGGCGAACGGGTAGGGGCAGGAAATGGGCAAACCTCACCTGCAGAGCGCGAGCCGGCGATGGTCGACCGCGGCGCGATGGCCGCTCGGCGTGGCGCTCGCCGCCTGGCGTTATTTGTGGAGCACCACTCCGGTGCATCGCTGGGAGATGAGCGGCGGCTGGCCGGCCGACGCCCCGCCCCCGCTCCCCGCCGGCACCGACCTCTCCGAGCTGCAGGCCTTCGAGGACGGGGTGGGGCCTTTGATGCACCGGATCTATCGCACGCGGATCGTCGGCTCGACGCTGACCCCCGAGCAGCTGATGGGGCGGATGTCGGAGAACCTCGACGGCGTGGCCCCCTCGGAGTTCGCCACCTTCCAAAAGGTCGAGGGAGAGAAGGGAGATTTCAGTAAAGGCAATCGTTACGTAGTACGTATGCCAGGGCCGTGGGACGGACCGGTCCGAGTCGTCGCAGCGGATGTGACTTCCTTTCGGTTGGCCACGCTCCCGGGACACCTGGAGGCCGGTCAGATCGAATTTCGAGTTCGCTCGGATTACCGTTCGCTCTGGTTCGAAATCGAGTCCTGGGCTCGCAGCGGCGACCGGCTGAGCGACCTCATGTACTCACGCCTCCGGATCTCCAAGGAGGTCCAGCTGCACATGTGGTCCTCGGTCCTGCGCCAGGTGGTCGGCCTGACCGCTGGGGAGATGGAGGGTGGGATCGTGATCACGACCCGCGTGGTCGCGGCCGACTCCCTTCCCAGCGCGCGGGAGGATCGCCGTAGCCGGAGGCGCCGGGCCGGGGTTGCCGCCCTCGCCGAGCGCCGCGTCAACTTCGACGACACGAAGCTCGACGCTTACGCCTCTGAGCCGGGGTGGCATGTCGACGACATGGTCGAAGCCCTGCCCCACGAGCGCCCTGGCCCTCCTGCCGAGGAAGGCAGCTGGCAGGTCGCCCAGGAGGTCATGGACAGCTACCAACTTGCCGACCCGGGAGTCGTCACCGCCTCCTACGACAGGAACCTGCCTCTCTCGGGTCGAGACATGATGCTGCGGATCAGGTACGCCGGGCTGCGACTACGGGTCGGGGTCAGAGTAGGCAAGGTCTACGAAGAGACGCGCGAGGTCGACGATCGCGCCGTGCAGGTGTTTGGTTGGAGCTACAACACCCTGGAAGGCCACTTCGAGGAAGGCCAGATGCACTACGAGCTTTGGAAGTGGCAGGACAGCGGCGATGTGGAGTTCCACCTGAAGGCGATCTCTCGACCAGCCCGACGAGGCCCGTTTCTCCCGCGGATCGGCTTTCGCCTGTTCGGTCGCACCCACCAGCTGCGCTTCTACCGGCAGGTCTGCAGACGGATCAAGAGGCTGACGGAGGCTCAGCTTGAGGCCGAGCGCGCAGCTTCTGCGCGCTGACTAGGAAGGAAGGGGGACTGCCCCCGGATTTCGGTGCCATCGCTGTCGCCGGCGATCTCGAATTTGTCGGCGATCATCGTGATCAGCCCGAGCCCGCGGCGCCGGCGGCTCTGATCTCACCGCTCGCGAGACCGAGCGTTGCTCATCGGCCATTCGGTGAGCGATGTCGGGGTACTCGCTGCCGCGGCCGAACCCGACGGCTTCGCCGAGCTGATTCTGATCCACGCGCTATCCTCGAAGCTGGAGGGCATCACTGAGGTCGGCCTCGTTGACCGGCAGCACCAAGTGACTTCCGGCGTCGGTCATTCAAGCCGCCTGGAGGTCATCGATGTTCCAAACTTCACCAGCTCCCCGTAGCGAGGCTCACCCCGAGTTCGTCCCGCCGCCCTTTGCGTGCGACTACAAGGCAGATGGCTTCGGGTCTGTCCGCGTGCACGTCGAGGGCGAGCTTGATCTCGCGAACATGCCCGAGTTCAGGCAGGTCCTGCGCGGGGCCCAGTCGGAGGCGAAGATCGTCTCCCTCGACCTACGGGAACTCTCCTTCATCGACTGCTGCGCTCTGGCGGAGATTCTCGAGGCCGATGCGTTCGCCAGGCGGACGGGCAACAAATTGATCCTGGTGCGCGGCTCGGGCCAGGTCCACCGGGTGATGGCCTTGACCGGGGTCCTCGAGCGGATGAAATCGCTGCGGTGACGCCGAAGGTCGCCGCCTAGCGCATCGGGACCGGGCCGTGGCTTAGCGCATCACGGCCGTTTGCCGCTGGGGTCGCCTAGGAAGGCTTTGGTTCATGCCGCCGCGGGTACGAAGGAGGGTGAGCCGGCCCCGGTCCCAGCGGCTTTCATCAGCACTCCAAGTGCCGGTTCCCGCTCGGGTAAGAAGACCAACCGCTCATTTGACGGCGAGGCGACGGGGTCGGCGGCACCAGGAACGCCCCTTCGCCGAGGTCAGGGACGGCTCGCTGAAGCTGGCCGGCGCCGGGTCCTCCCGAGCGGCCACGAGAAATGGTTCCGCCACGGCAGGCTTCACCGCAGCGACGGCCCGGCGGCGATTTACCCGGACGGGGGCCGTCGTCGACCGCCTCGGCGATCGCCGCCAGCAACTCCTCGGGCTCGGTATTCCTCCTCTTTCCCACTCTCTTTTCCGAGTCATGTTTTGACACATCCCCCCTCGGGGTAAATCGCTGCCATGCAGCGGGAGAGAAAAGTGGGAGCCGAATCACGGAGTGTCCGAACGGCACCTTCCCTCCCTCGCACCGTCCAGGCACTGCGGAGGCTCGGTGGCCGCCCCTCATATGGCCTGGATCCCCGCCGGCTTCATTCTCGATGATGGGAGAGCGGCTCGCCATCTACCTCAACGACCACCTGGCGGGGGCGACGGTGGGGGTCGAGCTGGCGCGGCGGCTGCGGAGCAGCAATGAAGACGACCCGGAGTTCGGACCGCCGCTGAGCGAGATCTGCGCCGAGATCGAAGCCGAGCGCGAGACGCTGAAGGCGGTGATGGATCAGCTCGGGGTGGGTCAGGGCAAGGTCAAGCCACTCGCCGCCATCCTCGGCGAGCGCCTTGGCCGTCTGAAGCTCAACGGGCAGCTGCGGGGCTACTCGCCGCTGAGTCGCCTCGACGAGCTGGAGTTGCTTCAGGTCGGCGTCGTCGGCAGGCGCCGGCTATGGCGGGCGCTGGAGCACACCCACGCCGACGATCTCGCGGGCTTCGAGCTGGACGGGCTTGCCGAGCGCGCGACCGAGCAGCTGAGGCGACTCGAGACTCTGCACCTGAAGGCCGCTTCGCTGGCTCTGTAGGCCGGCCGCGTTATAGGAGCGGATTTCAGAGGCGGTTGGAAACCGCTTCAGAAAGCGAAGTCGCCGACCTGCAGGCACTTCTGGCGATGGAGCTAGGCGGATTCGAACCGCCGACCTCCTGGGTGCGATCCAAGGAGGGCGCTTAGCACGAAGTCGTCAGAACATGCTTGTTTGCAGCGTTTTTCTGATGTCTTACGAAAGGCTGCCGAAAGAGACATATGCAGGGATATGAACGGATATGCAGCGAGTCAGGCACTTCTGGCGAAAAGTGCCTGAAATGAGAGAGGGCGGTTCGAAACGCCATCTCGCATCCCAAAGAAGCTTTGGTTGCGCCAGAGCTATCCCAAGGAAAACGCCTGAACCTTGGGTTAGCCGGCGGTACCGTTGATGCAATGACCAGGACCGAGCTACATCGTCTCGTAGATGCTCTCCCCGATGAATCGCTGTCCGCCGCGGCGATTCTGCTTCGGCGCGCCCAAGACCCCGTCGCGGCCAAGCTCGACGCCGCTCCCTACGACGACGAGGAGCTGACCGACGAGGATCTCCGCGCCGTCAAAGAGGCGCGAGGCGAACCGGGCATCTCTTGGTCAGATGCCGAGGCGGAGCTGAACACTGGTTGATTCGAGCGGATGGCGGATCGAGATCCGTCCCGCTGCCCTGAAGTCCCTCCGCTCGAGGTCGTGCGTACGGCTACTAGTCACTGCGCATTTTCCGCGTTAGAAATCCTCCCGAAACCGCTGACGTACCGAAATGACTTAGATTGCCGCGGCTGACTCGTTGAGTCGCCGTCTTGGCGATGAAGATCTCGCAAGCGCATATCAAGGGGTACCGATGCCTAGCCGACCTCAAGGTCGACTTCGACGATCTGACGGCTTTTGTTGGCAGTGGCGGCGCCGGGAAGTCAACGATCCTCAACGCTCTTGATTGGTTTTTTCACGGTGGTGATCTCCAAGAACGAGATCTACATCGTGGTGCTGATGACGCCGACCCTGTTGGCGAGGTGATGGTCGCTGTTACCTTCAGCCATCTGAGTGATGCTGATCGAGAGGTTCTTGGGTCTTATGTACAGGGCACGACTACGACCCTGACCCGCAGTTGGACCGACGGAGAGGGGCAGAAGCTGTCGGGCAATGCGCTCGTCTTGCCGGAGTTCGAGCAAGTCCGAGCAGTCCCCGGAGCCCGGGATCTCCGCAAAGCGTATGTCGCACTCCACGAGGAGAAGGGTGAAGTGTTGGACCTTCCCGCACCGGCGCGCGGCGCTGAAGAGATCAAGACCAAAATGGAGGTGTGGGAGCGCGAGCATCCCGATCGCTGTGAGTTGATGACCGCGGATGCTCGTCATCTCGGCGGTTTCACCGGCACGCCCCTGCTAGCGAGTCGCTTCGACTATGTCCTTGTTAGCGCTACGGCCGGCGCCCCTGAAGCTCTTAGCGACAGTCGTGGCAGCGTGCTTGAGCAGCTCCTGTCGGTGGTTGAGGAGCTCGACGAGGCATCACGTCAACAGATCCAGAAGCTACAGAGTGATGCCCAGGATGAGATTGAGGATCTGGTCGGCAAAGCGCGGGGAGAGGAACTGGTCTCGATTAGCTCTGGGGTGACGAAGCGAGTTCGCGACTACTTTCCTGGTGCGGCGGTGAAGCTTGAAGACGAGGTGGCCGCCCCTCGGCCGCCCCAGATCTCTGTCCGTGCATTAGTCAGTGATCGAGGCGGCCATCCGATCGACCCCGATCTCCAAGGCCACGGTTTGCAGCGCGCCCTCGTAATCGCCCTTCTGCACGAGCTTGCCGAGAGCGACCTAAAAGAATCTGAGGGGAACGAGGGAATCGAGCCGCGCACCCTGATGCTCGCCATCGAGGAGCCTGAGCTCTACCAACACCCTTTACAGGCCCGGGCGCTTGCCGCATCGCTTGAGAATCTCGCTGGCAGCGATGGAGCCCGAGCTATTCAGGTGGCGTACAGCACGCATTCTCCACATTTCACCCGCCCGGTGCTCTTTGCTGACCTCCGTCTGTGCCGTCGGCAAGCTGATGGGCGTGCCTCTTGCGTGGCTGCTGATCCCGACGCTATTTCGAGTGCGATCGCTTCCGTCGGCTATGGCAAAGACATTGCCGTCAGCGTTGAGAAAGCGCTCGCAGACAGCCTTCGCGAGGCAATCTTTGCCCGCTCGGTCCTGCTGTGTGAGGGCGATACCGACGCCGCTGTTCTTGAAGGCATTGCCGAGACCCAAGGTGGGCTCGATGCGGAGGGTGTAGCGGTTGCTCCGTGTGGAACTAAGGCTGCGGTGATAATTGCCATAGCTATCCTCACGCAGCTCGACATTCCCTTTTTAGCTCTCTTCGACGCTGACGCGGGAAAGCAAGACGCTAATCAGGCCAAACGTAACCGCCAGATTCTCGAACTCTGTGAGGAGGAGCCAAAGGATTGGCCCGACTTGGAGATTCGGGAGCGCTCGGCGAACTTCAACGACAAATTAGAGACGGACCTCGCGGCGCTCTGGCCCAACTTCGATGCATGCCGCGAGCGCATTGCCGAGGAACTGGGAGTAAAGCCCGGCAAGAAGGATGATCGCGTCTATCGTCAGGCAGCGGCCGAGGCTTCTGACCCACCACTCTTTCTCCTGGACGTTCTCGAGCGAGTCCGTGAGTTGGCAGCCTCATGAAACGGCATTCTCAGAGGCTTGCAAGCGGCGTGGCTCTGTCGGCCGCTACATGAATACCAATGTTCGAAGCGCGCATTACCAACCGCGCGATTGCACGGCGGGTCCCAGAAAGAAGACTCATCGTCCCTTGCGGACTTCTTCGGCTGCCTTACGCAGTGGGGGCAGGGTTCGCTCAAGCGCGGCAAGATCCTCGGGGTCGAGCGCGGCGATCCGTTGGCGGAGGACATCGGCGCGCGGCGGCGGGGTGGGCGGAGCGGTTCCTGCTGCGCCTGCAGGGATGTCGAGAAGGTCCTCGGCGGTGGTGCCGAGTGAGTGTGCGACCTTGCGCACCGCGGCGACTTCAACCCTAGGCTGTTCCCCCTTCTTCCAGCGCTGAATCGTCGTCTTGTCGACGCCGCTCGCCGCGGCCAGCTTGCGGACGCTGGTGTCCGCCATCGCGGCCCTGAGCCGGCGCGCAAGCTGAGGCGCCTCTACTACGAGGGGCTCTCCCGTGTATGGAGACATGCATACAGTCTGCCTTAGAATGTCCGCTCATGCACATACACTAGAGCTGAATGTCCGGGTTCGCGCATACGCCGTCCACGCCTCTGCGAGTGGTCCACGGCGCAGCCGACTCCGGCGCAGGGGAGGAGCATCTCGCGATCCCACCCTCTCCTCAGCTCAAGGAGTTCCTTGCGCATGCCGCGAGCTCCGGCCTTAAGCCCCATGAAGCGGTCCGGCTGGGCGTGGAGCGTGCTCTTGTCCTGCGCGACAGCCAGCTTTTTGACCTCGACGTCGAGAGCGCGCGGGGAATGCTGCGGCGGGCGGCGGCAGAAGCGCAAATCTCACGGGAGATCCCTGTCCAAGAGGCCGCGTACCTGAGGGGTCTGAGTGTCGGCCGTCCGGCTGCCCCGCCGAGACTTCGCGAGCCACTCGTCGTGCACCTGCCTGCTGGGCTTCTGATCCGTGCGAAGGGAACGGTGGCTGAGGCCGCTCTTCATCGCGGTGCGGTTGGGGAGATGATCTTGTGGGAGCGCGCCGCGCGGCTGGAAGGACGCTCAATGTCTGAGTGGGCTCTGAAAACCCTCGGGCTCAGGCGAAGCGGCTCGCGGGCCGCTGCTTAGCCCGCTGCTTGCGCCGCGTCTGCGCCGATCTCTCCCTGACTACCCTCAAGGGGGGGCACGAGTTCCGCCATAGGGGGAAGTTCCTGCGAGATTGCGGCGGCCGCCTCACGAATCCGAGCGCTCAGCTCCGTGATCGTGGCGGTGCTGTCCAGGTGACGGGGGTGCATCTGCCGCTCGCCGATCGACACCTCCTCGCCCGGAAGTGACAGGGGCTCAGATCGAAGAACCGGGGAACAGAAGCGGAGCCCCTCCTCGCCGACCGTGACTGTCGACTGCCCTCCCGGGGCGGCTTTCGCAAGCTTTGCGGCTCGATTAACGCATGAGCCGATGATGTTCCCCCCGTCGGCGTCATCGATCTCACCGTAGTCGACACCAGCGTGAAAGGACCAGCTCAGCGTCGGTAGCCCCGTCGAGCGAAGGGCAGCCGCATGAGCCAGGACGACCGCGCCGGTGAGAGCCGCCCGGTCACCCGACTCGAACTCGGCGATCAGTTCGTCGCCCTTGCGGTCAGAGAATTCGTAGCCCCCGAAGACCCGCGTCCACTGGGCGGCGAGGTTGAGACCCTCGTTGACCCACCGCTTGTTCCTGTCAGGTTCCACCGCCTCCGCACGGGCCGTGGAGTCGGCGAGATCGAGCGAGAGAATCGCGGCGTGTCGGGCAGCTCCCGCGTTCGGCGGGGCGATCCGGGTATTCGGTCCGCAGTAGACGCCGGCGATGGCAGCGGCGAACGCTTTCAAGTGTTCGACCAGGTCGAGTAGCTCCTCGGCGACAGCCTCGACCTCCGCTTCCGATTGAGGCTTGCCTCCGGGCACATGCGTCTTTTGCGAAGCAAGACCACAAAGTGCGTGCTCTGCCTTCACCCGACCGGCTCTCAGTTGACTGGCCACCTCCTTACCCTGTCGCTCGCGATCTTGGGGCCATTCTTCGGCGGATACGACGTCGAGCCTTTCCACGACATCTCCGAGTGCGCCGATCATGTCGCAGACGGCTTCTGCGAACTCGAATATCTCGGGCGACTTGTGGGCAGCGCCAAGCGATCCCAGGACGCGGTCTCGAGACCGCCCGCCCGCCTTGGGGGCGTCGCGTTCCGCCGGCTCGCTCCAGTTGCTTTTCAGAACTTCGAGCTTCCGCCGCGCTGACTCAAGAGCAAGCGCCGTTCGCTCAGCCGTCCCTTCGCTGCGGGCGTGGGGTTCACTAGTGCGGATCAGGTTGAGTGGCCGGCGCAGGGAGTCGAGGGCACTCTGAATCGAACTGCGAACGTGGCTCAGGCCCAGCCTTCGATCGGTCGCCATTGCCCAGCCCGCGAGTAGGGCACCTTGCTCGGTCTGCTCGAGGCCGCTCAGCAGGGAGACGATCTTGTCGAGGTTCTCCTCGATCGCTTCGGTGCAGTCGTCGAGATCGAGCCGCAGCAAGCGCCGTCGGTATCGCTCTTCGAATCCTTCGGTGGGAGCAACGCTTCCGCCGTCGTCAATGACGAAGTCCCCCGACACCTCGGCACCGATTCGTACCGGGTCAACGGTGTCAAGCAAGATCAGATCTAAGCCGTCTGCCGGGGTGGGCAGCGCCTTCAGGGAGATCGATTTCGCAGCAAGGACCAGGGTCTGCATGATCGAGACGATTGGACTGAGCAGCGAAGTGGGGATTGGCTGGTTTTCGTAACCGGGCAACGTCTGCTGCAGGCGCATACATATGAGGGCGACCGCCTCCTCGGATTTCTTCCGCCGGATCGAGTCGAGGCTGAGGTAGGAGCGGTCTTTGCCTCGGTTGTTCTCAGAGACCCGATAGCACCGCTGAATTCGCAGCACGCCGTCGGCATCCGGGAGTTCGTCGATATAGGGGACAAGGGTCGTGAGGGCAAGGCCGAAGTCGACGCAACGGCTGGCGAGCAGCGGATCCTTGCCGGGGAGTAGTGCCGCGAGCTCACTCATCGCAAGGCCGACCCGGGTCGCGGGATCGTGCTCGGGATCCTCGCTCGCTACGTCATAGAGAGACTTCAACTCCCTTGCTATTCCCTCGGTAGCCGTCTCAACGTCGGAGTCGAGGAAAAGGGGGGGCTCCGATTCGGCTTCAGGGAGCGCCTCCGGTGCCTGCGCCAGCCCACCAAGGACTTCGCTGACTTTTTCCGCCACGAGGACTGCGACATCAGAACCGACAGCGGCCCCGAAGAGTCGCTCGAATACCTCTCCTTGCGCGCGCAGGGACGAACCCGGAAGTCGGTCGCGGAGCACATCAGCCAAACCGCGCATGAGCTCAACCTCCCGTCCGGCCGAGACTGCACGGAAGAGGGTCCTGGGATCGAGCGTGAAAGCCCGTTCAACCAGCAGCTCGGATATCGGCGGCACATGGCCGAGCTCACGGGTGATCGCCTCGGTGGCATAGCCGCGAGCAGCCGGTACACCCGGCTTGGCTCCCGGCATAGTCAGCGTAGGCAGAGAGATCGGCACTACGAAGACCCGCTCATTTGCGGGATCCGGAAAGAAGCGCACCTTGAAAGCTCCATCTCCGGACTCCGGCGGCAATGCCTCGGCACCGGGGAGCCGCGGGAAGTGGAGCGTCATCGACTGGATCTCGTCCGCCCGCCATGCCGGCCCGTCGATGGTCAGCATGCCGTAATGGGAGAGCTCGCTGGCGAGCTGCGGATAGGACACCGCTAAGCGACCGGGGAGCTGCAGCTCGAAGAGGAAATGATCGACCTCTGGCGGCAAGCCCCGTGCGACCACCAGCTCGGTGAGCTGCCATACGTAGCGCTGGTAAAGCTCGGGATCGGCATGAAGAAAACAAGCCACTTCAGTGCGCCGTTCGGGATCCGCTCCACATCCGATGCAGGCGATCGCCTCGATCTCTTCGACCTCGTGACCAGCGATCAGATCGCGGTGTCGGCCGAGGTTCGACCCGGTGCGCACCCCGTCCTCGACGATCATCATCCGCGCTGTTCGCAGCTCCTGAGGCGGAAGGTAAGAGAGGGCGCTGCCGTAGACAACGGGGATCGGGACTCTCGCACCTAGCTCATTGCGCCCATAGGAGAGCACGGCGTCGAGTACGCGGGCACCCTTGGTCTCGGCTGGCACGAGGTAGTCGGGTTCCCATCGCTCGATTTGTTCGAGGGCCCATTCGGCGAAACCCGGCAGCATGTTGCGCTCGAAGGCAGTCTTCGAGTCGAGGCCCTCACCCGGCAATTTTGCAGCGAAGCTTCCCCTCACAACGGCAACCTATAGCCATTTTCCCAGGCGAGTGTGAGATCGGTCCACTCAGCTGCCGGCCAAGGACACTTTCGCTAATTGGGCACCACCACTACCTCTGGGTCAGCTCGAAAGCAAGCCGGAATAACCCGAAATCGCCGCTAATCCCTGCGCATCGCCACGATTTCAGGCACTAGTTGTCCTACCCACGGACGTTGTGAACGCGGCTGATCGGCGGCCGGTCTCCTAAGGAGCTGTGGGGCCTGCGCCGGTTGTAGTAGCGCAGGAAGGAAGACATCGACCTGGCCCGCTCGGCTGAGGTGGGCCAGGAGTGGGCATATGCCCACTCCCTCTTCAGGGTCTGGATGAAGCGCTCCACCTTCCCGTTCCAGCGCGGCGTGTAGGGCGGGATCAGGATGTGCCGGGAGCCGTGGCGCCGGAGGGCGGCGCGGAAAGCGTTGGACTTGACGTAGGCGAAGGCGTTGTCGCTCATCACCGCCTCCGGCGGCTTCATCCCGAGCTGCGCGAAGTGCTCGATCGCCCGCCCAAGCACCGCGGCCGCCGTATTGCGGCTCTGGTCGCGGTGCTGCTCGACGTAGGCGTAGCGAGAGTGATCGTCGACCACGCAGTGCAGGTAGACGTAGCCCACGCCCGCTCGTTTCTCGGCACCGGTCTTGTCGCGCACGCCGGTGACGGCGTGTCCAGGTCGCTCGAAGCGCGCCAGGCGGGCGATGTCGACGTGCAGCAGGGCGCCGGGCGCAGACCACTCGTAGCGGTGCAGCACCTTCCAGATCGTCGAGCGCGAGCGGCGGCAGATTCCCGCCAGGCGACCGGGACCCAGGCCGGTCTCGCGGCGAGCGCGCAGGATCGGCTCCTCTTCGGCGGCGGTGAGCCGGCGCGGCTGGCGGTGAGGTCGCGAGGAGCGGTCGCAGAGCCAGGTGCCGCGCCGGCGATCTTCCTCGTTCGCATCACGCCACCGATGCCACCAGCGGTGGGCTGTGGCCGGCGCGACGTTAAGAGCGGCAGCTGCCGCTCTTAACGTCATCCCCGACTCGATCGCCTGGACCAGAGCCAGCCTTCCCGCTGGTCCGAGAGCGGCGTTACCGTGAACCTTCATCCGGGTCCTCCTTCGCTTGGGGCGTAGACACCGCCAAGCTTCTGGGAGGGCCCGGATGGCCTTTCAGGCGTTCACAAGGTGTGTGGGCGGGTCAACTAGTGCCTGAAATAGGATCGGATTCCGGACGCGGTTGGAAAGGGCTGCAAAAAGTGAAGTTTGCGATGTGCAGGGGCTTTGGGCGATGGAGCTAGGCGGATTCGAACCGCCGACCTCCTGGGTGCGATTTACGCTCCTGGCTACTCGCCGTCCGCTTGAATCCCCCATGACAAGCGGCTTTGCGCCGCTCGCGATTCGCCGCCGACCGAGCCCGATATGCGCGGGTATGCGGCGATTGTCGGGGTGTTCAGGCAGAAACGCGGATTTCTGCCTGAACTGGCAAACCGCTGGTTCAAGTCCCTGTTTCTGGGCGTTTCGCGGTGGGGACCACTGATGCATCGCGTTCACGGGTCCATCGCTGTCGGAGGCCGGCGCCTCGCGGCGAATGATCCAAGTGTGAGGGACGGATAGGACAAATCCCTGAGTGCCCCACCGCTCGACTCTCGGCTCCGCAGGTGCGGGATTGCTCGCCTAGTCAGGCGCTCGGCTTATCCGCTCCTAGCCAGGGAATCCACTGGGACTCGAATTGGCCGCGACTTCATGCCCGTAAAGGAATATCTGCTGCCAGCCATTAATCGGGTTCCATTGCCAATCAGTGATCGAGTTGAGGTTGTTCGCGTCGACGAAGTAGACGTTTGGGGTACTGCCGTTCATGACCGCACTCGGACTTGACCCCGGGGCGAGTGAATGGCCCCCTAGGGACGCCTGACCGACCCAGCCCAGGCTCGAAGTCCACACCCACGCCGTGATCGTGTTGCCAATTGCGGCGTCTGAGAAGAAGACCTCTAGGGCACCGTTGACCATCATCGCACTCGGGCTGCTCCCCGCGGTGACCGGGTGGCCCCAGAGGTGTTGCTGCTGCCAGCCCGTCACTGAGTTCCACTTCCAGTCGGTGATCGTGTTGTTGTTCGAGGCGTTGACGAAGAAAACACGGGGGTTTCCCTGGTTGTCGACCGTCGCGCTGGGGCTGCTCCCTGCGGCGGCGGGCAGTCCCCAGAAGTATTCCTGCTGCCAGCCCGTCACTGAGTTCCACTTCCACTGGGTGATCGTGTTGTTGTTCGAGGCGTCGACGAAGTAGACACGCGGGTTGCCGCTGCTATCAACTATCGCGCTCGGGCTGGTCCCCGCGGCGACCGTGTGGCCATAGAAGTATTCCTGCTGCCAGCCCGTCACTGAGTTCCACTTCCAGTCGGTGATCGTGTTGTTGTTCGAGGCGTCGACGAAGAAGACATGCAGGGTGCCACCAACTTGAATAGCTGAGGGGCTCGATCCTTTCGCTACGGAATGGCCGAAGAAGTTTTCCTGCTGCCAGCCCGTCACTGAGTTCCACTTCCAGTCGGTGATCGTGTTGTTGTTCAGTTCGTCGACGTAGAACACATGAGGCGTGCCGCCCATATCCATCAGCGTCTCGGGGCTGGAGCCAGGGGTGATCTGGTGGCCCCAGAATGGGATCTGCTGCCAGCCGCTGGTGCTGTCCCAAGTCCAGGTGGATACCGTGTGCGCGTTCGGGGCGTCGGCAAAGCTGACGCGAACCGGCGGAGGGGGCGGCGGAGGGGGCGGCGGCGGCGGAGGGGGTGACGCCAGTTTTACCGTCACGCCTAGAGCCTGGGTGGCGTACTCGATGTGACCGGCAATAGTCCAGCATTTGCAAGCCCCTCCGGCACCGCCCTGCAGGATGCCCTCTGCCTGCGTCGGCGTGTCTTGCCGAACAAACGGGGACCCACTATCGCCAAAGTATGAGCCACCGGGATATTTCGGATCAGCGGTTTCCAGTTCGACGCCGAGGAAGCGGTTGGCGTTGGGGACACCAACGTTGGAGTACGTCTTAGAGCGAAGAACACCGCACGTATAGCCGGTTACCGGGCCAGCCTTGCAAAGGCGGGTGACATTCACAGTCAGTGCTTCCCAGGTTCCTACGCTGTAGACGGGCGATGCCTGGATATCCTGGGTGAGGTAGACCCACGGGTTGCCCGTGAAGCCGTTCCCGATGCTGTGCAGCTCCGCGTCGACGCGCCCGCTCCTCACCTGCGATCCGACGGTTCCGTAGAAATTGGCCGGATTGATTTCTCCCCGGTGATAGCGGCTGTTTTCTTTGTCGGGCTGAACCCCGGCGTCTCCGCAGTGGCCGGCGGAAAGGAGCATGGGTCCAGTCACGACAAATGCGGAGCCGCAGAAGGATTCTTGTCCTTCTTGCATGTAAAGCACCCTGAGCCCGGCGCGAAGCTGGAGGCCACAATGGGCACGATCTGAGCACGCATATGCTCGTGAAAGCCCGCCGCGGCGGACCCGAACGTCATCGGTTGCTGGTTCGCTCGGATCACCATACGCCTGGGTCACACCCGTCCTGGCGGTCTCAACGGTAGCCGGAGTTAACACTTCGACGGCGTTTTCTTTGAAGTTGATGTCGAGGTCATAATGCGCTCCGAGAAGGCCTGGGATCGGATTGCGATTGCTTCGAGCTACCTCACGGTCGGCGATCATGCGCTCCTGCAGACGTTCAAGATGAGCGAGCGAGTAGCGAGCCGAAACCGGAACCAGCAGGTCCGGTGCCGAGAAGCCCTCCGTAAGTTCTGCCACCTTGTGCTGCGTATCTCCCACAAACGCGACGTATAGGTGACTAAGCGTCCCGTCCTCGGACCCCCAAATGCCGGCAAAGGAGTTCGGCCACCGCTTCCGTGCCTCGGGTTCAAGGCGTCCTATCTCTTCCTCGAGAGCCGAGGATGATCGTGGCGTTTCGGCATGCTCGACCGCAGCCATAGCTCGATCCGTCATTGCCAGCTGGTCCGGGCCTGCGCCAAGGGCGGCTATTGCAAGGGCCAATAGCAACGGCCACCTGACGAACCTGAGCCCTTTGGTCGCCCAGGTCACTGGATGTCCCTTCCGTCGATGCCATCGTCCTCCAGATGCCACCTTCGGTTCCATGCAGCAAACACCAATAGTGCGCGCCATGGTGCCCTCCTCAAATAGTCGGAGATAGGTGACATCGCCGCCGCCTTACAGGTCGTAACATCGACGAGGCAGATGGTCAGATGTGTATTTAACAGTCTAGTGATATGTACTACTTGATACAAGAGTAGTTTTCAGTACGGCGTGCGTCACGGTGGACCTTTGGATTGACCAACATGTCAGTTCTTCGATATGGGGTGCGATCACTACCGTTTCGCAATTCACGGCGACCAGGAAACCTTACGCGCGCCGACGCCGACGCCGATCATCGACACCCTGCGCGATCCGTTCGAGCGCCCAAACGAAAGCATCGTCCACCCCGCGGACTCATGGCCGCCGCTCCTTGGCCTGGCGGGCGTCACGCTCGGCCAGCTCGTCCAGCACCTTCTGAACGGCCGCTTTTCGGGCAGCTCGCATTGGCTCGATCTGCCCGGCCAGCTTGGACCCCTCGCCGTCGAGAGCGCAACAAATCTCGCTCAGAATCCGGAGGCCCGGATCGCTGACCCTTCCTTCCTCGATTTCCCTGATGAAGGTGGCGGTGGTCGGCGAGCGATCGGCGAGTTGCTTGTGGGTCAGCCCCCGTTCCTCGCGAAGCGCTTTCAGCGCTTGCCCGGTGCGCAGCACCCAGGCGGCGTCCGGTCGTTCGCGGGGGCAACCTTCGGGGCATCATCCCGCAGCAGTTCAAGGACGGCGCGATGGTCCGGGTCTTCGTGGCGCTGCCGAAGCCGGTCCTTGAACCGCTCCTCGCTCTCGAAGCCGACAGGCGATACCCGGAAGCCAGCCGGGAGGTCGAAGTCGAGGACTTCACAGCCGCTGCTTGCGTCCGCTGGGGACTCGTAGTGTTCGTGACGGCCGGGGTCCCACCACATCCACGCGACGAGGTCGCAGTTTTTGACTTCCAGACCGGCGACCAGCCTGAGAATCGTGTCGAGCCGAGGCAGTCGCCGCCCGCGTTCAAGCTCGCCGAGAGAGACGCAATTCATCCCGACCCGATCGGCAAGCTCCTGCTGGGTCAAACCGGCCTGATGGCGGAACCACACCAAATTGGCGCTGAACCGCTCGGCCAGCGTCCACTCTTTCAGGACCCATTTGTCTTCCTGGCCGAGGCCGCTCATAGGAGAACCTCTCCCTTGTTCTTCTGAGATCTAGATATAGAGGCCGAGCGAAGCGAGGCCGTCGAAGATCCCGGTCGAACGCATAGAGAAGCCGACCGCCGTCGGGAGAGCGCCATGGCCGCTAGCCCCGCAGAGGGCCTTGATGAGACCCGCGCCTCCCGGCGGTCGGAGGCACCCGAAGCGGCCACAGGAAGTGGCGCGCCCAAGCGCCGAACTATGAGCACCCGCAACGGTACCTCCCGGCCGGCCCGAGCAAAAGCCGAACAAGGAGGAATGCGATGGAGAAACCGTCTGCGGGGATCGACTGGGCCAGCGAGGAGCACGCGCTTTGCGTAGTCGGCGCGCAAGGAGCACGAGTGGCCGAGGGGCTCTTCACCCACGACGAGGCGGGGATTCGGGAGCTGGTCGCCCGGATGCGGTCCCTGGGAGTGGAGCGGGTGGCAATCGAGCGCCCTGAGGGCCTTTTGGTGGACCGTCTGCTGGAGGCCGGCTTCACCGTCCTGCCGGTCCATCCCAACGCGCTGAAGGCGACCCGGCCGCGCTATGAAGCTGCCGGCGGCAAGTCCGACGGCTTCGACGCCTTCTGCCTGGCCGAGCTGGCGCGCACCGACGCCCACCGCTTGCGAGCGCTTCGCCCTCACTCCGACGAGACCAAGGCGCTGAGGGCGCTGACCCGGACCCGGGAGGACCTGGTCGCCGCCAGGGTGCGCCTGGCCAACGAGCTGCGCGCCCAGCCGCAGGCCTTCTGGCCCGGAGCGGCGCTGATCTTCGCCGATGTCGATTCCCCGATCGCGCTCGCCTTCTTGGAGCGCTACCCCGCGCCGGCCGACGCCCGCGGGCTCGGCCCCAAGCGGCTCGAGGTGTTCCTCGCCCGCCACGCCTACTGCGGCCGGCGGCAGCCCGAGGAGCTGCTCGGGCGCCTGCGCTCTGCCCCCGAGGGACGGGCCGACGTGCTCGAGTCCGAGGCGCGACGCGGAGCCGTGCTCGGCCTGGTCGCCGCCCTGCGGCCGATCGTCGTCCAAATCCGGGAGCTGACCTCCCAGATCGCCGGTGCGGTCCGGGCTCATCCCGACGGCCAGGTCTTCTTGCCGCTCTTCAAGGACCCCAAGTCGGTCATCACCGCGGCGCGGCTCGTCGCCGAGGTCGGCGACGACCGCGCTCGCTACCCGAGCGCCGAGTCCCTCGCCGCCGACGCCGGCATGGCGCCGGTCGCCAGGGAGTCGGGCAAGCGCAAGGTCGCCTCCTTCCGCTGGGCCTGCGACAAGCGACTCAGAGACGCCGTCTCCTGCCTTGCCGACTCGACAAGGCACCACCATCCCTGGGCCCGCGGCGTCTACCTGCGGGCTCGCTCCCGCGGCCTTGACCACCCCCATGCGATCCGGGTTCTCGGCCGGGCCTGGCTGCGCGTGCTCTGGCGCTGCTGGCAGGACGAAGTCCCCTACGACCCCGTCAAACACGGCAACTTGCAAAGGCTTCAACCCGCGGGGGGTTGACACAGGAAGTCTCATTTCGATCCCCCCTTCGGCGGCTCCAACTTCCAGGCCATCCCCATCAGCAGCGCGCAGGGCTCCACTTCCAGCGCCCCGCCGAGCTTCACGATCGTGTCGAGGCGCGGGAGGCGCTTTCCTCCCTCGATCAGGGCGACCTCGGTGCGATGCAGGCCGGCGCGTTCGGCGGTGTCGGCCTGAGACAGACCGGCGCGCCCACGTAGCTCGACTAGGTTCCGGCCAAGGTGGCGGCTGTACTTTGCCGCTTCGGGTCGGTGCTTTCGCCCCATCGCTCAGCCCTCCTTCAAGCCGAGGGTCTCCAGCACCCACGGCGTTTCCTTGGCGAGAGAGGTCGGCTGATAGAAATGCTCGACAGACCCGCCCATCGGCCGGGTTTCTGCGATCTCGATCGCGCCGTGCTTCTCCATCGTGCGGACGTGATAGGCGACGTTGGATAGCGGGTGCTTTTCTAGCCGGGCCAGCTTTTTGGGGCTCAGCACCACCTTCGACTCGATGAATCGCCGCAGCAGGCTCCGCCGCAGCGGATGCCGGAGAGCGTCGAGGAGGGCTTGGCCTGGATCGTGCTTCGCCATTCAGACCGCCCCCCCCGGTCAACTCGGAGTAGCGGACGGCAGCCCACGTCGGCCGAACCATCCCGTCCTCGCCGGGGCGGTGGAGCAGGCCAGCCCCGGCAAGTTCGCGGACCGCCCGCTCGATCGCATCCGCGTCGCTGAATGCCCTTGATCCGCCGCCGGTCATTTCTCGGGTCAACTCGTCCCGCGTCAGGGTGCCCGGATGGTGTTCCAGCACCTGACGAAGGACCGCTGCTTCCACCTGCTCGTCTTCGCGCCAGGTCGTTAGGCGCCCGGAGTCGCTAGGCCCCGTAGGGTTTGAGGTAGCCATTAGGGAGGTACCGCCTTCCTTTTGGTCAGGTCTCCTTACTTGCTGTGCTTGCCGGCGAGGTCGTATTCGCGCGGCTTCTTGTTGGTCAGCTTCACTTCCCCGGCCTCTTCAAGTCGGCCGAGGCAGTTGGCAACAGCGCCCGAGGAGCGTTTGATCCCGCGGCCGACGGTGCCGGCGGTGACGGGCAGCTTTGCCCGGTTCTTTTTCATGTAGCCGAGTACGAGGCCGTTGAGACCGCCGGGGCCGAGGCGTTTGCCGCCGTCTTTGTTCGCGGTTTTCGCGCTGGCCGGTTTCGCTTTCGAGGCGGTCGATTTGGACCCTTTGCCGGTGGCCTTATTGGCGGTGCGCGGGCGGGACCGGCTGGGTTTGCTTTTCGCTGCGGTGGCGCTCATCGTGATCCTCCTGATTCCGTTGGGGCCGCGCCTCGCGGGGCCGTTACGGACGTCTTAGCTCTGGTCGCCGGCCAAGGCGAGCGGAATCAAGGGCAATCGGCGCGAATCGCCGCATATATGGCCCCCATCTGGCAGTTTCTGCCTGATCGGGAGCGGGATTTGGGTCTCGGTTTAAACGCTTGCCGGAACCCGATCTTGCGACGTGCAGGGGCTTTGGGCGATGGAGCTAGGCGGATTCGAACCGCCGACCTCCTGGGTGCGATCCAGGCGCTCTGCCAGCTGAGCTATAGCCCCAGGCTTTGCGGGTGGGAAGTTGCTCCCAGCTCCGCGCAAGCGACAGGATAACCGCATAGTCTTTGACAGCCTCCCCGCGGAGCTGGTGAGCATGAGCATTCTCGACGACGCCATCCGAGAGCACCTGGAACTCAAGCGCGCCCATGGCGCCGACGAGGCCGAGATCAAGCGGCTCGAGGACGAGGCGTTCGGCCTCCCTGGGCGGCCGGAAGGGCCGGATCCGCTGGCCGAGGCGCCGACCGAGTTCATGTCCGCGCCTGGGGGGGCCGAGGCGGTGGCGGAACCGGGGGATGCCGGCGGCCGCCGGATCAACATCGCCGACCTGCAGGAGCCGCCGCCGGCCGACTCGGCCCCCGCCGAGGACTCCGCACAGGCAGGCCCCCCGGCAGAGGAGGAGCCGTCGGCGCTGGAGCACGAGGTCGCGGCGGAGCCGGAGGCGGCGGAGCCCGAGCCCGAGCCCGAGGAGTCGGCGGTCGCCGACGCGGGCCACTCGACCGAGGAGCGCCACGCCATCGCCGAGCAGCCGACCGAATTCTTCGACGTCGAGACCGAGATGGGGACCGAGGACGCACCCGCCGTCGAGGCGCCCAGCCCCTCCGACGAGGAGATCGCCGAGGCCGAGGCCGCCGAGCCGCCGCTCGCCCCGGTCGAACCGGCCACCGAGATCCACGCCTCCCGCGCTGAGGCGCCCGCCGAGGACGCCGTCGAGGAGGACGAGGACGATGACTTCTGGAGCGAGCAGCGGCTCTCCGACGAGCTCGACCAGGCGCTCGAGGCGCCCCTCGACGAGGAGCCCGAGGAGGAAGAGCAGGACTCCGAGGAGCCCTCCGAAGAGCACGAGCAGCCTCCGTCGCAGGCCAGCTACGACCCCGACACCGGCCATGAGGACGTGCTCGAGGACACCCCCGACTTCCTCGAGGACGCCCCGGAGGACGACGAGCTCTGGTTCGAGCAGCGTCCCCCGAAGGACTTCGACTTCGACGACTGAGAATTTTACGAAGTTGGCGTAGTTTCAGGCGCCACACGTGAAGTCTTTTGTCTTAGCCTTGGGGGCGTGGCTCCCCTAAAGATTCGCTCACCTAAGGCAAGGTCCGTGCAACGAAGCTCTATACGTCGGCAATGATCGACTGGATAGCCGTCTACGACTCCACTACCGGTCGCTGCTTCTATTGCCCCTCCTGGGAGCTTGGAGCGGCTGGTCGAAATAAGTTGCATCTGCGACTCCAACCGGCGCGAAGCAACCAGCGGGTCGGAATCCGAAATGCCGAGGATTACACCGAACCTGATTTCGGCTCGGATCCTGGAGTGGAGCCAGCCGGATTCGAACCGGCGACCTTTCCCGTGCAAGGGGAACGCTCTGCCAGCTGAGCTATGGCCCCGTGCCTCGATTGTAAGGCGCTCCGCGATGGGGCCGGTCGCCTGCTTCCTCTTTTCTTCGCGCCCTAGCCCGCCAGCAGGCTCTCGGCCCGGTGCGCCTCGGGCAGGTTCTGGTCGGCGTGGTAGCTGGAGCGGACCAGCGGCCCCGAGGCGACCGACTCGAAGCCGAGCTCGTAGGCTGCCTTCTCCAGCGCCTCGAACTCCTCCGGGTGCCAGTACCGCACCACCGGCAGGTGATTCTCGGTCGGGCGCAGGTATTGGCCTACGGTCAGCACCTGCACCTCGTGCTCACGCAGCTGGCCGAAGGTGTCGACCATCTCCTCGAAGCTCTCGCCGAGCCCGACCATCAGCCCCGACTTGGTGACGACCTCCTCGCCGCCCATCTCCTTCGCCATCCGCAGCACCCGGGCCGAGCGCGGGAATCGCGAGCCGCGCCGCGCCAGCGGGTAGAGGCGCGGCACCGTCTCGACGTTGTGGTTGAAGACGTCCGGCCGCTCGTGGATCACCTTCGCCAGCGGCATCTCCTGGCCGCGGAAGTCGGGGGTGAGGATCTCCACCTTGCACTCGGGCGCCAGCATCCGGATCGAGCGGATCACCCCGACGAAGGCGCTGGCGCCGTAGTCGGGCAGGTCGTCGCGGTCGACCGAGGTGATGACCGCGTGCCGCAGCCCCATCGCCTTCACCTGATTCGCCACCCGCAGCGGCTCCAGCGGGTCGTTCCAAGTCGGCTTGCCGGTCTGCACGTTGCAGAAGCCGCAGCGGCGGGTGCAGACGTCGCCGAGGATCATAAACGTCGCCGTGCCGCGCTCCCAGCACTCGCCGACGTTGGGGCAGTTGGCCTCCTCGCAGACGGTATGGAGGTTGTCGTTGCCGATCTTCTCCTTCAGCCGCCGGTAGTTGGGCCCGCCCGGCGCCGGCACCTTCAGCCACGGCGGCTTGCGCGCGCGGCGGAAGGGGACGGTTCCCTCGTCGCTGGCGGCGCTCCCGCCGGGCTTGGCGCGGGAGCGGGTGACGTGGATGCGTTCGCCGCTCGACATCGTCGCCTACGTTAGCTGGCGCGGCGTGCGGTCCGGCGGCGGCTCAGCCGGCGATCGGCTTCACGCGCCAGCCGAAGCGGGCGGGCGTCGGATCGACGTTGCCGAAGCGGTCGATCGCCCGCACCCAGAAGAGGTGCTTGCCGGATTTCACCACTCGCCTAACTGGGTTCGCGCAGCCCCGCCACGCCTTCCTGTCGAGCTTGCACTGGAAGGTCGACTGCGGCTCGGTCGAGGCGAAGCGGAATTTGGCGAGGTGCTTGTAGCCGAGGCGCGACGGCCCGCTGACGATGCGGGTGTTCGGGGGCGTCCTGTCCGCGGGCAGCGCGGAGACGAGCGCCGGCCCGGCGGCCGGCGGCGGCTGCAGCTCGAAGGCGCCGATGTCCGATCCGTCACCGCCTTCGGCGTTGGAGATCGAGGTGAAGTCGAACGGGCGGGGCAGGCCGCGCTGGTCGAGACCGCTGCCGAAGGCGCTGCCGCGGTCGAGGGCGGGGCTGTTGGGGCTGAGCGGGTGCGTCGGGGTGGGGCCACCGTACGGCGCCAGGGGTCCGAGGCCAGCCATGACGCTGTCCTGGTCGGTCCCCTGGCCGAATTCGCAGCTGCCGTCTTCGTCGAGGTTGAAGCCGCCGGAGGCGATCTCTCCGTTGCAGCTGTCGGCATCGCCCCCGGGGTCGGAGACGATCGTGTCGCGAACGACGGTCGTAAAGAAGGAGTCGAGGTTTGCGCCGAACGCTTCCCCTGAGGAGGTCGCGGAATTGCCGGTCACGGTGGAGCTGGTGAGACCCCCTTCGTAGGCGTCGACGCCGCCGCCCTCGGCGCGGGTCAGCGTGCCCCCGCCTTCGGCGTTGGCCGAGTTGCCGCTGATCGTGCTGAGCTCGATCGCCGTCAGTTCGGGCGTCAGCAGCCCGCCTCCTCGGGCCCGGGCCAGACCACCGCCCCCGGTCGCTTCGGCGAGGTTGCCGCTGATCGTGCTGCGTTCCACGGTCAGAGCGCTCAACGCCGCGACGCCCCCTCCCACGGCTTCGGTTCTCGAGGTTCCGTTGCTGGCACGAGCGGTGTTCCCGGCGACCACTGATTCGCGCAGAGTCAGCGGCCCTTCGCTGAAGACTCCGCCGCCTTCCACCACGGCGTCGGTGCCGCCTTCTGCCACCGCTTCATTCCCCCTCACCACGACTCGGGTCAGGGTGAGGCTGCCCTCCACGTTCCTGATCCCCCCGCCCAAAGCGGCCTGGCCGTTGCTGACGGTGAGCCCGGTCAGGGACGAGGGATCGGCGTCCGTGGAAAAGGCGAGGATCGTGAAGCCGGCGGCGCCAGCGCCGCGGACCTCCAGCTGATCGGCGCCGGGCCCGACGATCGAGACGGGGTCGAAGATGATCTGCAGGGCGCTCTGCAGGTTGATCGTTCCCATGACTTCGATCGGGATCGTGTCCGCCCCCGGGTGGGAGTTGGCGTCGAGAATCGCCTGCCGCAGAGTGCCGCCCCCGTCGTTTGCGGTGCTCGTCACTTTGTAAGGGTCGGCCGCGGCACTCTCGATCGGCAGCAGGGCCATCGCCACGACTAGCAGACCGAAGAGTCGAAGCGGGCGAGACATCCGCGGCAGCCTACGCGGCGAGGCTGGCGTCAGCAACCGGTTCGCGCTCGAAGACGCTCGCGTAGCTGGCGACCAGGGTGTCGGCGAAGGCGTCGAGGTCCTGCGCGGCCCCGAGCTCGCGGCTGAGCGAGGTCATCGAGACCCCCTCGAGCCCGCACGGCACCACCCACTCGAACGGCTGCAGGTCGTTGTTGACGTTGATCGCCAGGCCGTGGGTGGTGACCCCGCGGCTGACGTGGAGCCCGATCGAGCCGATCTTCCGCGGGCCCCCCGCCGACGGGACGATTTCGGTCCGTATAGGACCGTTTTCGTCCCGTCGGCCTTGGACCCAGACGCCGGTCAGGCCCTCGATCACGCTTGCCTCGACCCCGGCGGCGGCGAGCGCCTCGATCATCGTCTGCTCCAGCCCCCGCACGTAGCGGTGGACGTCGTCGCCGTAGCCGCGCAGGTCGACGATCGGGTAGGCGACGAGCTGTCCCGGCCCGTGGTAGGTGACGAGGCCGCCGCGGTCGGTGTCGCGGACTTCGATCCCCTGCGCTTCGTACCAGGCGGCCCCCATCGGCAGCTCCTCGGGTTTGGAGCGGCGGCCGCGGGTGTATACGGGCGGGTGCTCGAGCAGGAGCAGGACGTCGCCGATCTCGCCGCGCTGGCGCCGGGTCGCCAGGCGCTCCTGCAGCTCGCGCGCCTCCTCGTAGGGCACGGTGCCGCAGCGCGCGACGAGGATCTCACCGCTCATTCACGAATCGTTGCAGGCGGCGGCCCTATCCTTAGTCCGCCGACCCATGGTCCAGTCCAAGCCGCTTCGACCCGATTGGCTGCCGGCGGTGGCGCTCTCCTCGGCGCTGGCGCTGCTGATGCTGCTATGGAGCCCGCCCGTCGGGGACCTCGCCGCGCAGGTTTTCCGCACCGAGCTCTTCGAGAACGCCGGCCTCGCGATCTGGAACGGCAGCTGGTACGGCGGCCATTACACGCTCACCTACAGCCTCCTCTTCCCGCCGCTGGCGGCCCTGCTGGGGCCGCAGGTGGTGGGAATGCTCGCCGTCGTCGCCTCCTCCTACCTCTTCGACCGCCTCGTCCGCGACCGCTGGGGTGTCGAGGCGCGCTGGGCGACGCTGTGGTTCGGCGCCGGCGTCGTCACCCTGCTCGCTGACGGGCAGCTCACCTTCGCCCTCGGCGTCGCCTTCGGCCTGGCGGCGCTGAGGTGCCTGCAGACCGGGCGGGCGACGCTGGCGCTCGCCGCCGCCGCGGCCTGCCCGCTGGCGAGCCCGGTCGCCGGCGCCTTCCTCGCCGGCGTCCTCCTCGCCGGCGCGGTCGAGCCGGGCCGCCGCGCCAGCCGCATCGCCCTCGCCGCCGGCGGGCTGGCGCTGGGGCTGGTCCTGGCGCCCAACCTCGCCTTCCCGGAAGCCGGTCACTTCCCCTTCGTCTTCTCCTCCTACGTCGCGATCCCGCTCTGGTGCGCGGGGGCGCTCGTCCTCACCCAGGGGGCCCGCGAGGAGGAGCGGCAACTGCGTCGCGTGCTCGTCGCCTACGTCCTTGCCGCGACCTTGCTCTGGCTGGTGCCGAACGCGATGGGCGGCAACGCCGTCCGCCTCGGCGCCCTCTTCGGCGGCCCGGTCCTGGCGGCGGTCCTGCTTTCGCGGCGGCCGCGGCCGACCGTACCGGTCTGGGTGTTCGCGCCGCTGCTGGCGCTGGCGATCGCCGGCAGCCTCTACTGGCAGCTGACCGCGAGCGTCACCCAGATCGCCCGCTCGGTTGGCGACCCCTCGACCGCCTCGGCCTACTTCCACCCGGTGGCGAGATGGCTGCGGGATCAGGGGGCAGCGGGGACGCGGATCGAGGTGCCGCCGACCGCCAACCACTGGGAGTCCGCCTACCTCGCCTCCAAGTTCGAACTGGCCCGCGGCTGGCTGCGCCAGCTCGACACCACCCGCGACGACCTCTTCTACGACGACAAAGCGCTGACCGAGGCGAGCTACGGCCGCTGGCTGCGGGCCAACGCGATCTCCTACGTCGCCCTGCCCGACGCTCCGCTCGACTACTCCTCGGTGCGCGAGCGGCGGCTGATCCTCGCCGACCCCTCCTACCTGACCCTGCGCTTTCACTCCGCGCACTGGCGGATCTACGAGGTGCGCGACCCGAAGCCGCTGGTCGCGACGCTCGGCGGCGCCGCTGCGGAGACGCTCTGGTTCGGTCGCCAGGGCTTCGCCCTCGACGTCACCCGCCCGGGCGAGTTCCTCGTCCGCGTCAGCTTCACCCCCTACTGGTCGATCGCCCGCGGCAAAGGCTGCATCCTCCGCCGCGGCGACTGGACCGTCGCCCGCGCCAATCGTCCCGGCATCTTCCGTGTCGCCGCCGACTTCAGCGTCGGCCGCGCCTGGAATGCGGCCACCGGCGCCAACAAGACCTGCTGAGAGGGCCTGCGGCCGGCGCATTTCGGCGTCCTCGGTCGCTCGCGTGCAGAGCACGCCACGCGACCCCCGTCGAAGGCGGGGTGCGAGCGCGCAGCGCGAGTTCCCTGAACTGCTTGGCCGCAGGCCCTCTCAGAGCGATCCGGAAAGAGTCGCCAGCGCCGCCTTGACCACGTGCTCCTCGTGGGGGATCGCGGCTTGCTCCAGGCGTTTGGAATACGGCATGTGGACGTCGGCGCCGGTGACGCGCTGGACGGGGGCGTCGAGGTGGTCGAAGGCCTGCTCGGTGATCAGGGTCGCGAGGTTGGCGCCGACGCCGCCGTGCGGCCAGCCCTCCTCGACGATCACGGCGCGGTTGGTCTTGCGGACCGACCCGAGGATCGTGTCGAGGTCGAGCGGGCGCAGCGTGCGGGGGTCGATCACCTCCGCCTCGACGCCGTGCTCGTGGGCGAGCTGGCTCGCCGCCCCCTCGGCGACGTGGGCCATCTTCAGCACCCCGATGATGGTGACGTCGGTCCCCTCCCGCCGCACGGCCGCTTCGCCGAAGCGCAGCGGCTCGGTCCCGTTCTCGCCCTCGGGCACCTCGCCCCGCGTCCCGTAGAGGGACTCGTGCTCGATGAAGACGACCGGGTTGTCGTCGCGGATCGCCGCCTTCAGCAGCGCCTTGCCGTCGGCGGGGGTGGAGGGGCAGGCGACGAGCAGCCCCGGCACCTGCAGGTAGAGCGCCTCGAAGCTGTGGGAGTGGGTCGGCCCGAGCTGGTGGCCGCCGCCGCCCGGCATCCGGATCACCATCGGCACCTTCGCCTGGCCGTTGAACATGTAGGGGATCGCGGCGGCATGGTTGACGATCTGGTCCAGCGCCAAGAGGCTGAAGTTGACCGTCATCAGCTCGACGATCGGCCGCAGCCCGTTCATCGCTGCCCCGACGCCGGTGCCGACGATCGTGTTCTCGGAGATCGGCGTATCGCGGACCCGCCGCTCGCCGAACTCGTCCAGCAGGCCATCGGTCACCTTGAAGGCGCCCTGGAAGACGCCGACGTCCTCGCCCATCACGAAGACCGACTCGTCGGCGCGCATCTCCTCGGCCATCGCGTCGCGCAGCGCTTCCCGCATCCGCAGCTGCGCCATCAGCCCTCGTCCTCGTTGACCGGCGCCTCCGCGGGCTCTTCGTCCTCCTCGGGTTCGCCACGGCCGACCTCATGCTCCGCGGACACCCGCGGCTCGACCCCCTCCTGGGCGTCGCCGTGCGTCGCCGGGTTGGGGCGCTCGCCGGTCGGCTGGCCGGCGTATGCCGCTCCGGCCTCCGCCAGCTCGCGCGCGGTGTCGGGCATATGTCCCTCGTCCTCACCGCGGTGCGGCTCGGGACTGCGCTCGTCGACTGCGTACCACCCGCCCGGCTCGGTCTGGGCGTAGAGGTTTTCGTACATCGTGTCGAGCGCCGGCTCGGGCGATTCTTCGGCGAACTTCACGGCTCCTTCGACCGCCTCGTCCGCCGCCTCGCGCGCCTGCTGCACCTCGCGCTCGCCCAGCACGTCGCCCTCCAGGCAGCGCTTCGCGAACTGCTCGATCGGGTCTTTCTCCTGCCACTCCTCGACCTCCTCGCGCTCGCGGTAGACCTCCGGGTCGGCGGCGGAGTGGCCGCGGTAGCGGTAGGTGAAGGCCTCGAGCAGGGTCGGCCGCTGCTCCTCGCGCGCCAGCCGGATCCCCTCGGCGACCCCCTCGCGCACCTCGGCCACGTCCATCCCGTCGATCCGCTCGCCGGAGATCCCGTAGCCCTCCGCCTTCTTCGAGAGGTCGGTCTGGGCCGAGTGCCGCTCGACCGAGGTCCCCATCCCGTAGAGGTTGTTCTCGACCAGGAAGAAGACCGGCAGCTTCCAGAGCGCCGCCAGGTTCATCGTCTCGCCGAAGTTGCCGGTGTTGGAGGCGCCGTCGCCGAACATGCAGACGGTGACCGCGTCTTCGCCCTTGTACTGGGAGGCGAGGGCGAGGCCGGCGGCGATCGGCAGGTTGCCGCCGACGATCCCGTAGCCGCCCATGAACCGCTTCTCGGCGTCGAAGATGTGCATCGAGCCGCCGCGGCCGCCGCTGGTCCCGTCGACGCGGCCGAACAGCTCCGCCATCACCCGCTTCGGCTCGGTGCCGCGGGCGATCGCGTGCCCGTGCGTGCGGTAGGTGCCGATCAGGAAGTCCTCGGGCCGCATCACCGAGGTGGTGCCGACGATCGTCGCCTCCTCGCCGATCGCCAGGTGCAGGAAACCACCGGCCCGCGCCCGCTGGTACTGGCGCCCCGCCTCTTCCTCGAAGCGGCGGATCAGCGCCATCCGCGCGAGCAGCTCATAACAGGTGGCGGCGTCAGGCAGATCTGCCATCGCAGTCACCTTAGATGACACCCCCAACGGCCGAACTGCATCAACTTGACCACCTGGTAGGTGGTCAAGTTGATGCAGTTCGGAGAGCGTGTCCTCGCTAGGCGCGTGCTACCGCCTCCTCGAGGCGGTCGTCGCCCCAGAAGACCTCCTCGCCGACGACGACCGCCGGCACGCCTTCGACGCCGAGGTCGCCGGCGCGGTCGGTCGCCTCCATCAGCGCGTTCTTCACGCCCTCGGTGCCAACCGCTTTCAAGAGCGCCCGCGGATGCAGCTCACAGGCGGCGCCGGCGATCGTGACGTTGTCGGCATCGGTGAGGTCGCGGCCGGCGGCGAAGGCCTGGCGGAACCCGGCGAGCGAGAAGGAGACGACGCGGCCGGTCTGCTTGGCGAAGGTGGCGGCCCGCATCGCCACCAGCGTGTTGCCGGGCCAGGGCGTCGGCCAGGCGATCGGCGGCAGCCCGTATGCGGCGGCGCGCCGCTCGACCTCCGCGATCCCCTCGGCCCGCGCCGGAGTCTCCGCCCAAGAGCCGCGGTCGAAGCGCCGGAACAGCCCCCCGAGCAGGATCGGCTGCCACTCCGGCTGCTCCAGCTCCGCCTCGGCAAAGAGCCCGCTTATCCGCTCGGCGGACAGGTAGGCATAGGGCGAGCCGAGGTCGTAGTAGAAGGTGGCGCGGCTCACGCGACTAGGCGTGAATCGCCCAACTGTCCACGGCTCGGGCCGCGTCGAGCACGGCCTCCGACACCGTCGGATGCGGATGGACGATCCGCGAGAGCTCCTGGTAGCCGCCCTCGAGCGCCATCGTCGCCACCAGCTCGGCGATCATGTCGCAGGCGCGGTTGCCGACGATGTGGGCGCCGAGGACCTCGCCGTACCTGGCGTCGACGACGAGCTTGACCAGGCCTTCGCGATCGTCGTAGACGACGCCAGCCCCCTCGCCGGAGATTTTCTGCTTGCCGACCTTGACCTCGTGGCCGGCCTCCTTGGCCTGTGCCTCGGTGAGGCCGACGCTCGCCACCTGCGGCTGGCAGAAGGTGGCGCCGGCCATCAGCTCCTGGTTGACCGGGTGCGTCTCCACGCCGGCCGCGGCCTCGACCGCGACCACCCCCTCCTCGGAGGCCTTGTGGGCGAGCGCCTTCTGGTTGACGAGGTCGCCGATCGCGAAGACCTTCTGGTTGCTGGTCCGCTGGTACTCGTCGACCTTGATCTTGCGGCCGCCCTCCTCCAGCTCGACCCCGGCCTCCTCCAGGCCGAGCCCCTCGGTGTCGGGGGCGCGGCCGCCGGCGATGCAGAGGTAGTCGACCTCGGCGCTGTTGTCTCCGTAGGTGAGCTTGACGGAGGAATCACTGGCCTCGACGTTCTCCACCGGTGCCCCGGTTGAGATCTCGATCCCCTGTTTCTTGAAGACGCGCTCGACGACCCGGGCGACGTCCTTGTCCTCGGCCGGGAGGATCTGGTCGAGCATCTCGATCAGCAGCACCTCGGTGCCGAAGCGGGCGTAGGCGGAGGCCAGCTCGGCGCCCGAAGCGCCGGCGCCGACGACGACGATCCGGTCCGGGCGCTCGGGCAGCGACCAGGCGCCCCAGGTTTCGACCACCCGGCCGCCGAACTCGACGCCGGGGATCGGCAGCGCCACGGAGCCGGTGGCGAGGGTCACCGCCGTGGCCTCGTAGACCTCGTCGCCGACCTTGACGTTGCCCTCCGCGGTAAGAGAGGCGTCGCCGTGGATGAACTCGATCTTGTTTTTCTTCCACAGCCCTTCGACGCCGCCCGAGAGCGTCGCCGAGACGTCCTCGCGGCGCTTGTGCAGCGCCGCCCAGTCGAGCTGGACGTCGGTGCCGACGACGCCGAGCTCGGCGGAGGACCGCGCCTCGTGGAAGATCTCGGCGCTGCGGAGCACCGTCTTCGCCGGGATGCAGGCATAGTTGAGGCAGCGGCCACCGGCTTTGTCGCGCTCGACGACGACGGTCTTCTGCCCCAGCTGAGCGGCGCGGATGGCGGCGACGTACCCGCCCGGGCCCCCGCCGATGACGATCTGGTCGAAGGAGTCGGCCATTCGCGGTGAGCCTATAGAGGTCAATCCCTCGGCAGGCGCGTCGGCATCTGGATCCGCGCCATCGCCTTGACCATGAAGTAGAAGAAGGCGCCGGCGACGGTGAGCAGGGCGAGGGTGCCGATCACCTCGCCGATGCTGGAGGCACCGACGACGAGGCCGAAGAAGGCGCTGAAGAGGACGATCACCAGGACCAACTGGAAGCCGAGCACCGCCCAGTAGCGGGCGTGCCACATCCCCCAGGCCATCATTCCCATGATCACCGCCGGCGCCACCACCTGCGCCAGTCTCGGCTGCTCGCCGTTGACCTCAGCCCCGGCGGCGTAGCCGATCACGACCGAGAGCGCGATCAGGCCGGAGACGATGGCGCCGAGGGTGACGACGGCCGGCCGCTCGCCCTCGGCCAGGGGCTCCAGCGCCTCCCGTGCTTCCTGGTTGCGCACCTCGGCCCGCGCGTAGCCGCGCGCCATCCGCTCGCCGCCGCGCTGCTTGCGCTTGACCGGGTCCTCAGCCACCCGGCGCCACGCCCCTCTCCCCGGCGGCGAAGGCCCGCCGCAGCTCCGCCGCCGCCGCTTCGGGGTCGGCGGCGTCGCGGATCGCCCGCACCGCGCAGAGCCGCTCGGCGCCGGCCGCGACGACCTGCCCGGCGTTGCCGGTGTCGATGCCGCCGATCGCGAAGAAGGGATGGGGCGCATGATCGGCGGCGTGGACGATCAGCTCGAGGCCGACCCCCGGCCGCCCTTCCTTCGTCGGCGTCTCCCAGATCGGGCCCACCGAGGTGTAGTCCACGGGCCGCCCGGCGCTGGCGGCGATCTGCTCCTCGGAGTGGGTCGAGAGGCCGATGATCGCGTCCGGCCCCAGCAGCTCCCGCGCCTGCTCGGCCCCGACGTCGTCCTGGCCGACGTGGACGCCGTCGGCGTCGCAGATCCGCGCCAGCTCGGGATCGTCGTTGAGGATGAAAAGCGCGCTGAAGGTGTCGGCGACGCGGCGAAAGGTCTCGGCGGCACGCTCGATCTCGGCCCGTCCCAGCTCCTTCTCGCGCAGCTGGACGATGTCGGCCCCGCCGGTGAGGGCGGCGCGCAGCAGCGCTTCCAGGTCGGCGGGGGGGCGCGCCTCGCAGACGAAGTAGAGGCGTGCGGTCCGCAGGCGCTCGCGGCGTAGCGGGCCGTCGCCCTCGGGCAGGGACAAGCTCATAGCCGGATTATGGCCAGGCCGGACCGGCAGAGGGGTAGCATCGGGGATGCACGGGAGCCCGCGAGGGCTGAGAGGGTGGCATCGAGGCCACCGACCGTTTGGACCTGATCCGGGTAATGCCGGCGGAGGCAAAGGCTTTGACTGAGAGGCGCGGTTTCGATGTGGTGGTCGTTGGCGGCGGCGTCATCGGCCTCGCCTGCGCCTGGCGGCTGGCGCAGCGGGGGGCGGAGGTCGTGGTGCTGGAGCGCGGTGAGCCGGGCGGCGGCGCGACGCGGGTCGCGGCCGGGATGCTGGCTCCGGTCGGCGAGCTGACCTTCGGCGAGCCCGAGCTGCTGGAGCTGACCCTTTCGGCGGCGCGGCTCTACCCAGAGTTCGTCGCCGAGCTCGAGGCAGCGACGGGAGAGGCGACCGGCTACGAACGGCTGGGGGCGCTGCACGTCGCCCTCGACCGCGACGAGGCGGCGCAGCTGCGGCGGGTGCACGACCTGCAGTGCTCGCTGGAGCTGGAGGCGGAGTGGCTTCCGCCGCGCCGCTGCCGAGACCTCGAGCCGGGACTGACGCCGTCGTTCCACGGCGGCGTCTTCGCGGCCGGTGAGGCGGTGGTCGATCCACGGTCGCTGACGCGGGTGCTGCTGGCGGCAGCGGTTGAGGAGGGGGTCGAGGTGTGCACCGGGACCGAGGTGGTGGAGGCACTGGTCGAGGGCGAGCGGCTGGTCGGTGTCCGGACCACCCCAGGGTCCGCCGGACCTTTGAACCGCTCTGCGGAACAAAGGTCCGGCGGACCTTTTGATCGCGCTGGGGACAACTCGATCCGCGCCGAGACCGTCGTCCTCGCCAACGGCGCCTGGTCCGGAGCGACCAAGTGGCTGCCGGAGCACGCCCGACCGCCGGTGCGGCCGGTGAAAGGCCAGGTGGTCGAGTTGCGCGGGCGCGGCGAGGAGCCGGTCGCCCGCCACATCCTCGCCTCCGAGCGCGTCTACCTGGTGCCCCGGCCGGACGGCCGCCTCGTCGTCGGCGCCACCGTCGAGGAAATGGGCTTCGACACCGCCGTCACCGCCGGCGGCATCCTCGAGCTGCTGCGCGAGGCCTACCGCCTCATCCCCGACGTCGCCGAGATGGAGCTGCTCGGCGCCACCGCCGGCCTCCGCCCCGGTACGCCGAACAACCTCCCCCTCGTCGGCCCCGGCGCGATCGACGGCCTCGTCCTCGCCACCGGCCACTACCGCAACGGCATCCTCCTGGCGCCGCTGGCAGCCGAAACCGTCGCCGACCTGCTTTCCGGCCGGCGTTCGTCCTTTCTCGGGAATAGACCGATAAAGGACGAACGCGCTGTTACGGGATTGGCGCGAAACTCATGAGGATCGAGCTGAACGGCCGGCCGCACGAGCTGCCGCAGGGCGCGACGCTCGACGCCGCCGTGCGCGCGTCGGGCGCCGGGGAGGGGGGACGCGGGGTCGCGGTCGCCCTCGACGGCGAGGTCGTCCCCCGCGGCGAGTGGGAGACGACGCCGCTGCGCGAGGGGCAGGCGGTGGAGGTGCTGGCGGCGATCCAGGGCGGCGCCGAGACCTGGGAGCTGGGCGGTCGCGAATGGGGCTCGCGGCTGATCGCCGGCACCGGCGGCTTCCGCTCGCTGGAGCAGATGGAGCAGGCCCTCCTCGCCGCCGGGACCGAGATCGTCACCGTCGCCCTGCGCCGGATCGACCCCGCCGCCGAGGGCTCGGTCCTCGACGTGATCGACCGCCTCGGCCTCTTCGCCCTCCCCAACACCGCCGGCTGCTACACCGCCCGCGATGCCGTCCGCACCGCCAAGCTCGCCCGCGAGGCCTTCGGGACCGAGTGGATCAAGCTCGAGGTGATCGGCGACGACCGCACCCTCTACCCGGACGCGGTCGAGCTCGTCGACGCCGCCGAACAGCTCGTCGCCGACGGCTTCACCGTCCTCCCCTACACCAACGACGACCCAATCCTCGCCCGCCGCCTCGAGGAGGCAGGCTGCGCCGCTGTGATGCCGCTCGGCTCCCCGATCGGCTCCGGAGCCGGCATCCGCAACCCGTACAACATCGCCATCATCACCGAGCGGGCCAAGGTGCCGGTGATCCTCGACGCCGGCATCGGCACCGCCTCCGACGCCGCCCGGGCCCTGGAGCTGGGCTGCGACGCGGTCCTCGCCGCCAGCGCCATCTTCGGCGCCGAGGACCCGGTGGCGATGGCGACCGCGCTGCGCCACGGCGTCGAAGCCGGCCACCTCGCCCGCCGCGCCGGCCGCATCCCCCACCGCACCCACGCCGAGGCCTCGACCGCCTACGAGGGCCTCCCCGACCTCTCCTGAGACTTGGCTCTACCATGGGCCGGGCGCCCCTGTAGCTCAGTTGGTTAGAGCGGCGGCCTTTTAAGCCGCGCGGCGCGGGTTCGAATCCCGCCGGGGGCATCTCGTCCCTCGTCCTGCCACGCATGCATCCGCTGGCGATGAGAGGATGCGGCCGCGTGGAAGAGCAGCTACGGGAAAGAGCGCAGGCTACCGGCATGAACCGCGACAGCCGCCTCCGCGCGGCACTGGTCACCGAGCTCACCGGCTGGCTTGGCGCAGTTGCCCTCCTGCTGTCTTTCGGCCTCGGTGCCGCCAGCTTGGTTGAGCCGACCTCGGCCGCCTACCTGGCGCTGAACCTTTTCGGGGCCATCGGACTTGCTCACGCTTCGCTTTCGCGGAGGGCGTATTCGCCTGCCATGCTCAACATCATCTGGGCAGCGATCGCCGCGGTTTCCCTGGCCTTGCTCTTACTCCGGACTTGAGCCGGCTCTTCGGCCGGCTGTTAGTCATCCTTGAGTAATTGACTTTGTATAAGGTCGCGTACCCATGTCGCCAGGCCAGGACGGAAACGAAGCCAGCCGAAATCGCCGGTTGGTCTCACAGTTACTCGTTGCTGCGCTGTTCGCTGTCGCCTACTCGGTGCCGGTGGGACCGGTCTCGAATGCCTTCGACGATTCCGGTGTGAACCTCCAGACCCTGGCCTGGCTGTTCATCTACATGGCAACGGTCCTGAGGTTCTTCATCGGCAACATCCTCCACCTGGAGAGTCCAGACCTGATCGGTCCCCAGGGCGCCTTCAGGTGGTTTTGGGACCTCTTCTTCATAGTCATGCAGTGTGTCGTCCTGATCTTCGCGGGGGCGGTCACGACGATCGAGTCGAGCGCGCTGGCTGAGATCTCGTTCACTGAGTATCTCCTGATTCTGTACGGGTTGGACGTTCTCTGGCTCACCTCAATTCGATTCTTGGACGCGCTCGGCAGGAGATGGCCTCGAGCGTTCGGCTCGATGGTGAGAAAGGGGGATATGGCTCCCTTTGAGTGGGCGGAGGTCAACATTGCCCTTGGATTGCTGATGTGGGGGCTCGACCTGATCGGGAACCATCCTTCTCCAATCCCAGATTGGAAGCTATGGGTGCTGCTGGTGGCAAATGGGATCTTCTTCCTGGACGACGTGGTGAAAATCGCTTACGGGATAAGGGAACCGGAGGCAGCCGGCGTCAGCCCCCTGGCACCACCGATCAAAAGCCACAAATCCTGGTCTGCCCGGCTCATTGGCTGGATTAGGAGATTGCGAAGCTCAAACAACCCGAACTCGGGCATGGAGCTGGCCATCTCGAGCGCCCGCGAATCTCTGAGGGAGGGAGGAATCCCGATCGGGTCAGCGTTGCTGGATGGGGGAGGTGACGTCCTCGGCGTGGGACACAACCGCCGGCTGCAGAAGGACAGTCCGATACTTCACGCTGAGATGGATTGCCTGGCAAGCGCTTCGCGTCGTCATGACTACGCCGGCACGACTCTCTATTCGACCTTGATGCCCTGCTACATGTGCGCCGGCGCAGTCATTCAGTTCGGTATCCCGCGTGTGGTGGTGGGTGAGTCTCACAACTTCGTAGGCGCCAGGGATCTGCTCGCTGAACACGGGATCGAGGTGATCGATCTCGACGACCCCACCTGCAAGGAGATGCTGGGGCAGTTCATCCGTCAGAACCCTCAGACCTGGAATGAGGACATCGGCAACTAGCCATGCTTCCAGCGATTGGAGGGCGCTAGTGCCGGAAGTGGCGGTGCTTCGTGAAGACCATCGCCACGCCCGCCTGCTCGCAGGCCTCGATCACCTCGGCGTCGCGTTTGGAGCCGCCGGGCTGGATGACGGTGGTGGTGCCGGCGTCGATCGCCAGCTCGGGGCCGTCGGCGAAGGGGAAGAAGGCGTCGGAGGCGAGGGCTGAGCCGGCGAGGAGGGAGTCGGCCTCGGTGCCGCGGGCTTCGCGGCACTTCTCGACGGCGAGGCGGACGGAGTCGACCCGGCTCATCTGGCCGGCGCCGATGCCGAGGGTGGCGCCGCCCTTGGCGATCACGATCGCGTTGGAGCGGACGCGGCGACAGACCGTCCAGGCGAAGAGCATGTCCTCCCACTGCTCCTCCGTCGGCTCGTTGCCGGTGACCGCCTCCATGATCTCCCGCGGCTCGGGGTCGCCGTCGCGGTCCTGGATCAGCAGGCCGCCCATCACCCGCTTGAAGTCGCGTTCGGAGGGGTCCGGCTGCCGGCGCTCCTCCTCGCAGAGGATCCGGATCGCTTGCTTCTGCGTCAGCACCTCGAGGGCGCCGTCCTCGTAGCCGGGCGCGCTCAGGACCTCGACGAAGTTCTCGTGCAGCCTCTCGGCAAGCTCGCGGCCGACCGGACGGTTGAGGGCGATGACGCCGCCGTAGGCGGACATCGGGTCGCAGGCGAGCGCCTTCAGGTAGGCCTCCAGGGCGTCCGCGCCGATCGCCGCCCCGCAGGGGTTGTTGTGCTTGACGATCACGCAGGCCGGTTGCTCGAAATCGCCGACCAGGCTCCGAGCCGAGTCGAGGTCGAGGACGTTGTTGAAGGAGAGCGCGCGACCGTGCAGCTTCGAGCAGCGCGAGAGGATGTGGTTGCGCAGGCCGGACTCGGCGTAGAGCGCCGCCCGCTGGTGCGGGTTCTCGCCGTAGGAGAGGTCGAGCACCTTCTCGTAAGCGACCGCCAGGTGTTCGGGGAAGTCCTCGTACTCCATCGAGAACCAGCGGCTGATCGCGGCGTCGTAGCGGGCGGTCTGGGCGAAGGCCTCGTTGGCGAGCCAGTGGCGGGTGGCGGCGGAGATCTCGCCGTCGCTCTCCTCCAGCTCGGCGCAGACGGCGTCGTAGGACTCCGGCTTGACGATCACGGCGACGCTCTCGTGGTTCTTCGCCGCCGCCCGGATCATCGTCGGGCCACCGATGTCGATGTTCTCGATCGCCGTCTCGTGCGCCACTTCGTGTCCGGCGACGGTCCGCTCGAAGGGGTAGAGGTTCACGCAGACGACGTCGATCGGCTCGATCCCCTCGCGCTCCAGCGTCGCCATGTGCTCGGGGTCGTCGCGCCGCGCCAGCAGCGCCGCGTGCAGCCGCGGGTGCAGCGTCTTCACCCGCCCGCCGAGGATCTCCTCCTGGCCGGTGAACTCGCTCACATCGGTGACCTCGAGCCCCGCCTCGCGCAGCGCCGTCGCCGTGCCGCCGGTGGAGAGGATCTCGACTCCGAGCGCCGCCAGCCCCTTGGCGAAATCGGCGACCCCGGTCTTGTCGGAGACCGAGATCAGCGCCCGCCGCACCCGGATCTGCCCGTTGTCGAGGCTCTCCTGCTGGGTTTCGGTTGCGGGGTCAGTCATCAATCGCGACCGTTCGCGGATCGCTGGGGTCGATCCTAACTCTGCCTTCCGCGATCATGCGGATCGCCTCGGGGTAGAGCTGGTGCTCGACCGCGTGGACCGCCGCCTCCAGCTCCGCCCGGGGCACGTCCGCGCGCACCGGGACCTCGCGCTGGGCGATCACCGGGCCGGTGTCGACGCCCTCGTCGACGAAGTGGACGGTGACGCCGGTGGTCGCGACGCCGGCGGCGAGCGCCTGGCCGATCGCGTCGAGGCCGGGGAAGGAGGGCAGCAGGGCGGGGTGGATGTTGACCACCCGATTCCGGAAGCGGGCGACGAAGGCGGCGGACAGCAGCTGCATGTAGCCGGCGAGGACGACGAGGTCCGCATCGCGCGACTCGATCCAGTCGCCGAGCGCCTCGTCGCGGGCCGCCCGGTCGGCGTGGTCGGCGGCGGCGAAGACCGCGGTCTCGATCCCAGCCCGGCGGCCCCGCTCCAGCGCCCCAGCCGCGGGCTTGTCGGAGCCGACGCCGACCACCTCCACCAGCCCCTGCCCGTGCAGCTCGTCGAGGATCGCCTGCAGGTTGGTGCCGCTGCCCGAGGCGAGGACGACGATCCGGAAGGCGCTCACGCGCGCATCTTCGCAGTACCCTCGCGACGATGAGCCGGCACGACTTCTGGCAGGCGGTCCTCTATCTGCACCTGCTGGCGATGGCCTTCTTCGTTGGCGGCCAGCTCGTCTTCGGGACCGCCGTCGTGCCGATCCTTCGCGGCGACCCGGACTCCGAGCGCACCCGGATGCGCGCCGTCGCCCGCCGCTTCGGCTACGGCTCGCTGGTCGCGCTCGGCGTGCTCATCCTCACCGGCTGGGCGATGGCCTCCCATCACGACCTCTGGGACAGCTCGACGCTGCAGTGGAAGCTGGGCCTCGTAGGGCTGGTCATAGCCCTCACCCTGCTGCACCTGAAGCGGCCGAAACTGCACCTGCTGCAGGCCGCCATCCTGCTCGCTTCTCTGGCGATCGTCTGGCTGGGCCTCGAGCTGGCCACGTGACGTTTGCGAAAGAGTCCTTGACTAAATACTGAGTAGGTGCTATCTGGGTCTCTTCAATATCTAGCGCTCGGCGCCCAGTCGCCGGGCCAGAGGGAGAGATGAAGATGAAGAAGTTGAAGACGCTGGCGCTGGCGCTGGCGGCGGTAGCGGCGCTGATGGCGGCTGTCGGTGCCGGCACCGCCTCGGCCACACCGACGGCGCTCTGCAAAGCGCCGACAACACCGGGCGGATTGCCGATCTGCGAAGGCAACCACCTCTATCCGGCGGGAACGACAATCCACGCCCACCTGGAGGCGGGAACGAAGCTTGTGATCCCGACCCCCAACGGCGTTGTCGAATGCACAACATCGACAATCGACGCGGTAACCGAGCAGGCCACATTCAAACCGCTGGGGGCGTTCATCAACGTGCTCAGCTTCGGCGAATGCGAAGACGCCGGCGAACCGGTCGATGTGGAAGCCGTCAAACCCGGCACACTCGACATCGAGATCATCGACCTGCCGGTCTGGACCCACAACGGAACACTGACGCTGACAGGGACCGAAATCCGGATCCTCTGGACATTCACCGGCGATGAATGCTTCTACGACCCCGGCCACACCGGCGTCCTCACAGGCGGCCCGATGGCGACAATCGACTGGAACGGCATCCTCACCTACACAAAAGGGAACCTCGGCTGCCCGCCCGGCAACGCCAGCTGGAACGGCGCCTACACAGTCACAACACCGGAACCCCTCTGGGTCTCGATGTAAATGAAGCAGGAGTCAAGGGTGCGGTCGCTCGGCGGCCGCACCCGCTCAGATCCCGCTGGCGATGGTCTCCAGCGCGTATTTGCTGTCCGCCTCGTCCGGGTCCCCCAGCGGGTAGTCGCCGGTGAAGCAGGCGTCGCAGTGCTCGCCGGGGTCGCCGCCGATCGCCTCGTAGACCCCGGCCATCGAGAGGTAGGCGAGGCTGTCAGCCTCGAGCTCGGCGGCGATCTCCTCGACCGAGTGGTTGTGGGCGATCATCTCCTCGCGGGTCGACATGTCGACTCCGTAGTGGCAGGGGTTGCGGATCGGCGGCGCCGAGATCCGCAGGTGGACCTCCCTGGCACCGGCGTCGCGCAGCATGCCGACGATCTGGCGGGTGGTGTTGCCGCGGACGATCGAGTCGTCGACGACGACCAGGCGCTGGCCGGCGACGATCTCCGGCAGCGGGTTGAACTTCAGCCGCAGCCCGTGCTTGCGCAGCTCCTGGCCGGGCTGGATGAAGGTCCGCGCGACGTAGCGGTTCTTGATCAGGCCGTCGTCGCGCGGGATCCCCGAGGCCCGCGCGAACCCTGCCGCCGCCGGGTTTCCCGAGTCCGGCACCGATATCACCAGGTCGGCCTCGACCGGCGCCTCGCGCCAGAGGATCTCGCCCATCCGCCCTCGCGCCTGCTGCAGGACCTTGCCCTCGAGGCGGCTGTCGGGGCGGGAAAAGTAGATGTGCTCGAAGACACAGCCGGCTCGCCGCTCGGCCTTCACCACCTGCCGCGTCTCCAGCCCCCGCTCGGTCAACGAGACCATCTCGCCGGGGTGCACCTCGCGCATCAGCTCGGCGCCGATGATGTCGAAGGCGCAGCTCTCGGAGGCGACGACGAAGCGGTCGCCGAGGCGGCCGAGGCTGAGCGGCCGGATCCCGTGCGGGTCGCGGAAGGCGACGATCGCCCGCTTGGTCATCACCACGGTCGAGTAGGCCCCCCGCAGGCGCGGCATCACGTCGGCGACGGCGTCCTCGATCATCTTCCCGTCGTGGGAGGAGAGCAGCGCCGCCATGATCTCCGAGTCGGAGGTGCCGCGGAACTTCAGCCCCCGCTCCTTCAGCTCGCCCCAAAGCTCGACCGCGTTGGTGAGGTTGCCGTTGTGGGCGAGCGCGACCTCGCGGCCGTCGTCGCGCCAGATCGGCTGCGCGTTCTCCCAGGAGCCGCCGCCGGTGGTCGAGTAGCGGACGTGGCCGATAGCCATGTCCCCCCGCATCGCCGCCAGCTTCTCCTCCGAGAAGACCTGCGAGACCAGACCCTGATCCCGCATCGTCGTGATCATCCCGCCCTCGCAGGTGGCGATCCCGGCCGACTCCTGCCCCCGGTGCTGCAGCGCGTAGAGCCCGAAGTAGGCGAGGCGGGACACCTCGTGACCGGGTGCGTATACGCCGAAGACGCCGCATTCCTCGCGCGGCCCCTCGCGGTCGAAGCTGAACCCCTGCTGGGGAGTCAAGAGCGCGTTTTCCTCGCTGCCTTTGAAGACGGACGCGCAGGCAGACACGCTGCCTACCCGGGGAGGGTAGCAGCGCGGCCTGATCGAGTTTCTGAACGGCTCTCCCACAATGGGGAGAGCCGTTCAGGACAGATCTATTTCTGTTCAGGGCATGTGAGGGTGACTGCGTGCACGGCGGTTCCAGTCACGACCCACACCGTTGCCTTTCACTTCGACGTTGGCGAATCCAGAGCAGGATAATTTGGCGAAAACTTCCCCCGGAGGTGTGGCCAGCACTCCCGGAATTGTGTGGTTCTCGTCCAAGTAGACGATATGTCCGACCGTCGACGGCAGGGCGATTTCTCCGCTTGCCCGTCCGGCAGAGGGCAAATACAAGTGCAGCGAGCAGTATCGGCAGGGTGAATCTCTTGATGTCCATGGCATCTCATTGTGATCTGGTCATCGTGGAGCCGCCGACAGCAATAAGCAAGAATATTTGAGTTTGTTAAGTCGTCCGATTCGGACCCGATCGAGACCGAGCGGCGCACGCGGAACCGTGCGCCGCAATTTGCTTTCAGCACTCAACGCACGCTGGGTGCGACCGACAGTGGCTCACCGATCACCAGGCCGAACCGCTCCAGCAGCTCGGGGACGGTCTCGGGTTTCATCTCCAAGCCGTAGCGGTCGCTCAGCGCCGCCACCTCATCCGGGGCCGCCTTCAGCACGCCGCCCATGTCGACGAGCTCCTCGAAGAAGTGCTCGAAGCCGGCCGGGGCGATGATCTCGAGGATTCGGCAGGGCACGTCGCCGGCGTTCCAGAAGGTGTGCCACTCGTCGCGCGGCTTGAAGACGAGGTCGCCGGGGCCGGCCTCGACCACGTCGTCGCCGAGCAGCCCGCCCATCCGACCCTCGAGCACGAAGCTGTACTCGTCCTCGCGGGTGTGCCGGTGCAGCGGCGCCGCCAGCGCCCGGGGCGAGAGCGGGTGTTCGACCAGCGAGAAGTCGCCGCCCGCGTCCTCGCCGTCGATCATGAATCGCACCCCGATGCTGCCGAGGAAGCCCGCCTTGCCGTCGCTGGGACCGATCACAGTTGCCATCGTTCTCTCTCCTTCAAATTTCGCGGAACATCACTGTCGCTTGAAAACGGTAGCGATCGCCGACGGATCTGTCAATATTGGTCGTACACCTATGTCCTCTCAAAATTCAGAGCGGAAGCGCAAGTACGAGAAGAAGCGCCGAGCCGAAGCCGAGGCGCAGACGCGCCTGCGGATCACCGAAAGCGCCGTCGAGCTGCACGGCACCCTCGGCCCGGCACGAACCTCCATGAGCGCCGTCGCCGAGCACGCAGGCGTCCGCCGTTCGACCCTCTACCGGCACTTTCCCGACGAGCGGGCCCTGTTCGGTGCCTGCTCGGCGCACTGGCGCGAAGCAAATCCCAGGCCGGACGTCAGCCGCTGGGCCTCGATCGAGGATCCGGACGAGAGGTTCGCCGTCGCCCTCGCCGAGCTTTACGCCTACTACCGCCAGACCGATGGGATGCTCGACAGGCTTCTCCGCGATGCTCCGGCGGTTCCGATCGTCAGCGAGCTGATGGCCGGCTTCCGCGCCTTCCTCGAGGAGGCCGCCGGGGTCCTGATGCAGGGGAGGGGGCTGCGCGGCAACGCCGCCAAGCGCACCCGCGCCGCGATCGGCCACGCCCTCGCCTTCCGCACTTGGCAGGACCTCACCGGCGCCCAGGGCCTCGAGGACAGCCAGGCCGACGAGCTGATGTCCTGTCTGGTCGCCGCTAGCATCCCTGTTCGTGAAGGGAAGCGAGAAGCCTGAAACGTCTCCCGCCGCAAATGCCGAGGCCGTTCGGGTGCAGAGGCTCCGCGAAGACGCGCGGCGCCCGCTGAGCGTGAACCTGGCTGAAGGCATCGTGCTCAGCCATAAGCTGATGCGGTTCACCGGGGCTGCGCGCAAGAGTTGAGCGAACCAGCCTTCGATGAGCTGCTGCGGTGCCTGGCGGATGCAGGGGTGAAGTTCGTCGTGGTGGGTGGCCTTGCCGTCAATGCCTGGGGTGTCGTGCGTGGCACCAAGGACGTGGATGTCGTGGTTGCCGCCGACCCCGAGAACGTGAGACGTGTGGCTGAGGTCGCGGTGGCAGCCGGTGGGCACGTGCAACAGGGGCAGGCATTCCTTGGCAGCCCTATCTCCATTGCTTCGGCACTCGCGGGTGGCGAGCAAGTGGCGATCGAAACCGATCTCGGTCGCCTCGACATCGTCCAAGGGCTTGACGGCGTCCCCAGCTATGAGGAACTGCGCCCCCGAGCCTCGGAGGCAGAGATCCTCGGGGTCACCGTTGCAGTCTGCTCGGTTGACGACCTGAAGGCGATGAAGCAGGCCGCGGGACGAACCCGCGATCTCGTCGATCTCGAAGATCTGGAAGCCGCGACTGATTAGATGACCCCGCGCTCCTCGCGGTCAGGCCACGACCGGCGCTAGGCGGCGAGCAGGGCCGCGAGCGCCTGGTGCAGGCCGGCGACGGCGGAGTCGAGCGGCGCCTGGTCGCCGGCGGCCCGGGCGCGGATCAGGGCGCCCTCGATCGTCGAGACGACGAGCCCGGCGAAGGACTCGGCCTCGGCTCTGTCCACCCCTTCCTCGCGCAGAGCGGTGGCGATCGGTGCTTCCCAGCTTTCGAAGGCGGCGGTCGCCGCGGCGGCGAGCGCCGGGTCCTCGGGGCGGGCCAGGGCCGCGGCGGCGACGGGGCAGCCGAGCCGCTCGGGCCGGTCCTTGGCCCGGCGGCGGAACATCTCGCCGAAGGTGCTGAGCGTCTCGGCGAGGCCGAGCTCGGCCAGCGAGCTCTCGATCGCGACGCGGATCTCCCGTCCCTCGAGCTCTGCCGCCTCGAGCGCGAGCTGGCGTTTGCCGCCGGGGAAGTGGTGGTAGATCGAGCCGCGGGGCGCCTTGCCGCGCTCGGCGACGTCGCGCAGCTCCATGCCCGCGTAGCCCTTCTCGGCGAGCAGCCCGCGGGCCCCGTTCAGCAGCCGATCACGGCCGTCGCGGCGCGTCGGTTCGATCGCTTCGGCATCGGCGATTCGCGTTATGCCCACGGTCATAGTATAGTCGCCGCCACGATGTATGACCAGCGTCATAGAGCGAGCGTCCTCATCGCCTGCACCGGCGCCTTCCTCGTCTTCCTCGACACGACGATCGTCAACATCGCCTTCCCCGACGTCTCGGCCTCCTTCCCGGAGGCGAGCCGCGACCTGCTCTCCTGGGTGCTCGACGGCTACTTCGTCGTCATCGCCGCGCTGCTGGTGCCGGCCGGGGGGCTGGCCGACCGCTTCGGCCACAAGCGCGTCTTCCTCTGGGGTCTCGGCGGCTTCACCTTCGCCAGCCTGCTCTGCGCGGTCGCGCCCTCGCTGGAGACTTTGATCGCCTTCCGCGTCCTCCAGGGCGTCGGCGCCGCGGCGATCGCGCCGACCTCGCTGGCGATCGTCCTCGACAGTTTCCCGGCCGAGAAGCGGGCGACCGGCGTCGGCCTCTGGGGAGCGGCCGCCGCGGCCGCCGCGGCGATCGGCCCCACCCTCGGCGCGGCTCTCGTCGAACTCGACAGCTGGCGCCTCGTCTTCCTCGTCAACCTGCCGCTCGGCGCCGCCGTGCTGCTCGCCGGTCGCCGGCTGCTGCCGCGGCAGGCGACCGGCGACAGCCGCCTGCCCGACCTGCCCGGGGCGCTGATGCTGGCGCTCGGCCTGGCGGCGGTGACGCTGGGGATCGTCGAGGGCAACGACTGGGGCTGGACCGGCGCCGGCACGCTCGCCGCCTTCGCCGCCGCCGCGCTCCTGCTCGCCGCCGTCGTCGGCCGCAGCCTGCGGCACCCGCGCCCGATCGTCGAGCCGGCCCTCTTCTCCCACCGCGCGTTCGCGCTCGGCAACCTCGGCACGCTGCTCTTCGCCGCCGCCTTCTTCTCCCTGATCCTCGGCAATGTCCTCTTCCTCACCACGGTTTGGGGATACAGCATCCTCAGCGCCGGCCTCGCCGCCCTGCCCGGCCCGGCGACGACGACGGTCGTCTCCGGTCCCGCCGGCCGCCTCGCCGACCGCTTCGGCCACCGCGCCGTGATCGTCCCCGGCACCCTCGTCTTCGCCGCCGGCGCGCTGGTCCTGCGCTCCGCCGGCGCCGAGCCCGACTACCTCGGCCTCTGGCTCCCCGGCGCGACCCTGACCGGGATCGGGATCGGGCTCGCCTTCCCGACCCTCGGCTCGACCGCGGTCCGCGACGTCGCCGACGACCGCTTCGCCACCGCCAGCGCCGTCAACGCCGCCTTCCGCCAGGTCGGCGCCGTCCTCGGCACCGCGATCCTCGTCGCCATCGTCGGCGATCCCGCCAGCCTTGCCGAGGCGCTGCGGGTCTCCAACGACGCCTACCTCTTCGCCGCCCTCGCCGCCCTCGCCTCAGGCTCCGTCGCCCTCGGCCTGCGCCGCCAGCGAGCGCCAGGCCTCGCTCGCCTCGGCGAGGCTGACGGCGAGGCTGCGGTCGCCGGCGCCGATCTCGACCCTCTCGCCGCCGACCTCGCCGAGCAGGGTCGCGCCTAGCTCCTCCAGCGCCGCCCGCTCGCCGCTGACGAGAAAGCCGCCGGGCCCCTCGCCGAAGAGCGCTGCCTCGGGCTGGGCGCCGCGCTCGCGCAGGTGTTCGACGTTGACCTCGCAACCGACGGCGCCGGCGATCGCGGACTCGGCGATCGCCACCGCGAGGCCGCCGTCGGAGACGTCGTGGGCGGAGGCGAGCTTGCCGGCGCGGACGGCGGCGCGGACGACCTCGCATGCCTCGGCGACCGAGGTGACGTCCGAGCGCGGCAGGCCCGCCCGCAGCTCGCCGCGCTGCTTCGCCAGCTCGGAGCCGGCGAGGCTCGGTTCGAAGGGGCCGACGAGGCCGATCGCGTTGCCCTCGCGGACGAAGGCGACACCGGCGACGCGCGCCGGGTCGGGCAGCTCGCCGACCATCGCCACCACCGGCGTCGGGTAGATCGGGCCGTCGGGCCCCTCGTTGTAGAGGGAGACGTTGCCGCCGACGACGGGGACGCCGAGGGCGTTGCAGGCGTCGGCGAGGCCGCTGACGGCGCGGTCGAGCTGCCAGGCGCCGGCCGGCTTCTCCGGGTTGCCGAAGTTGAGGCAGTTGGTGAGGCCGAGCGGCTCGGCGCCGACGCAGGCGAGGTTCTGCGCGCACTCGAGCACCGCCTCGACCGTCCCCTCGTAGGGGTCGCAGGCGACGCGGCGGCCGTTGCCGTCGATCGAGACGGCGATCGCGTTGCCCGCCTCGGGCAGCCGCAGGACCGCGGCGTCGGCCTGCTCGGGCCGGCGCACGGTGCGCGAGCCGACGATCGAGTCGTACTGCTCGAAGGCCCAGCGCTTGGAGGCGATGCTCGGCGCCGAGAGCAGGGCCAGCAGCTCCTGCTCGGGCGTGGCGCCCGCCGCCAGCGTCTGCCGGTTGCCGTAGATCCAGCCGTCCGGCTCGGCCGGGTCGAGGTCGTAGAGGGGGCAGCCGTCGACCAGCGCCTCGACCGGCATCTCGCCGACGACCTCGCCGTCGCGCAGGATCCGGATCAGGCCGCCCTCGGTGACGGTGCCGATCTCCGCCGAGCCGGTCTGCCATTTCTCGCAGATCGCCCGCACCTCGGCGACCCGGTCCGGCTCGACCACCGCCAGCATCCGCTCCTGGCTCTCGGAGACCATGATCTCGAAGGGCTCCATGTCGGCCTCGCGCAGCGGCACCCGGGCGACGTCGATGTCGATCCCGACCCCCCCGGCGCTCGCCATCTCCCCGGCCGAGGAGGTCAGCCCGGCGGCGCCGAGGTCCTGCAGGGAGACCAGCAGCCCCTTCTCCAGCAGCTCCAGGCAGCACTCCATCAGCTTCGACTCCTCGAAGGGGTCGCCGATCTGGACCGTCGGCCGCTTCGCTTCGTCGCCCTCGCCGAGCTCGGCTGAGGCCAGGACCGAGGCGCCGCCGATTCCGTCGCGCCCGGTCGAGGCGCCCATCAGGACGACCGAGTTGCCGACGCCCGCGGCCGCCGCCCGCACCATGTCGGCGGTCTTGGCGAAGCCGATGCACATCGCGTTGACCAGGCAGTTGTGCTCGTAGGGCTCCTCGAAGTAGATCTCGCCGCCGACCGTCGCCACCCCGATCGAGTTGCCGTAGTGGCCGATCCCGCGCACGGCGCCGTCGAGCAGGTGGCGCGAGCGCACCGAGTCGAGCTCGCCGAAGCGGAGGCTGTCGAGGATCGCGATCGGCCGCGCCCCGATCGCGAAGACGTCGCGGAGGATGCCGCCGACCCCGGTCGCCGCCCCCTGGAACGGTTCGACCGCGCTCGGGTGGTTGTGGGACTCGACCTTGAAGGCGACCGCGTAGTCGCCGCCGACAGCGACGGCGCCGGCGTTCTCGCCCGGCCCCATCACCACCCGCTCGCCCTCGGTCGGCAGCCGCCGCAGCAGCTTGCGCGAGTGCTTGTAGGCGCAGTGCTCGGACCAGAGCAGGCTGAACATCGCCAGCTCGACGTCGTTCGGCTCCCGCCCCAGCTTCTCGACGATCAGCTCGTACTCGGAGTCGGTAAGCCCAAGCTCGCGGTATTTCGGCGTGCCGACCGTCATCCGCGGGGCGCCTTTCCGTCCCCCTGGGACGCAAAAGCGCCCCGGCCCAGGCGATCGAACACGCGCAGGCCGTCCGTTGACCCCGTCAGCAGGTCGACCGCGTGCTCGGGGTGGGGCATCAGGCCGAGCACATTGCCGCGCTCGTTCGTCACCCCGGCGATGTCGCGGACCGAGCCGTTGGAGTTGTGGCCGTCGGCGTAGCGGTAGGCGACCTGGCCGTTCGCCTCCAGCCGGTCGAGCGTCTCCTCCGGCGCGTAGTAGCGACCTTCGCCGTGCTTGGCCGGGATCGACAGTCGCTCGCCGCTGCCCTCCTCGACCAGCTCGACCTGGTGGCAGCGGAAGCGAAGCTCGACGTTGCGCAGCAGCGCCCCCGGCAGCAGCCCCGCCTCGCAGAGGACCTGGAAGCCGTTGCAGATGCCCAGCACCGGCATCCCGGCCGCCGCCGCCGCCGCGACCGCTTCCATCGCCGGGCTGAAGCGGGCGATCGCGCCCGCCCGCAGGTAGTCGCCGTAGGAGAAGCCGCCGGGGACGACGACCCCGTCGACCCCATCCAGGTCGCGGCTCTCGTGCCAGACCAGCCGTGCCCCGTCGCCGTGGATCTCGCAGGCGCGCAGCGCGTCCCGCTCATCGCAGGATCCGGGGAACTGGAGGACGCCCCAGATCACAGGGTCTGGATCTCGTAGTCCTCGATCAGGGGGTTGGCGAGGAGCTTCTCGCAGAGCTCGCCGAGCCGCTCCGGGTCCTCGGCCTCGAGCTCGACCATCCGCCCGACGTGGACGTGCTCGATCCCCTCGAAGCCGAGCGCCGGCAGCGCCCGCTCGACCGCCTTGCCCTGAGGGTCGAGGATTCCCTCCTTGGGGCGGATCAGCACCCGCGCCTTCAGAACGTCTCCCCGCTGATCCGCTCGTAGGCCTCCACGTATTTGGCCCGAGTCTGCTCGACCACGTCGGGCGGCAGGTCCGGCGCCGGCGGCTTTTTGTCCCAGCCAGTCTGGCTGGCCCAGTCGCGGACGAACTGCTTGTCGAAGGACGGGGGCGTGGCGCCCGGCTGGTAGCTGGCGGCCGGCCAGAAGCGTGAGGAGTCGGGGGTCAGGACCTCGTCGCCGAGGACGATCTCGGCGCCGGCGTGGCGACCGAACTCGAACTTGGTATCGGCGAGGATGATCCCGCGCTGAGCCGCGTGCTGGGAGCCGCGTTCGTAGACCTCGATGGAGATTCTCCGCAGCTCTTCCATCAGCGCCCGGTCGCCGACGATCTCGGCGGCGCGGTCGAAGTCGACGTTCTCGTCGTGGTCGCCGATCTCGGCCTTGGTCGCGGGGGTGAAGATCGGCTCCGGCAGCTGGTCGGACTCGACGAGGCCCGAGGGCAGCTCGATCCCGCAGACCGTTCCACCCTCCCTGTATTCCTTCCAGCCCGAGCCGGAGAGGTAGCCGCGGACGACGCACTCGACCGGGTACATCTCCAGCTTCCGCACCCGCATCGCCCGTTCGGCGACCTCCTCGGGCACGTCCTCGGAGATGAAGTGGTTGGGGACGATGTCCTCGGTCAGCCCGAACCAGAAGACCGACATCCGGTTCAGGACCTTGCCCTTGTCGGGGATCGGCGTCGGCATCACCACGTCGTAGGTGGAGATGCGGTCGGAGGCGACCATCAGCAGGTCGTCCTCCCACTCGTAGATCTCGCGCACCTTCCCCGTGGAGAGGAGGTTCAGCTCAGCGACGCTCGGCACGAAGCCGATGCTAACCATCCGGGAGGGCGAACCGTTTCGCGGCTTTTCCGCGACTTCGGTCACAGCGAAGAAGAACGAGCTCTGCGATGCTTGCGCAGTGGCGCTCCCGCCCGAACCGAGCAGTCCCCCGCTGGTGCAGATGCTGCGCTGGGCCTTCCGGCCGATCGCCTTCATGGAGGACTGCCGGCGCCAGTTCGGCGACTCCTTCAGCGTCCGCTTCCTCGGTTTCGAGCGGCCGATGGTCTTGATCTCCGACCCGGAGGCGATCAAGGCGCTCTACCGTGAGCGCGAGCACGGGCTGCCGCCGGGGCGCAACACCATCCTCGAGCCGATCGTCGGCTCGAAATCGCTGCTGATCCAGCAGGGGGCCGAGCACCTCAGCCGCCGCCGGCTGATGCTGCCGCCCTTCCACGGCGAGCGGATGCGCTCCTACGAGGAGACGATGAACGAGATCGTCGGCGCCGAGATCGACTCCTGGCCGCTGAACGCCGAGTTCCCGATCCACGCGCGGATGCAGGCGGTGACGCTGGAGATCATCCTCCGCGTCGTCTTCGGCGTCTCCACCGGGCCGCGGCTCGACCGGCTGCGGGAGATGCTCGCCAGCGTCCTCACCGAAACCGCGACGCCCGGGCGCCAGGTGCTGGGGCTGGTGCTGCAGCGCTTCGGCATCGGCGGCGGCATGTTCGCCCGCTTCGAGAGCCAGCTGCGCGAAGTCGACGAGCTGCTGATGGCCGAGATCGCCGAGCACCGCGCCCGGCCCGACCTCGAGCAGCGGGAGGACATCCTCTCGATGCTGATGCAGGCCGAGTTCGAGGACGGGACGCGGATGGAGGACCGGGAGCTGCGCGACCAGCTGATGACCCTGCTGCTGGCCGGCCACGAGACGACGGCGACGGCGCTGGCCTGGACCTTCGACCTGCTGCTGCGCCACCCGGCCGTGCTGGCGCGCCTGCGCGAGTCGCTGCTGGCCGGGGAGGAGGACTACCTGCGGGCGACGATCTCCGAGTCGCTGCGGCTGCGGCCGGTGATTCCGCTGGCGGGGCGGCGCCTCGCCAAGGAGCTGGTCGCCGACGGCCTCACCCTGCCGGAGGGGACCGACGTTACGCCGGCGATCTGGCTCACCCACACCCGGCCCGACGTCTATCCCGAGCCCTTCGCCTTCAAGCCCGAGCGCTTCCTCGAGGACGGGCCCGACACCTACGCCTGGATCCCCTTCGGCGGCGGCGTCCGCCGCTGCATCGGCGCCACCTTCGCCGAGTTCGAGATGCGCGTCGTCCTCCGCGAGGTCCTCACCCGCTGCGAGCTCCGCAAGGCGAGCCCCCTCCCCGAGCGCACCGGCCGCCGCAACATCACCCTCTCGCCGAAAGACGGCACCCCGGTGGTCATCACCTCACGCGAGCCGGCCCGCGAGCCGGTCGCGGTCTGACAACACGTTTCGAAGGTTTTTGTCTACACTTCTCCCATGGAGGCACTTCTGGAGAAGGAGGGGACCGTGGAGAGCTGGAACGACGAGCGGTTGGACGAACTGAGCCGGCGGATGGATGCGGGCTTCGAGAGGATGGCTAGCAAGGTCGAACTGACGGCCGTCAAAGACGAAATGAATCTGCGCTTTGAAGAGGTCGACCGGCGTTTCGACGAGGTCAGCGGGCGTTTCGACGAGGTCAGCGGGCGATTTGGAGAAGTCGGTAAACGATTCGACAAGATCGATGCCCAGCTTCTGCACATTCACGATCGGCTCGATCGGATGAGCAACACCCTGCTCGTTGGCGCCTGCGGCGTGGTCGCCGCGGTGATCGCGAACGGGATCTGGGGCTGAGGCTCAGCCGCCGGACTTCGCTGGCGAGTGGGGGTGCTCCTTCGCCCACTTGGCGATCGCCCCCGACCCGGAGACCACCTCGCCGTCGTCGAGGACGAGGATCGGCACCTCGTTGGTGCCGCTGAGGCGCTTGACCTCCTCGCGGTCGGCGCTGCGCGAGCCCCAGGTCCAGGCGGCCATCCGGTAGCCCCCGACGGTCTTGATCTCGTACTCGTAGCCGGCCGCGTCGAGCGCCTTGCCGGCTTTGGCGCAGGGATGCGCGAAGCCCGGTCCCCGCTTCTTCTGGCCGCAGGTGTAGAGGATCATCCCGTGCAGCCTATAGCCGAAGCTGGTGCTACATTCGTAGCATGAACGTAGAAGTTGCCTCACGGGAGCTGCGAAACGACACGGCCGGGCTGTTGCGCCGGGTCGAAGCCGGAGAGAAGATCGTGATCACGCGCAGGGGAAGGCCGGTCGCCGACCTGGTGCCACACCGACCGATGCAGCCTCGATGGTTGGGACCCGACGAGGTTACGGAGATCATCTCCAGGTTCGCTGCTGATCCTGGCCTCAAGACCGATCTCGAACGGCTCGCGGGCGATACCACCGATGATCTTGGGCCGATCTCGTGAATGACAGACCCGCGCGGGGGCTTCTCGATACTTCGGTCTTCATTGCCGCTGAGACTGGTCGATCGCTGCGGTCGGAGTTGATGCCGCTGGCGAGCGCGATTTCGAGTATCACGAGGGCCGAATTGCGAGTGGGGGTATTCGCCGCCGAGACCGTCGCCCTTCGCGACCGCCGCATCGCCACGCTCGAGGCGTCAGCGCGCTTTCCGGTTATTCCTGTCGATGACGAAGTTGCCAGGACGTGGGCCCGGATGCGGGTCTACTTAGCCGCAGCCGAGCGCCGCGTCAACGTCAACGACATCTGGATTGCAGCGACCGCGGCGGCTTACGAGATTCCAGTGCTGTCGCAGGACGGTGACTTCGACGCGCTGAACGGCGTTGCCGGGCTCACCGTGATCCCGGTCTGATCAGGACCGCAGCGCTTCCAGCCGCTCGAAGATCTCGGGGAGGTGGGTGAGGTAGGCGCTGTAGTCGAAGACCGCGTCGAGGTCGAGGTCCGGCGCCGCCTCGGCGAGGAGGCCGCGGAACTCGGTGCGGGTGTCCCAGGCGCGCTGGGCGTTCTCCTGGACGACCCGGTAGGCGTCGTCGCGGGTCATTCCTGACTCGACCAGTGCGGTGAGGGCGCGCTGGCTGAACAGGGCGCCGTGGGTGAGGCCGAGGTTCTCGCGCATCCTCTCCTCGTTGACCGTCATCCCGGCGGCGACCTTGGTCGCCAGGTCCTGCATGTAGTCGAGCGCGATCGTCGCGTCAGGGAGGATCACCCGCTCGGCTCCGGAGTGGGAGATGTCGCGCTCGTGCCAGAGGGCGACGTTCTCGATCCCGGTCTGCGAGTAGCCGCGCAGGACGCGGGCGAGCCCGGTGATCCGCTCGGTGCGGATCGGGTTGCGCTTGTGCGGCATCGCCGAGGAGCCCTTCTGGCCGGCGGCGAACGGCTCTTCGACCTCGCGGACCTCGGTTCTCTGCAGGTTGCGGACCTCGGTGGCGAAGCGCTCGAGGCCGGCGCCGGCGATCGCGATAGCCGCCAGCAGCTCCGCGTGGCGATCCCGTGGGACCACCTGGGTGGCGACGTCCTCGCGACCGAGGCCGAGCTTCTGCATCACCCGCGCCTCGACCGCCGGCGGCACCGAGGCGTAGGTGCCGACAGCGCCGGAGAGCTTGCCGACGGCGAGCTGGGCGAAGGCCTCCTCCAGCCGGTCGAGGTTGCGATCCGCCTCGAAGGCGAAGCCCGCGAGCCGCAGCCCAAAGGTGGTCGGCTCGGCGTGGACGCCGTGGGTGCGGCCGACGCAGAGCGTGTCGCGGTGCTCTAGCGCCCGCTCGACCAGGGCGTCGCGGTAGGCGCAGGCGCTGGCGAGGACGACTTCGCCGGCCCGCCGAAGCTGCAGCGCCAGCGCCGTGTCGAGCACGTCGGAGGAGGTGAGGCCGTAGTGGACCCAGCGGCCGCTGTCGCCCACGGACTGAGCCACGACGTCGACGAAGGCGGCGACGTCGTGGTCGGTCACCTTCTCGCGCTCTTCGACTGCCTCGACGGTGAAGGCCGCGCGCTCGCGCGCCTCACGGGCGGCCGCCTCGGGCACCACGCCCTCCGCCGCCCAGGCCTCGGTGGCGGCCAGCTCGACCTCGAGCCAGCTCTCCAGCTTCGCCTGCGGGGTCCAGACCGCGCCGATCTCGGGGCGGGTGTAGCGGGGGATCACGCGTTGATTATCCGCGCGGCGAGGACACCGGCATTCTTCGCCCCGTCGATCGCGACGCAGGCGACCGGGATCCCGGGTGGCATCTGCACGGCCGAGAGCAGCGCGTCGAGGCCGCCGAGGCTCTTGCCGAGGATCGGCACGCCGATCACCGGCAGGTCGGTGTGGGCGGCCGCCACCCCCGGCAGCGCCGCCGACATCCCGGCGCCGGCGATGATCACCTTCAGGCCCCGCATGCGCGCGTTCTGGCAGTACTCGCGGACCAGCTCGGGGTCGCGGTGGGCGCTCATCACCCGCACCTCGTAGCGAATCCCCGCTTCCTCGAGCGCTTTGCCGGCCGGCTGCATCTTCGGCTTGTCGTTCTTCGAGCCCATGATGATCCCGACGTGCGGCTCGTCGACGTCGATTTCCTCGAAAGCTTCCTCCACGGCCGGCATCGTCGCCGCCTCAGTCGGGTCGGCGGGCCCGGTCGGCCGGGGCTCCTCTGAGATCTCGCTCATCTCGCTCCTCTCTGGATTAGCTGGGGACCCGCTCGACGGCGCGGGCGGCGATGTCGGTGCGGATCTGCATTCCCGCGAAGGAGATCCGGCTGGCGGCATCGTATGCGCGATCGCGCGCCTCGGCCGGGCTCGCGCCCAGGCCGGTCACGTTCAGCACCCGCCCACCGGCGGTGACGATCTCGCCATCGCGCTCCGCCGTACCCGCGTGGGTCACCTCGGCAACCTCCGCCGCCTCGGCGAGGCCGCTGATGACGTCGCCCTTGGACGAGGACTCCGGGTAGCCGGCGGAGGCGAGGACGACGGTGACGGCCCAGTTGTCGTCGAACTCGGCAGCAGTGCCGGCGAGCCCCCCGCGCTCGCGCGCGGCGAGGAAGAGCTGGGCGAGGTCGGAGCGCAGCCGCGGCAGCACGGCCTGGGTCTCGGGGTCGCCGAAGCGGGCGTTGAACTCGAGCACCTTCGGGCCCTCGGCGCCGATCATCAGCCCGGCGTAGAGGACGCCGTGGAAGCGGACGCCGCGAGCGGCCATCGCCGCCACCACCGGCCGGTGGACCTGCTCGACGATCTCCTCGACCTCGGCGGCGCCGAAGCCGGGGACGGGGGAGTAGCTGCCCATGCCGCCGGTGTTGGGGCCGCGGTCGCCGTCGAAGATCCGCTTGTAGTCCTGGGCGGGCGCGAGCGGGATGACGTTCTCGCCGTCGCAGATCGCCAGCAGCGACAGCTCCTCGCCCTCGAGGAAGTCCTCGAGGACGACGGTGGTCGAGCCGAAGCGCTGCTCGGTGAAGAAAATGTCTATGGCGGCGCGGGCTTCGCCCTCGTCCCGGCAGATGATCACACCCTTGCCCGCGGCGAGGCCGTCGGCCTTGAGCACGGTCGGGTAGGAGGTGGAGGCGAGTCGCTCCAGCGCCTCGTCCCGGCTGCGCAACAGCACGTGCGACGCCGTCGGCACTCCCGCCTCGCGCATCAGCTCCTTGGCGAAAGCCTTCGAGCCCTCCAGCTCGGCCGCCGCCCTGGTCGGCCCGAAAGCGGGGATGCCCACCTCCTCCAGCGCGTCGACCGCGCCGGCGACCAAGCCCGCCTCGGGGCCGATCGCGACAAGGTCGACCGCGTGCTCCCTGGCGGCGGCGACGATCGCCGCGGCGTCGTCAGCGGCGACCGCCGGCAGGCACTCGGCGTCGGCGGCGATGCCGGCGTTGCCGGGCGCGCAGAGGACGTCGGTGACCCGCGGCGAGCGCCGCAGCGCCCGCACGATCGCGTGCTCGCGACCGCCTCCGCCTACGACCAGCGCCTTCAACGCGGCTACAGAGAGCCGGCCAGGTCGCCGGCCGGGATCGCGGCAAGCGTCTGGCTGGTCATCGTCCCGCGTGAGCCAAGCTCCACCGAGACCTTGGCCATCGTTTTGTCGTCAGGCGCCTCGACCACGGTGACGAAGTCGTACTGCCCGAGGGTGGCGTATTGCGAGACCACCTTCACCCCCATCTGTTCGACCTCGCGGTTCACCTCATCGATCCGCCCCGGGTTGTTCTTCAACGTCCGCACGCCCTCGGCGGTCAGGTTGGTCAGCATCAAATAAGTCGGCATCTCCGCCCCCTTCAGGTCGAAATTTGGCCTCCAGCTCAACCGTACTTGGTTGGGAAGGGACGGGGTACCCCTGCTCGGAGCACCTCCGCCGAGAGAATCGCCGGCGGCTGACCGCGAGGGTTTTCAGCTCGGCTCCATGCTGAGTACCGATCAGGGGTACCCCGTCCCTTCCTCTCACAGCCAGCGGCGGGACGGTTAGCGGTCAAGGAACTCAGTGGAGAGTTGAGCACCATATGGGTGCTCAAGTCACCTTTCGTCGAAAGCGGAATAGCCGAGCCGATCGCAGGAGGTGCCGGTGGGGGTCCCTGGGTACTCAGCATGGAGCCGCGCCGTTACCTCGGAGGCGTCAGCCGGAAACAATCTTCGCGGCGGAGGTGCTCCCAGGGACCCCCACCGGCACCTCCCCGACCCGCAGCTCTCCTAGTACGCGTAGTAGCCGGCGTGAATGTGATCGCAATGGTCCGGCAGGGCAAAGGCCGGGCCGAGGCCGTCGAGGTCGAAGCAGTAGATCAGCTCGGTGGGATGGAGGGGGGCCGGGAGCTGGGCGAGGGCGTAGCCGAGCTGGGCGCAGGGGGCGCTGGTGGAGGTGTCGGTGCAGGAGACGCCGTCGACGGCGGCGATGTCCATCGCGCGGCCGTAGAAGTGGTTGGAGACGTTGCCCGAGGCGGTCATCTGCGAGTGGTCGGAGCGCAGGGAGGTGATCGTGATCTGGTGCTCCCTGGTCATCAGCGCCAGCAGGCCGACCACGCGCTGATCGAGCATCCCGGCCTGGATGTCGCGCAGCTCGAGGTCGTTGGAGAGGGTGAGGTTCTGCCAGTTGATCTGGGAGACGACGTCGCCGGGGAGGACGATCGTCCACTGCTTGCTGGTGACGGCGCATTTGCCCGCCAGCTGATCGGCCTCGTGGGCGACCGCGTCGACGTACCAGGCGGCCTGGTTGTGGGTGAAGACGCCGGCCTCGATCCCGCCCCGGGACCACATCAGCCGCGCCAGCGTTGCCGCGGCGTCGTCGATGTCGCCCTGGCGGATGCGGCCGTCCTCGTCGCCGTCGACGGCGTAGCGGCTCCACTCCATCTCGTCGAGGCCGAGCGGGCCGAAGGTGCGCAGCTGCCGCTCGTTCATCCCGCGGCCGAAGTTCGACTCCAGGCGGGCGATCGCGGCCAGCGTCCAGACGCCGCGCTTGCCGAGTTCGTAGCGACCGGCGGCGCCCTCGAAGGCCTGCAGGTAGTCGTCGGGGATCCGCTTCTTCCAGTCGTCTGCCGGGGTGCACTCGAGGACCTGGATCTGCGGCGTAAGGGTCAGCATGGTGTAGTCGCCGCCGACTTCGGCGGCGTAGCAGCCGGCGTTCTGCAGCACCTCTTCGACGTACCAGTCGGCGTGGTTGTAGGCGAAGATCGCCCCCCAGACGTCCTCCGGCATGCCGGCGGCGCTGAGGTAGCGGGCGGCGGCGTAGATCGCGTCTTCGGGGTTGTTCGGGTCCGCGACCCCGTCGCCGTTGGCGTCGACCCCGTACATCGCCCAGGTTTCCGGCATGAACTGCATCCAGCCGACGGCGCCGGCGTAGGAGGGGCCGAGGTTGGTGCCGAAGGCGGTCTCGATCGCGTTGATCCCGGCCAGGATCGCCGGGCCCTGCGGTCCCAGCGCGTAGCGGTCGGAGGCCCGGTGATAAATCGGGATCAGCACCGGCGGCACGCCGTTGATCGCGCAGCTGGAGCTCGGCAGCGAGGGGATCGTGAAGGCGCCGACGCCGGGCGCGGTGGTGGCGCCGGTTTCGGGGGTGACTTCGGTTTCGGCTTCGGGTGCTTCGGCTTCGACCCCGCCCTCGCCGGCGCCGACGCCGCCGTCTGATGGCGGCGGCGTCTTCGTCGCCGGCGCCGGGGGCGGGACCAGGGTTTCGTTCTGCTTGACCGGCGGCTCGTTGCCTTCGCCGGGAACGGACGGGGCTTCCACCGTCGCCCCCGGGGTGGCCGCCGCGGTGGCGTTCACCGCTTCGGCCCGGGCCACGGCGACCGGCACCGCCAGCGCCGCGGTCGCCGCCGCGGTCGCCATCACCGCCCTGATCTTGCGCGCGTGCTCCATCAGCCGAGGACGTTGACCACTCGCCACTGCTTGTTTTTCAACTGCTCCATCTCCAGCCGCAGCTCGCTGGTGGCGCCGACCCGCAGCAGCGAGACGCTGACCGGGTAGATGCGATCGTGGGAAGGGGCGGGGACGACGTTGAGGACCTTCGCCTTCGGGACCTTGACGCCGGCGGGCTGGCGCGGCGGCCGCTGCAGCAGCGCCTTCGTAACCTCCGGCGTCGAGGTCGCCTTGAAGGCCCTGCGCACCTCGCTCTTCTCGGCGCCGGTCTCGTAGACGACGAAGGCGCCGGCGAACTTGCGGGCGACGGCGATCGCCGCCGGGCCCGCGGGCGGGCCGTCGACGGCGGCGGCGGTCGAGGCGGTGGCACCGGCGGCGGGCTGGGCGGCCGGGTTGGTGGAGAAGGTGTCGGTGGCGGGGTTGCCGGTGTTGCCGGCCGGAGCGGCGGAGGCTTCGGTCGCGGTCGCCTTCGAGCTGTCGACCTTGGAGGAGCTGTCCTCGGCCGGAGCCTTGAAGACCGGGGTCGCTCCCTGCAGGGTCGGGTCGGGCTCGGGCTTCGGCGCGGCTTTGGTCGGAGCGGACTCCGACCCCGCTGCGCTCGTCACCGCGACCTGAGCTGCCGGCGTCGACTCGCTCCCGCCCGAAGAGGCCAGCGCGTAGCCGCCGATGCCCAATCCCAGCGCCAGCACCACGGCGCCGCCGGCGACGGCGGCGCGGCCGGCGTCGCTGAGGCTGTGGAAGTAATCCTCGGCCGGCCAGAGCAGGCGATCGCGCAGTGCCAGCCCGAGGTCCTCGAGGGCCTCCGGCCGGCGCCGCCGCGGACGCGCGTTGATCGGGGTCTGGTCGTCGTTCATCGGGTCTTGCCGCTGCTCTCCCAAAGCCTACGGTGGCTGTCCAAATTAAAGAGCACCTTTATGAGGTTCTTGTTTCGGCAGGAACGGCTGGGAAGATGAGCCCTGAACCGAGCAGGCCTCGCCCGCTCAGGCGGCGGCCGTCGCCGTCGCCTCCGCCCGCTCGAAGACGATCTCCCCTTCGCGGGCGTCGACCCGCACGACGTCGCCCTCGCCGAACTCGCCCTCGAGGATCTTCAGCGCCAGCTTGTCGACCAGCTGCTTCTGGATCACCCGCTTCAGCGGCCGCGCCCCGTAGGTGGGGTCGTAGCCGAGGTTGCCGAGCAGGGTGCGGGCGTCGTCGCTCAGCTCGATCGAGATCCCGCGCTCCTGAACGCGGCCGACCAGCTGGTCGACCTGCAGCTCGACGATGCGGCCGATGTCCTGCTTGGAGAGCCGGTGGAAGATCACCGTGTCGTCGATCCGGTTGAGGAACTCGGGCTTGAAGGTCGTCGCCAGCAGCTCTTCGATCCCCTCGCGGATCTTCTCGTCGACCTGCTCGCCGACGATCCGGTCGGAGCCGACGTTCGAGGTCATGATCAGGACCGTGTTGGTGAAGCTCACCGTCCGGCCCTGGCCGTCGGTCAACCGCCCGTCGTCCATGATCTGCAGCAGCGTGTTGAAGACGTCGGGGTGGGCCTTCTCGATCTCGTCGAGCAGCAGCACCGCGTAGGGGCGCCGCCGTACCGCCTCGGTCAGCTGGCCCCCCTCCTCGTAGCCGACGTAGCCGGGGGGCGCGCCGATCAGCCGCGCCACCGTGTGCTTCTCCATGTACTCGGACATGTCGAGCCGGACGATCGCCTGCTCGGAGTCGAACATCAGCTCGGTCAGCGCCTTCGCCAGCTCGGTCTTGCCGACGCCGGTCGGGCCGAGGAAGAGGAAGCTGCCGATCGGCCGGTGCGGGTCCGAGAGGCCGGCGCGTGAGCGCCGCAGCGCGTTGGAGACGGCGGCGATCGCCTCGTCCTGGCCGATCACCCGGTCGTGCAGCCGCTCCTCCATCTGGATCAGCTTCTGCACCTCCCCCTCCATCAGGCGGCTGACCGGGATCCCGGTCCATTTGGCGACGACCTCGGCGACGTCCTCCTCGGTGACTTCGTCAGCCAGCATCACCTCGCCGCCGGCGTGAAGCTCCTCCAGCCGCGCCTCCTGCTCGGAGACCTTCGCCTCCAGCTCGGGGATCTCGCCGTAGCGCAGCTTCGCCGCCCGCTCGAGGTCGGTTTCGCGCTCGGCCCGCTCGGCCTCCTGCCGTGCCGCCTCCAGCCGTTCCTTCGCCTCCTTGATCCGCTCCAGCGGCTCTTTCTCGTTCTGCCAGCGCGTGCGCAGCTCGGCCGCCTCCTCGCGCAGGTTGGCGAGATCGCCCTCGAGCGCCTGCAGCCGCGCCCGCGAAGCGTCGTCGGTCTCTTTCTTCAGCGCCTCGCGCTCGATCTCCAGCTGCTGGATCCGCCGCTCGACCTCGTCGATCTCGGTCGGCACCGAGTCGATCTCGATCTTCAGCCGCGAGGCCGCCTCGTCGATCAGGTCGATCGCCTTGTCGGGGAGGAAGCGGTCGGCGATGTAGCGCTCGGAGAGGGTCGCCGCGGCGACGATCGCCGAGTCGGAGATGCGGACGCCGTGGTGCTGTTCGTAGCGCGGTTTCAGCCCGCGCAGGATCGCGATCGTGTCGCCCGTGTCGGGCTCGCCGACCAGCACCGGCTGGAAGCGCCGCTCGAGCGCGGCGTCCTTCTCGATCTGCTTGCGGTACTCGTCGAGCGTGGTGGCGCCGACGCAGCGCAGCTCGCCCCGGGCCAGCATCGGCTTCAGCAGGTTGGCGGCGTCGACCGCGCCTTCGGCGGCGCCGGCGCCGACGATCGTGTGCAGCTCGTCGAGGAAGAGGACGATCTGTCCCGCCGCCTCCTGCACCTCCGACAGCACCGCTTTCAGCCGCTCCTCGAACTCGCCCCGGTATTTGGAGCCGGCGAGCAGCGAGCCGATGTCGAGGGCGACCACGCGGCGGTCGCGCAGGCTCTCGGGGACGTCGCCCTTGACGATCCGCTGCGCAAGGCCCTCGACGATCGCGGTCTTGCCGACGCCGGGGTCGCCGATCAGCACCGGGTTGTTCTTGGTCCGGCGGCTCAGGACCTGGATCACGCGGCGGATCTCCTCGTCGCGCCCGATCACCGGGTCGAGCTTCCCGGCCTCCGCCTCGGCCGTCAGGTCGCGGCCGAACTTCTCCAGCGCCTGGGCGTTGTCCTCGGCGTTGGGCGAGGTCACCTTCGCCGGGCCCTGCACCGCCTTCACCGCCCCCTCCAGCTCGTCGCGGTCGGGCAGCAGGTCGGAGACGCCGGAGCCGTCCTCGGCCAGCGCCAGCAGCAGGTGGCCGACGGTGATGTAGCTGTCGCCGAGCTTCGCCATCGCCTGCTCGGCGCCGCGGACGACGCGGGCCAGGTTCGAGGACATCCGCGGCTCGTCGCCGTCGCCGATCGTCGGCAGCGCCGAGATCGCGTCGTTGGCCCGCGCTCGCACCGCCGCCGGGTCGGCGCCGACCTTCTGCAGGACCGGGACCGCCATCGACTCCGCCTGCTCGAGCAGGGCCAGCAGCAGGTGGGCGGAGGCGATCTCGGGGTTGCGCCGGGAGCGCGCCAGCTCCTGCGCCGCCGCCACCGCTTCCTGGGACTTGACCGTGAACCTGTCCGCCTGCATCAGCTCGTCTCTCCGTTCGCGCCGTCCTGCGTTTCAACTTCCTCCAGCCTCTTGCGCAGCCGCGCCAGCTCGGCGCGCAGCCTCTGCACCTGGCTTTCCAGCGCCAGCACCGTTTCCACCCCGGCCAGGTTCAGGCCCGCGGCGGTCATCTGCTGGATCCGCCGCAGCCGCTCGACGTCGCGCTGCGAGTAGAGCCGGGTGTTCTTCGGCGAGCGCTTCGGCGCGATCAGCCCCCGCTGCTCGTACATCCGCAGCGTCTGCGGGTGCATCTCCGCCAGTTCGGCGGCGACCGAGATCATGAAGACACCCTGCTGTTCGTCGAAGGTCGCCTTGACGCGGCGGCGGTAGGTGGCCATCAGCGTCCCGCCTTCCGCATCGCCGCATCCGATTCTTTGCACACCCTGGTGTGGCGAAATTCGGATGCGCTCATTGCGCTGCCTTCCGCAGCAGCTCGGCGCGCGGGTCGGATCCGTTCAGCGTCTCGGCGAGCTTCTCCACCGCCTCGCTCTGCTCCTCGCTCAGCTCGGCGGGGATCGCGATCTCGAGGCGGTAGCGGATGTCGCCGCGGCCCGAGCCCCTCGGCTTCGGCGGGCCCTCGCCGCGCAGCCTCTGGATCGTGCCGTGCCTGGTCCCGGGCGCGACCTTGATCCGCTTCGTCCCGTTCAGGGTCGGCACCTCGATCGTGCCGCCGCGGATCGCCTCGACCACCGAGATCGGCACCGTCACCGCGAGGTTGCCGCCGTCGAGGCGTTCGAACACGGGGGAGGAGGCGACCCGGGTGGTCACGTAGAGGTCGCCGGCCGGCCCGCCGCG
>Ga0070672_100000001_pt1 | contig 204624 bp, 211 predicted proteins | sample KBSM13metaG_FD_66151 | JGI IMG/M metagenome (GOLD analysis project Ga0070672, IMG submission 66151) | Miscanthus rhizosphere microbial communities from Kellogg Biological Station, Michigan, USA - KBS M1-3 metaG | ecosystem: Host-associated > Plants > Roots > Rhizosphere > Soil ... | reverse complement strand
AGTTCCGCAGGCTTCGCATCCGTTGGGAGCGTGACCCCGACCAACACCTCGCCTTCATGCACCTTGCCTGCGCGATCGTCTGCTGGCGGAGGCTCAGGTCATTATGAAACAGGTTCTAAGGCGAGGATTGTCCGGAGAGGCGGCGACTACATGGTGCCAATCGGGCGTATCCCTTTCACCAGCATCATCGCGGCTGATTGGGGTCCGGACCCGTTTACCGGCCTGCCTCGGATCTTCTGCCACTTTGATCGCCACCACACGCCGTACGAGGCGGTAGTGGTGGAAACCCTTGAGACCAGACAGCGGATACCCGGTGTCGAGTTGGTGGACCGAATCGGGCTGCGTTCCGTGAGGCACTTGCCTGGAGACCTCAGGTTGCATATGGAGGCAAAACGGGCGCAACGGCGCTTCGACCAGGAGGGAGCCAACCGCGTCCGCGAGGACGAGCGGCGAGCTTCCCTGAATCGCTCAGACGACTAGACGAGAGCGGCGATCTGGTCGCCCTCGGCGAGGGATTCATGCCCTATCGCCTGATCCAAGAAGTCAGCGCTCCCCACACCTGCATCCATCAAATGAATGTAGGTCTTGAGGGTGAAGCCGGGGTCGGCATGGCCTAGCCAAGTCTGAACCTGCTTCACGTTCCGGCCAGCCTCAAAGAGCAAGCTGGCGCAGGTGTGGCGGAACGTGTGGAAGGAGACAGCCGAGCGCACCTTCTTCTTGCCCTTGACCTCCACCTCGACCTTGAAACCAGCCCCGATGGCGGCGGGAGCCAAGGCACGCCGATAGACGTTTTCGGGCCGAAGGGGAGTGCCCGCCTTCGACGCGAAGACAGGAGACTCGGGACCTCGGTATCCGTCGCGCCGCAACGCGAGAAGCTGCTGCGCCATGCCGGGGGAGAGGGGAACGTCGCGCCTGCCGTCCTTGCTCTTGAGGCGCTTGCGCTTGCCCTTGTAGAGCTGTTCCCGCACCCGCACCTTTGGATGCTCGCCGAGGTCAAGGTGTTCCCAGCGCAGCCCGACCGCCTCGCTGATCCGCAGGCCGGTGTGAGCAAGGAACGTGCAGAACAGCCGCGACTTGCTTGGGATCGCGGCCAAGAGGATCGCAAGCTCGGCTCGCGTCAGCGCCTTGGCTTTGTCGTCGCGCGGAGCCTCATCCTCGCTCGGCGGCGGGATGCGAACGCCGAGGACCGGGTTCGACTGGACGATGCCATCCTCAAGCGCCGTGGCGAACATGACCGACAGCGCCGCACGCGTCTTCTTGATTTCCGAGGTGGTGCGGCCGTCCCGCCGCATCTGCCCGAACAGGTCGCGGAGGTCGGCAGGTTCGACCTCAGTCATTCGCCACGTTTTCCACCGCGCGATCGCGTGGGTCTCGATCGGTCTCCGGTACTCCGGTCGCGTCGTCTCCGAAAACCCGCGTGAGGTCCGGCCCGCGTAGTTCTCGATCCATTCGGCGAAGTACTCGCCGAATCGAATCCGCGACTTCGGCCGCTTCTCGCCTGCATCGCGTTTGCCCTTGGCCTCGCGGGCCTCGGGGAGGGTGCGGAAGGATTCTTTGTGCTGCTTCCCCCGATGCTTCCACATGACTACGTAGCGGGAGCCCCGCTTGTAGATGCCGGGATACCTCGTCTTCTCTAGCTTCGCTGCCATAAGGAGCCTCCTTGGCCGGGGTCGAAAGTACCTCGCAGAGCGGCGGGACTAAGGAGAGGGAGAGGAGTCGCGGTCATGGCCTGCGCCCGCCTCCTCGCAGCAACCACTTGTCCAGCTCTGATCGACGAGCTATCAGCGCCGAGCCGTCATGGTGGACGGGGATGCGCCTCGCCGAGACAAGCGCGTAGACGCGCGAGCGCGGAGCGTCGATGTAGGCGGCGATCCGCTCGGCGCCGCGCAGCCAGCCATCCTCGACAGGCTCCCCTGACTGCTTCGCCAGCAACTCAGCGGCGCGTTGGGCGATCCGCTCGACCAACTCGTCGGCGACGTTGACGCTGATCGCGTTCATCGCCGCACCTCCTGAATGGCGACGCAAAGCTGCTCGTACTTCTCCGGCGTCGGTGTCATTTCCCAGCCCGACGACACGCGGCGAGGAGGCAGTTGCGTCACAGCCTTTCGAGGTTTTATGAGGTGACAGTTCACCCCCTCCGTGTTGTTGATTTTTCGCGCTCACGAAAGGTAAGTAGCACACGCCTACGACTTGCCGCAACTCCGGTACGGCCCCATCCCTTGACACACATAGAGAGCTTCCGTAAGCTCTATTAAGCCGGGTTGGGACCGAACTGCTTTGTCGCATCCGCGTTAGGCTCCTTCGGCTCCGTTTCGTCTTGATCTGCGGCCTCGCCGACCTACTTGCCAGCGAAGCGCCGCGCCGCACGGCAGTCAACCCCTAAAGGGGTCGGGCGCGTTGCGCCCTTGACGGCCGAGCGGCGCAGCGCTAATTGCTGGGTAGGTCGGCGAGGACGTGGCGTACATGTTCAATTCCGTACCACGCGGATCATTGGAACCATGCCCTTTTGCAGATGCGCCGCGACAATCCAACGAGTGAACAAGAACCCTTGGAACGCCACCGGAAAGCTAGCCGCGAATTTATCCGGCCTCCAAAAGTGCATCGCCCATTCCATCGCTGCACGCTGGCTTTGAGTCCAGCGACGCCGAGCGCTTTCCATCTCTTCACAAACGGGCGAAAGTGAACACTGAGCCACTATCGGCGGACCCAGCCTTTCCCACACGGTCCCGCAGCCAGTCAGCAGGTAAACGGCCGCATGCCACTCGCCCACCTCATCAGGCAGCAGGATCGAGGCTTCCGAGAAGCGCGGCTCAGCGGCGCGAAGCTGCGCCAGGAGTACGGCAAATTGCCTGCGCTGGGCGGCAACGTCCGCAAAGATTTCGTTCGATCCTTCGGGCATCCGTTCAATCCTTCGAGCATCGCCCCCTAAGACGATGCTCGAAGTCGAAACGGTCCACCCTCGGATCAATTTGTTTTCCAAATAGCTAGCGATTTGCACACAGCATGTAGCCGCGCGAGTGACAGTTGACGATGTATCCCTCGGCCCCGGCTTCACGCAGCTTGCAGCGGGCGCGGCTGGCGTGTGAGTCGAGGGTGCGAACCGCGCCGCCTCTCTTACCCCAAACCTCCCGCAGCAGCTCCTTCTTGGTAAAGACACGGCCGGGGTCCGTGGCAAGCAACGCCACCAACTCGAATTCCCGCGCCGCCAAGCGCACCGGAGCGCCATCAACTTCGACGCATCGAGCAGCAGGGTCGATGCGCAGCGGGCCGACCGTGACCGGCCCCTGATCGGCGGTGGCAGTCTCAAAGATGGTGCCGTCGATATGGCCTCGGCAGAGCATCCGCCAGTCCTCACCATCGGTCGACCGAACCTTGACCAGCCAGTTGCCGCCGTCGCTGAGGCGAACCTCCAACTCGCCGCCTCCGATCCCGATGGCGGCGCTGCTGAACCGCCCAGGGACCAGCATCAGCTTTCCCCCAGCAGGCGCTTGACGTAGAGCGCCGGTCGGCTCGGCTGGATCAGCAGCCCGTCGCTAAAGACCAAGCCCTCGTTGTCCAGGTCGCGGAGGGCACGAGCGAGCGCGACCCCTCCGGTGAGGGTGCGCGGGTTCGCCAGCACCCGACCCGCCAGCGTCGGGAGCGTCAGCAGGATCGGATGCTCACGCAAGACGAGCGCCAAGACGGCGCGCTGCATTCGCAGGTCGATGGCGATCAATTGCGCGGCCCTCCCAGCACGTCGAGCAGAGCGTGGAGAGCATCGTGAGCGGCGGCGACCTCCGCGTAGCCGCTCTCCTTGTCGTTGCTCTCGGCGGCGGCGCGCAAGAACGCCTCCGCCTCCGGGTCGGGGACGAATAGCTGGCCGACCGTCAGGCCGACCAAGAGCCGTTCGACAGCCTGGGCCTCCCCCTCGGCGCGGCTCGGGTCATTCAGCTTCTCGGGCGCTCTCAGGTCGCGGCGCAGGCCGTCGAGCCAGTCGGTCATCTTGTCCCGCAGGGACGAGACGTTCTGAGCGGACAGGTTGAGGGCAACGAAGGAGCCGCCACCCGTAGGGTTCTCGCAGGGCATGGGAGATATGTCCTCCTGTGTCTCAGGCGGCCCGTTCGTGTTTGCGCACGGCGGGTCGCCGCTTCTCTGAGGCCGGTAGCCAGCTACCGTTCCCGCTGCGGTCGGACCTAGGCAACTTGGCCGACCGCCACGGGGCCGGTGTTCCTGCACGCGGCCCCACTTATGTGGCCGCGAAGCCTAGCAGCGCTGTGTAGAAAAGGTCAACAGCACGAAATTATTCGCCCCGGATGATCTGCCGAACCCGCGTGTGATCGAGGTCCAGCAGCGCTCCGATATCTCGGAGGGAGAGTCCGTCCCTCTGGGCCTTGGCAAAGACTTTGCGCCGCGCCTCTCGGGCGGCCTTGCTATCGCGCTCGAACTGGCGCTGGGCTGCCTTCACGGCTTTGCTGACGGCCTTGCGTTTGGCGTCGTCGGGCATCGACAGAGCCTATGCGAGCTGCAATTCAAGATGGACAGGCTACGAACAGGGCTGCGATTGCAGCGTGTGCAGCCGCCTCGCTTCCCTGGGCCAAAAGAGGGCGCGCCTTGCATCTGACCCCACCCGCTCACTATGTGATCGACCGGGGTCAGATACAAGGCGCGCGGGGAGGCCCAGGGAAGCGAGGCGGCTTCGGGCGGGTGAAGAACCCAAGCTCTCTATGTGTGTCAAGGAATGGGGCCTCGGAGAGAACGAGGGAGAACTTCCCCCACCACCCGAGGAGCCTCGGTTTGCTTGATAGCTGAATAAAGGAAGGCGTAGGGCAGATTCGGGGAATCTGCTTAGCGGCCTATTTCGGCTCTGCGTCTGGGATCGGGATCGGCCCAAACAATTGCGACGGTCAGCGGGCAGGTTGAGGTATTGACCACCCCCTTCACAACTCCCGTAACCCCCCTTTACACTTGTCGCATGGCAACTGCGGTGAAGAGCCTGCATGTGGGCGAGTTGGTGGATGTCGACGGTCGCCGCTACGAGGTCGTTCCGGACGCAGAAGGCGATCTGACGCTTGAGCCGACGATCACGCCGATGGCGGAGTTGGACCGGAGGCGCGGCGCCAAGCCCGCCTCCCAGGAGGATTTCGACCGGCTGTTCGGGCACCTGCCCACCGACGGCGAGGGCTAACGGCCCGGACTGGCGTCGGCGCTCGCGACCCTGGGGGTCAACGAGCCGATCTGGAAAAGTGCAGGGCGTGGCAGGGCGACGAGATCCGATTGATGTCCGCGTCGAGATAGACGACGAGGTCTGGGCCGAGGAGGTTGGCCGTCTGCGGGAGCGCTCGCCCGCACGCGCCCAGGCCGAGAAGGCTCGCCGGGAGATTGAGACCCACCCGACGACCGTGCCGTGGCAGCCGTGCGAAAAGGATGGCCCGCGAAGTACGAGGCTTGCGGATTGCGTGAAGCTCTATGTCCCGATAGGCCAGGAGGGGGCCTCGGCGGCGCCCTACGGTTTCGTGTTTGCTCTCAGGAAGGTGGAGGGGGTGCTGGTATTGCGGATGCTCGCCTTCGGCGAGCGCCATCCGACCAATCCGCGGACGCACCCGGTCTACTCGCGCGCTCATCGTCGTCTGCACGGCCGCTATTCCGAGTGACTTGCGGCTGTTCGCTGCTAGACGGTTGCCACTTTGGTTGCCACCCCGCTGCCAAATCGGACCCTCTGGACCTCGGGAAGGGGCGCATTCCGCTTGGTAATGCGATGCCGGAGGAGGGACTCGAACCCCCGACACGCGGATTATGATTCCGCTGCTCTAACCAGCTGAGCTACTCCGGCGGGGGGAGGGGGATGGTAGCGGTGCGACGGCGCGGCGGATCTTCCGAAACTGGATGGTCGGCGATGCGGCCGGTGCTGGTCGGTTTCCTCTTGGCGGCGGATGCGTTCGCGGTGGGATCGCTGCTGCTTATCCGCCCGGCTGGATGGTTCCCGCCCTTCCTCGGATTCGGGGTCGTGCTCGTCGGGTTGGTTTGGTTTGAGATTTGGGCCATTGGACATCGGCGTGACGACGAGTGAGATCCTGAGTACGCTAAATACTTACGCGCGCTTTTCTAAACTGCTGCAAATGGGGCACTTGCAGGGGAAACGGGTGCATCGTTCGTGCGTCACGAGTAGGGTTGGCCGGTGACCGCGGAGCTGGACAGGGCGGTGAAGACGGTCGTTCGGCAGTGCATGGGGATCTCGCCGGGCGAGGAGGTTCTGGTCGTCTGCAACCCGGTGACGGAAGAGATTGGGGCGCTGATGCGGATCGAGGCGCAGGGGGACGGCGCCGACGCGACCCTCGCCGTCATCTCCGAGCGCGATTCGGCCGCCGCCGAGCCGCCGCGGGCCGTGGCGGCGGCGATGGCCGCGGCAGACGTCGTCCTGGCGCCGACGATCCAGTCGCTCTCCCACACCGCCGCGCGCAAAGCGGCAAGCGAAGCCGGGGTCCGGATCGGCACCCTCCCTGGCGTAACCGAGGAGATGCTGGGCCGGTTGATGACCGGCGACCTGGAGGAGATCCGTCGCCGCGGCTGGGCCGTGGTCACCGCCCTCAACCGCGGCTCCGAGGCGCGGATCACCTGTCGCAACGGCAGCGATCTGCGGATCGGGCTGGAAGGGCGCCTGGGGATCGTCGACGCGGGCGAACTCGGCAACCGCGGCGCCTTCGGGAACCTGCCCTGCGGCGAGGGCTTCATCGCCCCGCTGGAGGGGACGACCGAGGGAACGCTGGTCGTCGACGGCTCGATCGCCGAAGTCGGCCTGCTCGAGTCGCCGGTCTCGCTGACCGTCCGCGAGGGACACCTGGTCGAGGCCAGCGGCGACGACGGCGACCGGCTGATGGAGCTGCTCACCACCCACGGCAAGGACGGGACCAACGTCGCCGAGCTCGGGATCGGCACCAACGAAGAGGCGATCCTCACCGGCAACATCCTCGAGGACGAGAAGATCCTCGGCACCTGCCACGTGGCCTTCGGCGCCTCGGCCGCGATCGGCGGCACGGTCCAGGTTCCCGTCCATCTCGACTGCGTGGTGCTGGAACCGACGGTTGAGATCGATGGCGAGGCGATCGTCAGCGGCGGCGATCTGCTGGTCTGAGGCGCTGCGACGATGCCGCCCCTGCTCGCGGTCCCGAACCTCTCGGAGGGGAGCGACGAGGAGCGACTCGGCCGGCTGGAGCGGGCCTTCACCCGCGGGGTGACGCTGCTCGACCGCCACTCCGACGCCGACCACGGACGCAGCGTCTTCACCCTCGCCGGCAGCGGCGGCACCCTGGTTGAGGCGCTGACCGCCGGCGCCGAGGAGGCGCTGGAGACCATCGACATGGACCGCTACCGGGGCGCCCACCCGGCGATCGGCGCGCTCGACGTTTGCCCGGTCGTCTGGTTCGAGCCGGGAGACCGCGAGGCGGCGCGGGAGGAGGCGGTCGCGGTGGCGACCCAGATCGGCGGCCTCGGCATCCCCGTCTTCCTCTACGGCGAGCTGGCGCGCGACCCCGGGCGGGCCGAGCGCGCCTACTTCCGCAACGGCGGCCTGCCGGAGCTGTGGCTGCGAATGGAGTCGGGGGAGCTGCGGCCGGACTTCGGCCCCGACCTGCCCCACCGCGGCGCCGGCGCCACCCTGGTCACCGCGCGGCCGCCGCTCGCCGCCTTCAACATCGACCTCGACAGCGGCGATGTCGAGGTCGCCCGCGCCGTCGCCGCCGGCCTGCGCGAGGCGGGTGGGGGGCCGACCGGTGTGAGGGCGATCGGCCTGCTGCTCTCCAGCGGCCGCGCCCAGGTCTCGACCAACGTGCACGACCCGCTCACCGTCCCCCTCGGGGAAGTCGTCGAGCGGGTGCGCGCGCTGGCGGCGCCGCTGGGGGCGCGACCGCTGGAGGCGGAGCTGGTCGGGCTGATCCCGCGAGCGGCCCTTGCCGGCTACCCGGCGGACGTGCCGATGCGCGGCTTCGACCCGGCGCGACACGTGATCGAGGCGCGCCTCGCCGAGGCGAACGACTAGATTTCGAAACCGCATCAAGTTCTCGATCTCCCAGGGTGAGAATTTGATGCGGTTCACGATTCCGATGGCTCAGACGAGGAAAAAGCGACAGCGCAAGCGGCGCGGCACGCAGGGCGGGCGCATCGACGCCAATCCCCGCGCCGGCCGTCCCCGCAGCCGCGAGGAGGCGAAGGCGCGCGCCCGCTCCCGCCGCAAGCCGGCGCCGCGGCAGGACCTGCCGCCGACCTGGCGCAACTCGCTGCTGCGCGGCCTCTTCGCGGCGGCGATCTTCGCCGTATTGCTGATCCTGATCTTCAAGAAACCGGTTGGCGCCTCGCTGCTGTTCGGCGCCTTCATGCTGGTCTTCTACGTCCCCGCCGGCTACTTCGTCGACATGGCGATGTGGCGCCGGCGCGAGCGAGCCCGGATCCGCGCCCGGGAGGGGTGATGCCGCTCGCCGTCGAGATGCTCACGGTCGGCCCCGTCGCCGAGAACTGCTTCCTGCTCCGGCGCCAGGGCTCCGACCGCCTGCTCGTCGTCGACCCGGGCGAGGAGGCGGAGCGGATCCTCGCGGCGGTGGAGGCGACGGGGGCGAGCGTCGAGGCGATCCTCATCACCCACTGCCATTTCGACCACATCGGCGCCGTGGCGCCGGTGGCGAAGGCGACCGGGGCCCCCGTCTACTGCCCCGAGATCGAGGTCCCGATCCTCGCCGACATCATGGCCTTCGTCCCCTGGGAGGGGTTCGGGCCGTTCGAGAGCTACGAGGCCGACGAGGTCGTCCGCGGTGATGAGACCCTGGAGCTGGCTGGCCTCGAGCTGGACGTCGTCTTCACGCCGGGACACAGCCCCGGCCATGTCACCTACGCGATCCGCGGCGAGGAGGCGATCTTCTCCGGCGACGTGCTCTTCCAGGGCTCGGTCGGACGGGTCGACCTGCCGGGGGCCGATGGGCCGACGCTGCTCGCCTCGATAGGGCAGCTGCTCGACAGGTACCCCGACGAGACCGTCGTCCATCCCGGCCACATGGGGCTGACGACCCTGGGGGCCGAGCGCGCCACCAACCCCTTCCTCGGCTCGCTGGCGCGGTAGCCCGGTGGCCACGCGCGAGGCGGGGGAGAGGCACTAAGGTCGCCGCACGATGGCGAGCAAGTTCCAGGCCCCTCGCGGGACCTTCGATGTCCTGCCCGACCAGGCCCGGGGGCGGGCGCGGCTGGAGCGCGCCGCCGCCGAGATCTTCGCCCGCGCCGGCTACGAGCCGATCGCGACGCCGGCCTTCGAGGACACGTCGCTGTTCGAACGCGGCGTCGGCCAGTCCACCGACATCGTCCGCAAGGAGATGTTCACCTTCGAGGACAAGGGCGAACGCAGCCTCACCCTGCGGCCGGAGGGGACGGCCTCGATCTGCCGCGCCTACCTCGAGCACGGCATGCACAAGCTGGCGCAGCCGGTGAAGCTCTTCTACCTCGGTCCCTTCTTCCGCCATGAGCGACCCCAGGCCGGCCGCTACCGCCAGTTCCACCAGCTCGGGATCGAGTGCATCGGGACGGACTCGCCGCTGGCCGACGCCGAGGTGATCATGCTCCTCTCCGATCTGCTCGGGGAGCTGGGCGTGCCGGGGGTGGAGCTGCGGCTCGGCAGCCTCGGCTCCTTCGAGTCGCGCCGTGCCTACCTCGAGGACCTGAAGGCGCACCTGCACGCCCATGAGGGCGAGCTCTCGCGGGACGTGCGCGAGCGGATCGACGTCAACCCGCTGCGCGCCTTCGACTCCGACCACGAGGGGACGCGGGCGGTGATGGCGAGCGCGCCGACGATCGTCGGCCGGCTCGAGGGCGAGGACGCCGCGCACTTCGAGGAGGTGCGGGCGCTGCTCGACGCCGCCGGCGTCGCCCACGTCGTCGACCCGACCCTGGTCCGCGGCCTCGACTACTACACGCGGACGATCTTCTCCTTCGTCTGCGACGCGCTCGGGGCGCAGTCGGAGATCGGCGGCGGCGGCCGCTACGACGGCCTGATCGAGCAGCTCGGCGGCGCCCCGACCCCGGCGGTGGGCTTCGCCGCCGGGATCGAGCGGATCCTGCTGGCGCTCGACGAAGAGGTGCCGGCGGTCGGGCGCGACGCCTTCATCGCGATCGCCGATCCCGGCCAGCGCGGGCGGGCGATGGCGCTGGCGGTGGAGCTGCGCCACGCCGGGATCTCGGTTGAGGTCGACCTCGCCGACCGCGGCCTCAAGGGGCAGCTAAAGCACGCCGACCGGATCGGCGCCGGCCGCGTCCTCATCCTCGAGGCCGACGGCGGCGCCCAGCTGCGCGAGATGAAGACCGGCGAGCAGCGCGCCGCCGATCCCGGCAACCTTGTCGAGGAGATGACCGGAGCGGAATCGTGAGCGAGACCACCGCGGAGGCAAAGGAGGCAGGGGCGACGCAAGAGGCGCCGCCGCTCACGCCCAACTCATACCGCGATAGCTGGTGCAGGCAGGTGCTGCCGGAGAAGGTCGGCTCGGGGGCGCGGGTCGCCGGCTGGGTCAATCGCCGCCGCGACCACGGCGGCCTGATCTTCATCGACCTCCGTGACCGCACCGGGATCGTCCAGCTCGTCTTCAACCCCGACAGCTCCGGCGAGTCGTTCGAGCTGGCGCACAGGCTGCGGGCCGAGGACGTGCTGACGGCCACCGGCAAGGTGGTGCGGCGCTCGGAGGAGACCGTCAACCCCGAGCTGGCGACCGGCGAGGTCGAGCTGCTGGTCACCGCGGCAGAGCTGCTCGCGGGATCGGAGACCCCGCCCTTCCAGGTGGAGGGCTTCAGCGGCGAGGTCGGCGAGGACAAACGGCTTCAGTACCGCTACATCGACCTGCGCCGCGAGCAGATGCGCGAGGCGCTGCTGCTGCGCCACCGGGTCGTCGCGGCGATGCGCGAGTTCCTCGACGGCGAGGGCTTCGTCGACGTCGAGACGCCGGTCCTGACCCGCTCGACGCCCGAGGGCGCGCGCGACTTCCTCGTTCCGAGCCGCCAGCAGCAGGGCTCGTTCTATGCGCTGCCGCAGTCGCCGCAGCTCTTCAAGCAGCTGCTGATGGTCTCCGGGTTCGAGCGCTACTACCAGGTGGCGCGCTGCTTCCGCGACGAGGCGACCCGCGCCGATCGCCAGGCCGAGTTCACCCAGCTCGACGTCGAGATGTCCTTCGTCGACGTCGAGGACGTGATCGCGCTCAACGAGCGCCTGCTCGCGCGAGTCTTCGCGCGCGCCGGCGGACCGACGATTGAGCTGCCGATGCGGCGGATGGGCTACGACGAGGCGATCGACCGCTTCGGGACCGACCGTCCCGACCTCCGCTTCGGACTCGAGCTGGTCGACCTCGGCGACGCCCTGCGCGAGACCGAGTTCAAGGTCTTCCGCTCGGTGCTCGAGGGCGGCGGCTCGATCCGCGGGCTCAACGCCGGTCGCCGCGAGCTGCCCCGCTCCGAGCTCGACGGCTTGATCTCGCGCGCCCAGGAGCTGGGGGCGAAAGGGCTGGTCTGGGCCTTCCGCGAGGGCGACGGCTGGCGCTCGCCGACCGCGAAGTTCCTCAGCGAGGGGGAGCTGGCGGACCTCAATCGGCGCCTTGGCGCCGAGGAGGGCGACCTGCTGCTGCTGGTGGCCGACAAGCGATCGGTGACCGACGCCGTGCTGGGCCAGCTGCGGCTCGACCTCGCCGAGCGCTTCGACCTGATCGATCCGGACGAGAACCGCCTGGTCTGGATCGTCGACTGGCCGCTGATGGAGTGGAGCGAGGAGGAGAAGCGCTGGGACGCGCTCCACCATCCCTTCACCGCGCCCGCGGGCGAGTTCGACCCCGACGACCCCGGTGCCGCCCGTGCCCAGGCCTACGACGTGGTCTGGAACGGCCAGGAGCTGGGCGGCGGCTCGATCCGCATCCACGACGCGAAGACGCAGGAGGCGGTCTTCGCCGCCCTCGGGATCGATGCCGAGACGGCGCGCGCCCGCTTCGGCTTCCTGCTCGAGGCGCTGCGGTACGGGGCGCCGCCGCACGGCGGCATCGCCTACGGCGTCGACCGCATCGTCCAGCGCCTCTACGGCGCCGAGACGATCCGCGACGTGATCGCCTTCCCAAAGACCGCCTCGGGCTTTGACCTTCTCACCGGCGCCCCGGCCCCGGTCGACGAGCCGCAGCTGCGCGAGCTCGGCATCGGCATCCACAAACCCAAGCTCGCAGGCCATTGAGATGGGCCTGCGGGACTGGATCCCCCGCAGGTGGCGACCGGCTCCCGGCCCGGGGCAGACGCCGGTCCGCGTCGACGACCCCAGCTACGACAGCTGGGAGGTGGTGCGGGACTTCGGTGATCTGAAGACCGCCCGCGCCTGGCACCAGGCCCTGGTCGAGGCCGGCATCGAGGCCGTCCTCACCTCCGACTGGCCCATCGACCGCTTCGGCCGCGGCGACATCGCCCTGCGGGTTCCCGCCGACCGCTGGAGCGAAGCCGAGTGGCACCTCTCGAACCTGGATTGAGGCGTTTGGAGAGGCCGTCTCGGTGGTACCTTTCCCTCAGGCTCGAACCCGTACGAGAGCCGTCTCACCGTTTGACCCAACACAAACGGCACGGGAGCTGAAAAGTCTTCGGTCCCCTTGGGGGCAGGAGCAGGCACCCACCTTCATTTGAAGGGATCAAAGCCAGAGGCGGCAACGGCGGGTTGGGGCCTTTCTTGTGCCTTCGGCCGCAGAGCTGGCACAAAGTGCGCGCCACCCGTGCGCCCACCTGGCCCACCCTGGGTGGCATGCAAAACGAGAGGCGGATTGAGCACCGTATTGGTGCTCAACTAACCACTGAGATTCTTGAGCGGGAGATGGAGCGGTTGGCGCGGCGACAGCACGGCGTCGTCGGGCGAGAGCAACTGCTTGGGCTGGGGATGGGGAGGAGGGCGATCGTCCGTCGGTTGGAGCAGGGACGCTTGCACGAGGTCCATCGCGGCGTCTACGTGCTCGGGACGCGGCGAATATCTCGCAAGGGCCGATGGATGGCGGCAGTGCTCGCGTGCGGAGAGGGGGCTTTGCTGAGTCATCGGTCGGCGGGGCGACTGTGGGGTCTTCTGCCGCCGGCGAGTGAAAGGGTGGACGTGACGCGGCCAGGTAAACGCGTCAACCGGGATGGAATCGCTGCCCACAGGGGTCTCGTACTCGACGATGAGTGGGAGGTGCGCGATGGAATTCCGGCGACCTCGCCGTTCCGGACGGTCTTCGACCTGGCGGCGGTGGCTCCCATGCGGGAGGTGGAGCGGGCGTGGCACGAGGCGGAAGTGAGGGGGCTGCGGGACCGGGTGTCGTTGCCGATGCTGCTGGAGCGCTATCCGGGGCGCCGGGGGACCAGCAGCCTGCAGGCGCTGCTGGAGTCGCCGGAGCCGGTCGGGTTCACGCGCAACGACTTCGAGGAGGCGTTCCTGGCACTGGTCGACGGCTGTGGTATTTCGCGGCCGCGGATGAACGGCGACCTCTCGGTGCGCGGGCGGTTCTTCGAGATCGACGCGCTCTGGGAGCGCGAGCGAGTGGCGGTCGAGCTAGACAGCCGCTCCGTTCACGGGACGAAGAAGAACTTCGAGACCGATCGCCAGCGCGACCGCATCCTCGTCGCCGAAGGCTGGCGAACCATGCATGTGACCTGGCGCCAGCTCCAAGAGGAACCGGAGGCGATCGCGGCGGATCTTCAGGCGGCGCTTGGGCAGGGCCATCACCCACACCCACCCGGCAAGTAGGTGTGGGTGATGGCCCTGCAAGTGCGGTTTCGGGTTGTTGGGACGGGTGAGCGCTTACCCTTCCTCTGATGGAGAGGGAGCTTTTCGAGGCCTATCTGCGCGACGAGAGCCGGCTTGGGCCGCCGGTCGAGGGCGCCTTCACCGGCGCCGCGGGTGGTGCCGCCTGCGGTGATCTCTCGCGGATCTCGTTCCTCGTGGAGAACGGCCGGATCAACTCGGTCACCTTCGACGCTGAGGGGTGCGGCGCGACTCGTGCAGCCACGGCCGCCGTCGCCGAGATGGTCGATGCCTCTCCCGTTCTCGAGGCTGCTCTGATCGACATAGGCACTGTCGATGAGGCAATCGGCGGCCTCACGCCCGCGAAGCGTCACGCTGCCCAGCTCGCCACCGACGCCCTTCATCGCGCCCTCCAAACGGTCGCGTCCTCGCCGCTGAATCTCGTTCCGGCCGGGGTGGGAGGGGGAGGCCTCCCGGAGGAGCCTCCACCTAATTTGCGACGGAGGGAGGCCTCCCCCTCCCGGCGCCGCCTTGCCGTCGCCATGTCCGGCGGCGTCGACAGCGCCGTCGCCGCGCTGCTGGCCCGCGAGGAAGGGGCGGAGGTGGTCGGCATCACCGTCAAGCTCTGGACCGACCCCGAGACCGACGGCGCCAAGGCCTGCTGCTCGCCGGAGGCGGTGCTCGGCGCTCGCGCGTTGGCGCACCAGCTCGGGATCCCGCACTTCACGCTCGACCTCGAGGAAGACTTCCGTCGCCGCGTCGTCGGCCGCTTCATCGGCGGCTACGCCGAGGGCACCACGCCCAACCCCTGCATCCTCTGCAACGGCGAAGTGCGGCTGGGGGCGATGGTCGACCTCGCCGAGCGCCTCGGCGCCGAGCGCCTGCTCACCGGCCACTACGCCCGCATCGTCGAGGACGCCGACGGGCCGTTGCTCGCCACCGGCGCCGACCGCGCCAAGGACCAGAGCTACATGCTCGCCGCGCTGGCGCCCGAGCTGCTCTCCCACCTCGGCTTCCCGCTCACCGAGCTGACCAAGCCCGAAGTGCGGGAGATCGCCGCGCGGCACGGCCTCGCGGTGGCCCGCAAGGCCGAGAGCCAGGACCTCTGCTTCCTCGCCGGCCAGGGCAAGCGCGGCTTCCTTCGCCGCCACGGCGGTTTGCGCGAGCGCGAGGGCGCGATCGTCGACACCTCGGGGCGCACGCTCGGGCGCCACCGCGGCCACCACGACTTCACCGTCGGCCAGCGGCGCGGAATCGGCGTCTCGGCTCCGGAGCCGCTCTACGTCCTCGCCACGGACGCCGCCGCCAACACCGTCACCGTCGGCACCCGCTCGGAGCTCGAGAAGCGCAGCGTCCGCATCCGCGACGCCGTCCTCCACCGCGACGGCAGCGAGGTGGACGCGGTCAAGCTGCGCTACCGATCCCGCGCCCTCCCCGCCGCGGTCGCCGCGGCGGGGAGAGGGCGGCATTCGACTCTCGATGTGGAGCTGGGCGAGGCCTTCCCTGGCGTGGCCCCGGGCCAGACGGCGGTGCTCATGGCCGGCGATCGGATCGTCGGCCACGGCACCATTGCCGCTTAGAGCCGGTCTTCGTTAAGCGACCGAGCTGGCGCTCACCGTCGCGGCCTCTTCGCGCCGCAACTGGTTGACGCCGTGGACGCATTTGGTGAAGGGCGTCCCTTTCACGCCTTTGACGTGCTTCTTGCTCAGGCTCTTACATGCCTTCTTGGCGTTCAGGTTGTCGTTCTTGTCCGCCTGGGCCATCGCTTTGACGCAGCGGCTGAAGGCGGTCCCCTGCTCGCCTTTCACGTGTTTCTTGCTCTGGCCGCGACAGTAGTAGCCGTAGGCCTTGCCTTTCGGCGCCGACTTCGGCCCCTGCGGTGGGTTGTTGGGGTGTTCCGGCTGGTAGTTCGGGCCTTCCGGCTGGTAGTTCGGGCCGTCAGCGGTGCCCGTGGCGGGCACGAGTCCCAGCGCGAGCACCGCCATCCCCATCACCAGCATCATGCGCAGCTTCATCTTGTTGCCTCCTTCGACAGAGTCGAACGGTCAAAGTCTCTTCTGAAACGTCCATATCGGCGCTCCGTAAGGCCGAACTTGCCCGACGCCGCCCGGAATCAAACAAATATTTAGGCTTCCTAACATGAGGGCGCAGGAAATCCGGGAGACCTTTCTGGCGTTCTTCGCCGCGCGTGAGCACAGGATCGTCCCCTCGGCCTCCCTCGTCCCCTCGGCCCATGACCCCTCGGTGCTGCTCACCACGGCGGGGATGCAGCCGTTCAAGCCCTACTTCCTGGGTCGCGAAAAGCCGCCGGCGCCGCGCCTGGCCGACGTCCAGAAATGCTTCCGCACCACCGACATCGAGGAGGTCGGCAACACCGCCCGCCACATGACCTTCTTCGAGATGCTCGGCAACTGGAGCTTCGGCGACTACTTCAAGGCCGAGTCGATCCCCTGGGGCTGGGAGCTCTCGACGCAGGGCTTCGGGATGGACCCGGAGCGGATCTGGGTCACCGTGTTCGGCGGCGACGAGGAGCTGGGCCTCGGTCCCGATGAGGAGGCGATCCAGATCTGGCGCGCGACCGGGGTTGCGGAGGAGCGGATCGTCCGCCTCGGCCGCGAGGACAACTTCTGGCAGGCGGGCCCGACCGGGCCCTGCGGACCCTGCTCTGAGCTCTACCTCGACCGCGGCGTCGAGTTCGGCGCCGAGGGCGAGCGCCCCGGCGACGACACCGACCGCTTCCTCGAGTTCTGGAACCACGTCTTCATGAGCTACGACCTCGCCGATGACGGGACCCTGGCCGAGCTGCCGACGAAGAACATCGACACCGGGATGGGCTTGGACCGGATGGCGGCGATCCTCCAGGACGTGCCGTCGGTCTTCGAGACCGACCACGTGCGGCCCCTGGTCGACCTGGCGGAGGAGCTCTCCGGCCGCAGGTACGAGGAGGGCGGCGCGGTCACCCGGGCGATGCGGATCGTCGCCGACCACAGCCGCGGCGCCGCCTTTCTGATCGCCGACGGCGTCGTCCCCTCCAACGAGGACCGCGGCTACATCCTGCGGCGGATCATGCGGCGGGCAATTCAGCAGGGACGGACCCTCGGCCTCGAGGCGCCCTGGCTGGGCCGCTTCGCCGAGCGCACGATCGAGCTGATGGGCGACGCCTATCCCGAGCTCGCCGCCGAGCGGGAGACGATCCGGCGCTGGGTCGGCGACGAGGAGGAGAGCTTCGGCCGCACGCTCGAGCGCGGCAGCGAGCTGCTGGAGCGCCTCATCGCCGAGGCGAAGGAGGCGGGGACCTCCTGGGTCGACGCGGCGGCGGCATTCAAGCTGCACGACACCTACGGGTTCCCCTACGACCTGACCAGGGAGCTGCTGGCAGAAGCGGGGTTGTCGGTTGACGACCAGGGCTTCGACGAGCTGATGGAGGAGCAGCGGCAGCGGGCACGGATGGCGAGCGCCACCGCCCACGGCTCCGAGAACACCCACGAGCGGGTCATGGCCTTCGCCAAAGCGGCGCCCCCGACCAGCTTCGTCGGTTACGAGACCCTGCGCGCCACCACCGGCCTCGCCGCCGTCGAGGCGGTCGACGGCAAGGCGCTGGTGAAGCTCGAGGCGAGCCCGTTCTACGCCGAGGGCGGGGGGCAGGTGGCCGACTCGGGGGTCCTGCGCTGGGCCGGCAACGAGGCCCGGGTCCTCGACGTCTACCGCCTCGGCGAGGACCAGGCGCTGGAGGTCGAGCCGAGCGGAGCGGCGATCGAGGCCGGCGTCGCGGTCGAGGCCGAAGTCGACGCCGAGACCCGGCACGCGACGATGCGCAACCACACCGCCACCCACCTGCTCCATGCCGCCCTGCGCGAGCGCCTCGGCGCCCACGTCCGTCAGGCCGGCTCGGCGGTGCGCCCCGACAAGCTCCGCTTCGACTTCACCCACGGCCAGGCGCTCAGCCGCGAGGAGCTGCGCGACGTCGAGGAGCGGATCAACGAGTGGATCAAGGCGAGCCGGCCGGTGCGCTGGATGAACATGAACCGCGAGGAGGCCGAACGGCTCGGCGCGATGGCCCTCTTCGGCGAGAAATACGGCGAGTGGGTGCGGGTCGTCGAGGTCGACGGCATCTCGCGTGAGCTCTGCGGCGGCACTCACGTCGCCAACACCGCCGAGGTGGGGATATTCAAGATCAGCTCTGAGGGGTCGAGCGCCGCCAACGTCCGCCGGGTGGAGGCGATCACCGGCCCGGCCGCGATCGACTGGTTCCGCGAGCGCGAGACGCAGCTGCGGGAGGCGGGGGAGCTGCTCGGCAATCCCCAGGACCCGGTCGCGGCGGCGCGGCGGGCGGCGGAGCGGCTGAAGGAGGCGGGAGCGGGCGCCGAAAGAGCCCAGCGCGAGCAGCTGGGCGGCGAAGCCGACGAGCTGGCCGACCGCGCCGAGGAACTGCCGGGAGGGGGGCGGATCGTCGCCGCCGCGGTCGAGGAGAGCCTGCAGGCGAACCCGAAGCAACTGCTCGACCTCGCCAACCGCGTGCAGTCGAAGCTCGGGCAGCCCTCGGTCGTCGTGCTCGGCAGCGAGTTCGGCGGCAAAGCCGGGCTCGTCGCCCTCGTCTCCAGGGACGCGGTCGAGCGCGGCGTCGCCGCGGGCTCGATCATCGGCGAGATCGCGCCGATCGTCGGCGGAGGCGGCGGTGGCCGCGACGACATGGCCCAGGCCGGCGGCAAGGACCCCTCGAAGCTCGCCGACGCGCTGTCCGCCGCCCGGACCGCCGTCGAGCGGGAGCTCGGCTGAGAGGCGCATGCGGGTGCTCGCGCTCGACCATGGGACGGTCCGTATCGGCTGCGCGCTCTCGGACCCCAGCGGCACCCTGGCGACGCCGCTGCCGGTTATCGAACCGCCGGAGGCCCGCGCCGTCGCCGAGCTGGTCGACGAGCACGGGGTGGAGCGGGTGGTGGTCGGGCTGCCGCTGCACCTGAGCGGGGAGGAGGGAAGCCAGGCGGGCTTGGCGCGCAGCTTCTGCCGCGAACTGGAAGCGATGCTCTCGGTCCCGGTCGAGACCTACGACGAGCGGCTCACCTCGCGGATGGCCGACGCCAGCCGCCACGGCGGCGCCACCGCCGCCCGCGACTCGATCGCCGCGGCGCATCTGCTCGAGTCCTATCTGGCGAGCGCCGGTTTCGGCGGCGACGAAACCGGGGAGGAGCGCGAGCCGTGACCGACGACTGGCTCAGGGACGACCCCTTCGCCGATCCCGCTGACCCGGCCGCGCGCGAGCGCGAGCAGCGCCGGCGCGAGCGCGAAGAGAAGCGTCAGCAGCGCGCCGCCAGGCAGGCCGAGGTCGAGCGGAAGGCGCCGCCTCCACCGCCACCGCCCCCGCCGGAAGAACCGCCGCTGCCGCCGCGTACGCCGGAGGAGGAGTTCTGGGACGAGGAGCCGGAGCCGCTGGAGGCGCCGCCGGCGCCGGCACCCCCATCGCCGCCCGTCGCCGCCGCCAACGGCGGCACCGAGCGGCCGCCCCGCCGGCGCGCCGCCGTTCTCGGCAGGGTCGGCCGCCACCCCTTCCTGATCTTCGCCGTGATCGCCGCCCTCTTCGTCCTCTGGTTCCTCGGCGCGCTCTTCCAGCCCTTCCACGGCGACGGCAGCGGCCGGGTCCAGGTGATGATCCCGAAGGGATCGAGCGTCAGCGAAGTCGGCGACCTGCTCAGCGACAGGGGCGTGATCGACAACTCGACCCTCTTCCAGGTTCGTGTCACCCTCGCCGGCAAGCGCTCGGAGATCTACTCCGGCCACTTCACCCTGGCTCACAACATGAGCTACGGCGCCGCGATCGACGCCCTCTCGACGCCGCCGGTCAAACGCACGCTGACGGTGACGATCCCGGAGGGCTACACCCGCTCGCAGGCGGCGCAGGTGGTCGAGGAAGCCGGCGTCCCCGGTGACTACACGAAGGCGACGATCAAATCGAAGTACCTGAACCCCGCCCAGTACGGCGGCAAGCAGGCCAAGGACCTAGAAGGCTTCCTCTTTCCCGACACCTTCGAAGTGAAGCCGAAGGCCCCGGTCGAGAACCTGGTCCAGCTACAGCTGCAGGACTTCAAGCGGCGGATCAAAGGAGTGAATATGAGCTACGCGACGTCGAAGAACCTGACGGTCTTCGACGTCGTCACGATCGCCTCGATGGTCGAGGACGAGGCGGGCCTCGACAGCCAGCGCGGCCTCGTCGCCTCGGTGATCTACAACCGGCTGCACGAAGGGATGCCGCTGGGGATCGACGCCACGATCCGCTTCGCCACCGGCAACTACACGCGGCCGCTGACCGAATCGGAACTGGCGATCGACTCTCCCTACAACAGCCGCACCAACGCCGGTCTGCCCCCGGGGCCGATCAGCAATCCCGGCCTGGCCTCGATCGAAGCCGCCGCCCACCCGTCGAAGACCGACTACCTCTTCTACGTGACGACGCCGGGCGCCTGCGGCAAGCTCACCTTCGCCAGGACCGAAGCCGAATTCGAAGCCGCGGTCGAGAAGTACAACTCGGCCCGGGAAGCCGCCGGCGGCAACTCGCCGGACAGTTGCGGGGAATAGCGGGAATGCCAAAGCTCGCGGTGCTCGGCCACCCCGTCTCCCACTCGCGCTCGCCGGCGATGCAGAACGCGGCGCTGGCGGCGCTGGGGCTGGAGGATTGGAGCTACGAAGCGATCGACGCCGCCCCCGAGGCCTTCGAGATGACGGTGCGGGAGCTGGCGGAAGTCGGCTATGCCGGGGTCAACGTCACCGTCCCCCACAAGGAGGCGGCGCTGGCGCTGGCCGACGAGGCGAGCGAAGCCTCGCGGCAGATCGGCGCCGCCAACACGCTGGTCTTCGAGGGGAAGCGGATCGAGGCACACAACACCGACGCCGACGGGCTGCTCGCCGCGCTGCCGGACCCGCCGCGCGGGCAGCGGGCGCTGCTGCTGGGCGCCGGCGGAGCGGCGCGGGCGGCGCTCTGGGCGCTGCTCTGGGAAGGGGCGCGGGTGGCGGTCTGGAATCGCAGCCCGGAGCGGGCGGCGGCGATCTGCGCCGAGCTGGGCGGGGAGCGGGCGCTGGCGCCGCGCCAGGAGGAGTTCGACCTGATCGTCAACACCAGCGCCGTCGGCCTGCGGGGGGAGGACCCCTTCGAGCACCTGCCGCTGCGGCGCCAGGGCTTCAGCGAGCACCAGACCGTCGTCGACATGGTCTACGGCGAGCAGCGGAGCCGGCTCCTGAAAGCCGCGGAAGGGGCGCGCGCCGCCACCGTCGATGGCCTCGAGATCCTCGTCCAGCAGGGCGCCCGCTCGCTGGAAATCTGGACCGGGCGCGGACCAGATCTCGAGGTCATGAGGGCGGCGGCTCGCGATTGGTGAGCTAACCCGCCGATAGCGTGGCTAACTCGCCAATCGTCCCCCGATAGCCTTGCCGCGATGACGACGTTCCGTTTCACCACCGCGGGGGAGTCGCACGGGCCGGGGCTCGTGGCGATCGTCGAGGGCATGCCGGCGGGGCTGGAGCTCGATCGCGAGGCGCTCGACCGGGACATGGCGCGGCGCCAGCTCGGCCACGGGCGCGGCGGCCGGATGAAGATCGAGACCGATACGGTCGAGGTTCGCAGCGGCGTCCGCCACGGCCGCACCCTCGGCAGCCCGATCGCGCTGCTGGTCGCCAACCGCGACTACGCCAACTGGGAGGAGCGGATGAACCCCTGGCCGGTCGAGGGCTTCAGCCCAGACGAGGTGCACCTGCCGCGGCCCGGACACGCCGACCTCGTCGGCGCCCAGAAATACGGCCACACCGACATCCGCAACATCCTCGAGCGGGCGAGCGCGCGCGAGACCGCCGCCCGCGTCGCCGCCGGCACGATCGCCCGCGCCTTCCTCGCCAGGCTCGGGACCGAGATCCACAGCCACGTGCTGCAGATCGCCTCGGTGCGGGCGCAGGAGCGGCCGGACCTGAAGCCGGAGGACTTCGCCGGGGTCGATGACGACCCAGTTCGCTGCCTCGACCCCGAGGCAAGCAAGGCGATGGTCGAGGAGATCAACCGCCTGCGCAAGGCGAACGAGAGCCTCGGCGGCAGCTTCGAGGTGCTGGTCTTCGGCCTCGTCCCCGGCCTCGGCTCCCACATCTCCTGGGAAGACCGCCTGGATGGGCGCCTGGCCGGCGCCGTCGCCTCGATCCAGTCGATCAAGGGCGTGGCGATCGGCGAAGCCTGGGACGTCGCCGGCCGCCCGGGCTCGGAGGCGCACGACGAGATCTTCTGGAGCGAGGAGCGCGGCTACCACCGCGAGAGCAACCACGCCGGCGGCCTCGAGGGCGGGATGACCAACGGCCAGCCGCTCTCGGTGCGGGCGGCGATCAAGCCGATCTCGACCCTGACCAAGCCGTTGCGCTCGGTCGACACCGAGACGAAGGAGCCGGCGCAGGCGCTCCGCGAGCGCACCGATTCGACCGTCGTCCCCGCCGCCGCGGTCGTCGCCGAGGCGATGGTCGCCCTTGTCCTCGCTCGTGCCTACCGCGAGAAGTTCGGCGGCGACCACATCGACGACGTGCTGGCGGCCGTGGACGCCTACAAGCAGCGGATCGACTTCAAGGGCTGAGCCGTGGCGAGGCCGGCGATCGTCTTCATCGGCTTCATGGGGGCGGGCAAGAGCACCGCGCTCGCCGCCGCCCGCGAGGCCGGCCTGGAGACGACCGAGATCGACGAGCTGATGGAAGCCGAGCTCGGCAAGCCGATCCGCCAGGCGTTCGAGGAGGACGGGGAGGAGGCGTTCCGGGCGGGCGAGGCCGAGGTGGCCGGCTCGCTGCTGGAGAACGCCGACGGCGGCGCGATCGCCCTCGGCGGCGGCAGCGTCCTCTCCGAGCGTGTGCGCGAAGCCCTCGACCGCCACACCGTCGTCCTGCTGGAGATCGACGCTGCCGAGGCGTGGCGCCGGATCGAGGGCACCGAGCGGCCGCTGGCGACTGGCGAAAACGACGTCGAGCGACTGCTCGCCGAGAGGCTGCCGCTCTACGAGGAGCTGGCCGACGCGGTGGTGCCGATGGCCGACGAAGGCGTCGTCGCACGGGCGCTGCCGGCGATCGAGGCGCTGGCGGAGATGCCAGCCGGTACGCGGCTGTTGTGGGCGTCGAGCGCTTCGGGGGACTACCCGGTCTTTGTCGGGCCCGATCTGCTCGGTACCGAGTGGTGGCCGCTGGAGGGGCGAGGTTTCTGCGTAACCGACGAAAACGTGGAGGGCTACGCGAGCCGTCTCGGGTCGCCGGAGAGGGTTTTCTCGATCGCGCCGGGGGAGAGGTCGAAGTCGCTGTCCCATGTGGAGGAAGCGATCCTTCAAATGGCCGCGCTTGGGATGACTCGGGAAGATCACGTGGTCGCCGTCGGCGGCGGGGTGGTGGGCGATCTCGCAGGGTTCTGCGCCCACATCTACCAGCGCGGGGTGCCGGTGGTTCAGGTGCCGACTACGGTGGTCGCCCAGGTCGATTCGGCCTATGGCGGCAAGACCGGCGTCGATGTCGATCAGCTCAAGAACTACGCCGGCGCCTACCACCAGCCGGCCGCGGTCTTCGCGGACACTTCGACCCTCGAGTCGCTGCCGCCCCGCGAGCTGGCTGCCGGCTTCGTCGAGGTGATCAAGACCGGGTTGCTGGCCGGCGGATCGCTTTGGGAGCGGGTCAGGGCGATCGAGGCGGTCGATCCCGGTGACCTCGACGAGATCGTCTTCGCCTGCGCCCGGTACAAGTGCTCGATCGTCGCCGCCGACGAGCGCGACGCCGGCCTGCGCCACGTCCTCAACCTCGGTCACACCGTGGGTCACGCGATCGAGGGGGCCTCCGCCTTCTCCTACCTGCACGGGGAGGCGATCGGGCTTGGTCTCCTGGCGGCGCTGCGGCTTTCGGACGCGGCTGAGCTGCGCGATGAGATCGAGCGGATCCTGCGTCGACACGAGCTGCCGGTGGTGCTCGATTCGGCGATCGACGTCGATCACGTCCTTGTCGTTCTGGAGCGCGACAAGAAGCGAACCGCCGCCGGCGTTGGCTTCGTCCTCCTATCCGAGCCGGGGAAGCCCCGCACCGGGCAGCTGGTCGACGCGGCTAAGGTCAGGGCAGCCGTGGAAGAGCTCTGCCGATGACCACCGTCAGCAACCGCGTCGCCGTCCTGCACGGGGTCAATTTCGACGTGCTGGAGCGGCGGGACGCCTCGATCTACGGCGGCATCTCGCTCGCTCAGCTGGAGGGGAAGATCTCCGATTGGGCGCACGAGCTGGGCCTGGAACCGATCTTCTTCCAGACCAACTCCGAGGGCGAGTTCTGCGAATACCTGCACCGCTCGGACGAGCTGGCCGACGCGGTGATCGTCAACGCCGGCGCCTGGACCCACTACAGCCGCGCGATCGCCGACGCGCTGGAGCTGACCCGGCTGCCGGCGGTCGAGGTCCACCTCTCCGATGTCGAGGCCCGCGACGACTGGCGCCGGCTCTCGGTCTTCGACGGGCTGGTCCTCGCCAAGGTGGCCGGCAAGGGCCCCGACGGTTACCGCGAGGCGCTGGAGCTGCTGGCGGGCAAGCTGGGCGTCGCCTCCTGATGCGCGGCCGCGGCGATCGCCTCGAGCGACTGCTGGTCGAGGCCGAGCTGGACCGCTACCTGGTCACCGACCTCACCAACGTCCGCTACCTGACCGGGTTCACCGGCACCAACGGTGCCTGCGTCTGCGGCCCAGGGGTCCGCCTCTTCCTCACCGACTTCCGCTACACCGAGCGTGCCGCCGCCGAGGTCGAGGGCTGGGAGACGCTGACGATCGGCAACGACTGGCTGAAGGGAGTCGCGGAGCGGCTGCGGGGCCGGGCCGGCTTCGAAGACGATCAGGTCTCCGTGCGGCTGCTGGGGAAGCTGGAGGAGAAACTCGCGGAGGGCACCGAGATGGTCGCGGCCAGCGGCAAGGTCGCGGAGCTGCGCCGGGTCAAGGACGACGAGGAGCTGGCGTCGATCGCCGAGGCCTCGAAGCTGGCCGACGAGGTCTGGGGCTGGACGCTCGAGCGGGGCCTCGCCGGACGCCGCGAGCGCGAGGTCGCGCGGGCGGCCGAGGCGCGGATCCGCGAGCTCGGGGGCGACCCCTCCTTCCCGGCGATCGTCGCCGCCGGCCCGAATGGGGCGCTGCCGCATGCCGAGCCGGGGGAGCGGGAGATCGGGCGCGGCGAGCTGGTCGTCTTCGACATGGGAGCGAAGCTCGACGGCTACTGCTCGGACGGCACCCGCACCTTCGCCACCGGCGAGCCGGGGGAGGAGGCGCGGGCGGTTTACGAGGTCGTCCGCCGGGCTCAGGCGGCGGCGCTGGAGGCGATCGGCGCCGGCGTCAAAGGAGAGGATGTGGACAGCGCCGCCCGCAGGCTGATCGGCGACGCCGGCTACGGTGAGCACTTCGGCCACGCCCTCGGCCACGGGGTCGGGCTGGAGGTGCATGAGGGCCCGCGGCTCGCGCAGCGATCCGACGACGTGCTGGCCGTCGGCGAGGTGGTCACCGTCGAGCCCGGCGTCTACCTGCCCGGGAGCCTCGGAGTGCGGATCGAGGACCTGGTCCTCGTCACCGAAGACGGCCTCCGCAATCTCAGCTCGCTGTCCAAAGAGCTGCAGCCCGTCGATTGACGCGGGACGGGCGTTGATCGTTCAAATTCAAGCCATGTACCTCCCGTGGCCGATGTGCGGGCATGGGCAAGAACCGGGAAACCCTGGTCTCGATCCACGAGGAAGCTCGCCGCGAGCGCCTGCTCGACATGGAGGAGCGCGTGCGCCGCTACCGAACCGCCTGCTTCGGGATCCTCGCCCTCGCCCTGGTGTTGGCCGGCGGCAGGTCGCTCGGCTACTGGTGGATCGCCTTCCTGGCCGTGGGTCTGGGTGGCTTCGCCGTCGCCGACCGTTTCATGCGCAAGAGCCTGCGTCCAGCGCTCTGGATCGCCGGCGCCTGGGCGGCGCTGCCGGCCCTGATCGCCGCCGCGGCGCTCGCCACCGGCGGTGCCACCAGCCCGGTTCTCGTCTGGTTCGCCCTTCCCGCCGCCACCCTCGGGTTCCGCTTCGAGCCGCGGGGGATAGCGACCGGCACCGTCTACGTCGTCGCGATGTTTCTGCTCGCCGCCGTGGTCCCCGACCCCCAGGCCGCTTGGGAACAGCGTGACCTGCTGATCGCGATCGCCGCCGTGATCGTCAGCACCGTGATCCTCAGCGGCGCCCTGGTCGAGTCCGACCGCGTCCATCGCCGCCGCTCCACCCTCGACCCGCTCACCGGCCTCTTCAACCGCAACGCGCTCGAGCAGCGGCTTTCGGAGCTGGACGGCCAGCCCTGTGAGCCCAGCGAGGGGTTGTCCCACGCCTTCCTCCTCTGCGACCTAGACCACTTCAAGCGCGTCAACGACCAGTTCGGGCACGCGGTCGGCGACGCCGTCCTCCAGGACGTCGCCTACACGATGCGGGCGGCCCTGCGGGCCGGGGACTCGATCTACCGGGTCGGCGGCGAGGAGGTCCTGGTCATGCTCCCGGGAGCGGGCCGCGAGGACGCGTTGGAGATCGCCGAGCGCCTGCGGGTCGCGGTGCGCGAGCGGCGGCCGGTCGGCGTCGCGGTCTCGCTCAGCATCGGCGCCGCCGTCGCCGAACCTGGATACCTGGACTGCGAAGACCTCCTCGCTCGCGCCGACGCGGCCCTCTACACGGCCAAGGCCGGCGGTCGCGACCTCGTTTATGTCGACTCAGCGACTGAGGTCGAGCTCGTCGCTTAGGCGTTTAGGGGTGGGAGGGTGCCGGTGGGGGTGTCCCGGGAGCACCTCCGCCGGGAGGAGCGTCTGATTGCTGGCGCCTCATTTGAATAGGCCCGGCTCCATGCTGAGTACCCGGGACACCCCCACCGGCACCCTCCTACGACACGTCCTGGGTAAACGGCTTTCCGCGAGGCCGCGAGAACCGTCGCTATTCGACGCTTGTCGCGGCCTCGCTGAGAAGCCGATCTTCACCAGCTAACACGGGGAGGGTCGGGTGCCCCTCTCCCGACCGGCGTCCTGTTTTTCGCACAGATCACTCAGCGAGAAACGGAGCGTCAGCGGCGAAAAACCCAGGGAGGGAGAGGGGCACCCGACCCTCCGACCCGGCTAGGGAGCTTCAGCGACTCAGGTCCCAATCGCTGCTGAGGCGGCGACCGAAGGCCGCGAGGAGTTCGACCGTCGCCTCGACGTCGCGCAGGTCCACCATCTCCACGGGGGAGTGCATGTAGCGGAGGGGAATCGAGACGAGGCCGGTGGGGATGCCGGCGCGGGAGATCTGGAGGACGTCGGCGTCGGTGCTGGTGCCACGGCCGCTGGCGCTGATCGAGTGGTCGATGCCCTCCGCCTCGGCGGTCTCGACCAGAAGCTCGAATACCTTCGGCGAGAGCGTCGAGCCGCGTCCGATCGCCGGGCCCGAGCCGAAGGGGTGGGAGCCGATCTCCTTCTCCTCGACGCCGGGGGCATCGGTGGCGTGGGTGACGTCGACGGCGATCGCGATGTCCGGTCGCACTTGGAAGGCGGCCGTGCGGGCGCCGAAGAGGCCGATCTCCTCCTGGACCGCCGCGACCGCCGCGACCGACCCGCCGGGGCCTTCGCCCTCGGCGCAGCGGCGCAGGCTCTCGAGGGCGACGTAGGCGCCGAGGCGGTTGTCCATCGCCCGCGAGACCAGCCGCCCGCTGGCCACCTCGATCGGCTCGGCGGCGATCACCGCCGGGTCGCCAACCCGGACCAGCGCCTCGGCCTCCTCGCGGTCGGCGGCGCCGATGTCGATGTGCATGCCCTTCAGCTCGACCACCTTCTTCCGCTGGTCGGCCTCCAGCAGGTGGATCGGCTTGCGGCCGGCGACGCCAGGAACCGGGCCGTCCTTGCCGCGGACCTCGATGCGCTGGCCGACGAGGATCTGTGGGTCCCAGCCGCCGACGGGTGCGAACCAGAGGAAGCCCTTCTCGTCGATGTGGGTGACGATCAAGCCGATCTCGTCGATGTGGCCGACCACCGCCAGCAGCGGCGAGGCGGCGCCGATGCGGGCGATCGTCGAGCCGATACCGTCGACGCTGACGTCGGCGAAGGAGGCCGCCTCGCGCCATACCTCGGCGGCCGGTCCCTCATACCCCGAGGGCGCACCGGCTCGCAGCAGTTTGTCGAGGAGTACTGGAGTGCTCAAAAGGTCCGGGGAGTATGCCTAAGTGCGGGCCGCGCTTGCTTCTCGGCGGAACTGCTCCCGTTTCGGCCCGTACCCACGGTGCTCGTACGCGATTAGTACCCAGATAAGAACGACCGCGATCGTCAAGGTGAGGAGCGCCGAGATCGCGGTCGCGACCGGGATCAGGAACAGCAGCCCGATCGCCAGGCCGAGACGGCGGCGGTTGATCGTGTGGACGTGGCGATAGCGAAAGGCGACGAGGCCGAGCAGGTAGAGGGCGAGACCGCCGAGGAGGGCGAAGGCGGGGACGTCGTGGAGGCGTTCGTCGTAGTGGCCGATGGTCACCTTCAACCCCAGGGCCATGAGGACGATGCCGGCGATGATCAGCAGGTGGACGTAGGAGTAGGAGTCGCGGGCGAGCTCGTTCTGCACCCGCCCGACCTCCGCTTCGCCGAGCCGCCGGGCGGAGATCAGCGCGACGACGTCGAAGTAGGTCCACCAGAGCGCCGCCGCGAGGAAGATGCCGAGGACGGCGGCGATGCCGATGCCGAGGTCGAGGGCGCCCGAGGCGCCGACGCCGATCGCGACGATCGACTCGCCGAGGGCGATGATCACGATCAGGCCGTGACGCTCGGCGAAGTGGCCGGGGACGAGCTTCCAGCCGTCGGCGCCGAAGAAGTAGGGACCGGCCATGTCGAGGAAGATCGCCAGGCCCCAGAGCGCCCCCTGCGCGAGCCCGTCGAAGAGCGAGGCGAGGACGAGGAGCCCGACCGCAGCCGCGGTGCTGACCGTGAGGCCAGCCACCGAGCGCCGCAGGTCATTGTCGTCGGCGCCGGCGAGCCAAAAGAGGGCGATGTGTGCGGTCCGGTAGAAGCCGATCGCCAGCGCGAAGGTGAGGGCGAGGTTGCCGAAGGCCTCTTGGACGCTGAGCGAGACGATCAGCATCGACGCCATCGCGGCGAAGATGACGAGCCGAACCACACCGGCCTCGGGGTCGATGACGCTGGTCAGCCACGAGTACCCGACCCAGGCCCACCAGAGGACGCCGAGGATCAGCAGGCCCTGAGCGAGCCCCGACCAGGTCTGGTCGTGCGACATCAGCGCCGTGCACTGGGTGATCGCGAGGACGAAGACGAGGTCGAAGAAGAGCTCCAGCGGCGTCACCCGCTCGCCTTCGCGGCGGGCGGCGGAGAGGCGGTGACGGGGCGGGGTGGCCTCCATCTCCCCATCCTCGCAATACAGTTCCGCCGATGGGAGTCGCAGTCGTCACGGGAGCGTCGACGGGGATCGGGAAGGCGAGCGCGATTCGGCTCGCCAGGGAGCCGGGGTCCGAGCTGGTCCTGGTCGCCCGTCGCGAGGCGCTCCTGCGCGAGCTGGCCGAGTCGCTGCCCTGCCGCGCCACCTGCGTCGCGGTCGACCTCACCGACGAGGACGCGCCGCGGCGGGTTCGCGAGCATCTCGAAGCAGAGCACGGCGGAGAGCTGCAGCTCCTCGTCAACAACGCCGGCGCCGCCTGGCGCGGCAGTTTCGAGGAGGGCGGCTACGCCAACGTCAAGCGCCACATGGAGCTGAACTTCGACGCCGTCGTCCGTCTCACCGAGGCGCTGCTGCCGCTGCTGCGCGCCAGCGCCCCGAGCGCGATCGTCAATGTCGCCAGCACCGCCGGCCGCGTCGCCCGCGCCCGCACCGGCGCCTACTCGGCCAGCAAGTTCGCCCTCGTCGGCTGGACCGACTCCCTTTACGCGGAGGAGAAGCCGCACGGCGTCCACGTCGGCATGGTCCTGCCCGGCTTCGTCCGCACCGAGGGCTTCCCGGCGACCGAGCTGCGGGAGAAAGCCGTCACCCGCTGGATCGTCTCCAAGCCGGAGAAGGTCGCGGAGGCGATCGTCGAGGCCGGCCCTGGAGGCAGGGCCGAGCGCTACGTGCCCCGTCCCTACGGCATCTTCGCGGCGCTGCGGATCCTCGCTCCGTCGCTCGTCCGCCGCGTGCTCAGCGGCGGCGCCGCCTCGAATCTCACGACCAGCACCGCCGGCGATCGTGACCCCGGTCCCGGTCCCGGTTGATGCCCCTCGCCGCCGACGTCGTCGTCGCGCTGGCCCTGGCGGCGGCGGCCGTCGTCGCCACGATCTCGACCAGGAAGGTGCGCCAGGTCAACCGCCGCTTCCGGATGCTCGACGACATCTCCCGCGTCGCTGACGAAGGCGCCACTCTGGATCAGACCCTGGAGGCGATCGCGGGGATCATCGTCCCGGAGCTGGGCGACATCTGCGCGATCGACCTGATCGAGGGAGATCGGGTCCGCCGGGCGGCCCTCGAGGTCGACGGCCCGGAAGCCGCCGCGATCGCCGCCCGCCTGAAGGCGCGAGGCCCCCGCCTGCAGGCGCAGCTCGCCAGCGACGCCAGCCGCGAGCGCCAGGAGCCGCGCCGCTTCGATCTGAAGACCGACGAGGACCTGCGCGAGTTCGCCGAGGACGAGGAGGACCTCGAGTTCCTCCGCAGCCTCGGCATCCGCTCGGGGGTGACCGTCGAGCTGCGAGCGCGCGGCCGGCCGACGGGGGTGCTGACGATCAGCGTCGGTCCGTCGGGGCGGCTGTTCGACGCCTCCGACGTCCACTTCATCGCCATCCTCGCCGGCCGGGTCGCGCTCGCCCTCGACAACGCCGGCCTCTTCTCCAACCTCGCACGCAGCGAGCGCGAACGGGCGGAGATCGCCGAGACCCTGCAGCGCGGCCTGCTGCCGCCGCCGCTGCCCCACATCCCCGGCTGGTCGGTGGCGGCAACGTACCGCCCAGCCGGGGCCGAGAACGAGATCGGCGGCGACTTCTACGATGCCTTCCGCATCGCCGGTGGCTGGATGGTGGTGATCGGAGACGTCACCGGCCGCGGCGCCCAGGCCGCGGCCGTCACGGCCCACGCTCGCTACACGCTGCGGACCGCCGCCGCGATCACCGGCGACCCGGTCGTCGCCCTGCGGACTCTCAACCGCGAGCTGCTGGCCCGCAGCGGCACGGCGCTCTGCAGCGTCGCCGCGATGACCGTGTCCGAAGATCCCGCCGACCCGGTCCGGCTCGCCGTCGCGGGGCACCCGCCGCCGCTGCTGATCGACGGCGATTCCGTCAGCGAGGCCTGCAAACCGGCGCCGGTCTTGGGCGCCTTCCCCGACGAGGCCTGGAGGATGGAGGCGACCGCTGTCGATCGCGAGCAGCAGCTCGTGATCGTCACCGACGGGGTCACCGACGCCGTCGGCGATGGCGGCCGCTTCGGCGAGGAGCGCCTTCGCGCGGTGCTGGCGGGTGTGAGCAGCCCGGCCCTCGGGGCGCAGCGGATCGAGGGCGCTCTCCACGAGTTCACCGGCGGCAGGCTCGACGACGACGCGGCGATCATCGCCGTCGCGCCGGCCTCCGCCGACGTCGCCCCGGCCGCGGGGGCGGAGGCGGAGCTGGTCGAGCGCCTTTACGCCGCCTTCAACCGTCGCGACCCCGAGGAGATCGTCGCCGTCTGCGACGAGGAGATGGCCTTCTTCCCGGCCGGCACCGCCGAGGAGATCGGTCGCGACGCCCCCTACACCGGCCCCGCGGGCCTGCACGAATACCTGCTCGACGTCGAGCGGGCCTGGGACGAGCTCCTGATCACCCCCAAGGTGGTCGAGAGCCACGGCCGCTCGCTGCTGGTGCGCGGCCGCGTCTACGCCCGCAGCCGCCAGCTCGGCATCCGTGACATGCCGGTCGCCTGGATCTGGGACGTCAGCGACGGCCGCTTCGTCCGCGGCGAGGTCTTCCGCGACCCCGAGGTAGCCGTCCGCCGTCTCGCGGCCTCGTCCTGAGGGCCATCATTAGGATGCGCCGCAGTGACTATCTCGACGAACCAATTCAAGAACGGCACCCATATCGAGATCGACGGCAAGATCTGGAAGATCATCGAGTTCCAGCACGTGAAGCCGGGCAAGGGCGGCGCCTTCGTCCGCACCAAGCTGCGGCGGATCGAGGACGGCTCGGTGATCGACAAGACCTTCAGGGCGGGGGAGAAGTTCCGCCCGGTCCGGACCGAATCGAAGAAGATGCAGTACCTGTACGACTCGGGCGACGCCGCTGTCTTCATGGACTCGCAGGACTACGACCAGATCGAAATCCCGAAGGGGCAGCTCGGGGACTCGATGAAGTGGGTGCTGCCGAACGCCGAGGTCGACGTGCTCTTCGTCGACGAGCAGCCCAGCGACGTGCAGGTCCCGAGCGCGATCGAGATGAAGGTCACCCAGACCGATCCCGGCCTCAAAGGCGACACCGCCTCCGGCGGCGGCAACAAGCCGGCGACCCTCGAGTCGGGCGTCGTCGTCCAGGTGCCGCTCTTCATCGAGGAGGGCGAGACGGTCCGGGTCGACACCCGCAGCGGCGAGTACGTCTCCCGCGCCTGAGCGTCCCGCCCTCCGGCGCTGGAACAATGTCGCTATGCGCAGATCCGACCAGCGGCGGGACGCCGTCTTCGCCAACTACCAGCGCGACGTGACCGGTAGGCCGCTGGAGGAGCTGCTGGGCGAGGCGCGGCAGCTGACGCGGGAGCTGGCCGAGGGCGTCGACACGCACCGCGAAGAGCTTGACGATGTGATCGCCGCTCACGCCAAGGGATGGACGGTCGACCGGATCGCGCCGCTCGAGATGAACGTGATGCGGACCGCCCTCTACGAGATGGAGTTCACCGACGCCCCGGCCGAGGTGGCGATAAACGAGGCCGTGCTGATCGCCAAGGAGTACTGCGGAGCGGAGGCGCCGAAGTTCGTCAACGGCATCCTCGGCGCGGTGGCGCGCGAGCGGGAGCCGGCGAAGTGAGCGTCCGCCTGCGGGAAATCTCCGAGCGGTTGCGCGAGATCACCGCGCGATTGCGGGGCGAGGAGGTCAGTGACGAGGTGGCCGCGCAACTGGCGGCGGAGGCCGCCGACCTCTCCGCCGAGGCGGTCGAGGAGGCGAACCGCGAGGCACGGCAGCAGGCGAGCGCCGAGTGACCCCGCGATCGCGTCGCTCCTCCTGCACGCTGCACGTGCAGAAGGAGCCACGGAACGCATGAGCTACCCAGAGGATCTCCGTGCGCTGGTCGAGAGGGCGCTTGGCGAGCTGCGGTTCTCCGCCGCCGAGCGCACGGTCGGCCTCGAGGAGGCGATGCGGTACTCGCTGCTGGCCGGCGGCAAGCGGGTGCGACCGGTGCTGGCGCTCGCGACCGCCCGCGCTCTCGGGGCCGATCCCGAGCGCTTCCTCCCGGTCGCCTGCGCGATCGAGCTGATCCACACCTACTCGCTGATCCACGACGACCTGCCGGCGATGGACGACGACGAGCTGCGCCGGGGCCTGCCGACTTCCCACGTCGAGTTCGGCGAGGACGTGGCGATCCTCGCCGGCGACGGCCTCTTCGCCGAGGCGATGCGGCTCTTCTGCGAGCAGGCGGGCGAGCCGGCGCGGGTGCTGGCGGCGCTGCGCGAGCTGGCCGCGGCGACCGGCGTCGATGGCATGGTCGGAGGCCAGTACGTGGACGTGATCGGGGCTGAGGAAGATGCCGAGGGGCTGCGTGCCCTGCACGCGCTGAAGACCGGACGGCTGATCGCCGCCAGCGTGAATACGGTCCTTCTGCTCGAGGGCGCCTCGGAACCTGAGACAATGCCCTATCACCGTTTCGCCGAGGAGCTGGGCGTGCTGTTCCAGATCGTCGACGACATCCTCGACGTGACCGAGTCCGACGAGCAGCTCGGCAAGCCACATGGAAGCGACGAGAGACATGGCAAACTCACCTACGTCAGCCTTTACGGGCTCGAGCGGGCCCGCGAGCTGGCCGCCGAGTCACACGCGAAGGCGACCGTGGCGCTGGCCCCGGCGAGCGGCAGTACGGACGACCTGAGGCGCCTGGCCGACTACATCTTCACGAGGAACGAATGAGCGAAGAGCCCCCCACCCAGGGCAATGAGGACGAGAGAAGAGAGCCGCTGCTGCCGGGAATCGAAAGCCCGGAGGACCTGCACGACCTCGACGACGGGCAGCTGCAGCAGGTGGCGCAGGAGATGCGCGCCTACATCATCGACACGATCGGCGAGATCGGCGGCCACTTCGGGGCCAACCTCGGCACCTGCGAGCTGGCGGTCGCCCTGCACAGCCTGCTCGACTCGCCCCGCGACAAGGTGCTCTGGGACGTCGGCCACCAGGCCTACCCGCACAAGGTCCTGACCGGCCGCCGCGACCGCCTGCCGACGATCCGCCAGTACGACGGCCTGGCGCCGTTCTGCTCGATCGCCGAGTCCGAGCACGACGTCATGGGCGCCGGCCACGCCTCGACCTCGATCGGCTACGCGGTCGGGCTGAAGGAGGCGATGCGCAAGGGGATCGGCACCGATGGCAAGGTCGCCGCGGTGATCGGCGACGGCGCCCTCACCGGCGGCGTCGCATACGAGGCCCTGCACGCCGCCGGGGGCCTGCAGACGCCGATCGTGATCGTCCTCAACGACAACGGGATGTCGATCTCACCCAACGTCGGCGCCCTCTCGCGCTACTTCAACCGCATCCGCCTCAACCCGCGCCTCTGGCACGCGCGCGAGGGAGTGGAGGACCGGCTGACGAAGCTGCCGCTGGGGCTCGGGAAACGGATCGAGCGACTGGGGCCGGAGATCAAGTCGGCGATCAAGGCGTATTGGGCGCCGGGGCTCTTCTTCGAGGAGCTCGACCTCGCCTACATGGGGGTGATCGACGGCCATGACGTCCACGCGCTGCGGGAGGCGCTGAGCGAGGCCTTCGAAGCGGACCGCCCAGTCGTCGTCCACGTCCACACGGTCAAGGGCAAAGGTTTCGCGCCGGCCGAAGAAGGCGGGCTGGAGTCGATGGAGGAGTGGCACGCGGCGAAGCCGAAGTCGATCGTCGACGGCCAGCCGGCGAGCGCCCCGAAGCCGATGCCGGTGACCGAAACGGACTCGCCGGAGGGGATCGAGGTGCTTGAGAAGCCGCCGGCCGCCGGCTCGCCGCCGCAGTACACGAAGGTCTTCGCCGAGGCGATGGTGGCCGAGGCCAGGGCAGACGAGAGAGTGATCGGGATCACCGCGGCGATGGCGGGGGGGACCGGCCTGCAGCAGCTCTGCGACGAGCTTCCCGAGCAGTACTACGACGTCGGCATCGCCGAGCAGAACGCGGTCCTGCTGGCGAGTGGCCTGGCGCTGCAGGGGGCGAAGCCGGTCTGCGCGATCTACTCGACCTTCCTCCAGCGCGCCTTCGACCAGATCGTCCACGACGTCTGCCTGCAGGGCCTCGACGTCACCTTCGCGATGGACCGTGCCGGCCTCGTCGGCGACGACGGGCCCACCCACCACGGCGCCTTCGACGTCTCTTACTTCCGGCCGATCCCGAACGTGGTGGTGATGGCGCCCCGAGACGAGGCGATGCTGGTCAACATGCTGCACACCGCGATCGCCCACGACGGCCCAGCGGCGCTGCGCTACCCACGCGGGGCGGCGGAGGGCGTCGAGCCGCCGACGAACCCGGAGCTGCTCCCGATCGGCAGGGGCGAGGTCCTCGCCGAGGGCGAGCGGGTGGCGCTGCTCGGCTACGGCTACGGCGTCACCGTCGCCCGCGAAGCCGCCGCGATCCTCGAGAAGCACGGGCTGAAGCCGACCGTGGCCGACGGGCGCTTCGCCAAGCCGATCGACGGAGAGCTGGCGGAGCGCCTCGCGCGCGAGCACGAGCTGGTGGTGACGGTCGAGGAGAACGTCCTCCCGGGTGGGTTCGGAGCGGCTGTGCTGGAGCACCTCGAGGATGCTTTCGCCGAAGCGCCTGCCGAGCGGGCGCGGGTCCTGCGCGTCGGCCTTCCAGACTCCTACGTCACCCACGGCAAGCCGGCGCTGCTGCGGGCGGAGGTCGGCCTGACGGGGGAGTCGGTCGCCGATCGCGTGCTCAGCTCGCTCCCCAGCTCCCAGCCGGCCTTGGCCTAATCACTTTTGACGATTGATTCAATTGGCGCAATCGACTAGCCTGCGCCAGTCTCTCCGGTGAGGAAGCTGGCGATAGCCAAGCGCTTCTGGGGAAATCACCAAGGGGAGGAGAGGCGCGCATCTCGATATGTGTGGATCCGCTTGGGGAATCGGATCTCTCGCGCCCGCCTTCCAGGCTGAGGCGCGAGGCGCGCCTGCAATGACCCCCAGGGTCACCGCCGGCAGAAAAGAAGGCGCCCGCGTTTGCGGGCGCCTTCGATGAGTCGATTCGAGCCGCGGTTTATTCGCTTGCTTTGACCGCGGCGGGTGAAGCGAGTGAGATTTTGCCTTCGAGGCTCGCGGTGTTGGTCCCCGCCGGCGAGGGAACGCCGACGATCGAGTTGACGAACGGGTCGACCAGGAAGGAGAAGAGCCCTCCGCACCCGGTTGCACCCGGAGCCGCGAACGCATTGTCGACGAGGAGGCCGCCCTGGATGTTGATGATGGCCCCTTCGGCTTCGATGCTGAGTTCGCCGGGTTTGCCGGTGATCGGCGTGTTCGGCGGCGGGGGCGAGGTCGTCCCGCTGGTGAACTGGAAGGTCACCGGTTTCGAGTTCGATCCGATGTAGCAGTTGCTGCCCAGGAACGGGTTGCTGAGCTTGATCTTCGTCGGCAGGCCGAGGGCAACTCCTTTGCCCCCCGCCAGGTTGTTGAAGTTCACCAGGATCGAGCTCGCCGGAGCGGCCAGCTCAACGGTGGCGGTGACGCCGGTGAATCCGTTGTTGATCGTTTCGTTGAACAGGTCCCGGAGGAATTTCGGCCACCAGGCTGGGGCGGTGATGCCGAGCAGCCCGCCCGGGACCGGCTGCGGGGTTTTGACGAGCGTGTCGCCGTCCTCGGCCGCCACGAAGACCGCGTTGCCGGTTTCTTCGTTGAGGCTCTCGATGCCGCCCTGCAGAATCACGGGGTTTACGATCGGCACGGTTTTTTTGCCGATCGTGAACGCGCCGCCGCCGCTTTCCGAGAAGATGCACGACAACAGCGGGCTGTGGCTGAGCGGGCAGTCGGAGAACGGAGCAAACGGTCCGGTCGGGTGATAGGGGCCCGACGCCGATGCCGAGGCCGGCACCAGCATTGCGGCGATCACGACTCCGGCAAGCAGAAGCCTTCTCATGGACTGGTTCCTTTCGCTTGGGCCGCAAGCGCTTTGTGCGCTGCAGCTTGAAATGATTTGGCTGTTTTCAATAGCCAGGGGTCTTCTACCAAACGAAAACTACTGCGCAGGATGGTGCGTATCCGGAGGACGTCGATTTCGAGGTAAAGGCCTGCTCCTGCCGAAAGGACAGGTAATCGCGCGTGTAGTACGCCGCCAGCCTCAGAGGCTGGGCGACTGGTCGCGGCAGGGCCGCGACCAGTCGTTGAGGCTCAGTCCAGCAGCTTCGCCTTGGCCCGCTCGAACTCCTCGGGCGAGAGCGCGCCCTTCTCCTTCAGCTCGTTGAGCTTGTGCAGCTCGTCGGCGGGCGAGCTGTGGGCCTGCTGGCGGATGTAGGCGTCGAGTTGCCCCTTCGCGTCCTCCTGCGCTTTGATCGTGCGATCGCGCATCCCATCACCGCGGGCGATCAGGTAGACGAGCGCCCCCAGGAAGGGCAGGATCAGCAGGAACAGGACCCAGGCCGCCTTGCCCCATCCGGAGGTCTCGTGATCGCGGAAGAGGTCCGAGATGATCGCGAAGAGGATCCAGAGCCAGGCGACGAAGAGGAAGACCTCGAGGACGAGCAGCAGCGCTTCCCCGAAGCTGATGTCCGCGATCGTCATCTATTCCTCCCAGCGCGCGGTCAGCTGGTAGATGATCGTCACGTCGAGGATGATCATCAGGAACGCCCACAGCGGCGCCGCGGGGAACCAGACGATCTGGGCGATGGCGTTGACGCTGACGAAGAAGATCGCCGCCAGGCGCGCCCACTCGGCTCCGGCGAAGAGCCCGAGGCCGGTGCTGGCGACGATCGAGCCGAGGATGAGGTGAATCCAACCCCAGGTCGTGACGTCGGCGATGATCACGCCCTGGCCCCCGACGAAGACGATTTCGTCGTTGAGGATCCCCGCCAGACCCCAGAGTGCGTCGAGGGACCCGACGATGAACAGGAGAACGCCGGCGAAGACGGTCCATCCCGTCGGCTGCCTTTCCTCCACTCTGCGCCGGTCGCTGCCGGCGGTGCTGCTGGTCTCCATGTGACTCTCCCTCTCTCGGAATTTCCAATGGCTCGCAGACAGCGCCCCTACCGACAACTCACTGAGTGCATAGAGACCTTAGACCTCGCCCGTCCTTCGATCAACTCGAAACTTCCGCACGACCGCGGCCGCCTTCCGCTTCCAGTTGCTTTGTCGATGGCGCCGGTGGACACTGCGCTCCGTGATCCCCGCTAAAGCCGATCTCGATTCGGCCCAGCTCGCGGCAGACGGCAGGGCGGCTCGGAACGTCGTGCCGCGGTCCAGGCATGGAGACTGGGAGCCGGCGGCGCGCGATCCCCTGCGGATCCTCGCCGCGCAGAACGCGACCCGCGTTCCGGAGCTGGTGCCGATCCGCTACGGCCGTATGCTCGCTTCGTCCTTCGCGTTCTTTCGCGGGTCCGCCGCGGTGATGGCCGCCGACCTGGCGCAAACCGCCTCGGTGGGTCTCGAGGCACAGCTCTGCGGCGACGCGCACCTCTCGAACTTCGGCGTGCTCGCGGCCCCCGATCGCAGGCTGGTCTTTGATTGCAACGACTTCGACGAGACCTCTCGCGGCCCCTTCGAGTGGGACGTCAAGCGGCTGGTCGCCAGCATCGCGGTCGCCGGGCGCGAGCGCGGCTTCGCCAGAAAGGAGCGGCAGCGGGCGACCCTCGCCGCCGCCGGCTCCTACAGGAGGTCGATGCGGGAGTTCGCGGCGATGCGCAACATCGACGTCTGGTACTCGCGGCTTGACGTCGAGCCGGCGCTCGACCTCCTGCGCTCGCAGCTGGACAAGGGGCGCTACCGGCGCCTCGAGCGCAACCTCGCCAAGGCGGCGGCGAAGGACAGCGTGCGAGCGCTCGACAGGTTGAGCCGCGAAGAGGACGGCCGGCTTCGGATCGTCAGCGAACCGCCCCTGATCACGCCGCTCGACGAGCTCACCGACGCCGCTGACGCCGAGCGGCAACTGCAGGCGGTGCTGGCCGCCTACCGTGCTTCGTTGACCCCCGATCGGCAGCGCCTCGCCGCCTCCTACCGTTACGTCGACGCGGCGCGGAAGGTGGTCGGGGTCGGCAGCGTCGGCACGCGGGCCTGGATCGTGTTGCTGCTCGGCCGGGATTCGGGCGATCCACTCTTCCTCCAGGCGAAGGAAGCTCAGGCGTCGGTGCTGGAGCCCCACGTCGGCGCGGGTCCTTACCGCAACCACGGTCGCCGGGTGGTCGAGGGCCAGCGCCTGATGCAGGCGGCGAGCGACGTCTTCCTCGGCTGGGTCGCGACCAAGGGCCCCGACGAGGAGCGGCGCTGCTTCTACGTACGGCAGCTCTGGGACGGCAAGGGGTCGGCGGACATCGAGCGGATGCCGCCACGGGAGCTGACGATCTACGCCTCTCTCTGCGGGGAAGCCCTGGCGCGTGCGCACGCGCGCTCGGGCGATCGCGTCGGCATCGCCGCCTACCTCGGCAGCGGGGAAGCATTCGACAAGGCGCTGGCGCGCTTCGCCGAGGCCTACGCCGACCAGAACGAGAAGGACTTCGAACGACTGGTCGAGGCGGTCGCCGCCGGAGAGATCGAGGCAGAGCGTCGATGAGCCTGACGACTCTCCGGCGAGGGGCTCTCGTTCTGGTGCTGGACGCCGGCATCCTCCTGCTGCTCTCCGAGGTGCTGGACGGGTTCGTCCTCGATGGCGCCTCGACCGCCCTCGGTGCGGCTGCCCTGATCGGGCTCCTCAACGCCTTCGTCTGGCCGACGGTGGCCCGGCTGGCCCTGCCCCTGACGGTGCTGACCCTGGGTGTCGCCGCGCTCGCGCTCAACGGGGTCCTGGTGACGTTCGCGCTCGACCTCCTGCCGGGGGCGGAGGTCGCGAACGTGCTCGACGGGATCGCGATCACGATCGCCGTCGCCGGGATCACCGCCGCCGTCTACTCGCTGCTGGCGATCGACGAGGACGATGCCTGGTATCGCAATGTCGTCCGGCGGCAGGCACGCCGCCGCGGGCAGGCGATCGAGACCGATGTTCCAGGAGTGCTCTTCTTGGAGATCGACGGCCTCGCCCACGACGTCCTGCTGCGGGCGCTGCAGGACGGCAGTGCCCCGACCCTCGCCTCCTGGGTGCGGAGCGGCTCCTACCGCCTGCGCCGCTGGGAAACCGACTGGTCCTCGCAGACCGGTGCCTGCCAGGCCGGTCTCCTCCACGGCTCCAACGAGGACATGCCGGCGTTCCGCTGGTGGGAGAAGGAGCGCGGCGCGGCGGTCGTCACCAACCATCCCCGCGACGCGGAAGAGATCGAGCGGAGGCACTCGAACGGGCGCGGGCTGCTCCACGCCGACGGCGCCAGCCGCGCCAACATCCTCTCCGGCGACGCACCGCACTCGATGCTGACGATGAGCACGGCGCTGCGGCGCCGCCGTCCGATCGGCAGAGACTACGCCGCCTATTTCGCCCGGCCCTACGCGGCGGCGCGGACGCTCGTGCTCTCGCTCGCCGACATCGCGCGCGAGCGCCGAGCGGCCCGCGGTCAAGTGCGGGACGACGTGCGGCCGCGGATCCACCGCGGCATCAGCTATGTCTTCGCCCGAGCCTGGGGGACGGTGGTCCAGCGCGATCTCCAGGTCGCCACGGTGATCGGCGATGTCCTGGCGGGGCGGCCGGTCATCTACACGACCTTCCTCGCCTACGACGAGGTCGCCCACCACTCCGGCATCGAGCGCCACGACGCGCTCGCCGTGCTGCGCGACCTCGACCGCCAGATCGCCAGGATCGCGGCCGCCTGCGCGGAGGCGCCGCGCCCCTACCGGCTGGTGGTCCTCTCCGACCACGGCCAGTCGCAGGGTGAAACCTTCCGCGACCGCTACGGGCAGACGCTCGAGGCGCTGGTGCGGGGCGCCTGCGAGGCGGACAGCGTGATCGCGGCCGAAGCGGGCGATGACGACGCCCTCTCCTATCTCAGCGCCGGCCTGACCGAGGTGGCGCGGGACGACACCTTCGCCGCCCGCACGGTGAGAGCGGCGACCCGCGACCGCCGCGCCGACGGCGTCGTGGCCCTCGACCCCGACGCTCGCCGTGAGGTCGAGCGGACGCATGACGGCGAGCTGCCCGAGCTCTCGGTGATGGCCTCGGGCTGCCTCGGCCTCGTCAGCTTTCCGCGGGAGGCGGGCCGCCTCAGCCTCGAGCGCATCGAAGCGCTCTACCCGCGCCTGGTCCCGGCCCTGCGCGACCATCCCGGCATCGGCTTCGTCCTCGTGCGCTCCGAGCGGGAGGGGGCGCTGGCGATCGGTGCCGCTGGCACCCACTTCCTCGATTCCGGCCGGGTGGCGGGCGAGGACCCGCTGGCGCCCTTCGGCCCGAACGCCGCCGATCATCTGCGGCGGACCGACGGTTTCCCCCACTGCGCCGACCTGATGCTGAACAGCAGCTACTGGCCGGAATTCGGCGAGGTCGCCGCCTTCGAGGAGCTGGTCGGATCGCACGGCGGCATGGGCGGCACCCAGAGCTTCCCCTTCGTGCTCCACCCGGCCGAGCTGGAGTGGCCGGCGGAGGAGGTCGTCGGCGCCGAACGGGTGCACCGGATATTCCGCGGCTGGTTGGCGGGGCTGGGGCAGACCGCTTACGCCAGCGAGATCGCTTCCCCGGGCGAGAGCACCCGGGTCTCGACGTGAGGCGCCAGCTCGCGCATGTGGGTGGCGAATTCGTCGCCGGGAAGCCGCAGGCGGTCGGGGCGGAGGCGAGCGAGGCCGAAGGGGTAGAGCGTGCCCCAGTGGATCGGCACCGCGAGGCGAGGGGACAGCATCGCGGCGGCCTCCGCGGCTCGCCGCGGATCGAGATGCCCGGAGCCGAGGGTCGGGCCCCAGCCCCAGACGGGCAGGAGCGCCAGGTCGAGATCTGGGTCGAGCGACCTCATTCCCTCGAAGAGGTCGGTGTCGCCGGCGAAGTAGACGCTGCGCCGGCCGCGGACGAGGAAGCCGAGCGCGAGCGTGCGGGGGGCGTGCCGCCGCCGGCCACCGGCGTGATGGGCCGCGACCGCGGTCACCGTCAGCGCTCCGACGCGGCTGGACTCGCCTGGTGCCAGCTCGGCGACGGAATCGAATCCATGGCGTTCGAAGAAACGACGCGAACCCGGCGGGACGAGCATCCGCGCTCCCCGTCCAAGCCGGCGAAGGGAGCCGATGTCGGTGTGGTCGCGGTGCAGGTGGGAGATCAGCACCGCGTCGACCCCCTCGGTCGTCGCCGGGACAGGTGCGGGGCCGTGCCGAGCCAGGGGGCCGACCCGCCCGCGCAGGATCGGGTCGGTCAGGAGCCGGACGCCGTCGAGGTCGACGCGGACGGTCGCGTGTCCGACGTAGGTGACACGGTGGGCGTCGTTCATGATGCCGGTGAGTATGGACTCCGTCGCACCGAGCGAGAGGAGGGGGTGAGCGGATGAGGGAGCGACGAGCGATCCTCAGGGGGCGCTTGCGACGACCCGATCGGGGCGAGGGCTCCAGCGAGGACGAAGTCATCGAGATCGAGCCCGGTGCGCTGAACGGGCTCTTCGCCGCGCCCCGGTGGCTGCGCGATCTCGGCTTCTCGGCCTGGCTCCTGGTCGGCGCGGCGGCGGCGCTCGTCGGGGCGATCTGGCTGCTCTCGCTCACCCAGGCGATCGTGATGCCGGTGATCACCGCGGGGATCATCGCCTCGGTGGCGGCGCCGCTGGTCGACTGGCTGCGGCGCCACGGGCTTCCCCGCGGGATCGGCGCCGCGCTCGTCCTGCTCCTCATCGTCGCCGTCGGGTTCGGCGTTGGCCTGATCGTCCTGACCGGGATCTCCAGCCAGGCGGACGGCCTCTCGGCGCGGCTGCAGGAAGGCGCGAGCCAGGTCGAGTCGTGGGCGCGCGACCTCGGGGTGAAGGCGCCCGCCGCCGCCGATGCCAGGGACGGGGCGAGCGCATCGGTGAGCGAAGCCTTCCAAGCGTTGACCCACGGGCTCCTCGGCGGCATCGACAGGCTGGCCTCTCTGGCCGTCTTCCTCTCCTTCACCGCCCTCAGCCTCTTCTTCCTGCTCAAGGACGCGCCGACGATCAGCGGCTTCGTCGAGCGCCACCTCGGGGTCCCTCCCTCCGTCGCCCGCTCGGTCCTGGGGAGGGTCGCCGGGAGCATGCGCGGGTATTTCCTCGGAGTCACCATCGTCGCGCTGTGGAGCGCGCTGATCGTCGGCGCGGGCGCCCTGCTGATCGGCGTCCCGCTGGTCGGGACGATCGCGGTGGTGACGTTCCTCGGCGGCTACGTTCCCTATATCGGCGCCTGGACCGCGGGCGTTTTCGCCGTGCTCATCGCCCTCGGGGGAGAGGGGCCCGAGGCCGCCGCGGCGTTGGCGGTGATCGTCCTCCTGGCCAACGGCGTCCTCCAGCAGCTCGTGCAGCCGATCGCCTACGGGGCGGCGCTGCGGCTGCACCCGCTGGCGGTGCTGATCGTGACGATCGCCGGCGGCTGCCTGTTTGGGACGGTCGGCCTCGTCCTCGCGGCCCCGCTCCTCTCGGCGGCGGTGAGGATCTCGTCCGACCTCTCCGCGGTGGCGGACGAGGTCGAAGAGGCTGATCCCGCCTAGTTCATGTTCCGACATCGTCGGGGGCGGCCTCGTTCATCGATGGTCATCGATGAAGCTGCTAGCCTCGCGCGGCGTGACCGACCTGCCCGTGATCAGCTGCTGCACCCCGCTCGCCGGAAGCTCGCTCGGGGAGTCGCGGGCCGTCGAGCTCGAGGCTGTGATCAAGGCGCTGGCGGATCGACAGCGCCTCCGCATCGTCAACATGCTCCTGCGCGCCGGCGGCGAGGCCGTCTGCGTCTGCGAGTTCGAGCCCTTCCTGGGCCTCTCCCAGGGCACCGTCAGCCATCACCTGAAAATGCTTGCCGAGGCCGGGATCGTCCGGCGGGAGAGGCGCGGCAACCGCAGCTACTTCGCCTTGGTCCCCGGGGCGCTCGACGCGGTGCGCGATGTCTTCGCGCCCGCGGCCGCCTGCTGCTGAGGATCGTGGACGAGCGCCCCAACCTCGCCCGCCGCGCCGTCGCCGAGGGCTTTGGAGCCTTTGCCCTCGTCTTCGCCGGATGCGGTGCCATCGTCGCCGAGGCGACCGACCCCGGCTCCCTCGGCACGGTCGGGATCGCCCTCGTCTTCGGCCTGATCGTGATGGCGATGGTCTACGCCACCGGCCACCTGTCGGGTGCGCACCTGAACCCCGCCGTGACCTTCGCCTTCGTCGCAACCCGCCACTTCCCCCGTGCCGAGGCGGCCGCCTACGTGCTCGCCCAGGCAGCGGGCGCGATCGCCGCCGCCGCTCTGCTGGCGGTGGTCTGGCCGAGCGGCCCCGCCTCCCTTGGCGCCACCCTTCCCAGCGTGGGCGTCGGCAGCGCTTTCGTCTACGAGGCGGTCCTCTCCGCCTTCCTGATGTTCGTGATCATGGCCGTGGCGACCGACACCCGCGCGGTCGGCGCGGCGGCGGCGATCGCGATCGGCGGCACCGTCGGCCTCGATGCCCTGTTCGGCGGGCCGGTCACGGGCGCCTCGATGAACCCGGCCCGCTCGCTCGGACCGGCGCTCGTCTCGGGCGAGCTGGCCGATCTCTGGCTCTACCTGATCGCGCCGCCTCTGGGGGCGGCGCTTGGGGCGCTCGGCTACCAGCTCGTTCGCGGTGAGCATCCAGGCGATCCCGCGACGGAGGCCGCCTGATGGCCCGCGCCCTCTTCGTCTGCCTCCACAACGCGGGCCGCTCGCAGATCAGCGAGGCGCTGTTCGCCCGCGCCGCCGAGGGCCGACACGAAGCACGCTCGGCCGGCACCACTCCCGCCGAGCGCGTCCATCCCGAGGTCGTGGAGGTCATGGCCGAGCTGGGTGTCGACCTCGCCGACCGCAGGCCCCGCAGGCTCGGCCGCGAGGACGCCGAATGGGCCGATGTGGTCGTGACGATGGGCTGCGGCGATCAGTGCCCCTACATCCCCGGCAAGCGCTACATCGACTGGGAGCTGAGCGACCCCAAGGGCCAACCGGTCGAGGCGGTGCGGGCGACCCGCGACGAGATCGACCGCCGCGTCCGTGCCCTCGTAGACGAGCTGGACCGCGACTATCTTGCGGCTGGAAAGAACGCTTGACTTGTACAACACAAACCTTATAATTGCTTGTCAATGAGTTGGAGCGCCGAGAGGACCGCCGAATTCGACGACTGGTGGGAGACGCTGACCGATTCCGAGCAACGCAAGGTTGTCGCTTCTGTTGAGGCGTTGCAGGAGATCGGACCCACCGCAGGCAGACCGCTGGTGGACTCGGTAGAGGGCTCGCGGCACTCCAACATGAAGGAGCTGCGCGTTACGCAGACGATGCGCATCTTCTTTGCCTTTGACCCGACGCGAATAGCGATTCTGCTCATTGGCGGTGATAAGGCGGGAAAAATCAAGCGCTTCTACAGGCAGATGATCCACAAAGCAGATCAGATCTACGACGCACATCTCCGCAGCATCGCAAAGGAGAGAAAAGGACATGGCAAGGCAGAGCAAACCGTTCAGCGACCTGAGCGACGAGGTTCGTAAGCGGCCTGGGGCCGCAGAGGAGATCGATGCCCGCAAGCGGGCAATCATCGCGGCTGTTCGCCTGGCTGAACTCCGCGAGCAGATGGGCAAGACCCAAAGTCAGCTGGCCGAGGTTTTGGAAATGACCCAAGCGAACGTCTCGCGTATCGAGCGCAGCGACAACCTCTATCTGAGCACCCTCGCCGACTACGTCGATGCCCTGGGAGGGCACATCGAGATCAATGCCGTCTTCGACGACAACGTTGTCTCGCTTGGGCCGGTGGAGAGAGAGCCAGGCGAGGTTCCGGCTTAACCCCACGCGCGCATGACTTGCGTCTCGCTGGTGCACGGCGCCTTTGCGGGGCCGCAGGTCGCTCAATGTCCAGCCGCAAGCTCGCGCATTTGGCTTGCAGGGCTCCACAACAGAAAACGCCCCGCCGGGGAGGCGGGGCGCTTCTGGGGTTACTACAGGGAGGAGAGATATGTATCTCTGTATATGTGTGGATCCGTGGGAGGTAGGTGAGCCCGGTTTGTGTCGAGTGCGTCGCTGTGGGAAGCAGCGAGGCGATATGTCGACGCGGGGATCAACCTTGAAGTCTTCTGTCGTGCTCCTTGATCGGCTTCCTCTCGCGAATCCTTGAACAGCGTACGAACGTATGTGCGACTTGTGTGTGAGTGGGGTCACAGAGATGCTGCAATTGACGGACTCTGCGGCCTCTCTACCCGATTTGCTCTGGATGACCAGATCAAATTCGGTAACTGGTCTGCGCGAATGTCGCATCTCTTTCTGAAGCTCCAATAAAAGGCCAGGTGCAGAGGCGCTCGGTAGCGTTCTCGCCGTGAAGAAGTCCCGAATAGACGCGGTTTTGGCCGAACGCGGCCTCTTCCCCTCCCGCTCCGCGGCGGCGGGCGCCGTGCGGGCGGGGGAAGTGCGGGTCGGGCGAGACGGCCCCGTGGCGCTGCGGCCGAGCCAGCTGGTCGAGCCGAACGCGAGCCTGATCGTCGAGGAGGGGCCGCGTTACGTCTCCCGCGGTGGGACGAAGCTGGAGAACGCCCTCGAGTCGCTGGCGGTCGACGTCTCGGGTCGCGACTGCCTCGACGTCGGGGCTTCGACCGGCGGCTTCACCGACTGCCTCCTGCAGCGCGGCGCGGCGCGGGTCGCCGCCGTCGACGTCGCCTACGGCCAGCTCGATGCCCGTTTGCGGCAGGACCCCCGCGTGCACGTGCTCGAGCGGCTCAACGCGCGGGCGATGGAGCCGGCGGACCTGCCCTTCGTGCCTTCGCTGGCGACGGTCGACGTCTCCTTCATCTCCCTCGCCAAGGTCCTGCCGGCGGTGGTGCGGTGCCTGGATCCGGGAGGCGAAGTGATGGCGATGGTGAAGCCGCAGTTCGAGCTGGGCAGGGACCGGGTCGGGCGAGGTGTGGTCCGCGATGCCGCCGACCGGCGCGAGGCGATCCTCGCGGTCGCCAACGCCGCCCGGGGTCTCGGCCTGCCGATCCGGGGCTTCGCCTCCTCTGGCCTGCCGGGCCCGAAGGGCAACCGCGAGACCTTCGTCTGGTGCGGGGGCGATGGCGCCGTGGTCGACGACCTGGAGGCCGCGGTGGCGGCTGCGGAGGGAGACGAGTGAAGACCGCGGCCCTGATCACCCACTCGCATCCGCCGAGCGCCTCCGAAGCCGTCGCGGTGGCGGCGGAAGTCGCCCACGAGGCCGGCTGGCGGCTGGCGGCGACCGAGCAGGAGCTGGAGAAGCACGGCAGCGCCGGGGAGGGCGTCGACGTCACCGCCGAACACACGGTCCCCGACATCTGCCTCGTCCTCGGCGGCGACGGCTCGATCCTGCACGCGCTGCGCCGCTACGCCCACACGGAGGTTCCCGTCTTCGGCGTCAACTTCGGCACGGTCGGCTTCCTCGCAGCCGTCGAGCGCGACGAGGCGGCCGAGGGCATCCGCCGCGCCCTCGCCGGCGAGATCGAGACGATCCAGCTGCCGGGCCTGGAGGTGAAGGTCGACGGCAAGGAGCAGGTGGGGCTGAACGACATCACCCTCGCCCGGCGTCCCCACGATCGCGTCGCCGAGCTCAGCTACCGGATCGCCGGCGAGGAGGTGGGGCACGTTCGCTGCGACGGGCTCGTCGCCGCCACGCCGGCGGGCTCGACCGGCTACAACCTCGCCAACCAGGGCCCGATCCTGGCCTGGGGGGTGAAGGGCTACGTCGTCAGCTACATCTCGCCCCACTCGCTCACCGCGCGGGCGCTGGTGGTCGCCCCAGGCGACGTCCTCCACGTCGTCAACGCCCCCGAACGCGAGCCGGTCGAGGTCGCGGTCGACGGCGGCAAGGTCGCCGATCTGGCCGCGGGCGCCTCGCTCGAAGTCCGCTTCCTCGACTCGGTCAGCCGCCTGGCGCAGCTTCCCGGCACCAGCTTCTACGGCCGAATCAGGGAGAAGTTCGGCCACTTGGCGGTTTAGAGCGAACCCGCACAAGCCCGGCAACCCCGTTCTCTAGGGTTGCCCGCGATGGCGCGGAAGTGGTGGACTCTGCTGCTGGTCTCGATCGCCACCTTCATGCTGCTGCTGGATGTGACGATCGTCAACGTCGCCCTGCCGGACATCCAGCGGGAACTCGACGCCAGCCTCTCGAGCCTGCAATGGGTGGTCGACGCCTACGCGCTGATGCTCGCCGCCTTCCTCCTCACCGCGGGATCGCTCGGCGACCGGCTCGGCCGGCGGCGGGTGTTCACGATCGGGTTCGGGGTCTTCACCCTCGCTTCGTTCCTCTGCGGTATCGCCGAGAGCCCGACCCTGCTGAACCTGGCGCGGGGGCTGCAGGGGATCGGCGGCGCCGGCATGTTCGCCACCTCCCTGGCCCTGATCGGCCAGGAGTTCCACGGCAGGGATCGGGCGACCGCCTTCGGGGTCTGGGGAGCGACCGTGGGCGGTGCGGTGGCGGTCGGCCCGCTGATCGGCGGGATCGTCACCGAGAGCCTTGGCTGGGAGTGGATCTTCTTCGTCAACGTCCCGATCGGGCTCGCGGCGATGGCCCTGACCGAGCGCAGGATCGTCAACGTCCTCGCCCAGGACCCCGAGCCGGTCGACCTGCCGGGTCTCGTCACCTTCTCCAGCGCGCTCTTCCTGCTGATCTTCGGCCTGATCCGGGGGAACCCGGAGGGCTGGGGGAGCAGCTTGATCCTCGCCTGCCTGATCGGGGCGGCGATCCTGCTGGCTCTCTTCATCGCGATCGAGCGCAGGACCGATCACCCGATGCTGGACCTGACCCTCTTTCGAAAGCCCGCGTTCAACGGCGTCTCGGCGGTGGCCTTCGCGCTCTCGGCCGGGATGTTCGCCCTCTTCCTCTACCTGACGATCTACATGCAGGGAGTGCTCGACTTCTCGCCGCTGGAGGCCGGGCTGCGCTTCCTGCCGCTGACCGTTCTCGGCTTCGTCGTCGCCCCGATCTCGGGCGCGCTCTCGCACCGGGTCCCGATCAGGGTCCTGCTCGGCTGCGGGCTGACGATCGTCGGCCTTGGCCTGCTGTTGATGCACGGGGTCTCGCCCAACTCGACCTGGTCGACGCTGCTGGCCGGGTTCATCCTCGCCGGGATCGGGATCGGGACGACCAACCCGGGGATCGGCCAGGCGGCGATCGCCGTCGTCCCGGTCGAGAAGTCGGGGATGGGTTCGGGGATCAACACCACCTTCCGCCAGGTCGGGATAGCCACCGGAGTCGCCGGTCTCGGTGCGGTGTTCCAGGGGCGGGTCGACTCGAAGCTGAGCGATCTGCTTCCCAACGCTCCCGATGGCCTCGGCGAAGCAGTCGCCTCGGGCGGCTCACGCGCCGTCTCCGAACTGCCACTCCCTCCCGCTGTCCACGAGAAAGCGGTCCACGCCGCCGACGTCGCCTTCGTCAGCGGCTTCAACGACATCATCCTGATCGCCGCGATCGTCTCCTTCATAGGCGCTGCCCTCGGGTTCCTCCTCGTCAGATCCGAGGACTTCGTCCAGCCGACGGACGGCCCGAGCGAGCAGGCGGGCGGCTGACGCAATCCCGCGCGAGAAATTCTTCAAAGAATTTCCCTTCCGCGCACCACCTGTGACAACACGCTTCGTAGGGTTGAATCATGGCGGTGATGGCAAGGGAAAAGTGGACCGACGAGCGGCTCGACGACCTCACGGGGCGAGTCGACAGCGGGTTCGCCGAAGTCAAGGGCGAAATTCGCGATCTGCGGGCGGAAATGAACGAGCGCTTCAGCTCGGTCGATAGTCGCTTCGATGCAATGCAGCGGACGATGATCATCGGCTTCGCGAGCATCGTCGCCAGTGTCGTCGGCGCCGTCGTCGCGGGCTTGGCGTTCGGTTAGTCGCAACCTGCGGATAGAGCCGCACAAGTCGGTCCGCGGCCGTTGCTACACAGATCCCGTGCTGCGCGAGCTGCGGATCGAGAACCTGCTGCTGATCGAGCGGGCCGAGTTGCGCTTGGGGGAGGGGCTGAACGCGATCACCGGCGAGACCGGCGCGGGCAAGACCGTGCTGGCCCACTCGCTGGACCTGCTGATGGGCGGCAAGGCACGGGCCCAGATCGTCCGCCCGGGTGCGCCGGAGGCCTGGGTCGAGGGGGTATTCGACCTGCCCGAGGGGTTGCTCGACGAGCCGGAGATGGCTGAGCTGGCAGAGCGGTTGCCGGAAGGGGCCGAGGAGGTCGTCCTCGGCCGGCGGGTCTCGGCAAGCGGCCGCACCAGCGCCTTCCTCGCCGGCCGCGCCGCCACCGCCGCCGACCTGAAGCTGCTCGGTGGGCGCCTGCTCGCCTTCTTCGGGCAACACGAGCACCGGCGGCTGACGATCGCCTCGGCCCAGCTGGAGATCCTCGACGGCTTCGCCGGCGCCGAGCACCTGGAGCTGCGACGGGCCTACCGGGAGGTGCACCGGGAGTGCGGCCGGCTCGCGGCCGAGCTGGCGGAGCTTCGCGAGCGCGAGGGCTCTCGTGAGCGTGACCTCGACCTCTACCGCTACGAGCTCGCGGAGATCCAGGCGGTGGCGCCGGTCCCGCAGGAGCAGGCGGAGATCGCTTCCCAGCGCGAGCGATTGAGGCACGCTGAGGGCCTGCGCGAAGCGGCGGCCAGCGCCCATGCGGGACTGGCAGGAGCCGAAGAGGACGGCGGCGGCGCCCTGGCGGCGCTCGCCCAGGCCGAAGCCGCCCTGCAGGGCGCGGCCGGCCTCGACCAGGCTCTTGACGGCATCGCCGAGCGGGTGGCGGCCCTGGCGGTCGAGGTCAGCGACGTCGCTTCGGCGCTGCGCGACTACGCCGAGAGCGTGGAGGCCGATCCAGCCGCGCTGCGGGCGATCGAGGAGCGGCTGGAAGCGGTCGACAAGCTCGAGCGCAAGCACGGCGGCAGCGTCGAGTCCGTCCTCGCCCACGGCGAGCGCTGCCGGGCGGAGATCGCCCGGCTCGAGGGTGCGGAAGAGCGCAGCGCCGAGGCCGCGGCGGCGCTGGCCGAGGCCGAAGCGCGGCGGACAGAGCTGGCGGAGCGCCTGAGCGTCGGACGCGAAGCCGCCGCCGGACCGCTGGAGGAGCGCGTCGCCGAGGAGCTGGAACGGCTGGCGATGGCCGGCGCCGCGCTCGAGGTGGTGCTGGAACCGCATCCCGATGGCTTTGGCGCCGCGGGCCGGGAGACCGTCGAGCTGCGGGTTGCCCCCAATCCCGGGATCGAGCCGGCGCCGCTGCGGGATGCCGCCTCGGGCGGGGAGCTCTCGCGGGTGATGCTGGCGCTGAGCGGACTCGGCCGGGCGGGGAGCGCGGGGACGATGGTCTTCGACGAGATCGACGCCGGCGTCGGCGGCAAGACGGCGCGCGTCGTCGGCGAACGTCTGCAGGCGCTGGGCCGGGACCGGCAGGTCCTCTGCATCACCCACCTGCCGCAGGTCGCCTCGCTCGCCGACGTCCACTTCCGGCTCGAGAAGGACGTCGCGTCCGATCAGGCCTCGGCGACCGTGGAGCGGCTCGAGGGCGAGGGCGTGGTCGAGGAGATCCGCCGCATGCTCGGCGGCGAGGAGAGCGACGAAGTCGCGACCATGCACGCCCGCGAGCTCCTAAAGGCCGCCTGACCAGCGCACAGCGGCGTCCTCAGTCGCTCGCGTGCGGAGCACGCCACGCTCCTTGCGTCCTTGCTCTGCTTGGCCAGGTGGCCTTTAGGACTAATCTGGACCGATGGCCACCGCCAGTCGTCGTCGCCTTCCTGCCCTGCTCGGTCGCCGGAATGGCACCCGGCATCAGGAGCCGATCGAGGGCATCGCCCGCCTGGGCGAGCGGACCAAGCACCTGGTCAAGCGCCTGCGCCCGGGCGAGATCGCCGTGATCGACCACGTCGACATCGACCGCATCGCCGCCGAGGAGCTGATCGAAGCCGAGGTCGTCGCCGTCCTCAACGCCTCGCCCTCGTCGCAGGGGCGGTATCCGAACGCGGGGCCGCTGATGCTGGCCCGGGCGGGGATCCGGCTGATCGACGCTCCTGACGCCGGCCTCTTCGATCGGCTCAAAGACGGCGATCGGGTGCGGATCGCCGGCGCGACGATCCACGTCGGCGGCGAGGAGGTCGCGCGTGGCCGCGTACTTACCATCCCCGAGCTCGAGCGGGAGATGCAGGAGCACCGCACCCGGATCGACGAGGCGTTGGCCGAATTCGCCGAGAACACGGTCGCCCACGTGCGCGAAGAGACCGACCTCTTGACCGGCAACATCGCCTTCCCGCCGACCCGCGCCTCCTTCCGCGACCGCCACGTGCTGATCGTCGTCCGCGGCGATCGCCACCGCCGCGACCTGAAGGCGCTGCGTGCCTACATCCGCGACGTGCGGCCGCTGATCGTCGCGGTTGACGGCGGCGCCGACGGTGTGCTCGAAGCCGGGCTGAACCCCGACGTGATCCTCGGCGACATGGACTCGGCCAGCGACGCGGCCCTCCGCTGCGGCGCCGAGCTGGTCGTCCACGCCTACCCCGACGGCCGAGCGCCCGGGCAGGAGCGGCTGCAGCAGGCGGGGCTCGACCACCAGATCGTTCCCGCCGCCGGCACCAGCGAGGACGTGGCGATGCTGATGGCCCACGAGAAGGGCGCGGCGCTGATCGTCAGCGTCGGCGCCCACTTCAACCTCGTCGAGTTCCTCGACCGCAAGCGCGGCGGCATGTCCTCGACCTTCCTCACGCGGCTGAAGATCGGCGAGCGCCTGGTCGACGCCAAGGGCGTGAGCCGGCTCTACAACCCAAGCTCGACCCTGGCGCCGCTGGCCTTCTTCGTCGTCGCCTTCCTGATCCTGGTGACGATCCTCGTCATCACCTCGCCGGCATTGAACGACGTCTTCGAACTGGTCTGGCTGAAGATCCGGATCTGGCTCGGGATCGACTAGGAGCGGCTAGCCTTCGCTCGTCGATGGGTTACTCCGCCCGCTACCACGCCACCTCCCTGATCGCCGTCTTCATCGCCCTGGCGGTCGGGATCCTGATCGGCGCCGAGTTCGGCGGCGACGCGCTCAACAACACCCGCCGGGACCTCGAGCACAGCCTCGTCGGCAACCTGCAGGACGAACGCTCCCGGGTCGACGAGCTGAACGCCGACCTCAATCGCTCCGACGAGTTCGCCGAACGCGTCTACCCGGTACTGACGCGGGAACGGCTGGAGGGGAGGCGCTTCGCGATCGTCGCCCTCGGCGGGCTGCCCAGTCCCGTCACCGAGGAAGTCGAGGGGGCGCTGGAGCCGACGGGCGGGCGGTTGGTGGGGGTAGGGGTGGTGCGTGAGCCGGTCGACGTCAACGGCCTCGCCGAAGACCTCGTCAAGACCAGGTTCTCCGATCTGCGCACGAATCCGGATGCCCTCACCGAGCTCGGCACCGGCCTCGGGCGCCAGCTGGTGGTCGGCGGCACGCTCCCGCAGGTCGTGCGGGGGCATCTCTTCTCGCGCGCCAGCGGCGGCTTCGGAGCGCTCGACGGGGTGATCGTGGTCCGCGACCAGCCGGAAGAGATGGGACCCGTGCAGCGGGAAAGGGCGGGCCGGCTGGAGGAGGCGCTCATGAGCGGCATCACCGCGACGCGTATCCCGGCGGTGGGGGCGGAGACCTCCAGCGACGATTCGTCCTCGATCTCCTTTTTCCAGGCCAACGACCTGGCCAGCGTCGACGACGTCGATCTGACCGCCGGGAAGCTGGCGATGGTCTTCGCCCTGCTCGGCGCCGAGGGCAGCTTCGGCGTCAAGGGCAGCGCCGACCGCCTGCTGCCGGACCTGCTGGCCGAGGGCGGATAGGGATGTCCTGGGTCGGGCTGCCGCTGGCCCTCGCGATCTCGCTGTTTCTCGTCCCCGCCGGGGCGCGGGGACTGCACGACGCCGGGCTGGTGCGGGAGAACTACCGCGGCGCGCTGCTCGCCTTCCCTCTCGGGGCGGTGCTGGCGACCGCGGCGCTGGTGGCGCTGGCGCCGCTCGCCTTCCTCGACGACCGGGGCGACCTCGACCTGCTGGAGCCCGACCTGCGCCGCTGGCTGCCCTACCTGCTGGGGATCGCCTTCCTCGGCTTCCTCGACGACTCCCTGGGGCGGGGCGAGGCGGCCGGGGCGCCCCGGGGGTGGCGCGGCCACTGGCAGGCGCTGCGCGCGGGCTCGCTCTCGACCGGCGCGATCAAGGCGATCGGAGCGCTGGCGCTGGCCGCCTACGTGGTCTCCGGCCGCGGGCTGGAAGACTGGCGCTACCTCGCCGACGTGGCTTTGCTGATCCTGGCGACGAACCTCTTCAACCTCCTCGACCTGCGGCCGGGGCGGGCGGAGAAGGGGCTGGTGCTGCTGGGCACCGGTCTCTGTCTCGGCGCCTGGACCTTGGCTCCGCTGGAGCTGCTGGGGATCTTCCTCGGCCCGGTGCTGGTCGGCGCCCGGCTGACGCTGGGGGAGCGGGCGATGCTCGGCGACACCGGCTCCAACCTGGTCGGGGCGGTCGCCGGAGTGTGGTTGCTGACGACGCTGGGGGCCGACGCCCGCCTCGTCGCCCTCGCGGCGGTGCTCGCGCTGACGGTTTACGGGGAGATGCGGTCTATTTCGGCGACGATCGATTCGGTTCCGCCTTTGCGCTGGCTAGACTCGCTCGGCAGAGCATGAGTCCAGGGAGCAAAGGCGACACGCGGTTCATCTTCGTCACCGGCGGCGTCGTCTCGGCCCTCGGGAAGGGGATCACCGCAGCGGCGATCGGGCGCCTGCTCGTCTCTCGCGGCTTCCGGGTGCAACTGCAGAAGTTCGACCCGTACATCAACGTCGACCCGGGGACGATGAGCCCGTTCCAGCACGGCGAGGTCTTCGTCACCGAGGACGGGGCGGAGACCGACCTCGACCTCGGGCACTACGAGCGCTTCACCGACGAGAACACCTCGCGGGCCTCGAACGTCACCGCCGGCGCCGTCTACAACTCGGTGATCCGACGCGAGCGCCGCGGCGACTACCTCGGCGCCACCGTCCAGGTGATCCCGCACATCACCAACGAGATCAAGCAGAAAATCCTCATCGTCGCCGAGTCGCAGTCGGTCGATTTCGTCATCACCGAGATCGGCGGCACCGTCGGCGACATCGAGTCGCTGCCGTTCCTCGAGTCGATCCGCCAGCTCTACACGGACCTGGGGCAGAAGCGGGCGATGTTCGTCCACCTGACGCTGGTGCCGTACGTCGGCCACGCCGGTGAACTGAAGACGAAGCCGACCCAACACTCGGTCAACGAGCTGCGCCGGATCGGGATCCAGCCACATGCGCTGGTCTGCCGCTCCGAAGGGCGGCTCGACCGCGAGATCCGCGGCAAGATCGCCCTCTTCGCCAGCCTGCCCGTCGACGCGGTGATCTCCGCCCACGACGTCGACAACATCTACAAGGTGCCGCTCGTCTTCCGCGCCGAGGGCGTCGACGACCTCGTCCTCGACCACTTCGGGATGGAGGCGCCCTCGCCCGACCTGGCCGAGTGGGAGGAGATGGTGCGCCGCGCCGACTCGGCCACGGGCGAGGTGCGGATCGCGGTGGTCGGCAAGTACGTCCAGCTCGCCGATGCCTACAAGTCGGTGATCGAGGCGCTCGAGCACGGCGGCTTCCACCATGGCGTCGAGGTCAAAGTCGAGCTGGTCGATTCGGAGGACTTCGACCCGGAGAAGCTCGAGGGCTGCGACGGCATCTTGATTCCGGGCGGGTTCGGCGAGCGCGGGATCGAGGGCAAGGTCGAAGCGGCCCGGATCGCCCGCGAGAAATCGATTCCCTACCTGGGGATCTGCCTCGGGATGCAGATCGCCGTGGTCGAGTTCGCCCGTCACGTCGCCGGGATGGAGGGCGCCAACTCGGCCGAGTTCGACCCGGAGACGCCGTTCCCGGTCGTCGACCTGCTGCCGGAGCAGAAGGAGGTCTCCGACATGGGCGGGACGATGCGGCTCGGGGCCGACCCGGTAAAACTGCACGACGGCACGAGGGCGCGGGAGATCTTCGGCGAGGCCGTGATCTACAAGCGCCACCGCCACCGCTACGAGGTCAACAACCAGCTGCGGCGCCGGCTCGAAGATGAGGGTCTCGTCTGTGGCGGCACCTCGCCGGACGAGCGGCTGGTCGAGATGGTCGAGCTGCCGGACCACCCCTTCTTCGTCGCCTCCCAGTACCACCCGGAGTTCAACTCGCGCCCGAACCGCCCGGAGCCGCTTTTCCGCGAGTTCGTCGGCGCCGCCGCGCGGCAGGCTGGCGAACGACCGGCCGACGGGGGCGAGATCGAGGCGATCGAGATCGAGCAGTCGGAAGTCCGCTCGGGTTAGCCTTCCAGCCGTGGAGGGTTCACGGCTGCACGAGAGATTCGTCCGCTACTGCGAGATCCGCAGCCCGACCGGGGAGGAGCGGGAGATCGCCGACACGCTCGCCGCGGAGCTGCGGGCACTGGGCCTCGAGGTCGGCGAAGACGATGCCGCGGTCGCGGCGGAGGCGGGCGCCGGCAATCTCGTCGCCCGTGCGGCGGGGACCGGGGAGGGATGGCTGATGTTCTGCGCCCACGTCGACACGGTTCCGCACAAGGGCCAGGTCGAGGTGATCGACGAGGAGGGGGTCTTCCGCAGCCGTGGCGAGACGATCCTCGGCGCCGACAACAAGGCCGCGGTGGCGGTCTTCATGGAGCTGATCGCCCGACACGTCGATAAACCGTTCCCCGTCGGGATCGAGCTGGTGCTGACGGTGGCCGAGGAGCAGGGGCTGCGGGGGGCGAAGGCCTTCGACGCTTCGCGGCTGCGGTCAAACGCGGGCTTCGTCCTCGATCACGCCGGCCCGGTCGGCGAGGTGATCGTCTCGACCCCGACCCAGCAGAAGATCCTCGCCGACTTCATCGGCGTCGAGGCGCACGCGGGAATCAGGCCCGAGGACGGGAGCAACGCGATCGCCGCCGCCGCGACGGCGATCGCGCGGATGGAGATCGGGCGCCTGGACGAGGGGACGACGGCGAACGTCGGCCTGATCTCCGGCGGGACCTCCGGCAACGTCGTCCCCGGGCACTGCGCGATCCACGCCGAGGCCCGCAGCCTCGACGCGGAGCGGGCGGCGGCGGTGGCCGGGAAGATCGCCGACGCCTGCGCCTGGGGCGCCAGCGAGCACGGCTGCGACGTCGACGTGCGGATCGAAGAGCTGTTCCGCGGCTACGAGGTGCCGAAGGACTCGGCGGCGCTGGCGCTGGCCGAGAGCGGGTTGCGCGCAGCCGGCCTGGAGCCGCGGCGGGTGGCGATCGGCGGCGGCAGCGACGCCAACGTCTTCCGCCGCGACGGCTTCGACTGCGTCCTCCTCTCCAACGGCACCGACTCGGTCCACACCTCCGACGAGATGGTCCCGGCCCGCAGCCTCGACAAGATGCTCGAGGTCTGCGAGCGGATCGTCGCCACGGCGGCGGAGCCGGACATGGCCGAGTAGTGGCGGGCCGCCTGAAGTTGCGCCGAGGGGTGGTCGCCTCGACCGATCCGCTCGAAGTCGACATCGCCGGTGAGCGGCGCCGCGCATGGGCCGACGAGCCGCTGCTGGGGGAGATGCGCGAGGGCGACGAGGTCATCGTCAACGTCGCCGCGCTCGACCTGGCGCTCGGGTCCGGCGGCTTCGACGTCGTCCACGTCAACCTCACCCGCGGGCTCGAGGGTGGCGGAGTGGCGGACGCCCACGTGATGAAGCTCAACTACACCCCGCTCCAGCATCCGGTCGAGCCGGTGGAGGAGCAAGCGGTGGGAGATATCGCGGATATACAACGAAAAGTCCCACCGCTGCCGGTGCTCGTCCTGCCGCTGCACGGACACCTGGCGCCCGCGGCTTGGGCGGTCGCGCAGGCGGCACCGGGGCTACGGGTCGGCTACGTGCAGACGGGGGGCGGGGCGTTGCCCGGCTCGCTCTCCCGGGACGTCAAGCTGCTGCGCGAGCGCGGCCTGCTCGCCGGCCACATCACCGCCGCCCCCGCCTATGGCGGCGAGCACGAGGCGCTGGGCGTCGTCGGGGCCCTCGATGCCGCCGGCTCACTCGGCTGGGACGCGGCGCTGGTTGGACCCGGGCCCGGAATCATCGGCTCCGATACCGCCTACGGCCATGGCGGGATGGCCGCCCTCGACAGCGCCCACGCGGCGCTGGCCCTCGGCCTTCCCACGATCGTTTCGCCGCGACTCTCCAGCGCCGACGCCCGCAAGCGCCATCTCGGCCTCAGCCACCACACCCGCACCGTCCTCGACCTCCTCCTGGCCCAGGTGGACGTGGCCGTCCCGGAGGGCGAGCCAGAGATAGCCACCGCCCTGGAAGCTTCTCCACACCGGATTCATCGGTTACCTGCCGATCTCGATGGCTACGCCGCAGCGGACCTGCCGACCACCACGATGGGCCGCTCCCTGCAGGACGACCCGCTCTTTTTCTCCGCACCGCTCGCAGCGGGGAAGCATCTCGCGCGGGTGGCGTCGTAGGGGGGACCATCTCCTGGTAGTTCAGGAGATGGTGGGTCCCCTGCGGCGACAGGACCCGCGCGCCAGAACGCATAGTCCCTTGCGCCCCAAGGACTGCCGGAAATCAAGCCGAATCACTCCCGCATGGCGATCGCGATCAGGCCGCAGGCACCCGCTTCTGCGGCCAAGCCCGGGGCCGAAGCGCGCTTCGAGAGCCTCCTCCTCGACTTCCTCTCCTACCTGGAGCTCGAGCGCGGCCTCTCCCGTAACACCCTCAACGCCTACCGCACCGACCTCCTCCAGTACGGGGAATACCTCTCGGCCCACGACCGCGACGCGCTCGATGCGAGCGGCGCCGATATCGCCGACTTCCTCGCCGAGCTGGCGACGGGAGAGGGGCGCCCGGCCTGCTCGGCGGCGACGATCCACCGCAAGGCCGCCTGCCTGCGCTCCTTCTACAAGCACCTGCGCCGCGACGAGCTGATCGGTGACGACCCGACGGCGGCGCTGAGCGCGCCGCGGCGCTCGAAGAAGCTGCCGCACGTCCTCAACTACGCCGAGGTGCAGAAGCTGCTCGCCACGCCGCAGGGAAGCGAGCCGACGGCGCTGCGCGACCGGGCGCTGCTGGAGGTGATATACGCGTGCGGGCTGCGGGCCTCGGAGACGATCGGGCTGGAGCTGGGCGACGTCGACCTGCGCGAGGGTCTTCTGCGGGCGCGCGGCAAGGGCTCGAAGGAGCGGCTGGTGCCGCTGGGGCGTCAGGCGATCGCCGCGATCAACGGCTACCTCCGCGGCGGCCGGGCCAAGCTGGTCGGCGACCGCCACGAGGCAAAGCTGTTCGTCAACTTTCGGGGCGGGCCGCTGACCCGCCAGGGGCTCTACAAGATCGTCCAGCGGAACGCCCGCGAGGCGGGCCTCGCCGGCAAGATGAGCCCGCACACGCTGCGCCACAGCTTCGCGACCCACCTGCTGGCCGGCGGCTGCGACCTCCGCGCCGTCCAGGAGATGCTCGGCCACGCCGACATCTCGACCACGCAGATGTACACGCACCTCTCGGGCGACCGCCTCAAGGAGGTCTACTTCAGCGCCCACCCCCGCGCCAGCGAGGGCTGACGCCGCGACGCAGGCGCGGCGTTCGTCCTTTGTCGCTCTCTGGGCGACAAAGGACGAACGCCGACATGAGGTAGAACTGCGTGGCATGCCCGAGTTGCCGGAGGTGGAGACCATCATCACGCAACTGGAGCCGGAGGTTGCGGGACGGCGGATCGCGCGGCTGGAGGTGCTGGACGAGCGCTGGTCGCGGCCGGTGCCGCCGGAGGAGCTGGGGGCGGCGGTCGGTGGCGGCACGATCGAGCACCTGGGCCGTCGCGGCAAGTACATCCTGATGGGGCTCGACGGCGGCCGGACGCTGGTCATGCATTTGCGGATGACCGGGAACCTGATCCTGCGGGAGGGGGAGGAGATGCTCGACCCCTCCGAGGGCCGGCGCCTGTACGAGAGCGAGCGCTCGACCGAGGCGCGTCACCTGCGGGCGCGCTTCGTCCTCGACGACGGCCGCGAGCTCTGGTTCACCGACCCGCGTCGCTTCGGCGAGGCGTTCCTGGTCGATGACGAGGGGCTCGAGGCGCGGTTCGCGAAGCTGGGAGTCGAGCCGTTCTCACCGGAGTTCACGGCGCAGGCGCTGGGCGAGATGGCGGCGGCGCGGACCGCGCCGCTGAAGTCCTTTCTGCTCGACCAGTCGGGCGTCGCCGGCGTCGGCAACATCTACGCCGACGAGGCGCTCTTCCGCGCGGGGCTGCACCCGCTCTCGCCCGCTGGCTCGATGAAGCCGGAGCACCTCGAGGCGCTGCGTGACGGCGTGGTCGCCGCGCTGGAGGCGGGGATCGACGCCGGCGGCTCCTCGATCGACGACTACCGCGATGCTCGTGGCGAGAAGGGGACGATGCAGCACGAGTTCCTCGTCCACACCCGCGAGGGGGAGGAGTGCCCACGCTGCGACGGCAAGATCGTCCGCATCGTCGTCGGCGGTCGCTCGACCTACTTCTGCCCGAGCTGTCAGGTGAGGCTGCGGCGCCGGCCGAAACGGCGCCGCGCGCCCTCCTGAGTTCCGTCCGGTCCGTCGGTCACCTTTGGTTTCATGGCCGGGTTTACGGTCAAGACGGAGGCGGTTGTTTTGCGGAGCATTCGCTACGGCGAGGCCGACCGCATCCTCCACCTCTACTCGAAAAGCCGCGGCCGGATCGGGGCGATCGCCAAGGGGGCGCGTAAGCCCCGATCCCGGTTCGGCGGTCGCCTGGAGCCGTTCTTCCGCCTCGACCTGGTCCTCCACGAAGGCCGCGGCGACCTGATGACTGTGACCGGCGCCACCACCGTCGACGGGTATCCGCGGCTGCGCAGCTCGGGGGCCGCCCTCACCGCCGGCGCCCGTGCCTGCGACGCGGTGCTGCGGCTGCTCGACGCGGCGGAACCGAACCCACCCGCCTACAACCTCCTCTGCCGCTACCTGACCCTGCTCGACGACCCGGCCGAGCAGCGCGCGGCGGGGCTCGAAACTGCCCTTTCCTTCCGGCTTAAGCTGGCGCTAGTCGCCGGCTTCGCGCCTGAGCTGGCCTCGTGCGCCCGTTGCGGTGAGGCCGACCACCTCGCCGGTTTTTCCGGCGCCGCCGGGGGGGTCGTCTGCGGCAGCTGTGAAGCGGGCTCCTTTCCGTTGGGCGAGGAAGCTCACAGGTTCATGGTTGAGGGATTCGCGAAGCCACTCAGTGAATCTCCAGAGGCCGAGCCACCCGCTTTGCGTCAAGTGGAGCGGGCAATCACTGAAACGCTCGAGCACCACGCGCACGTCCAGCTTCGAGCCGCTGCGTAGGCGACGGGGAGGGGTTCGGCGGACAACAGCGGGGAGGGTGCGGCGAACCCCTCCCCGTCGCCTACCAAGGCGGTCGTATGATCGGGCGGTGCCTACCACCGTCTCCTTTGAAGAGCGGGTAACTGCCTGGGAGGAAGAGTTTCTCTCTCCGCAGGGGACCCGCTCCTATCCCGCACAGCGGCAGCGCGAGGAGGCGGACAGTCCGCTGCGGACCCCGTTTCAGCGCGACCGCGATCGGATCGTCCATTCGAAGTCCTTCCGGCGGCTGAAGCACAAGACTCAGGTCTTCGTCGCCCCCGAGGGCGACCACTACCGCACCCGTCTCACCCACACCCTGGAGGCATGCGGGATCGCCCGCACCGTCGCCCGGGCGCTGCGGCTGAACGAGGACCTGACCGAGGCGATCGGGCTCGGTCACGACCTCGGCCATCCGCCTTTCGGCCACGCTGGCGAGGAAGCGCTCGACGGGGCGCTGCGGGATGCCTGCGGCGGCGGCTTCCGCCACAACGAGCACTCGCTGCGGGTGGTTGACGTGCTCGAGCGCGACGGCGAAGGACTCAACCTCACCGAGCAGGTCCGCGAGGGCATCCTCAACCACACCGGCTCGCGCAGGCCCGCAACGCTCGAGGGGCAGATCGTCAAGCTGGTCGACCGCGTCGCCTACATCAACCACGACATCGACGACGCCCTGCGGGCGGGCATCCTGCGCCCCGAGAACCTGCCGGCGGAGGAGATCGAGCTGCTGGGGCCGACGGGCTCGCAGCGGATCGACACCCTCGTTCGCGACATCGTCGACCACTCCGAAGGCGCCGGTGAGATCAGGCAGGGACGCGAGGTCGGCGGGGCGATGCTGCGCCTGCGCAAGTTCATGTTCGATCGCGTCTACCTGGGATCGGAGGCGCGGCGCGAGCACGCACGCGTCCAGCGCACGATGCGCGGCCTCTTCGAGCACTATCTGGCGAGCCCCGGCGAGATACCAAGCTGGGATTCGCAGGCGAGCGACTGCCAGCGAGTCGCCGACTACATCGCCGGCATGACCGACCGCTTCTGCATCGCCAAGTTCACCGAGCTGACCGTGCCGGAAGAGTCCCGCTTCTGATGGCCCTGATCTCCCACGACAGCGTCGAGCGGGTCAAGCAGGCGGCCGACATCGTCGAGGTCGTCTCCGCCCACACCGACCTGCGCCGGCAGGGGGCCCGCTACGTCGGCCTCTGCCCGTTCCACGACGAGCGCACGCCCTCGTTCTCGGTCGAGCCGCAGGAAAAGCTCTACCACTGCTTCGGCTGCGGGGTCGGGGGAGACGTGATCAAGTTCGTCGAGGAGAAGGACGGGCTCAACTTCGCCGAGGCGGTGGAGCTGCTGGCGGATCGCTACGGGGTCGAGCTGGAGCGCGAGCAGGAGGACCCGCGGGCCGAGGCGAAACGCCAGCGCCGCCGCCGGCTGGAGGAGCTGCTCGACCGCGCCGCCGCCTTCTACTCCAGCTACCTCTGGGAGTCGAGCGAGGCCGCCAAGGCGCGCGACTACCTGGCGCGGCGGGGGCTGCGGGAAGAGGTGCTGCGGGCCTTCGGCGTCGGCTATGCCCCCAGCGCCTGGGACAAGCTCCTGGTCCGCGGGCAGCGGGCGGGGTTCGGCGTCGAGGAGCTGGGCGGCGTTGGCCTCGTCCAGCGCGGTCGCAGCGGGGGCGAGTACGACCGCTTCCGCGAGCGGATCATGTTTCCGATCCGCGACCGCCGCGGCCGCGTGCTCGGCTTCGGCGGCCGGGCGATGCGCTCCGACCAGGGTGCCAAGTACGTCAACACGGCCGAGACCGAGTTCTTCCACAAGAGCCAGATCCTCTACGGCGTCGACCGGGCCAAGGCGGCGATCGCCAAGGCTGGCCGCGCTGTCGTCGTCGAGGGCTACACCGACGTCCTCGCCCTGCACCAGGCGGGGATCGAGGAGGCGGTTGGGGTGATGGGCACCGCGATCACCGACGACCAGGTGGCGGCGCTCTCGGGGATGGTCGACGAGGTGGTCCTCGCTCTGGACGCCGACGCCGCCGGACAGGAGGCGATGCTGCGGGCCCAACGGGTCGCCGCCGGGCGGCGAATGCGGTTGCGGGTGGCGGCGATGCCGGCGGGGGAGGATCCGGCCGAGATGATGGCCGAGGACGAGGGCGCCGAACGCTTCCGTGCCCTCCTGCAGGGCGCCGAGGAGCTGACCGCGTTCCAGGTGGGGATGGTGCTCGGCCGCACCGACGTTGGCTCGCCGGTCGAGCGCGACCGAGCGCTCGGGGAGGTGGCGCCCGTGCTGGCGGGGATGGGGGAGACGGCGGGGCGCGAAGACCTGGTCCGCCGCGTCGCCGAGCGGCTCGACCTCGACCCGGCGATGGTGATGGGAAGGGTGGTGGCCGCGACGCCGGCCAGCGGCGGCCGGGAGCAGCAGCCTTCGACGCCCGGTCCGCAGCGGGCCGCGAGCGCGGCGGCGCCGCGGCGGCAGGGGGAGCTGACCTCGCGCGAGCGCCGAGAGCGGGCGCTGCTGGCGATGTGCATCGCGATCCCGAGCGAGGGCAGGGAGTATCTGGCGAGGCTGACCGATTCCCACCTCTCGCCGACCGGGATGCGAGTCGCCACCTGGCTGCGGGACCATCCCGAGGACCCGGCATCGAACCTTCCTCATGACGACGCCGAGCTAGCCGGCCTGATCGCCGAGCTGGTGATCATGTCGCGCGAGGAGCCCGCCTCCCACGAGGCGATGGAGCTGAACTTCCTGCTGCTCGAGCAGCGCCGCCTGGAGGGGGAGATCGCCGCCGCCGGCGAGCGCGGCGACTACGAGCGCCGTGCCGCTCTCAGCCGCGAACGGGCGGCGTTGGTCCAACGGATCGCCCATGCGGAGCGACCCGCCGGCAGCGTGTAGTCAACTCCATCCGCATTTTTCTGTCTGCATCATTTGGGAAGATGCAGCCTATGGAGAAGGAGTTCCTGGAAGGGTGCTTGGCGGAGGGTTTGTCGCTCGAAGCGATCGGCAAGCGCGTCGGCAAACACGAATCGACTGTCAGTTACTGGCTGAAGAAGCACGGGCTGGCAGCGGCAGGTAGTGAGGTGCATGCGCCAAATGGAAAGGTCGACCCTCAGGAGCTTCAGATACTCGCTGAGAGAGGCGCCTCGATTCAGGAAATGGGAGAAACGTTTGGGGTAGGCCGAACGACGATCAGATATTGGCTGCGAAAGCTGAAGCTCGAAACGCATAGGTCTATCCAAATGCGCGAAACCCGGGCAGCTCGGGCAAGTGGCTTGCGCCGCACAGATTCAAGGTGCTCGAAGCACGGGCATACTGCCTTCTATGCGCGGCCCGATGGCGGATTCCGATGCGGCCGGTGCAGGTCAGAAGCGGTATCTAAGCGGCGTCGCCTAGTGAAGAAGAAGCTGGTCGAAGAGGCGGGTGGCAGGTGCGCCTTGTGCGGATTCGATCAACATCCAGCGGCTCTGCAGTTTCATCATCTCGAACCGTCCACCAAGTCGTTCCACCTTAGCCAGGGCGGGTTGACGCGGGGAATCGAGCAATGTCGTGCCGAGGCAGCGAAGTGCGTGCTCCTCTGTTCGAATTGCCACGCAGAAGTGGAGGTGGGGGTCAAGAGCGTCCCATCCCCTGATCGCTAAAGTTTGCAAGGCGTGCCCCTATCCTGGGTAGCGCAATCGGTCCGGGGTAGCTCAATTTGGCAGATGCGCTCGACTGTTAATCGAGAGGTTGTGGGTTCGAGTCCCACCCCCGGAGCTTCTCAGGCGGCGGCGAGCTTCCGTGCCGCCAGCCACTCGACTAGCTTCGCTCCTCGCGTCGCACCGTCGTTCTCCCGCCCCCAAGCTGCGATCTCCTGTGCCTTTGCGGCAAAGCCCGGCTCGTGAAGCAGCCGTCGCGCCGCCCACTGCAGCGGTATCGGGCGGCAGAGGCGCCACGGCAGCGAGAGGCCGGCGCCGGCCCAGGCGACGCGCATCGCGGTCTCGCTCATGTCGCCGATGATCGGGCTGACGAGGACGGGGGTGCCGGTGCCGAGGGCGCGGGCGACGGTGCCGTGGCCGCCGTGGGAGACGACGAGGGAGGCGGCGGGCATCAGCTGGCTGTAGCTGAGCCATTCGACCAGCTTGGCGTTGGCGGGGACTTCGATCGGGCGCTGGGGGGCGACGCGGTTGGTCGTCGCCACCACTCGCACCGGCTCGTCCGCCAGAGCCGCCAGCGCGGTCCGCACCAGGTGGTTGTCGGAGTCGTGGGCGGTGCTGGGGGCGACGAGGACGAGCGGGTCCTTGCCCGGCGGCAGCTCGATCTCCGGGTGCGGCAGCTCGAAGGTCATCGGGCCGGTGATCTCGACCCCGGACGGCCAGCGCCGCGGGTACTCGAGCTGCGGGTAGGTGGCGACCAGGGCCAGGTCGGGGCTGATGCCGCCGTGGAAGCGGTCGATCGCCGGCAGGCCGAGCCGGCCGCGCTGGAAGTTGAGGTCGTTGCGCCCCTGCTCGAGGCCGATCTTCAACGCCCGCTCGTGCCCGGCGCGCCAGATCACCCGCCCGAGGCGGGTCCGCGAAGGCCGCAGCCCGATCGCGAAGAAGGGAAGCCCGGGCTCGACCACCGGATAGATATGTGGGATCAGGGTCGCGAGCGGGATCCCCGCCCGCTCCGCCGCCAGGGTGGGGGCGAGGGTGAGGATGTCGCTGACGACGACGTGGGGGCGGAAGTCCTCCAGCAACGGCATCAGCGCCAGCGCCGCCTCGGCCGCGTGCTGTCCCTCCTCCGACTGAGGATCCGGGGGCGGGAACATCCGGTATTCCTCGGCCGCGGCGAAGCCGAGGCCCTCGCCCTCGACCGCTGCCCGCCGCTCCTCCCAGGTCTCGATCACGACCTCGTGCCCGCGCGCGGCTAGAGCCTTACCCAGCCCTATGGCAGGGAATACATGCCCCGCGTCACCAAAAGCGGCGACCAATATGCGCAGGCGTTGGGTCACGCCTGAACCGCCCTAAGGCGTGTCGAGCCCCTCGCCCGGCCGCGTAAACACGATCTCCGGTACATGGCAATTGCGCGAGGTCCGCAGCAGGAATCGCACGGCCTCGCCGAGGTCCTCGGGCCGGATCATCTCCTCGGGCGGGATCTGGCCCTGGACGAACTCGGTCATCGGCGTCTCGACGAAGCCCGGCGCCAGCGCCGTGCACTGGATCCCAGAGCTTCCGGCCTCGCGGTGGGTCGACTGGGTGAAGTTGATCACCGCCGCCTTGGTCGCCGCGTAGATCGAGAGCCAGGCCTGGCCGCCCTTGCCGGCGATCGAGGCGGTGTTGACGATCAGCGCCTTGCCGTGCTCAGCGCCGGCCTCGCGCAGCATCGGCAGCCCCTCGCGGGTGCCGAGGATCAGCGCCCGCAGGTTGACCGCCAGCTGCATGTCGAGATGCTTGGTCTGGATCTGCTCCATCGGCGCCCCGATCCCGACCCCGGCGTTGTTGACGAGGACGTCGAGGCGGCCGAACTTCTGGCGGTGGGCGGCGAAGATGGCGACGACGTCGTCCTCCTCGGCCATGTTGGCCGGGATCGACTCGACCTCGAAGCCCTCGCCGCGCAGTCCTTCGGCGGCTTCTTCGAGCTTCTCCGGCCGGCGGGCGGAGACAGTGAGGGCGCAGCCCTCTTCGCCGAGCGTCCTTGCGATCGCGAGGCCGATCCCGCTCGATGCTCCGGTCACCAGTGCCGCTCGCTCAGCCATCTCCATCTCCTTCTCGTCGAGAACCCCGGGCACCCTATCTCGCCATAACATGCCGCCGATGCGCGCCCCCCGCATGCTCCCCGCGCTGCTCTGCCTGCTCGCGGGCGGCGCTATCGCCACCGGTTGTGGGGGCGATTCCAAGACGGATGGCTCGGCCGCGAGCTCCCCGGGCGCCGCTGAGAGTCGCCCCGCTCCGCCCGCGTCCGAGTTCCCGACGGCCGACGGCAGAACCCTGCGAGAGGTCCTCAAGGCTGCCGACGGTCCGGCCGAATGGGTCGTCGACCCGGCGGCGGAAGTCTTCTACCCGGGGCGGAATCGCTACCCCTTCGGCGTCTTCGACCGCGAGCAGGGGCAGATCACCGACGCTGAGGTCGCCCTCTACCTCGCCAAGGTCCCGGAGCCCAAGCGGGGGGCGCAATCGAAATCCGGCAACCGTGGGCCGGAGGCGAAAGCCCAGCAGCAGGCTCTCGACCGCCCGGCGGTGGGTCCGTTCCCCGCCTCGATCGAAAGCCTGGCGACCAAGCCGGCCTTTGCGGCGAAGACGACCGCTGATGACGTCGATGCCGCCAGCGTCGTCTACTCGACCCAGCTCGACTTCCCGAGCGAAGGCGAGTGGCGGATCGCCGCGATCCTCGAGGAAGACGGCGAGCTCAAAGGCGCGCCGCTGCCGAGCGTCGCGGTGGGCGAATTCCGCCGCGTCCCGAAACCCGGGCAACGAGCGCCGGTTGTCCACACGCCGACCGCGCAGGACGTCGGTGCGGACCTGTCGAAGATCACGACGCGCATACCGCCGGACAGCCAGAACAAAGTGGATTACGCGGAAGCGTTGGGCAGAGAGCCGATCGTGCTCTTGTTCGCGACCCCGCAGTTCTGCCAGAGTCGGGTCTGCGGCCCCGTCGTCGACGTGGCGGAGCAGGCGAAGCAGGAATACGGAGACAAGGCGGCTTTCATCCACATGGAGATCTACAAAGACAACGACCCCGGGCAGGGAGTGCGGGCCCAGGTGCGGGCCTTCCATCTGCCCAGCGAGCCGTTTCTGTTCACGATCGACCGCGAGGGAGTCGTCAGAGACGCTGTTGAGGGAGCATTCGGGCTCGAGCTGATGCACGAAGCCGTCGACAAGGCGATCGCGCCATGAACGAGAAAGCCGCCACCGAGGAGGAGCTCCTGCAGTCCTTCGCCGAAGAGGCGAAGCGGCGCTGCGACGTCATCTCCGCCGGCCTGGCCACCGGCTCCAACGACTTCGAGACGATGCGCGCCGAAGCGCACGCGCTGAAGGGAACGGCGAGCGTCGTCGGGCTGCGCCGGCTCGCCGAGCTCGCCGGCCTGATGGAGTCCGACCTCGCCGAAGCGAAGAAGACCGGCACGATTCGCGGCGGCCGCGATCACCAGATCGCCGACGCCGCCAAGGCCCTGGCCGAGGGCGCCGCCGCGGCCGCCAAAGGCGAGGAGGAGCCGCCGGACGTCGGCCGATCCCTCGCCCAGCTCTTCAGCGCCTGACCTCGCTCCTCGCGGTACGCTCGGCCTACGGGGCGGTAGCTCAGCTGGTTAGAGCAGCGGACTCATAATCCGTCGGTCGAAGGTTCGAGTCCTTCCCGCCCCACTAAGCGTCAAGGCCGAGCTGGGGGAGAGGCCGAGCGATCCGGCAAAGCGGAAGGCATGAGATCGCGGTGTGTCGGTGGCGAACCCGAGAGGCAGCGAGCCCTTGGCCTCGGGCAGCACACGGCGCGAGCGCGCCAGCTCGGGCGGGGGCTGAGCATCGGCCGGTGAACCCCCCGACCTACCCGCGATTGAAGCACCGCTCAGGCGGCCGTCAACCCCCTGCGGGGGTCGGGCGCGCAAGCGCCCTTGACTGCCGCCCTCGCGGCGCTAGTTCTGCGGGTAGGTCGGGGGAGAGGGAGAGGCAGCCGGTCAGGCGGCGGCGAGAGGTTGCCGGTCCCTGATCTCCACCTGGTAATCGGCGGGCAGGGGCACGACGGGCTCGCGGTGCTTGCTCTTCGGCTCGCGGCGGCGGGTCAGCAGGTGCTCAAAGAACGCGAGCGCGCCCCCTCGGGGTGCGGCAACGATCTCGCGGCCATCGGGATAGACGATCGCGAGCGGCCGGTGCTCGGCAACGGCCTCCGCGAGGATCGAGCCGAAGCCGTCCTGGTCGGCGGCGATGAAGGTGGTTCCCTCGGGATAGCGGTCAGGATCGAGGACAGCGTCGATCAGTCGCTCGTTAGCGATTTCGCCTGCGGGAGTGAACTTGCTGCGCTCTAGCTCTTCCATGATTCCGCGATTGCTTCCCAATGATCGATCAGGTAGCGGATGGCTTTTGGCACGACCTCGTTGACCGCACCCTCGGAAAACCGCTCCGCAGGCTGCTTCTCGGAACCAGTGTAGCGGTGCATATCGTGGTCCCCGTGGGCATTGTCGAGCAGACGGATCGTTTGCCATTTGCCCTCGATTCGTAGTTGGAGGATGACCGCGTAGCGTTCCATCGGGCGACCCTCCAGATCGACCAGGATGCGGGCATCTGCGGAGAGCCAGCGGATGAACGGGTCGGTCATTGTCGAAACGTATCCCCGTGCTCGGCGTTTAGGCTGCGGTCGATGCCGAAGGACCCGAAGGAGAAGGCAATCGCCGGCGCCCAGCGGGCGCAGCTCGGCTACGAGCGCGACATCGATGCCGCTCGCGAGGCGAGACGCAAGAGCTTTGAGCGGGCACAGAAGGCGGGGCTGTCGCTGCGCGACATCGGCGATGCGGTTGGCCTACACCGCTCCCGCGTCGGGGAAATTCTCCGAGGCAAATAGCCCAGGGCAACTGTAGGGAATTTCCCTTCAGTTCTGCTACGCTCCCGGCGACGAACATCAAGCGGCGACCCGCCGCGGGCTAACGCGACGGGCCGCCTGACCACAAGGAGCGTGTACCTCCGTCCCGAAATTGGTCCCCGACTCCACCGAACTCAGCCGAACTCCTTGGACGTGATTCGCTCTAACGAGCCAGATTCGGTTCTATAGACGGGTTCCGGCGCGACTCATATCCGTCGGTCGAAGGTTCGAGTCCTTCCCGCCCAATCAACCCCCAGTGTTTACGGAAGTGGTCCTTGACACATCTTCCGCGATGGGCGGGCGCTTCCAAGGGCAGGGAGAAACCAAGCTCGACGCGGCAGTGCGGGCGATCCGCCAATGGGTGGGGGACTCGGCAACGAGGGCCTTGCGCAGCGCCGTACCAGTCCCGACCGCGGAGAGCCCACCGAGCTGGTAGTCGACTTCGGGAGCGATCAGGCTGACGAGGTGGCCGGCAGGGCACAGGAACTGCAGCCGAGTGGCAGCCGAACCCGACCCAGGCGGAGGAACGAGTCGAAGAAACCGAAGAAGCTGAAGTGGAAAAGACGTCAGCGGCTCGGTGACACCCTCAGACAACGGTCACTTGCAGGACGGCGCCGAGGGCGCCGCAGCTGAGGACTACGTAGAGCACGGTGAGTTTCCCGTGCCAGCGGTTGAGGGCGAGAAAGGCGCCGATCGCAAGTGCGGCGGTATAGGCGTCGACGACGCTCGCGTCGATGATTTCGACGGTGACCGCGGCGATCAGGCCGACGACTCCGGCGGCGACGCCAAGGAGGAGCTGGTGCAGGCGCTCGTTTTCGGCGATCGCGACGAGCTGCCGGTGGAAGAAGATCGGGAAGCAGAAGGCCGGGATGAAGATGCCCAGCGTGATGGCCAGCGCCCCGACCAGGCCCCCGGCGAGGTAGCCGACGAAGGTGGCGAAGACGATCAGGGGGGCGGGGAGGATGCCGCCGATCGCCAGCCCGTCGACGAACTGGCTCTCGCTCAGCCAGTGATGACCGTCAACGGCGCTGTCATGGAGGAGCGGGACGACGGTGTAGGCGCCACCGAAGGTCAGCAGCCCCGCCTGCAGCCCCTCGAGGAAGATCTCGCCGGTGAGCGAGACCGTCACCGCCCCGACGAGGATCCACGGCAGGGCGGCCGCTCCAAGCGAGATCGAGCTCGCTCTGCCCAGCCAGTCACGGGCGTTGCGCCAGACCTCGTAGACGAGCCCCCCGCCGAGCAGGACCAGGGCGAAGCTGGCATCGGCGAAGAGGGTGAGGGCGAAGCCGGCAAGCGCGATAAGCGCCAGCGGCACGTCGCGGATGAACGATTTTCCGAGTCGCACCAGCGCTCGCGCCACCAAGGCTCCGACCGCGGCGCTCAACCCGTAGAAGAGGGCGTCGAGGCTCTCGGCGACGTCGGCCTCGACGTACAGCGCCGAGAGGCCGAGCATCAGCAGGAGCCCGGGCAGCATGAACCCGAGCCCGGCGAGGAAGCCGCCGAGCTTGCCGCCCCGCAGGCGGCCGAAGTAGACGCAGAGCTCGTGGGCCTCGGGGCCCGGCAGCACCTGGTAGACGGCGAGCAGGCGCTGGAAGTGGAGCTCGGAAATCCAGCCCTCCTCATCGACGCACTCGCGCTTGATCATCGCGATCTGGGCCGCCGGCCCTCCCCAGGCGAGACAGCCAAACTTGAGGAAGCGGGTGAAGATGGCGGCAGGGGATTCCAAGAAGGTCGTTTGTCTATCGCAGACGGGGTGATCGCGCGCGGCTCGCTCCAGCCTTTGGTACCGGCTAGGTTTTCCGATATGGCCCAGTGGAACGACGGCCGACGGTTCGAGGGGAAGGTTGCCCTGGTCACGGGAGCGGGCGGAGCTCTCGGCGGCGCGGTGGCCCGTGCCTTGGGACGCGAGGGCGCCAAGGTCGTCCTCGGGTATCGCTCTTCCGAGGAATCCGCTCGTGCCGCCCTGGAGGAGATCGAAGCCGCCGGCTCGCAAGGCCACGTCGGCCAGATCGAGGTGACCGACTCCGCATCGGTGGAGGGGTTCGTCGCCGACGCGGCCGACCGCTACGGCCGCATCGACGTCGTCGTCAACACGGCCGGTCGGATCGATCCCGACGACGCGGTTCGCTTCGCGGAGTCCGGGCAGGACGCCTTCGCGGCCCTGCTCGACGTCGACCTCCTGGGCACCTACCGGGTCTGCCGGGCGGCCGTCCCCCACCTGAGGCGGACCGGGAACGGCGCGATCGTCAACTTCTCCGGCTCCTACGGCAACGGGACCAACCAGGAGAACGTGGTCAACTCGGTCGCGGTCACCTACTGCGCCGCCAAGGGGGGCGTTCGCGCCTTCACCTCGGCGCTGGCGCGGGACCTGGCGCCGGAGATCCGCGTGAATGCCGTCGCCCCCGGCCCGATCGCGGCGAACTGGGAGGACGACTGGGAGATCCCGAAGGAGCACATCGACGAAGCGCTGGCGATGACGCCGCTGGGAAGGATGGGCCGGCCGGAGGAGATCGCCGAAACCGTGCTCTACCTGGCGTCCGACGGCGGCGGCTACACGACGGGCCAGGTGCTCGAGGTCAGCGGCGGCTGGATTCTGGACGGGTGAAAGGGGGGAGGGGCGAACATGGCTGAGATCGACGTCGACCTGAGCGCGCTGCTGCCCCCCGATCTGCCGGACGGAAGGGGGGCGGTCGCGGAAGGGCGGGAGATGGCCCAGGGAATCGAGCGCGCCCGTTCGGCCTACTGCGAAGAGAAGGGGGTCGGCTCCGAGCGCGAGTGGCGCGAACGCGCCCGCGAGCAGGGGATTCCCTGCACCTGCATGAACATCGGCCTCGCGACCTGGGCCGATACCCGCGAGGCGCTGGGGCTGATCTACGAGGACGCGCTCTGCCGCGGCGTCCGCCCGCCCGACCGCTTCAACCTGATCGCCGAGCGCCGGATGGGGCTGCCGAAAGACAAGCGCGCGGAAGCGCCCCAGGAGACCGGGCCGGTGATGATGACCGAGCAGGACTGGTGGGAGCTCGCTCACACGGTGCCGATCCAGCCCGAGGCGGCCGACAACACGATCGGCGGGCCGGGCTCGGTCGAAAACGCCCTCGACGCGCTGCAGGCCGGGATCACGACGATCGGCGTCCTCTCGCAGTACTCCTGGCGCTGGCCCTACTTCGACGATGACGTCACCCAGACGATGGTGACCCTGCAGGCGGCGGGCCTGCTGGCGGCATTCAAGGACGAGGGCGTCGTCTTCGACTCCTACCTCGAGGACGGCTACCCCGGCGTCTTCCACGACTACGCCAACTACATCGGCTGGGCGATGGTCGAGCGCTACATCAGCGAAGAGCTGATCGGCGCGGCCTACTCCCCCTCCTGGGGCGGCCTCACCCAGAACCCGGTGATCAAGTCGGCGGTGACGCTTGCCCTCGACGCGGTCAACCCGGACCGGGTCCCGCTCTCCTACGTGCAGGGCGACACGATCGGCAACACGCCCGACTTCGACGCCAACATGGCGGTGCTCAACACCGACGTCCTCTTCACCAAGATGACCGACATGCGCTACCGGCTCGGCGCGGCGCCGATCGCGGTTCCGGTGACCGAGACCGAACGGATCCCCACCTGGCAGGAGGTGGCGACGGTGCAGACGATCAGCCGCCGGCTCGAGGACTACGTGCCGATGGTCGAGCCGGTGGTCGACTGGGCGCAGATCGAGGCGATGCGAGACCAGCTCGTCCAGGGCGGGCGCGCCTTCTTCGACGCCGCGATCAAGGGCCTGGATGCCGCCGGTATCGACATCCGCGACCCGGCGCAGCTGCTGCTGGTGCTGAAACGGCTCGGCTCGACCCGCTGCGAGGAGCTGTTCGGCGCCGGCGAGCCGGGCCCGGAGTTCCCCCGAGGACGCCGCCCGGTGCTGGAAACGGACCTGGTCAGGAGCACGATGGAAGAGCGGGAGCGGCTGCTCGTCGAGCTGCGGAGCCGGCACGAAGAGGAGGCGATCCGGGGGATGAAGGTGCTCGTCACCTCGACCGACGTGCACGAGTTCGCCGAGTTCCTCCTTTCCTCCACCTTGGCGGCCGTGGGGACCGAAGTGATCGACTTCGGCATCAACCGCGACCCCGAGGACATCGTCAAGGCGGTGATCGAGACCGATGCCGACGCAGTCGTCATCACCACCCACAACGGCGTCGCCCGCTCGTTCGGGCAACGGCTGATGGAGGAGCTGCGGGGGACCGGGTCGGCCGAGGTCCCCGTCTTCATGGGCGGCGTGCTCAACGAGGACGTCGAGGGCTCGGACATCCCGATCGACGTCCGCTCCGACCTCAACGCGACCGGGATCGAGACCCCGGGAACGATCGACCGCCTGGTCGACACCCTGATCGACCGCCGACGCGGCGTGGTTCCCGCCTGAAGTGGGTCTCGTCGCGCTCGCCGACTTCGGCAGCACCTACACCAAGGTCAGGCTGGTCGACCCCGGCGAAGGGCGACTGGTGGCCGGGGGCGAGGCCCCGACCAGCATCGGCACCGACCTGATGGACGGCTACGAGGAGGCGCTGGAGTCGGCCCGCGCCGCCGCCGGGGGCGGCACCGCGATCGACGATCGGCTGGCGGTCTCCAGCGCCGGGGGCGGCCTCCGGGTGGCAGCGGTGGGGCTGGTCGCCGACCTCACCGCGGCGGCGGCGCGACAGGCCGCCCTCAACGCCGGAGCGCGGGTCGAGGCCGTCGTTTCGGGCAGCCTCGGGGAAGAGGAGCTGGGCGAGATGCAGGCGGCTCGTCCCGAGATCGTCCTCTTCGCCGGTGGCACCGACGGGGGCCAGGCGGAGCTGGTGCTGGAGAACGCCCGCCGCCTCGGCGAGTGTGGGATCGGTGGCTACGCGGTGGTCGCCTGCAATGCCGAGGTCGCCGAGGAGGCGGCAGCCCTGCTGCGGTCGGCCGGGACCGAGGCCGTCGTCGCCGGCAACGTGATGCCGCGGCTCGGACGCCTCGAGGTCGAATCGGCGCGGGAGGCGATCCTGCGCGTCTTCCTCGACCACGTGATCGGCGGCAAGGGCCTCAGCGCCAGCCCGGAGTTCGAGCGGATGGTGAAGCTGCCGACCCCGGAGGCGGTCTTCGAGGCGACGCGCCTGCTGGACGACGCCGTCGTCATCGATGTCGGCGGTGCCACCACCGACGTCCACTCGAGTCGCAGCGCCGAGGTCGCCGCCCCTGGCATCGAGGACCCCCTGCTGCCGCCGCCGCTGGCCCTGCGAACGGTCGAGGGCGACCTCGGGCTGCGGTCCGGCGCAGAGGGAGTCCTGGAGGCCGACCGCCGTTGGCTCGAAGCCGAGGCCATCGGCGGCGCCGCCGCGGTTCGACAAGGTGTCTCGATAAGAGAGCAGACCCCTAAGTGGTTGCCCGAAGACGAGCGGGGGGAGCGGCTGGAGGCATTGCTGGCGGTCAGCTGCGGCACCCACGCGCTGCGGCGGCACTGCGGGACGATGCTGTTGACGCGCGGGGAAGGAGGGCCGCCGACGCTGGTTCGCGACGGGCCCGATCTGCGGGAGGTACCGCTGTTTTTGGGTACTGGTGGGGTATTTGCCCACCGCGGCGGCGGCGAGACGATCCTCCGGCGAGTGCTCGGACGCCGGTCGCCACGCTCTCTGGCTCCCCAGGAACCGCGGATCAGGGTCGACGAGGGCTATGTCCTGGCTGCGGCCGGCCTGCTGGCGAGCGAGGACCGTGATGCCGCCCGCCGGCTGCTGCGGCGCGAGCTCGCCCTCGCTTGAAGCTGGACAAGTTGACCAAGACGCGGTGGGCTCGACCGCGCAGGTCATCTAGTCGATCCCCCATCATCCCTGGGAGGGGAGCCCGGGGACCAATGCCCAAACGCCGCCAGAAGCAGCCGATCACGCGCCTCTTCTACGCCGGGGACGTGCACGGTTCCCGCGTCTGCTGGAAGAAGTTCGTCAACGCCGCCGCCCACTACCCCGCCGACGCCCTGGTGATGGGGGGAGACCTGACCGGCAAGGCGCTGGTCCCGATCGTCCGCGAAGGAGACGGCTCCTACGTCGCCCGCGTGATCGGCGAGCGGCGGGTCGCCCACACGGCCGAGGAGCTGGACGAGATGCAGCGGGCGATCTCCACCAACGGGATGTACCCGCTGATCGTCGACCCGGCGGAGGCACGGGCCCTGGCGGAAAGCTCGGAGCGGCGGGATGAGGCCTTCGAGGAGGCGCTGCTCGACGAGCTGCGCCTCTGGGTCGGGTTCGCCGACGAACGTCTCGCCGGAACCGACACCCGCGCCTACGTCATCCCCGGCAACGACGATCCTTGGTCGGTCGATGCGGTGCTGGAATCGGGCACGAGCGTGGTCGCCTGCGACGAGCAGGTGCGGATGCTCGGCCCGCACGAGCTCGTCTCCTTCGGCTACTCGAACCGGACCCCTTGGCAAACGCCCCGCGAGCTCGACGAGGAGGAGATCTACTCACGCCTCCATCGCCTCGTCGACCAGCTCGAGGCTCCGCGGCAGGCGATCTTCAACATCCACGTCCCGCCTTACGAGAGCAGTCTCGACATCGCCTTCGAGGTGGATGAGGACCTGCGCTACGTGATCAAGGGAGGCCGGCCGCACGAGGTCCCGACCGGCAGCCGCGCAGTGCGACAGATAATCGAGGAGACGGAACCTTTGCTGAGCCTGCACGGTCACATCCACGAGAGCAAGGGTGTGACGAAAATCGGTCGAACGGTGGCAATCAATCCGGGTTCCGATTACGGTAGCGGTCACCTGGATGGTTGCCTGGTGCATCTGGAACCTGACCGTGTGGTCAACCACTACCTGGTCTCAGGATGATCGTTACAACGGGGGATGAGGGGAGAGGGAATGGCTGAGTTGGGGGAGCGTTCGGTGGCACCGGCGGGTCCGCAGGGGAGCTACGCGCGAAAAGCGACGGGGCTGGTTCGGGAGGTCTCTCCGTTTTCGACCTTCGTCTTCAACATGGCGGGGCAGCCGACGGCGATCTTTCTCGCAATCTCGATTTTCTTCACCCTCGGCTTCTTTCCGGGCGGCTCGATCTGGCTCGGGTTCGCGATGGCATTGGTGGCCGCCCTGGTCATCTGCGTCTGTTACGGGCTCTTCGCTTCGGCGATCCCGCGCAGCGGCGGTGACTACGTGCTCGTCGGCCGCGTCACCCACCCGGTGATCGGCCTGATCTCCTCCTTCTTCTGGACCTCCGGGGTGATCCTCTCAATCGCCTTCGTGGCGCTTGCCTTCGTGACGGTGGCACTCGGGCCCTCGCTGACGGCGGTGGGGCTGGTAAGCGAAAGCAGCTCCCTCGTCAACGCGGGCGAAGACATCGCCGGCAGCCAGGGCTGGCAGTTCGGGATCGGAGCGGCGCTGATCGTGCTCTCGGCGATCCTCCTCGGTGGCGGCTGGCGCTGGACGACCCGGATCATGAACGGCTTCTGGGTGGTGATGATGCTCGGCCTCGGGACGGTTTTCCTCGTCCTCCTCTTCAAGAGCCACGACGGCTTCGTCAACAGCTTCAACCAGTTCGCGCAGTCGACGACGGGGGAAGCCGATACCTACGGCTCCGTCATCGCCAACGCGAAAAAAGAAGGGGTCGACACGAGCCCGGCTTTCAGCCTCGACAACTTCTGGCCCACCTGGGCGGCGATCTGCAGCCTTTCTCTGTATGCGTGGCTTTCGCTCTACATCTCCGGTGAGGTGAGGCGAGCGCGGGACACGACTCAGATGAAGATGATGAGCCTGGCGTCGACCGTGCACATCGCGATCGCCGTGATCCTGGCCGTCCTCTTCTTCGCCAGGTTCGGCCACGACTTCTTCATCGCGATCAACAGCCTGGGCGAAAGCTACCCCTTCGCGGCGCCGCCCTACTACACGTTCCTGACCTCGATCGCGGGTGGCAGCACCTTGCTGGCCTGGTGGCTCTTCATCACCTTCGCGATCGCATATCCGCTGCTGATCCTGCCCAACATCACGATCGCCGTCCGCACCTTCTTCGCCTGGGCGCTCGACGGTCTGCTGCCGTCCCGCTTCGCCCGGGTCTCTTCCCGCACCCACGCCCCGAACTACGCGATCGGCCTGACCGTGGTCCTCAGCGTCCTCGTGCTCTGGTGGGCGGTCTCGAACGAAGAAGGCTTCCTCAAAGTCCTGTTCGAGGCGGTGCTGTTGCAGGCGATAACGATGATCCTGCTGGGCATCTCCGCCGTGCTCCTGCCATATCGCCGCCCGGAGGTCTGGCGCGCTTCGGCGACGACCCAGCGTTTCCTCGAGATTCCGATCATCGCGATAGCGGGAGCGATGGTGGCGGTCATCCTCGCCGGGATCTTCTTCATCTACATGCACTACCCGGACCTGGGGATCGACAAGGGCCACTTCTTCCGCGACTGCGCGATCATCTTCGGCGCCTCTCTGCTGACGTTCTTCGTCGCCCGCACCGCCCGCAAGCGGCAGGGCGTCGACGTCGACAAGCTGGCAGCGGAGATCCCACCGGAGTAGGCGGGACCGAGGTTGGAGCCGCTTGCGGATCCGATTGCCGAGGGAACCCGGATCGTGGAGAGCGCCGCCGAGCGCGGCGTTCCTCTCCGTCTTCTCGGCGGAGTCGCGGTGGCGCTGCTGTGCCCGAGCAGCCGGAAACCGCCGTTGCAACGACGTTACGCCGATATCGATCTGGCGACCAGGGATGTCGCGCGGGGGGACGCGATCGGCCTGATGGATGCGCTCGGATACGTCCCGGACCAGGAGTTCAACACTCTCCATGGTCACCGTCGTCTCCTCTTCTGGGACGAAGGAAACCGGCGTCAGGTCGATGCCTTCGTCGACGAGGCGAACCTCTGCCACCGGATCGACCTCCGCGACCGGCTGGAGATGGTGCCGCGGACTTTGTCACTCGCGGATCTGACGGTGTTGAAGCTGCAGGTCGTGGAAACCAACGACAAGGACCACCTCGACCTCTGCGCGATCTTCGCCGATCACGACCTGAGCGAGGATGAGAGCGGAGTGAACTCCACCTACATAGCCACCCTCGCGGCCTCTGACTGGGGGCTCTGGCGAACCCTGGGGATGGTCGCCGAGCGGACCGCACTGTTCGCCCGCGGGCTGCCTGACTTCGAGGCCTCAGAGCGGGTGACTGCCCGGTTGTCGCGACTGCGTGAAGAACTGGACACCGTCCCCAAGACGCGGGGCTGGAAGCTGCGATCCCGCATCGGGGATCGCAAGCGTTGGTATGAGCTTCCCGAAGAAGTGCACTAGCGATGGCCGTGTCACAGGTATTGGATAGGCTCGCTGGTGTGAAGGAGCTGACCAATCGCCTCGAGAGGGGCCAAAATTGACTCGGCCGCGCCGCGGAGAGCCTCGGGCGAGGACGAAGATCATCGAGGCGAGCCGCAAGCTGTTCGCCCGGCGAGGATTCTCGGAGACGTCCATGGGCGACATAGCCAAGGCGGCTCAGGTCGCCCGGGCAACTGTCTATAACAACTTCGACGACAAGCAGGACATTCTCGCGGCGATCATCGGCGACTACATGACCGGTTACGCGCTGATCGCGCAGAGGCTGCGTGAAAATGCCCGCTCCGGGCAGACTTCGTTCGAGCTGATTCGAGAGATGGTGCGCGAGGCGCTGCGCTGGCGGGTCAAGAACGCCGACCTGCGACCGATCGTCGCCGTCGCCCGCAACCTCCGTGGCTCCGGCTGGGAGCAGGCCAACAAAGCCGCTGACGACGCGATGCTGGGATGGATCATGGCGGTTCACGCCGCCGACGAAGACGCCGGTCTGATTCGCGACGACATCGACCTCGAATTCGGCGTTCGAGCCGCCTACAACATGATCGACGCTGTCATCTCCAGCTTTGACGTCAGCTCGACCGCGGAGGAAATCGACAACGTCGCCTACCAGCTCGCGCTGCTGCACTGGTACGCGATCTGCTCGGTCGCGCCGAACGAAGCGCCGCGCAGTCCGCTGGGGCGGAAGCTGTCATGAAAAGATCTGGACAAGCTGTCTAAATCCGACTAGTGTGCGGGCTCTTGCCCGCTCCGGATCATCGCGCAGGGGATCTGGGTCACCTGATCCACCCGCTCACCGACCACTCACAGCTGCCCGCGACGGGACCCTTGGTGATCGTCCGCGGCGAAGGGTGCGAGTTGATCGCCGAGGACGGCCAGCGGCTGATCGACGGCTCGGCCGGATTGTGGACGGTGAACCTCGGTCACAGCCGGCGGGATCTGGTCCACGCCGCCCATGAGCAGCTGCGGACCCTTCCCTACGCCGCCACCTTCGGCGGCGTCTCCTCGCCACCGGCGATCGAGCTCGCGGAGCGAATCGCCGAACTGGCGCCGCCCGGACTCAGTGGCGTGTTCTTCGCCAGCGGCGGCAGCGAGGCCAACGAGACCGCGATCAAGCTCGCCCGCCGGCACTGGGTGCGGCGCGGCAAGCCGGGCAAGTCGGCGATCCTGGCCCACGACCGCGGCTACCACGGCCTCACCGGGGTGGCGACGACGGCGACCCGGTTGCGGCCCTACCGGGCTGAATTCGGGGTCGCGGCGCCCGACATCGTCGAGGTGCCGGCCCCGTACACCTACCGCTGCCCAGCCGGGGTCCCCTGTCGGCCCGACAGCTGCCCGGTCTGCCGCGGCAAGGCGCTGGAGGCGAGGATCGAAGAGCTGGGCGCGGACCGCGTCGCGGCGGTGATCGTCGAGCCCGTCTTCGGCTCGGGCGGGGTGATCGTCCCACCCGCCGGCTATCTGGCGCGCCTACGGGAGATCTGCGACCGCCACGACGTGCTCCTGATCGCCGACGAGGTGATCACCGGATTCGGGCGCATCGGCAGCTGGTTCGGCTGCGACCATGAAAGCGTCTCCCCGGATCTGATCACCTTCGCGAAGGGGGTGACCAGCGGCTACATCCCGCTCGGCGGTGTCGTCGTCAGCGACGAGATCTGGGACGAGCTGCGCGATCCGGCTCAGCGCCCCGGCTACCTGATGCACGGCTTCACCCACTCCGGCCACCCCGTCGCCTGCGCTGTCGCCCTCGCCAACATCGACGCGATCGAGGAGGAGGGGCTGCTGGAGCGCGTTCAGGGTTCGAGCGCGACGCTGGCCCGGTTGATCGCTCCTCTGCGCGACCACCCGGAGGTCGGCGAGATCCGCCAGGCCGGGCTGATGGTCGGAGTCGAGCTGGTCCGCGACAAGGAGACCCGTCAGCGCTGGCCGGTCGAGGTGGGGAGGGGCCGACTTGCCGCTGTCGCCGCTCGCGAGCGGGGGATGCTGACGCGGGCGCTGCTCGATGACATCCTCTGCCTGGCTCCCCCGTTCACGATCTCCGACGAGCTGTTAGGGCTGGCCGTGGAGATCCTCGGCGACTCGATCGAGGCCACCGGGGATCTCCATGCCGAAGGCCCCGCCTAGGGCAGGTACTTTTCCGCCTGCTCCTTCGCTTCTTCGAGTCCCTTTTCGGCCTTGGCCTGGCCTTCTTCGATGCCCTCTTCGGCTTCCTGCTGGGCCTTTTCGAACTTCTTCCTGGTCTTGCCGTTGACGCCCTTTTCGACTTCCTCGCGGGCTTCTTCGAGCCCCTTCTTGGTCTTTTCGGCGCCTTCGTCGACCGCTTCTTCGGCCTTCTTGGTCCCTTCTTCGACCTGCTGTTCGGCCTTCTCGCGAATCGTGCCGCTTTCGTCGTCGCTGCTGCCGCAGCCGGACCAGACGACTCCTCCGGCGGCGACGGCCAGCACGGCGAAGAGCGAGGAGAAGGTGCGCAGCTTCTTGCTCATGTGGTTGCTCCAGATCGGTTGCTGGTTAACGTTGACGGCAGTGAATCAGACCGAGCCAGACAGCTTCGACGACCTCGTGGCCGACGCGATCGACGCGCTGCCAGAGGATTTCCAGCGCCTGCTGGAACGGGTTGCGGTTGTCGTCTCCGACCTCGGCGCCGAGCGCCACGCATACGGCGAGTATTTCGGCGATGGGGTCGCGGCAGAACGCTACGAGGACCGGATCGTGATCTACCGGGACACGCTCGAACGCGACTTCGGCCACGACCGGCGGCTGCTGGCGCGCCAGGTCGAGCAGACGCTGCGGCACGAGCTGGCCCACCATCTGGGCTGGGGTGAGCGCGGGGTCGGCGGGCTGGGCCTCTGAATCGTTATCGACGAACCGAGCAGCCCGCGAGCAGGGGCGGCGGGTTGATCGGCTTGTGGTTTTCGAACCGGAAGCTGGCGCGGGCGAAGTGGAAGAGGGCGCCGGGCAGGTGGGTGGGGGCGCCGCAGGCGGCCGAGATGTAGCTTCGCCGCTCGCCGCGGAAGGAGTATCGCCGCCCGATCGCGAGGTTGATTTCGGTGACGGATCCGAGCCCGCCCGCGAGCTTGGGGATCCTGGCCCGAAGGACGGTGCCGAATTCGCCGTCCCTGCTGTGCCCGATCTTCAGCGGCACCACCAGCGTGAAGCGCACCGGGACCCCCGCGAAGAGGTGAAGGACCAGGGCGTCGCTCCCTTCCCGGCGGCTGTTGAAGGCGAGGATCCTTCCGCTCGTTTCGATCTCCCGTTCCAGGGTGACCAGGGCGCGGAAGCTGCCGCTGCCGACGAGGGCGCGGCGGCAGCGGGCCAGCGCGGTTTCGGTGCTGGTCGACTGCAGGGCCGGAGCGCGGCAAACGTCCAGCCCTTTCGAATCCAGCCGGCCGTTGCGGTTGAGCTTGATTTCGAGGTCGCGGAGCGCGGGGGGATGGCTGCCGTCGGCGGTCGTGACCTTCCCTTCGACCATGACCTTGATCGGGGCGGGCCTGGCGCGGGGAAGGTCGTGGGGCGCGAAGTCGGCGTTGAAGGTGACCCGAACCCCTTCCTGCTGCACCACGTTGGCGCGCGAGACCGCGCCCGCCGCCAAGGCGAGAAGGGCGATCGAGATCGGAATCGCAACTCGGCGGCGCATGCTCCCCAGCGCGAGTCTAGGCGCTCGTTTCTGCGGCTAGGGTTGAGCAATGGTTGAGCCGCCGCGGTGGACCGAGCTCTCCGAGGGCGACGAGTTCGCCGGGTACCGGATCGAGCGCCGGCTCGGGCGCGGCGGCATGGGGATCCTCTACCTCGCGGTGGAGCCGGGCCTCGAGCGGCGGGTGGCGCTAAAGCTGATCGCCCCCGAGGCGGCGGCCGACGAGGTCTTCGCCCGCCGTTTCGCCGAGGAGTCCCGTATCGCCGCCTCGATCGAGCATCCGAACGTGGTCCCGATCTACGCCGCCGGGGAAGAGGGCGGGGTCCCTTGGATCGCGATGCGCTTCGTTGCCGGCTCCGACCTCGCGCTCCGGATCGCGCGCGTAGGGCGACTCGAGCCGGACGCGGCGGCGGCGCTGGTCGCTCAGGTGGGCAACGGGCTCGACGCGATCCACGCCGCCGGCCTCGTTCACCGCGACGTCAAGCCGGCCAACGTCCTGCTCAGCGGAGATCCGGCGGCCCAGCACGCCTACATCACCGACTTCGGCGTCGCCCGCAACGTCGCCGCCCAGTCAGGCCTGACCCAGACCGGACGCTTTGTCGGCACCCTCGACTACGTCGCCCCGGAGCAGATCTCCGGCGAACCGATCGACGCCCGCGTCGACGTCTACGCGCTCGGCTGCCTGCTCTACAAGCTCCTCACCGGCGAGGTCCCCTTTCCACGTGAGGGCGAGGCCGCCCGCCTCTACGCCCACCTCCACGATCCGCCGCCGGCGCCTTCGCTGTACGCGCCGACGGTGCCGATGGCCCTCGACGACGTCGTCATCCGGGCGATGTCGAAGGCGCCCGAGGACCGCCAGCCGTCGGCCGGCGACCTCGGCCGTGCCGCCGAGGCGGCTCTGAGCGGCACCGCGGTCTCGGTGCCCGAGCGAACGGTGGCGACGGGCGAAGCGGCGACGCGGGAGCGCGAGGCGCCAGCCGGGCCCTCATTCGCCGAGGCCGCGATAACCATCCCCGAAGAGCGGTCTCCCGAGTCTCGGGATTCGCGAACCAGTCGAGGACTGCGGCTGACCGAGACGCTTGGAGCGCTTTTTGTCGTCGTCGCCGTGGTGGCGATGCTGATCGCTTCGGGCGACAGCGGCGGGTCAAGCGGTGAGGCGAAAGGCGCGGGGGCGACGGCAGAGACCAAAGTCGAGAAGCCGCAGCCGCAGACGCTCACCGAGGCGCAGCTGGTCGAACGGGGCGACGAAGTCTGCGCCGACAGCCGGGCCAGCTACAAGCGGGTGTACGACCCGGCCCTGGAGGAAATCCCCGACGTGACCTACTCCGAGAAGCTCGTCGAAAACTCGACGGAAGCGGTTCGGAGGTTCAACGCGCTGAAGCCTCCGTCATCGTTGAAGCGCGCCTATGACAAGTACGTCGGCTCTCGCGAACAGGTCAACCAATGGGATATCGATGCGCTGAACGCCGCTCAGGCAGGAGACGAAGCCGCCTACCTGGAAGCCCGTGAAGATCGCAACGACACCGAGGACGATCGGAAGGCTCTCGCCGAAGAAGTCGGCTTCGAGGAATGCAGCGGTAGTGACCTTTAGGAGTCCACCGGTGGGAGTTATGGCCCCTATAGCGGCGAAAAGTCCCACCGCTGTTCCGTCGGTCGGCTCAGTCGTCGTCGCGGTCGCCCGGGTGGGTGATGCGTTCGGCCCGTTCGCGCACTTCTGCGCTCGCCTCTCGGGTGGCCGCGAAGGCCTCTTCTTTCGCCGCCGCCAGGCCCTCGCTCGGCTTGCCGCCGACGATGTCCCGGAACGCTTCCTTGAAGCGCTCGGTGCGGCGATCGGGAGGGAAGCGCGCTTCGGCGCGGGCCTGCTTCGTCGGGTGGCGCTCTCCGTAGCGACGCCGCGCCCAGGCTGAGCTGGGCTTGCCGAGGCGGCCGGCGCCGTAGAGGGCGATCGGGAAGACGAAGAACCCGACCGTGCCATGCAGGATCCGGCCCTTGGCGAAGCAGATCGCGACCAGGACGAAGACGACCAGGGCGCTGACGACGGTGCCGAGGATCGCCCCGACCGAGCCCTCTTCGATCGTGAACGGGGTGAAGCCGAGCAGCGCCAGCAGCATCGCCGCGGCGGCGATCACGGTGGCGTCGATCGAGCTGCGTCCCTCCTTCGCCCAGTAGACGTCGTCGAGGTAGACCCAGAGGGCGAACTCGTCGATCGTCAGGCCGGCGCCGATCCCGAAGGCGAAGGCGCAGATCTCCGTCCAGGGGCTGTTGCCGAAGGCGGCGAAGCCGCCGGCGCCGGCGATCATCATCGTCACGATCCCGAAGACCAGATGGTGGAGGTGGACGCCGCTGTCGCTGACGATGCTGCCCGGCCACCAGGGGACCCTTGGGCTCCGCATCAACCGCGTGCTCATGCGGATGAAGGCGAAGGAGAGCAGGAAGCCGATCAGGACGAGGTACAGGCCCTGCAGCTCGTGTTCGGAGATGCGGTCCCAGAAGTCGATGAAGACCGAGGCGGCGGTCATGCCGGCGCCGGGGTGGCGTGAACGGGCGGGGCAGCGCCCTCTTTCCGCCCGATCAGGTCGACCGTGAGGAGGACGGCGGCGACGGCGAAGACGGGGGCGAGGGCGGCGTCGGCGACGGACTCGGCCAGCCAGGTGGCGACGAAGGTGTCGCCGAAGAGGTCGTGGACGAGCGCCGCCAGGCCGCCGCCGATCGCGTCGCCGATGATCTCGATCGGCGCCAGGACGCCGAAGACGAGCCAGAAGTTGCCGCGGACGAGGTGGAGGCTGCGGCGCAGCGCCTCCGTCGCCGTTCGCTGCTCCAGCTCGACGATCGGCCCGGCGAGGCCGAGCCAGACGAAGGCGAGGATGCCGGGGATGACCCCCAAGAGAAGACCGGCGGCGACGATCGCGACGAAGAGCAGGTCGACCGCGATCAGGCGCCCGTACTTCAAGCGCCGCGCGATCTCGCGCAGCGGCGGTGGCTCCTCGCCGTGGGGGTGGGTGAGGGAGATCGCGATCGCGCCGCTGAAGAAGACCTCGCCGATCAGCCCGGTGGCGGTGACGACGCCGACCGCCAGCGCCAGCGCCGCCAATTTGATCCCATTGGTGAGGTCGAGCGAGTCCAGCTCGACGTTCATCGTCAGCGCGTTGAGCAGGCCGAGGGGGACGAAGACGATCGCCGCCAGCGGCAGGATCGACGGTGCCCAGCCCCGGTAGGTGCGCCAGATCTTGCCGTAGGTGGTGCGGAGCCGGCGGGGAAGGCTCACCGGCGGCGGTCCCGGCGGCCGGCCGGATGGCGACCGCGTGACTCCAACCGCGCCTGGCTCGACTCGGACGCGGGCACGCGGCGGAGGTTGCCGAGCTCGGGGATCAGCAGCTCTTCGGCGCAGCGCCGGTGCCAGTGGTGGTGGTCTGTGCCCCCGAGCCGGCGCACGAACTGCACCACGGTGTGCTCCTCGCCGATCGGGATGTCGCCGTGGCAGCCCGGACAGTGGTAGCGCTTGCGGGCGATCCCGCGGATCAGCCAGGTCTCGTCGCCCTCTTCGTTCAGTCCGGTCAGGCTCCAGCGCATGCTCGGGAGGCCGTCGAACTGGGACATCAGCGCCTCGACATCCAGGCGAAGCCGGCGGCCATCGCGAGGTTGGCGGCCCCGGCGAGCTGCAGACCGAGCTTCGCCCCCGGTCGGGTCACCGCCGGCGAGGCGGACCAGAGCGCGTCGGTGGCGATCTCGGTTCCGCGCAGCCAGGCGAGCGACTGCCAGTCGGCGCCGCTGCCGCGGCGATCCGCCACCAGGTGCGCCGCGGCGAAGGTCAGCCAGATCGGCCCGCAGCGGCGAAAGAGATGTTTCGCGTCCGGGGAGGGCTCGTCGTGTCCGAGCACCTTCAGGGTCGCCGCCGGCGCGGCGATCGCGGCGCTGCCGAGGAGAAGATCGAAGGCGATCATGTTGCGGTTGGTGAGGCGCAGGGCCTGTTCCATGGTCATAGTCCGACAAATCCAACCAGAAGCCGGAAGGGAAAGGGGCGGGTTCGGCGAAATGGACCGCCGTGACCAAGACCGCAACGAAGTCCCCCCAGCTCAAAAGCCTTTCCGATTACATCCAGGAGCGCTTCGACGAGTTCTCGCGCTCCCAGAAGGACGTCGCCCGCTACATCGTCGACCACCTCGACGAGGCCGCCTTCCTCACCGCTGAGGAGCTGGCCCGGCGAGCGAGCACCTCGTCCTCGACGGTGGTGCGCTTCTCCCAGGCCCTCGGCTTCGAGGGATACCCGGAGCTTCAGCAGGCCGCGATCGAGGAGTACCGGACGACGATCGCCGCCAGCGGCGCCAACGGCGGCGCCCTCTTCTCCTTCGACCACTCCGAGCTGGAGGGATCGCTCAGCGCGGACTACTCGAACCTCGAGGAAACCGCGCGCAAGCTGACTCCCGAGCAGGTCGACGCCTCGGTCGCGGCCCTGGCGACGGCGCAGCGGATCGTCATCGTCGGCGTCGACCAGATGGCCTTCTTCGCCAGCTACCTGCGCCATACCCTCAGCCTGCTCGACATCCGCGCCGAAATCGTCGCCAGCACCGGCGGCGAGTCGCTGCAGCGACTCGGCCGGATCGACGAGAACACGCTCGTCATCACCCTCTCCGCCGGCCGCGCCCACCCGCTGCTGCTGCGGGCGATGAAGCTGGCGCTGCACCGCGGCGCCCGTACCCTGGCGATCTCCGACGCGACGATGTCGGAGGTCGGGGAGCACGCCGAGCTGACGCTGTACTTCTCCTCCAACAGCCCCAGCTTCACCCGCAGCCACACGGCGTTGATGGCGCTGGTGCAGGGTTTGGCGCACGGCCTCTACGCTCGTGACGAAGCCGCGCACAAAGACCGCATCCGCGCGTACAAACTCAAGTAGCTGGACTACTCGCCCGGCGCGGCGGGTCCTGTCACGGATTTGGCACCACCATCCCTGCGCTGCAGTAGCTGCTCGGGATGGTCCCCCAAATCCGCGCCACCCCCCGCGAGGAACGTCTGTGGTTGACGTGCCCGGATGCGGCGGGCACGTAAGATGGCCGGGATGGCTGAGCGCGCGACGTTTCGACTGAAGACCGGCCTCGCGGAGATGCTGAAAGGCGGGGTGATCATGGACGTCGTCACCTCCGAGGAGGCGAAGATCGCCGAGGAGGCGGGCGCCTGCGCGGTGATGGCGCTGGAGCGCGTCCCCGCCGATATCCGCCGCGACGGCGGCGTCGCCCGCATGTCGGACCCGGCGATGATCAAGGGGATCCAGGAGGCGGTCTCGATCCCGGTGATGGCGAAGGCGCGGATCGGCCACTTCGCCGAGGCTCAGGTGCTGCAGGCGCTGGAGGTCGACTACATCGACGAGTCCGAGGTGCTGACCCCGGCCGACGAGCACAACCACATCGACAAGCTCGCCTTCGAGGTGCCGTTCGTCTGCGGCGCCACCAACCTTGGCGAGGCGCTGCGGCGGATCGGCGAGGGGGCGGCGATGATCCGCTCCAAGGGCGAGGCCGGGACCGGCAACGTGGTTGAGGCGGTCCGTCATATGCGCGAGATCGTCTCCGGGATCAAGCGACTGGCGCAGCTCGGGCCCGAGGAGCTCTCGTCCGAGGCGAAAGAGCTGCGGGCCCCGCTCGAGGTGGTCAAGGTGGTCGCCGAGGCCGGCCGCCTGCCGGTGCCGCTCTTCTGTGCCGGCGGCATCGCCACCCCCGCCGACGCGGCGCTGATGATGCAGCTCGGCGCCGAGGGCAACTTCGTCGGCTCGGGCATCTTCAAGAGCTCCGACCCGGATCGGCGGGCGCGGGCGATCGTCGAGGCGACCACGCACTTCAAGGACCCCGAGCGCGTGGCGGCGGCCTCGATCGGGCTCGGTGAGGCGATGCCGGGCCTGGAGATCGCCGGCCTTGCCGCCGAGGACGCCCTGCTCCAGAACCGCGGAGCGTAGGTGGCTGGAGCGGGGGCCCTGAAGGTCGGCGTCCTCGCGCTGCAGGGCGGCTTCGAAGCCCATGGGAAGATCCTGCGCCAGCTCGGGGCCGAGCCGAGCGAGGTGCGGGCGCCGGCCGAGATGGAGGGGCTCGATGCCCTGGTGATCCCGGGCGGCGAGAGCACGACGATCGGCAAGGGGATCGAATCCGCCGGGCTGGAGCCGGCGCTGCGGGCCCACCACGAGGCCGGCCGGCCGATCCTCGGCACCTGCGCCGGCCTGATTGTCTGCGACGCCGAGCACCTCGGCTTTCTCGACGCGACCGCGCGGCGCAACGCCTTCGGGCGCCAGCTGCAGAGCTTCGAGACCGACCTCGAGGTCGAGGGGACGGGGGACGAGCCGCTGCGGGCGGTCTTCATCCGCGCGCCCTGGGTCGAGCGCCACGGGCCGGGGGTGGAGGTGCTCGCCTCCTACGGGGGTCATCCGGTGGCGATCCGGGAGGGAAGCGTGCTCGCCTGCGCCTTCCACCCCGAGCTGACCGACGACCCCAGGCTCCACGCGATCTTCATGGCGATGACCACGGCCGCCCGAGACCGGGTGGGGGAGGAGGCACGACGGTGAGCGGCGGCGACCCACGGGTCCAGAACCTGGCGAGGATCCTGGTCGGCTACTCGACCGGCGTGAAGGAGGACGACGTCGTCTCGATCGACGGCGAGAGCGCCGCGGCGCCTCTCCTGCTGGCGGTCTACGAAGAGGTGTTGAAGGCGGGTGGCCACCCGGTGCTGAACGTCGCCCTCGACGGCCAGATCGCCGCCTACTTCAAGCACGCCTCCGACCGGCAGCTGAAATGGATTTCGCCCTTCGCCGAGTGGATGGTCGACAACGCCGACGTGCGAATCGCGATCGGCGCCAGCACCAACACGCGGGAGCTCTCGGGGGTGCCGCCCGAGCGCCAGACCCTGCGCCAGTCGGTCACCGGCGATCTGATGACGCGGGCGATGAAGCGCAGTGCCGAAGGAGGCTTTCGCTGGTGTTACACGCTCTACCCGACCAGCGCCTACGCCTCGGAGGCGGAGATGAGCCTGGCCGACTACGAAGATTTCTATTACGGCGCCTGCCTGGCCACTGACCCTGAGCCGCTGACCGCCTGGAAACGCGCCTCCGAGGAGACGACGCGGCTGGCGGGCTGGATCGAGGGCCATGAGGAGGTGCGGGTGACGGCGCCGGGGACGGACATCAGGCTTGGGATCGCCGGCCGCACGTTCATCCCCTGCGTCGGCGACAACAACATGCCCGACGGCGAGTTCTTCACCGGCCCGGTCGAGGACTCCGTCGAGGGGGTGGTCAGCTTCCACCTGCCGGCGGTGATCGGCGGCCGCGAGGTCTCCGGGGTGCGCCTGCGCTTCGAGGGCGGCAACGTCGTCGACGCCTCGGCCGAGCGCGGCGAGGAGTACCTGCTGAAGCTGCTCGACACCGATGAGGGCGCCCGCACCCTCGGCGAGCTCGGGATCGGCACCAACTACGGGATCGGCAAGGGGACCCGCGAGGTCCTGCTCGACGAGAAGATCGGCGGCACCGTCCACATGGCGGTCGGCAGCAGCTACCCCGAGTCCGGCGGCGAGAACGAGTCAGCCGTGCACACCGACCTCGTCTGCGACCTCCGCCTCGGCGGCAAGCTCGAAGTGGACGGCAAGGTGATGCAGGAGAACGGCAAGTTCGTCGTCTGATGGCCCGGATCAGGTCTGGGTGAGGATCGTGGCGATGACGCCGAGGAACCCGATGATCATGGTGGCGAACATTCCTCCGAACAACTGCATGATCATTCAAAGAAACATGCAACGTGTTGTGCGCGAAACGTAAAAGTTTCGCAACATCTCTCCTACTGATCAGGCAACGGCGATCCGGCGAGGAAGAAGAACCACAGGGTCAGGGCCAGGGCGGCCAGCATCACCGAGGCCATCAGCACCGCCTCGACCACCGTCACCGTGCTTGACGCCGGCGCCGTGTCCCGCATGCTTTTCAGCCAGGTGGGGCGGATCGGCGCGAGGCGGTTGGTGCCGGTGATGCGGATGTAGAGGTTGTTGAGGCGCCCGATCAGCCAGGCGACGATCAGGATCGAGGCGACGATCCCGACCGCGACTACGGCGTAGGGGCCGCCGCTGGGGAACTGGGTCTCGGAGAGCTTGGAGGCGATGTAGACCCAGCTCAGCGGGATCGCGGTCCAGAGCGAGAAGGCAGCGAGCAGCATGGCGAGGAAGACCAGGCTTGCCGCCAGGGCGTGTCCCACCCCGTGGGTTCTCTCCTTCGTGGCCATCGAGCGACTCCATAGAATGGCAGGCGATGTCCGGGCATTCCAAGTGGCACTCGATCAAACACAAGAAGGGCGCCGCCGATGCCAAGCGCGGCAAGCTCTTCAGCAAGCTCGCGCGCGCGATCACCGTCGCGGCCCGTGACGGCGGCGGCGACCCCGGCGGCAACCCGACGCTGGCGACGGCGATCCAGAAGGCCAAAGACGCCTCGATGCCGAAGGACAAGATCCAGAAGGCAATCGACGTCGGCACCGGCGCCGGTGCCGACGGCGCCGCGATCGAAAGGATCGTCTACGAGGGCTACGGCCCGGCTGGGGTCGCGGTCCTGGTCGAGGCGCTGACCGACAACCGCAACCGCGCCAGCGCCGAGATCCGGCATGCCTTCTCCAAGCACGGCGGCAACCTCGGGGAGCCCGGCTCGGTCGCCTGGATCTTCGAGAAAAAGGGCGCGATCGTCGTCGACGGGGGCCGCTACGGCGAGGACGACCTGATCGGCGCGATCGACGCCGGCGCCGAGGACGTGCGCGAGGACGAGGACGTGCTGCGGGTGATCTGCGAGCCGGCCGACCTCACGGCGGTGCGCGAATCGCTCGAGGGCGAAGGGATCGAGGTTGAGTCGGCCGGCCTGATCACCGAGCCGAAAAGCAGCGTCGAGGTCAAAGGGCACGATGCCGAGTTGGTGCTGAAGCTGCTGGAGGCGCTCGACGATCAGGATGACGTCGACGAGGTCTACGCGAACTTCGATATTCCGGCGGAGGTTCTCGAACAGCTAGCTGCGTAGGGGTGGGGAGGGGCCGGGGGACCCCCTCCAGACACATCTCGCTATGGCTCGATGTTGAGTGTCTGGAGGAGGTCCCCCGGCCCCTCCAAGTTGGCGCGACTGCCTGGGAAGGCATCCGACCGGCTTTCCAGAATCAGTTCCCATGCAGGTTGTGATGGGAATCGATCCTGGCGCCGCCAATCTCGGGTTCGGGATTGTGAGAGTGGAGGGGAATCACATGGTGGCCCTGGATGGGGGAGTGGTGGAGACCACTCCGGATCAGCCGATGGAGCGACGGCTGGAACGGATCCACCGCACCCTGGGGGAGCTGCTTGCCTGGCACGAGCCGCGGGCGATGGCGATCGAGGAGGTCTACTTCGGCAAGAACGTGCGCTCGGCGATGGCGGTGGGGCAGGCGAGCGGGGTCGCCATGCTGGCGGCCGCCGAACGCGGGGTCGGCTGCTTCACCTACACGCCGCAGGCGATCAAGATGGCGGTCTGCGGCTCCGGCGCCGCGGACAAGCGCCAGGTGCAGCGGATGGTGGGGACGCTTCTGGGGCTGCCCGAGCCGCCGGCGCCAGACCACGCCGCCGACGCGTTGGCGGTCGCGATCTGCCACGGCGGCGGCAGCGGCCACCGCGGCGCTGTCGCCATCGCCCGGGAGCGGATCGCCGGATGATCGCCGCCGTTCGCGGTGAGGTGATGGTGCGGCGCCCGGACCACGTCGTCATCGACGCCGGCGGGGTCGGCTACCGCTTGGCGGTGTCGTCGGAGACCTTGAAAGCCGTACCGGCCACCGGGCGTGACGCCTTCCTCCACGCCGAGCTGATCTCCCGCGACGATTCGCTCTCTCTCTACGGCTTCTCCTCCGAGGAGGAGCGGGACCTCTTCCGGCTCCTGATCACGGTCAGCGGCGTCGGCCCGAAGGTGGCGCTCGCCACCCTCTCCGGCGGCAGCGCCCGCGACCTGCTGCGGGCGATCGCGGCCGGCGACGCCAAGCGTTTCCAGGCGGTGCCGGGGATCGGCAAGCGCACCTCCGAGCGGATCATCGTCGAGTTGCGCGAGAGGGTGGCGGGGGCGCTGGAGGAGGAGGTGGCACTTGCCGGAGCGGGCGACGGCGACCCGCGCGCTCTCGCCCGCGACGGCCTCGTCAACCTCGGCTACACGCCGCTCGAAGCCGAGCAGCTGCTGGAGGGCGTCGAGGGCTCCGGGGCCGAGGACCTGGTCGCGGCGGCGCTGCGCAGCGCCGCCGCCGCGAGGAACGCCGCGTGAACGGGCCACCCGAAATCGCCGGCAACAGGATCCGGACCCCCGGCGTCGAGAACGAGCCGGTTCCGGTCGACGCCGAGGTCAAGGTCCACGACGCCAGGGCCGAGGCTCCGGACGAGGACCTCGACCGCTCGCTGCGCCCTCCGACCCTCTCCGACTTCGTCAACCAGACGCAGGTGACCGATCAGCTGGCGATCTTCATCGAGGCGGCGAAGCGACGTGGCGAGCCCCTCGACCACGTCCTCCTCGCCGGCCCTCCGGGCCTCGGCAAGACTTCGCTCGCGCACATAGTCGCGGCCGAGCTGGGGGTGCCGATGGTGCAGACCGCCGGCCCGGCGCTCGAGCGCAAGGCCGACGTCGCCTCCTTCCTCACCGCGCTGGAGCCCGGCAGCGTCTTCTTCATCGACGAGATCCACCGTCTCGGCCGGGCGGTCGAGGAGACGCTCTACCCGGCGATGGAGGACGGGGAGCTGCCGGTGGTGCTCGGACAGGGCGCGGGGGCGCGGACGGTGACGCTGCCGCTGCCGCCTTTCACGCTGGTCGGCGCGACCACCCGCGCCGGCCTGCTGACGACGCCGCTGCGGGATCGCTTCGGCGTCTCCCACCGGCTCGAGTACTACGCGACGGAGCACCTGGCGCTGATCATCGAGCGCTCGGCCGGGATCCTCGGGGTCGAGATCGACGCCGCCGGAGCGGAGACGATCGCCTCCCGCTCGCGGGGGACGCCGCGGGTCGCCAACCGGCTCCTGAAGCGGGTTCGGGACTTCGCCCAGGTGAAGGGGAGCGGCCGGATCGGGGCCGATGTCGCCGTCGATGCCCTGGCGATGCTCGAGGTCGACGCGGGCGGTCTCGACCGCAGCGACCGTGCCCTGCTGGAGGCGATCGCCACCAAGTTCGGCGGCGGGCCCGTCGGCCTCTCCACGCTGGCGATCGCGATCGGCGAGGAGCAGGACACGATCGAGGAGGTGCTCGAGCCCTATCTGCTCCAGCAGGGCCTGCTGAAGCGGACTCCGCGGGGCAGGGTCCTCGCCCAGCGGGCCTACGAGCACCTCGGACTGCCGGTGCCCGAAGGCGCGGCGAGCCTCTTTTGAGACCCTCCCGCTAGCCTGTCGAATATGCCGTTTTTCATCTGCCCGAATTGCGGGCACCGGGAGGTGAGCGGGGAGCGGACCGCGGGGTTCAGCACCCGCCCGAAGGGCTGCTCGAAATGCGGCTTCGGCTTTGTCTTCGAATTACTCGACGATTATTATCCGGCTCCTAATGCGGCCTTTTTCGTCTGTGACAAGCAGGAACGCGTGATCGACGCCGGTAAAGGCAGCTTCGAGCTGACCGGGCTCACCGACGAGGACGTGATCGGCCGCCCGGTGCGCGAGGTCCTCGGGCTCGACTGGATCGACGCCGGCGACGGCGGCGCCGAGGCCGACCGCGACGACAACGGCACCAGCGACCCGATCGAGACCTCGCTGGAGTGGGGCGTCCGCTCGCTCGGCAAGCGGGTCTCGGTGAACGCGGAGGGCGACCTGCCGGCGCGGGCGGTGGCCGACGTGTTCCCCGCCTACGACGACGACGGCGGCCTGCTCCTCGTCCTCACTCCGGAGGGCTGAGCGATGGGAACCCGCCGCCGCCACCTCTTCGTCCTGCTGTTCGTGCTCGGGCTGGTCGCGGTCTCCGCGCTCGCCATCGCGACCAAGGAAACGAAGCTCGGCCTCGACCTCCAGGGCGGGCTCGAGCTGGTCTACCAGGGGCAGCCGACCGGCACCGCCACCGAGGTCAGCGGCGAAGACATCGAAGACTCGATCTCGATCATCGAAAAGCGGATCAACAAGCTCGGCGTCTCCGAGCCCGAGGTCGCACGGCTCGGCGTCGACCAGGTCACGGTCAGCCTTCCCGGCGTCACCGACGCCAGGCGTGCCGCCGAGCAGGTCGGCACCACCGCCCAGCTCTACTACTACGACTGGGAGCCGAACCTGATCGGCCCCGAGAAAGCGATCGGCGGCAAGCCCGGGCAGGAAGGCCCGGAAAAGCTGGTCAAAGAATCGGAAAAACGCTGGGAAGAAGCCGGCCGCAACGTCAACAAAAACGAGCAGAAAAGGCTGATCCTCGCCGGCGCCTACCCGACCGCCTATGACGCCGTTCTGCTCGCCTCCGAACAGGAACCGGCCGAAGACTGCGAGAGCTGCTCCGTCGCCAAGCCCCGCTACTACCTCTTCGAGAAGGCGGAGCCGCACGAGCTGATCGCCGGTCCCGAGCTGGCGAGGAAAGACCTCTACATCAGCCCCACCGGCGAAAAACGCTCCAGGGACGGGATCGTCCTCGAGGTGCCGCCGGGAACGGTGGTGGTCTCCGAACTGCCGGTCGACGAAGAAGGCCAGGTGATCGGAGACGCCGATCCGGGCTGGTACGCGTTGAAAGACGAACCGGCCCTCAGCGGCAACGACATCACCGATCCCGAACAGACCTACGACCAAAACAACGAACCGGTCGTCAGCTTCGGCTTCACCGACTCCGGTCGCGAGGCCTTCCAGGACGTCACCCGTCGGATCGCCCAGCGCGGCAAGGCGAGGACGATCGGGTCGGTCAGCCCCGAAGAAGCCGAACTCCTCGCCGGCCACTTCGCCGTCGTCCTCGACAACGAAGTCAAATCGCGGCCGATCATCAACTTCGAAGAAAACCCCGACGGGATCGACGGGCGCACCGGGGCGCAGATCGGCGGCGGCTTCACCGACGTCAACGAGGCACAGGATCTGGCGACGACCCTGCAGATCGGCGCCCTGCCGATCAACCTCAAACTGATCAGCCAAACGCAGGTCTCGGCCACCCTCGGCAGCGAAGCCCTCGACCAGGGCGTCAAAGCTGCCCTCGTCGGCTTCGCGCTGGTGATCCTCTTCCTGCTCCTCTACTACCGCTTCCTCGGCTTGGTCGCCTCGATCGCCCTCGGCGCCTACGCGGTCATCTTCTTCGCCCTGATCGACCTGATCCCGATCACCCTCACCCTGCCGGGGATCGCCGGCCTGGTGCTGACGATCGGCGTCGCCGCCGACTCGAACATCGTCATCTTCGAGCGAATCAAGGAGGAGGTGCGGGCGGGGCGGTCGATGTCGAGCGCGATCGCCGCCGGCTACAAACGCGGCATCAGCACGATCATCGACGCCAACGTCGTCACCCTGCTGACCGCCTTCATCCTCTTCGTGCTGGCCACCTCGGGGGTCAAGGGATTCGCCTTCACCCTCGGCGTCGGCACGATCGTCTCGCTGCTGACCGCGGTCGTCTTCACCCAGGCGCTGCTCGGCGGCATGAGCCGCTCGCGGCTGCTGCGTTCGCCGAGCGCGCTTGGCGCCGGCGGCGAGGGCAAACGCTGGCACTTCGACTTCATGGGCGCGAGCCGCTGGTTCTTCTCGATCTCGGGCGTGATCCTGATCGTCGGCGGCCTGGCCCTGGCAACGAAGCAGCTCAACTTCGGCATCGACTTCGAGTCCGGCACCCGGATCAAAGTTGCGCTGGCACAGCCCACCGACGAGGAATCGATCCGCGACACCCTCGACGAAGCCGGGATCAGCGGTGAGGAGATCCAGCAGGTGACGGACGACCCGAACTTCGGGGACAACGTCTTCCAGATTCAGTCCCATCAGCTCGAGCCCGGCGAAGTGCGCGAGGCGCAGGCGGCGCTCGCGTCGGCATACGGAATCGCCGAAGACGGCTTCGACAGCACCAGCGTCGGCCCGACCTTCGGGCAGCAGGTCGCCGACAGCGCCCTGAAGGCGCTGATCTTCTCCCTGCTCGTGATCTGCGGCTACGTGGCGCTGCGCTTCGACCCGAAGTTCGCGGTGCCGGTCCTGATCGCGATCTTCCATGACATCCTGATCACCGCCGGCGTCTACTCCTTGACCGGGAAAGAGGTGAGCAGCGGTACGGTCGCCGCCTTCCTCACCATCCTCGGTTATTCGATCTACGACACGATCATCGTCTTCGACCGGATCCGCGAGAACGTGCCGCGGATGCCGCGCGCCGCCTTCTCCCAGATCGTCAACCGCTCGATGAGCGAGGTGTTGACGCGTTCCCTGGCGACCAGCTTCTCGACCCTGCTCGGCGTGATGTCGCTGCTCGTATTCGGCGGCGCGACCCTGCAGGACTTCGCCTTCGCGATGCTGGTCGGGATCGCCTCCGGCACCTACTCCTCGATCTTCATCGCCTCGCCGGTGCTGACCGCCTGGAAAGAACGCGAGCCCGGCTTCGTCCGCCGCCGCCTGCGGATCGCCGAAGTCGAGGGCGGGCGGGTTCCCGCCTACGCCGACGAGATCGAGATGGCGAAGCTGGGCCGCGACGACGAGCGCGAAGGCGAGGCCGCCGCCGAGGTCGAGGCGCCGGCGGCGGAGGTTGCCCCGAGCTCGGTGGCTACCGTGGAGCGCGAGGACGACTCCGGCAACGGCAGCGGCTCGCGCAGCAACGGCGACACCGAGGCAGCCGCCTCGGCTTCGGCCGAGCGGCGCCAGCGCAACGCCGAGCGCCGGGCCCGTCGTCAAGCGCGACGCAAGCATGGGAGGAGCCGTTAGGGATGGCACTGGTCGTCTTCTTCATCATGGGCATCGCCCTCTGGCACTTCACGGTCTTCCTGCCGGACCGGTTCTGGCAGGGAATCGTCGGGGCGTTCCTCGGCGCGGTCGTCGGCTCGATCCTCTTCGGCCTGATCGTCCAGGAGGCAAGCGGCAAAAGCCTCGGCGACACCGATCTCTCGACCGCGCTGATCGCGATTCCGGGGACCTTGATCGGCCTCGCGGTCGTCTACGCGATCGGTGTGCGCTCGGAAGAGCACGCCGGCTGAGGTTCGAGCGGAATTTCGGCGCCTGAGGGACCTGTTTTTCTGTCCGCGGCCCCAGGCAGCCTGAGAGGGTGCCCCCGAGTACCACCGCCTTCGTCGCCGAGCCCTATGACTACGCCGAGGCGCGAACCCTCGCCGAGGAGATAGGGGTCAGCGAGCCGGTCGCGGTAACGCTCGTCCGTCGCGGCTATCGAACGCCGGAGCAGGCCCGTTCATTCCTCGCCGCGGACGAGTCGCACCCGCCATCGGCTTTCGCCGGGATGGAGGATGCGGCTGACGGGATTCGAACCGCGATCGAGGCGGGCCGCCGGATCACCGTCCACGGCGATTTCGACGTCGACGGCGTCTGCGCGACGGCGCTGATGGTCTCGACCCTGCGTGGCCTCGGCGCCGAGTGCGACTGGTTCATCCCCAACCGGATCGAAGACGGATACGGGCTCTCGGCCGAGAACGTGAGGCGATTGGCGGAGCGGGGGACCGGGCTGCTGCTGACGGTGGACTGCGGGATCACCTCGGTCGAGGAGGTGGCGCTGGCGCGCGAGCTGGGGATGGAGGTGGTGGTCACGGACCATCACCAGCGGGTAGAGGAGTTGCCGGAGTGCTCGATCCTGCATCCGCAGGTCAGCGGCTATCCATTCGAGTCCCTCTGCGGTACCGCGGTCGCCTGGAAGCTGGCTTGTACGCTGCGGGAGGGGGCGGATCCCCCAGGACCCACCAGCAAAGTAGGTCCTGGGGAATCCGCCCCCGAGACCGACCTCGATCTGGTGGCTCTGGCGACGGTGGCTGATGTGGTGCCGCTGGTGGGGGAGAACCGGGCGCTGGTGAGGCGGGGACTGGCGGAGATCCGGCGTGGCCAGCGGCCAGGGATCAGGGCTTTGATGGAGGCGGCGAAATGCGAGCCGGAGCGGCTTGACGAGGGGGATCTGGCTTTCCGCCTGGCGCCGCGGATCAACGCGGCGGGGCGGTTGTATCGGGCGGATGCCGGTGTGGAGCTGTTCCTGACGGAGGACGAGAAGCGGGCCGAGGCGATCGCCGTTGAGCTCAGCCGGGCCAACTCAGAGCGCCGGGCGACCGAGCGCGAGGTCGATGCGGCGGCCGAGGCTGCATGGCGGGAGCTGCCGGAGCAGCTGCGAGAGGCGCGTGGGTTCGCCGTCGCCGGCGAGGGCTGGCACCCCGGGGTGGTCGGGATCGTCGCCTCGCGGATGGTCGAGCGGCACGATCGACCGGTGGTCGTGATCTCGCTCGACGAAGACGGGAGCGGGCGCGGCTCGGGCCGCAGCATCCCGGGTTTCGACCTGCTCGGAGCGCTCGAAGCGTGCGCGGAGCACCTCGAGGGCTTCGGCGGCCACAGGGCGGCGGCCGGGCTGCAGATCAGGGCTGAGAACGTCGAGGCGTTCCAGGAGGCCTTTGCCGCACATGCCAACGAAGCCCTCACCTCGGAGGATCTGCGCCGGACCGAAAAGGTCGACGCGATCGTCGGCGGCGTGGGCCTTGGGCTCGAGCTGGCGGAAGAGCTGGAACAGCTCGCCCCGTTCGGGATGGGCAACCCAGGTGTGCGGCTGCTGGTTCCCTCGGCTCGGGTCAGCGACGTGCGGACGATGGGGGAGGGCAAGCACGCGCGTTTCAGCCTCCACAGCGGCGCCCATCGCGCCCGCGGCGTCGCCTTCGGCCGCTCCAGCCTTGGCGTCGAGGACGAGGACGTGCTCGACGCCAGCGTCCGCCTCGAGCTCAACCACTGGAACGGCTCGGTCGAGCCCCGCCTGGTCCTGCGCGAGCTCCACCCGCTCGAGGAGCCGGAGACGGAGTCCGAAACGCCCGTGGTTCCTCATGCGTGCACGACCGACGAAGCCGCCTGGTGGACCCGCTTCGAAGCCGAGCTTCGGAACGACCCAACCGCCGAGTCCGTGAAAAACCATGTAGAGCAAGGAAAATCACGGACTCGTGGAGCTGGGCGGCGGTTGGTGGAGGGGAACGCGCCGGCGACGGTGGTGGTGGCGGAGCTCGTTTCGAGTGGGGCGGGTGTGCTGGCGGTTTGCGCCGATGCTTCTCGGCGGGCTGCCTTGGCAAAAGGGGCGACCGGGCTGGCTCGATTCAATGGCGGCGCGGCGCTGATCGCCTGTCATCGCTGCGGCGACGAGGAGATCGGGCGGCTCGTGAACCGGGCGCCCTCGGGCTTGGCGCTGACCGATTACGCGGCGCTGGAGCGGCGACCGGAGCTGGCCGGGGCCTTCGAGCACGTCGTCCTCGTCGACCCGCCTCGGAGCGAGGGGGACGAGCTGCGCGCCGGCGTTCCCGGCGCCGACGGCGCGGGGTTCCTGCACGCTCCCTGGACCGAGGCCGAGCGCGAGTTCGCCGGCCAGGCCCTGGCCGAGCAGTGGGCGACGCGCGAGGGGGTGGCGACCGCATATCGGGCGCTGCGGCAGACCGGTGACGCGGGCGGGATACGCCTGCGGCAGGCGCTCGCGGGACCCGGCAACCACCCGCTCTGTCCCGAGGCCTGCGCCCGGCGCTTTCGCGTCCTCCGCGAGCTCGGGCTCCTGCAGGGATCGCCGGACGGCGGCGCAGGCGTGGTTCGGGTCGTATCCTCCGTAAGGACGGATCTGCAGCGCTCAGCTGCTTTCCGCGCCTTCAGCGACAGACTTTCGGAGGCCCAGCGATTCCTCGCAAGACCCAAACTGCCGTAGAGCACAAGGAGCTCCTCGCCGATCTCTTCGCGGTGATCGAGGAGTTCGACTCGGCTGCCGCCGTGCCCGGCAACGGCAACGGAGCCGGCGGCACCGCGGTGGCGGTGGCGACGATCGACCGGGCCAAGGTCGAGCGGGCCTTCGACTTCGCCTGCGAGCGCCACGCCGACCAGCGCCGCCACTCGGGGGACGAGTTCATCACCCACCCGGTCGGGGTCGCCCAGATCTGCGCCGGGATGCGACTCGACACCGAGACGCTATGCGCCGCCCTGCTCCACGACACCGTTGAGGACACGACCGCCAGCCTGGATGAGATACGGGCCGAGTTCGGCGACGAGATCGCCCAGCTCGTCGACGGGGTGACGAAGCTGACCGGGATCACCTTCGAGAGCCGCGACGAGCGGCAGGCCGAGAACTACCGGAAGATGATGGTGGCGATGGCCACCGACGTCAGGGTGATCCTGATCAAGCTGGCCGACCGTCTCCACAACATGCGGACGCTCGGCGCCCTGCCGAAGCAGAAACAGACGCTGAAGTCGCACGAGACCCTGGAGATCTACGCGCCACTTGCCCACCGGCTGGGGATCCACGCGATCAAATGGGAGTTGGAGGACCTCGCCTTCGCCACCCTGCACCCGCGCAAGTACAAAGAAATCAAACAGCTGGTCGCCCAGCAGCGCGACGAGCGGGAGAAGTTCGTCTCCGAAGCGGGCGAGTTCCTCGCCAAGGAGCTGGAGCAGGTCGGGATCGAGGCCGAGATCTCGGGCCGCGCCAAGCACTTCTACTCGATCTACACGAAGATGGCGAAGAAAGGCCGCGAGTTCAACGAGATCTTCGACCTGACGGCGATGCGGGTGATCGTCCACTCGGTCAAGGACTGCTACGGCGCGATCGGCGTCATCCACTCGCTCTGGAAGCCGCTGCCGGGGCGGTTCAAGGACTGGGTGGCGATGCCGAAGGCGAACATGTACCAGGCGCTGCACACGACCGTGATCGGGCCCGAGGGCAAGCCGCTGGAGATCCAGATCCGGACCGAGGAGATGCACAAGCTCGCCGAGTACGGGATCGCTGCCCACGTCGCCTACAAAGAGGGCAGCCACGGCGACCCCGAGCGGGAGAAGATGACCTGGCTGCGGCAGCTCGTCGAGGCCGAGGGCGAACAGGACCCGACCGAGTTCCTCGAATCGCTCAAGGTCGACCTCTTCGAGGACGAGGTCTTTGTTTTCACCCCGAAGGGGGAAGTGAAGAGCCTCTCGGCCGGCTCGACGCCGCTCGACTTCGCCTACGCCGTCCACACCGACGTCGGACACAGCTGCGTCGGCGCCAAGGTCAACGGCAACATCGTGCCGTTGCACTACCAGCTGCGCTCCGGCGACATCGTCGAGGTCCTGACCGCGAAGCAGAAGCGCGGTCCCTCGCTCGACTGGCTGAAACTGGTGCGGACCAGCCGCGCCCGCAACAAGATTCGCGCCTGGTTCAAAGAGGAGCGGCGCGAGGACGCCGAGCGCGACGGCCGCGAGAAACTCGAGGAAGCGCTGCGCACGCGCGGCATCCCGATGCAGAAGGTCTCCGGCTCGGCCCTGCTCGCGGACGTGATCCGCGAGATGGGGTTCCGCAAAGGCACCGATTTCTACATCGCCCTCGGTCAGGGCAAGATCTCGGCCAAGACCGCCGCCAACAAGCTGATGCAGCGGCTGAAGGCGGGGGAGGGGGTCGACGAGGAGGCCGCCGGGGCACCGCCGGGCCGCGAGGACCGCGCCCGCCGCACCAAGGATGCCTCCAACTACGGGATCATCGTCAAGGGCGTCGAGAACGTCGCCGTGCGGCTGGCCAAGTGCTGCCGTCCGGTTCCAGGCGACAAGATCGCCGGCTACGTCTCCCTCGGCCGCGGGATTACCATCCACCGCACCGACTGCAAGAACGTCAAGGCCCTGAAACGGGCTCCGGAGCGCTTCGTCGAGGTGCGCTGGAAGGGCGAAAACGAGGCCTCCTACCGGGTCGAGCTGCAGATCGACGCCTACGACCGCACCCGCCTGCTCGAGGACCTCTCGCGGACCTTCTCGGAGGCCGGGATCAACATCATCGGCGCTTCCTGCACGACCAACCACCCGATGGTGAAGAACAGGTTCGTGATCGAGGTGGGGGATACGGAGCAGCTGAAGGGCTGCATCAGCCGGCTTCGCAACGTGGAGTCGGTGTTCGACGCTTATCGGGTGACGCCGGGGGCCTGAGGTGTTGAAGGTCGCTGTCACCGGCCCGACCGGGGAGATCGGGAGGCCGCTGATGGCCGAGTTGGAAAGAAGGGACGAGGTCGGGGGCGTTGTGGGGATGGCGCGCAGGCCGTTCGATCCGGCTGAGGAGGGGTGGGAGAAGGTTGAATACCGGCGTGGGGACGTCCTCGACCGTGGGGCTCTCGCGGCGCTCTTCGACGGTGCGGACGTCGCCGTCCATCTCGCTTTCGCGATCTTCGGAACTCGCGAGGAGACGCGCAAGGTCAACCTCGAGGGAACCCGCAACGTCTTCGAGATGGCGATCAAGGCCGGCGTCAGCCGGCTCGTCTACGCCTCCTCGGTCGCCGCCTACGGCTTCCGCCCCGAGAACCCGCAGCCGCTGACCGAGGACGTCCCCGCCCGCGGCTCCGAGAGCTTCTACTACTCCGCCCAGAAGGCGGAGCTGGAGGACCTTCTCGGGGAGCTGCTGCCGGGGAGCGAGGTGGAGCCGTACGTCTTCCGCCCCTGCATAGTCGCCGGTCCGCGGGCGACGATGCTGATCGAGCAGACCGTCGACGCCGTCCGCCTGGGCGACCCGGCGCCGCTGCTGCGCAAGGGCGTGGAAAAGCTGCCCCTGGTGGCCCCGGTCCTGCCCGACCCCGGCGTCCCGATCCAGCTCGTCCACCACGACGACGTCGCCCGGGCGCTGGCGGCGGCGATCTGCGGCGACGGTCCGCCCGGCGCGTACAACCTCGCCGGCGAGGGCGAGATCCGGGTCCGCGACATCGCCCGGGAGCTTGGCTGGCGCTGGATCCCGGTCCCGCGCCCGGCTGTCAGCCTCGGCACCGCCGCCGCCCGCCGCCTCAGCTTCGCCTCCCCAAAGTTGGAGTGGGCAATCGCAGCTGATACCCCAGTGTTGATGGATACGAGCAGAGCCCGCCGCGACCTCGGCTGGAAGCCCCGTGACAACGCGGTCGATACGCTCGCCGAGACGGTCATCGGCGCTCGGGAGAAGGGCTTGCTCGACTAGCTGCTAAGAAGGTGTGGTCCTGCACTCCCAGATGGCGAACGCACTGCCGACGTAGAAGGTCGAGCGCCGAAGGCGGTTCCTGAGCTCGCAGCCAGTTGCGTTGATCGGTCCACATCGGACCGAGGGCGGCATCCAACGTTGGGCCGAGACGCCCGGTCGATCTCACCTCCTCCTCCGATAGGCGGCCGAGAGCTGCCTGTGCCCAGAGCCCAGCTCGATCTTCCTTTCGAGCTGCGTCAACCAACAGTTGGATGCCAGGTTCCCCTTCTTCCGCGAGCAGGGCGACAGCCGATGCCGCTTCTCGATCATTTCCGCGTAGGAGCATCTTTCCAAGCTCTCCTCGTAGGGAATCATCGGCCGGTCCAATCGCGGCCAGTGCGTGGAGGGCAACGTCGTCGTTCTCATCGGCGATGAAGGGGAGCAATCGTCGAGCGTCGTCGATGCCGGCGGTGCCCAGGCCCCACACTGCGGCCGATCGCGCTTCGGGCTCCAACGCGCGATTCGACGCAAGGGCTACCAGCGCGTCGGCGGCCTCTCGACTCTTCAGTTCGGAGAGGATGAAGATGCCCTCGAGGGAAAGCGCTTTCGCCTTGGTGTCGCCTTGACCAGATCTCAAGATCTCGTCGAGCAGCTCTGGAACGAAGCTTTGCGGATTGAACCTGGCCAGGCTCGCGATGGCCTCAAGTCTGATCCGCTGATCCTCCTCAGGGTTCGAGGCAATTTCCAGCAGCAGTTGTTCCACATCGGCATCCCGGTCATTTGTGCCCGCGGCTTTGACCGCTGCATAGCGATCCACCGGATCCTCGGCACGCAGGTCACCGCAGAAATCCCAGCATCCTCCGGCGCATTTGAGGGCAGTGAGGAGGGGCACTGATCCGAAGATGAACTCCTCTCCTCCCACCAGGCTCTGTCCAGGGGAAACGTAACAGTGGATTGATGCGGTCGGGATCTTGGGTCGGTAGGTCTGGAGGCGACCGCGATACGGCTGGTAGCGAGCGGTTCCCGAGGAAGGATCGATCTCGATCACGGTGCCGCTTCTTCTGGGAACGGTGGCGGGCCAGGTGATATCTCTCTCCGCGCCCTCTGATGCCGCCTTGCGAGCTCCTAGGCTCGCAAGGGGAGCAGCCTCGCGCATCTCTCCGACGCGGAAGAAGTGATGGAAGGGGGCGGGAACGGAATCTTCCTTCTGCCAGGCCAAAAAAGCGACGAAATCCCCATCCCGCAGACCCGCGTCCCACTCTCGGCCTGGCCTCTCGCTATGCGACATCCTAATCGCCAATTGGGACTTGGTGCGCACCTCCACTCGAACCCCGCAATCGAGGCAATGGAGATCGGCCAGCCGCAGTCGCTTGATCTTTCGGGCCCAAATCTTGTTCGCCGTCGCGTAGCGCTCCAGCTCCGCCATTCGATGCCCATGATGCCTGTTCAAGCCATCGAGGACGGCTGCCGTTCCCGCCGCTCCCATCGTCAGGAAGCGGAGAAAATCCTCATCTTGCTTGAGACCCATGAATGCTCCTCAGGGGGGAGGACGCTCGTCCGCCCGCGGATGTAAGTTCGCCCATTGATGCGCGCATCGCTCAATCAAACCAAGGGCAGAGGCGGTCAAAGTGATCGGCGGGGCGCCGAGGAACTGCCGGAGGAAGTCTCCGTCAAGCGCAGCGACCCCGTTTACAACGCCCATGCCTATCTCACGAAGGTTCCCGTCACCGCGATCGAGCCGTTCCTGGATGCCTTTTCCGCCCCGGGAGACGTGGTGCTTGATATGTACGGCGGCTCTGGGATGACGGGGGTGGCGGCGGCCATGCATGGCCGCCGGGCTGAGGTGCGGGATATCAGCGCACTCGGCAGGCACATCGGCAGCAATTACATGAACCTGGTGGACTCGGAAGAGCTTCGAGAGCGGGCACGACGGGTGATTGGGGCGGCCGAAGCTCGACTCGGCGATCTCTACGCAGTCCAGTGCGGGGAGTGCGACAGCAACGCGACCCTTTCCAGGACCGTTTGGACCTACATCTACGAATGCGGGCGTTGCCACGCCCCCGTCAATTATTACGAGGCTCTGCGGGAGGTGGAATGGAAGAAAAGCGCGCTGAAGTGCGGATCCTGTGGAGAGCCATTCGTGACCCGCGCCGCTCGGCGTCTTGGCGAGGCTCCAATGATCGACACCATCGCCTGCGATTGCTCGCCCAGGTTACGCGATTATCCGCATGTCTGCCCCCCCCATCCTGTGCCCGCCGACGCACCGATCTGGCCGGGAGTGCCAATCGGGGAAGACAGGCAGATGTTCCAGGCTTCGGCTTTACGCAAGCATGGGCTCCTCTCCACTGACGCGTTCTTCTCCAGGCGCAACCTGGCTGTGCTCTCTGTGCTCCGCCAGGAGATTGACCGCATCGACGACGAATCCATCAGGTCGAAACTCATGTTTTCGTTTACCGCCATCCTCAGCCGCGCCTCCAAGCGCTATCAGTGGCACCCAAAGCGTCCACTCAATGCCGCCAACCAGAACTACTATGTCGCGCCGGTCTTCTACGAGTGGAACGTCTACGACCTCTTCGAACGAAAGATCGAGGCAGCGGTACGCTCAGATGCCTACATCAGAAGTCGGATGAAGAGCCTGGGTCTTGCCGCGCCCGGGGCGTTCAACTACTCGGTCGGTTCCGCGGACGAACTTGATCTAGAGGATGGGAGCGTCGATTACGTTTTTATCGACCCCCCATTTGGTAGCAACCTTTTCTACAGCGATATGAACCTTTTCCAGGAGGCGTGGCTGGGTGCCTTCACCGATGACACCCGTGAAGCTGTGATCGACCGTTCGCGTGGGAAGAAGGGCAGGGGGACGGACCACTACGAAGATCTGCTCGTAGGCTCGCTGTGCGAGGCGGCGCGGCTGCTTCGCCCTGACGGTTGGCTGTCGATCGTCTTCTCCAATTCGAATGGAGAAATGTGGGCACTCATGCAGCGAGCCATTCGCAAGGCTGGTTTCTATCTCGGTGAGGTGACCTTGTTGAACAAGGGCCAGCGGTCAGTCAAGGGCTTGGCCAGCGGTTTCGAGAACGTTGTGACGGCCGACCTGGTCCTCTCGATGCAAAAGACCGGTGAAGTCGCCGCGGACGAGCCGCCGACGGCACCGAGCGAACCGCTCTCGAAGATGATCGATGGGGCGCTTCGCGCTGGAGCCGCACGGACTCCAAGCCATCTGTACTTAAGAATCATCCGCCGTTACCTTCAGCACAACTGGGATCTCCGTGATCTCCACATTGCCGACATCGTGCGGGCAATCGAGTCGTCGGGCTTTGAAGTCGACGTGGGCTCCGGCGAGCTAATTGAGTCAAAGGCCGCGTAGTCGAGCCTCTCAGGCGACGATCGTCAACGCGCTTGGGACCGCGCGCAGCTCGACCCGCTCGCGCTCGCCGATGTAGTCGCCGTCGACCTGGAGCGGGAACGGGCGGACCGTCCCGTCCCTGGCGGTGGAGGCGGTCTCGACCACGGCATGGACGACGTCGTCGAAGTGGGCCACCTGCTTGTGCTGCGCGGCCGGCCGGCTCTCGCTGAATAGGCGCGTGACCAGGGTCGGCATGTCCCGCTGTGCCGCCCGCTTCAGCACCGCCATCGAGAGGGTGCCGTCGTCGATCGCGATCCCCTCGCAGACCCGGATCGGGCGGCTGGCGAAGTAGGTGAACGGATCGGAGTTCTGAACGATCGTCGTCACCCCCTCAACGGGCTCGCGGCCATCGACCATGGTCCGCACCCGGATCGGGTTGACCAGGTACCTGCGGTAGAAACCCGAGATGCCGGCCCAGCTGTAGTAGTAGGGCCCGGCGCTCGCCTTCAGCGCCGGGTTGGAGTCGACCCGCCGCACCACGGTCGCGTCGATTCCGACTCCGCAGGCGAAGACGAAGTAGCGATCGTCGACCATTCCCAGGTCGATCCTGCGCGGCTTCCAGTCGTCGGCCAGCGAGAGCAGGTGCTCGGTTGCGTCGACGACGTCGTTGGGGATCCCCAGAGTGCGGCAGACGACGTTGGTCGAGCCGCCCGGCAGGACCGCCACCGGCAGGTCGGTCCCGGCAAGCCCGTTGGCGACCTCGTTCAGGGTTCCGTCTCCGCCGAAGGCGACGACGACGTCGTAGCCGCCGTCCCGCGCCTCGCGGCCGATCTCGGTCGCGTGGTTCTGCGCCTCCGTCGGCACCGCTTCGACGTCGAAGCGCCCCTGCAGCGCGTAGACAACCAGGTTCTTCAGCCGGTCCGAGACCGTCGTCGCGTACGGATTGACGATCAGCAGCATCCGCTTCTTGTGCGGCTTGCGGCGGCGGAGAGACCTGAGCTGGGCGGACACCGAAGCTGCACCCTAATGCGGAGGCGGTGCGACTACCCTGCTGCCGATGTTCGACCGACGCGAGCTGGGCGCGATCTTCCTCGGAGGCGCCCTGGGGGCGCTGCTGCGAGCGGGGGTGCTGGAAGCGTTTGGTGCGGGCGCACCGGGTTGGCCTTGGGCGACCTTCGTGGTCAACGTCGTCGGGGCGTTCCTGCTCGGCGCCTTCGTCGCGACGCTGCCGCCGGTTACCCGCTACCGACCGCTGCTGACCACCGGTTTCTGCGGCGCGCTGACCACCTTCTCGACCCTGCAGCTGGAGCTGCTGACGATGCTCGAAGACGGCCGGGTCGGGATCGCCGCCGGCTACCTCGCCGGTAGCGTTGTCGCCGGCCTGCTCGGGGTGCAGGCGGCGATCACCCTGGCGCGGAGGCTGACGCCGCGGTGAGCCTGGGCACCTGGATTGCCCTCGCCCTGCTCGGCGGGGCGGGGGCGGTTGCCCGCTTCGCGGTCGACTGGGCGGTCTCGCTGCGGCTCGGCTTCTCGTTCCCGTACGGGACTCTCGCCGTCAACCTCAGCGGCTCCTTCCTGCTCGGCCTCCTCGTCGGCGGAGCGGTCGAGGGTGACGCGCGCGTCTTGACGGGCACCGCCTTCCTCGGCGCCTACACCACTTTCTCGACCTGGATGCTCGAGACCCAGGAGCTGGCCCAGCGGGGAAGCGCCCGCGGCGCCGTCGTCAACGTCGTCCTCAGCACCGCCGCGGGGCTCGCCGCCGTCGCGATCGGCCACGCCCTCGGGGCGCGGCTCTAGGTCGTCTCGTAGTGGATCACGGTCCCGTCCTCGGCTTCCCGCACCCGGCCCTCGTTGACGAGGAGATCGGCGTGGCCGATCACCTCCGAGAGGGTGAGGAAAGCCTGGGTGACGGCGACGTTGCCCCACAGCGCCTGCGCCAGCTCGTATCCGGTCCGCGGCCGCTCGGCGATCAGGCGGTGGATCCTCTCCTTGCGGCGGTCGTAGCCGGCGAAGCGGGAGTCGATCAGCTCGACGTGGTCGGTGATCGGCTCGCCATGGCCGGGGAGGACGATCTCGGCCGGCATCTCCCGCGTCCTGCGCAGCGACTCGATGTAGGTGACGAGCGCCTGGGGTCGCCGGCTGGAGCCGTCGAGCGGGCGGGCGAGCAGCGGGTTGGAGGAGATCTTCGGCAGCAGGTGATCGGCGGCGAGGAGGATCTTCCGCTCGGCGTCCCAGAAGACGGTGTCGGAGGGGCTGTGCCCGGGGCGGTGGAGGACTTCGAGGCACCGGTCGCCGAGCGCCAGCGTGCCGCCGTCCTCCAGCGGTCGTGTCACCGCCACGTGCGACCCCCAGCCGCGGAAGCTGCGGGAGACGCTGCGCAGGGCCACGGTCACGTCCTCGGGGATGCCGTTGCGCAGCATCACCTCGACCGCGAACTGGTCCTCCAGCTCGGCGTCCTCCTCGAAGGAACCGAGCCGCCGCGCCGCCGCCCCCAGCGCCGCCACCTCGGCGCCGGAGTGCTCGACCAGGATCTCGACCAGGCCGAGGTGGTCGATGTGCTGGTGGGTGACGACGATCAGCTCGAGGTCGGCGAGGGCGTGGCCGCGCTCGGCCAGTCGCGCGGTCAGCTCGTCGAGCGCCTTGCCGGAGTTCGGGCCGGTGTCGACGAGGGTCAGCGGCTCGTCCTCGATCAGGTAGCAGTTGACCCGCCCGACCGCGAACGGGGTCGGGATCGCGAAGCGGTGGATGCCGGCCAGGGCCGCCTGCTCGAGGGCCTGCTCCGGCGTCGCCGTCACGCCCGGATCAGGCCGAGGACCTCGTCGCGCCGGCGCTCCATGTCCTCGCGCGAGATGAGCGACTCGAGGTTGAGCCGCAGCAGCGGCTCGGTGTTGGAGGGGCGGACGTTGAAGTGCCAATCGTCGTAGTCGACCGAGACGCCGTCGAGGTGGGTGATCTCGCCGTCGGAGTAGCGCTCCTCGATCTCCCGCATTTTCGCCTCCTGGTCGTCGACCTCGGAGTTGATCTCGCCGGAGATGAAGTAGCGGGAGCGGAACTCCTCCATCAGCTCGGCCAAGCCGCGGCCATCGAGCGAGAGCAGCTCCAGCACCAGCAGCGCCGGGATCGTCCCCGAGTCGGCGTTCCAGAAATCGCGGAAGTAGTAGTGGCCGGAGACCTCGCCGCCGAAGGCCGCTTCCTCCTCGCGCATCCGCGCCTTGAAGAAGGCGTGGCCGACGCGGGAGAGGTCGGAGCGGCCGCCCTCGGCGGCGACAAGGTCCGGCACCGCGCGGCTCGAGCGCGGGTCGTAGAGGATCGTCGCGCCGGGGTTCTTCCGCAGGACCGAGCGGGCCAGCAGCGCGCAGACGAAGTCGCCGTCGCAGAAGGTTCCATTGCCGTCGATGAAGAAGCAGCGGTCGGCGTCGCCGTCCCAGGCGATCCCGAGATCGGCGCCGCTGGACCTGACACGGTCGATGATCATCCGCCGGTTCTCCTCCAGCAGCGGGTTCGGCTCGTGGTCGGGGAACTCGCCGTTGGGCACGAAGTACATCTCCTCCAGCTCCAGCGGCAGCTTTTCGAGGATCGGGCCGACCATCGGGCCGCCCATCCCGTTGCCACCATCGACCACCACCCGCATCGGCTTCACGTTCGAGGGGTCGATGAAGGAGAGGGCGTGGGCGTGGAATTCGTCCCAGACTTCGACCTCCTCGACCGAGCCGCCGCCCGGCGCCTCGCCGAGCCCGGCTTCGATCTCGGCCTTCACCTCGCCGATCCCGGCGTCGCCGGAGAGCGGCAGCGCCCCCTCGCGGACGAGCTTGACCCCGGTGTAGGCCTTGGGGTTGTGGGAGGCGGTGACCATGGCGCCGCCGTCGAGCGGGCGCGAGCCGACCAGGTGGTAGAGCATCTCGGTCGCGATCTGGCCGGCGTCGACCACGGTCGCGCCCTCGGCGACGAGGCCGTCGCGGACCGCGCCCGCCATCGCCGGCGCGGTCAGGCGCATGTCGCGCCCGAGGCCGACCCGCAGCTCGCCCGGCTCCTTGCCGCGCAGCCTCCCCAGCACCCGCGCGAAGGCGCGCCCGATCGCCTTGGCCGTGGTCTCGTCCATCTCCGAGCCGTGCAGCCCCCGGATGTCGTACGCCTTGAAGATCGCCGGATCAGGATTTACGTCCTCCGCTTCGCGTCCGGGCGTAAATCGTGTCATCAGAAAGCTCCCCTCAAAGCCTCGTAGCTCTGCTCGATCGACTGTGGCATCACTTTCGTGTCCGCGATCACCGGCATGAAGTTGTTGTCGCCCGCCCAGCGCGGGACGACGTGCATGTGGATGTGGTGCTCGACCCCGGCGCCGGCGACGCGTCCCTGGTTGAAGCCGACGTTGTAGCCGTGCGGCTCGTAGACGGACTCGAGGCGGTCCATCGCCCGCCGCGCCAGCGCCATCATCTCCGCCAGCGTCTCCGCCGGGATCTCCTGCAGGCGGGCGACGTGCTCGTAGGGCGCGACCATCAGGTGCCCGTTCGTGTAGGGGAAGAGGTTGAGGATCACGAAGCTGCGCTCGCCGCGGTGGACGATCAGGTTCGCCTCGTCGTCGTCCGCGGCCGGCTTGGCGCAGAAGATGCACTCCTCCTCGATGTCCTTGGACGCGTCCTTCACGTAAGCGAGGCGCCACGGCGCCCAGATGCGGAAATTTGCCACGGGCGACCCATCCTATGGAAGCCGCGATCCCTCAGAGCCACTTGCGTCGCCGGAAGTAGGCGACGAGGCCGAGCAGGACCGCCAGCATCACCCCGAGGACGACGAAGAAGCCGACCTCGTCGCCCTGGTCGGGCACCCAGGTGTTCATCCCCATCACGCTGGCGATCAGGGTCAGCGGCAGGATCACGACGCTGATCGAGGTCAGCACCCGGAGGATGTCGTTGAGGCGGTGGGAGATCACCGACTCGTTGGTCTCCTCGAGCGCCTCGGCGACCTCCTTGTAGTTCTCGAGCATGTCCCAGATCCGCTCGTGGGCGTCGACGATGTCGTCGAAGTAGATCTCGAGGTCGAGGTCGGAGGCGAGGTAGCGCAGCTTGACTTTCTCGAGGTCGCGCAGGACTGGCCGCTGGGGCCGGATCACCTTGCGGAAGTTGATGATCTCCTGCTTGACGTTGGAGATGTCGCGGACGACCTCCTCGGCGCGCTCTTCGAAGATCTGGTCCTCCAGCGCGTCGAGCTTGTTGCCGATCTTGCGCAGCATCGGGAAGCAGTAGTCGAAGGCGTCGTCGACGAGCCGGTAGAGGAGGTAGCCCGAGCCGCGCGAGAAGAGCTGTTCGCGCAGCTCCTCTTTGGCGCGGCAGCGCTCGAACAGGTACTCGACCGGCTGCAGCGGCAGGTTCGGGATCGTCACCACGTAGTCGGGGCCGACGAAGAGGTCGAGCTCACCGGCGCCAAGGCGGCCCGCCTGGGGGTCGAAGACCGGGAGGTGGAGGACGATGAACAGATAATCGTCGTAGACGTCGATCTTCGGGCGCTGGTTGCGCGAGAGCACGTCCTCGAGGTCGAGCGCGTGAAAGTCGAAGTGCTCCTCCAGCCAGCTCCGCTCCAGCGATCCAGGCCACTCGATGTTGACCCAGCGCAGGCCGTTTGAGCTGATCTGCTCGACGTTCGGCTGCTGGGGCTCAGGCGCCGCGGGCCGAGTGACGAGCTCGCCGCGCCGGCCGGGCCGCCGCGGCAGCCTCGGTTTCGGAAGGTTCGGCATCGTTTCGGCCCGTCGTCTCGTCGTACAGCGGAGTCATGATCGTCGCCTAGGTTAGCCGGCTTGCAGGCGCTGGAAGGACGGGAGGGTGCCTGGTAAGGTTCTCCCAACATAAGCGCCACATCTAGAGGGGTGGAGGGACTGGCCCATTGAAGCCCCGGCAACCATCTCGGACGCAAGTTCGAGGCAGGTGCCAACTCCAGCAGGTCGCGTTTGAAGGCCTGGAAGATGTGGGGGATGTCCGATCGGACCTCTGCCCCACAAACGGCGGAGGTTTTTTCGTAAGTGGAAAAGAGGATCGGATGTCAGTCGAGAGCTTGAAGTGCAAGGAGTGCGGGACGGCTTACGAGCTGGACGCCCGCTACGTCTGCGAGAACTGCTTCGGGCCGCTGGAGGTCGCCTACGACTTCAGCGGGCTCGACGCGGCTGAGGCGAAGCGGCGGATCCAGGCCGGGTCGCAGGGGATCTGGCGATACCGCGACTTCCTGCCGTTCAAGGGCAGGGCGAGCGATCCGCTGGAGCCGGGGCTGACGCCGCTGCTGCGTGCCGATCGCCTCGCCGAGCGGCTCGGCGTCGCGGCGGAGATCTGGATCAAGAACGACGCCGCCAACCCGACCCACTCCTTCAAGGACCGCGTCGTCGCCGTCGCTGTCGCGAAAGCGAAGGAGCTTGGCTTCGAGACCGTCGCCTGCGCCTCGACCGGCAACCTCGCCAACGCCGTCGCCGCCCACGCCGCCGCGGCCGGCCTCGACTCCTACGTCTTCGTCCCCGCCAATCTCGAGGAGCAGAAGCTGCTTGCGACCGGCGTCTACGGGACCAACCTGGTCGGCGTGCGCGGCAACTACGACGACGTCAACCGCCTCTGCACCCAGCTCGCCGAGACGCACCCGTGGGCTTTCGTCAACGTCAACCTGCGTCCGTATTACGCCGAGGGCTCGAAGACCCTCGCCTACGAGACGGTCGAGCAGCTCGGCTGGGAACTTCCGGACCGGGTGGTCAGCCCGATCGCCTCCGGCTCGCTCTTCACCAAGCTCGGGCGCGGCTTCCAGGAGTGGCTCGACCTTGGCCTGGTCGAGGGCGAGCAGCCGACCTTCAACGGCGCCCAGGCGCAGGGCTGCAGCCCCGTCGCGACGGCCTTCGCCGAAGGATGGGACGTCTGCAAGCCGCAGCGGCCGGAGACGATCGCCAAGAGCCTGGCGATCGGCGACCCCGCCGACGGCCCTTACGCGGTCGAGCACGCGCGCCGCACCGGCGGCGGCGTCGACGCGGTCAGCGACCAGGAGATCCGCGAGGGGATCAAGCTGCTGGCCGAGACGACCGGGATCTTCACCGAGACCGCCGGAGGCGTCACCGTCGGGGTCCTGCGCAAGCTGGCCGAGCGGGGCGAGATCGGCGACGGCGAGCGCGTCGTCGTCTACATCACCGGCGAGGGCCTGAAGACGCTCGACGCCACCCGCGATACGTTCCAGATGCACGAGATCGACCCCGCCCTCGAGAGCTTCGAGGCCGAGTTCCCGCAGGAGGTAGCCGTCTAGATGAGCGTCACCGTGAAGATCCCAACCCAGCTGCGCGCCGCCACCGGCGGCCAGGCCGAGCTGGAGGTGGAGGGCTCCACCGTCGGCGAGGTGCTCGACGCGGTCTTCGACGCGCACGGCGGCCTGCGCGACCGAATCACCCAGGACGGCGACCTCCGCCGCTTCGTCAACGTCTACGTCTCCGGCGAGGACATTCGCTTCCAGCAGGGCCTGGAGACCTCGATCAACGACGGCGACGAGGTAACGATCCTCCCTGCGGTAGCGGGCGGTTGCTGAAACCGCCGGTAATCATCCTCTGCGGCGGGCGCGGGACGCGGCTGCGCGAGCGGACCGAGTCGGTGCCGAAGGCGCTGGTCGAGATCGGCGGCCGGCCGATCCTCTGGCACGTGATCCAGATCTACGCGGCGCAGGGGTTCGATCGCTTCCTTCTCGCAACCGGTTACATGGGCGAGGCGGTGGCCGAGTTCGCCGCGGCCGAGCGCTGGCCGGAGGGAGTCCTCGTCGATTGCGTCGATACCGGTCTCGACGCTCCGACCGGGGGGCGGATCGCGGCGTTGGCGGACGGGGTGCGGGGGCAGCGCTTCTGCGCCACCTACGCCGACGGCGTCGCCGACGTCGACCTCAACGCCCTGCTCGAGTTCCACGACCGTCACGGCGCGATCGCCAGCGTCACGGTTGTCCGTCCCGACCTGCAGTGGGGTGTCGCCGAGCTCGATGGGGACGCGGTGACCGGCTTCGTCGAGAAGCCGCGCAGCGAGCGCTGGATCAACGGCGGCTTCTTCTGCTTCGAGCCGGAAGTGCTCGATTACCTCGACGCCGAGAGCGTGCTCGAGCGCGAGCCGCTGGCGCGTCTGGCCACCGATGGTCAATTGCGCGCCTTCCGCCACCAGGGCTTCTGGGACTGCATGGACACCTACAAGGACGCGGTGGTGCTGAACGACCTCTGGACCGCCGGACGTGCGCCCTGGCGGATCTGGGACGCGGCGGCGGTGGAGGCGTGAAGCGCTCGCTGGTCACCGGCGGCCACGGCTTCGTCGCCTCCAACCTGGCGCGGGCGCTGCTCGAACGGGGGGATGCGGTCACCGTCCTCGACCTGGCGCCGCCGCCGCGCTCCGGGCTCGTCCTGCAGGGGATCGATTCCGAAGTCGAGCTGCTCGAGGCCGACCTGCGGGACGCCGCCGCGGTCGAGGCGGCGATCGCCGCCGGCGAGTTCGAGGTCGTCTTCCACCTCGCCGCCCAGACCCTGGTCGGGCCGGCGATGGCGGATCCCACGCAGACCTTCGAGGTCAACATCCGCGGCACCTGGAGCCTGCTCGAGGCGTGTCGCCGCGCCGACGTGCCGGCGGTGATCGTCGCCTCCTCGGACAAGGCCTACGGCCCCAGCGAGGAGCTGCCCTACCGCGAGGACATGCGCCTCACTCCGGCTTCACCCTATGAGGCGAGCAAGGCGGCCGCCGACGCGATCGCCCTCAGCTACCGGCCCGCCTACGGGCTGCCGGTGGCGGTGACCCGCTTCGCCAACATCTACGGCGGCGGCGACCCCAACTTCTCGCGCCTGATCCCGGAGGCGATCGCCGCCGTTCTCGACGGGCGGCGGCCGCAGATCCGCTCCGACGGCAGCCCCGAACGCGACTTCCTCTACGTCAGCGACGCCATCGCCGCCTACCTGTCGGTCGAGCACGCGGTCGGCGCCGGCGGCCCAGGGGCGGGGGAGGCGTTCAACGCCGGCGGCGAGGCCCCGCACTCGGTGAGGGAGGTCCTGGAGACGATCGTCGCCGTCGCCGGGACCGACCTCGAGCCCGAATACCTCGGCACCGGCAACCCCGACGGCGAGATCGACCGCCAGTTCGTCGACTCGACCAAGCTGCGCCAGATGAGCGGCTGGCGCCCGGAGGTGGAGCTGCGCGACGGGTTGATCCGCACGCTCGATTGGTACCGGGACCATGCGGAGCTGCGGCCGCAGGCGGCTGGGGCGGCCGGCTAGGCTGAGGCCCCATGTGCGGGCGCTTCACCAACACGACCAAGGACACGAAGAAGGTCGCCGACCGCTTCCAGGTCGAGCTGGAGAAGGCGCTGGAACGAAGCGGGGCGGGGGCGCCGGCCAGGGAGTCGACCAAGGACGGGGGAGAGGCGAAAGCGCCGCCCGGGTTCGGCCGCTTCAACGTCGCCCCGACGCAGGAGGTGCTGGTCGTGCGGGCCTCGCCCGAGCCGGAGGAGGCCGAACAGGGGGCGCGCGAGGCCAGGCTGATGCGCTGGGGCCTGGTCCCGATCTGGGCCAAGGATCTCAAGGTCGGCTACCGGATGATCAACGCGAAAAAAGAGAACCTGATCAAGAGCCGCGCCTACGGGCCTCTGCTCGGCAAGTATCGGCACCGCTGCCTGATCGTCGCCGACGGCTTCTACGAGTGGATGAAGGCCGAGGACCCGAAGCAGCCGCGCCAGCCCTGGCATTTCCAGGTCGACGACGGCGAGCCCTTCGCCTTCGCCGGCCTCTGCACCCGCAAGGAGTGGTCGGACCCAGATGAGCGCGGCTATGACGACGGCCACCTGTACACCTGCACCCTGGTGACGACGACGCCGAACGAGGTGGTGGCGCCGGTCCACGATCGGATGCCGGCGATCCTGCCCAGCCCGGAGGCCGAGGCGGCCTGGCTGCGGCCGGACCTCAGCGCCGAGGATGCGGTGGCGATGTGCGGCCCGCTCGACGCCCGGCGGATGTCGAGTGCGCCGGCGAACCCGGCGCTGAACAAAGTCGGCAAAGGGATGGCCGAGGGACCGGAGCTGCTGGTGGCACCGCGGGCGACGCTCGACGCCTAACCCTCGTCGCTCTCTTCTTCTTCGGCTTCCTCGCGTTCTTCGGCTTTGCGTTCTTCGGCCTCTTCGTCGATCGGCGGCGTGCGATCCGGCAGCGCCGCCTGCGTCCGCGCGGTCGCTTTGCCGGCATTGGTTTCGAGCGTGCAGCCAACCCTGGCCGAGGGAACGTCGGTCGTCCGCCAGACGGCGAAGAATGGGAGCACCAGGTCCTGCTTCGGCTTGCCGGCGACGATGTACTTGATCCGCTCTTCGCCGATCTTGAACTCCGGCCATTCGACCTTGACGCCCTTTTCGGTGGTGAAGCGTTGGGGTCGATCTGGAACTTCAAGCGAGGCGAGTTCGCCGCCGTGGGAGCTGAAGTCCATCAGCACCGTTTCCGGCACTTCCTGGCTGTAGATGCCATCTTCGGATGAGCGCGGGTAGGTGGCGCGCAGGTCGCCGCCGCTCTGGGCGACTTCGGTTCCTTTCGGGGCTCTGACCGCGCAGAGGATGAGGCCGCCGCCGACCGGCGAGCCGGCAGAGACGTTCAGCGTCGTGGAGACGATGTAGAGCGCGTAGCCGCTGACGTTGGTGCCGGTGGCGCGGATGTTGGTATCGACGAGCTGCATCTCGCCCTTGCCGCCGGGGAGGGGAACCGCGCTGGAATCGGGGCCCTTGGCCGATTGCACCCATTCGAGGTCGGCGGCTTCGCCCTCTCCCTTGCCGGTGGCGGCGAGGGCGGCGACCACGCAGGCGATGAGGCCGACCGCGATCACGGTCAGAGCGCCGCGGGGCGGGCGCAAGTCCTGGGAGGTGGTGTCTTGGGGGGCGTCGCTCACAGGGCGACAGTATTGGAATCGGTCGCAGAATCGCCGCCCTGCGATACCTCGACCGCGCTTGTGGGTACGTTCCTTCCGTGGCAGGCAAGGTGACCCGGCTGAAGATGACGGAGGCGCGGCCGCGCGCGGTCGAGGTCCACGGACGGCCGATCAACTTCATCGAAGCCGGCTCCGGCCCTGTCCTGTTGCTGGTCCACGGGATGGCGGGGACCTGCGCCAACTGGGAATCGGTGATCGAGCCGCTGGCGATCAACCACACCGTGATCGCCCCGGACTTCCCCGGCCACGGATCCTCGGCCCCGGGCGGCGGCGACTACTCGCTCGGCGCCCTCGCCAGCGCCCTGCGCGACCTGATGCTGACCCTCGGCCACGAGCGCGCGACCCTGGTTGGCCACTCGCTCGGCGGCGGCGTGGCGATGCAGTTCACCTACCAGTTCCCGGAGCTGGTCGAGCGCCTGGCCCTGGTCTCCAGCGGCGGGCTCGGGCCGGACGTCAGCCCGATCCTGCGCGCGGCGGCGCTGCCCGGCGCCGAGCTCTTCATCTCCGCGACGGCTGGAGTGGGCAGCAAGGTCGGCTCGGTGGTCGGTCGCGGCCTCGGCCTGGTCGGCCTGCGCCCCAACGCCGACCTCGCCGAAGTGACCCGCGGCTACGCGACCCTGACCGACCCCGACCGCCGCAAGGCCTTCGTCGCCACCCTGCGCTCGGTGGTCGGCATGCAGGGCCAGCGCGTCGGCGCCCTCGACAAGCTCTACCTCGCCGAGGCCCTGCCCCTCCTGATCGTCTGGGGCGAGAACGACACGATCATCCCCGTCGACCACGCCCGCGAGGCCCACGCCCAACTCCCCGGCAGCCACCTAGAGATCTTCGAGGACACCGGCCACATCCCCCAGCAGGAGCGCCCCGGCCGCTTCATCGCCGTCCTCGAACGCTTCCTCGCCGAAACCGAGCCGGCGGAGTTCGACGCCGGCGAGTGGCGAGCCCGCTTCAAGGCCGCCGAGAACTAGCGCAGCAAGAGAGACGCGCCCGACAGGATTCGAACCTGTGGCCTACGCCTCCGGAGGGCGTCGCTCTATCCAGCTGAGCTACGGGCGCGTGTCCGCAGCTTAACCATCAACGGAGGCCTGTGAAGCAAGTGTCGGGTTCCGTCCGCTCGCAGACATAAAGTTACGGCCATGAAGACGGCCACCAAAGGCAACGAGGGAGAGGCGATGATCTTGGCAGCCCTGGTGGCTCAGGGCTATGACGTAGCCGTTCCCTGGAGAGGGGGACAGCCATATGACCTGCTTGTGGACCTCGGAGGTCCGGAAGTCCTCAAGGTTCAGTGCAAGACGGGTTGGCGAAACAAAGGCTGCATTGCCTTCACACGCGGTCGACCGACCACGGGCAGGGCCGACAGTCCTACGTTGGTTCCGCCCACATCTTCGGCGTCTACTTCCCGCCGTTGCGAGCCGTTTATCTCGTACCTCTCGATGCGGTAGCTGAAGTTCAGGGATTCCTGCGCCTCGAGCCAACGCGGAACAACCAGCGGAAGAAGGTCAGGTTTGCGGCCGATTTCGAGATCGCTCAGTGGTCGCCAAAAAGGCTGTTGAAGGTCAAGCGCAAGGCCGAGGCCGCGGCGGAACCTGAACTGAACTTCGCGTAGGCTCGCCGCCGATGGATTTGGCGGTGACTTTTCTTGGGACCGGGGGCTCGGTGCCTTCGGCGCGGCGATCGACGACCAGCGTGCTGGTTGCGCGTGGGGGGGAGCGGCTGCTGTTCGACTGCGGGGAAGGGACGCAGCGGCAGATGCAGCGGTCGCTGGGGCTGGTGCAGGCGGACGAGATCTATCTGACGCACTTCCATGCGGACCATGTGCTGGGGCTGCCGGGGCTGTTGAAGACCTACGACCTGACCGACCGGCGGGTGCCGCTGAAGATCTACGGGCCGCCGGGGCTCACGGAGCTGTTCCAGGTCTTCTCGCCACTGGTGGGGCGACTCAAGTTCACGATCGACCTGATCGAGCTGGGGCCCGGCGACACGGTCGGGCACGACGGCTACGAGGTGCGGCCGTTCGAAGCCGCCCACAGCGCGCGGGCCAACGGCTACGCCCTGGTTGAGGCCGAGCGGCCCGGCCGCTTCGATCCCGAAGCGGCCACCGCCGCCGGCGTCCCCGAAGGACCCGCCTACGCCGCCCTGCAGCGGGGCGAGACCGTCGAGGGCGAGGCCGGGCCTGTCACCCCGGACCGGGTAATGGGGCCGAGCCGCCCCGGTCGCACCATCGTCCTCACCGGCGACACCGCGCCCAGCCCGGCCACCGTCTCCGCCGCGGCCGACGCCGACCTGCTGATCCATGACGCCTCATTCGCCGAGGAGGAGGTTCAGCGCGCCGCCGAGACCGGGCACTCGACGGTGGGCCAGGCTGCCGCCGTCGCCGCCGAGGCGCACGTGAAGCTGCTCGCGCTCGTCCACATCTCATCCCGCTACCACGTCGGCACGGTGATCGAGGAGGCGAAGGAGGTATTCGAGCCGACGGTCGCCCCCCGCGACTTCGACGTCGTCGAGCTGCCCTTCCCCGAGCGAGGGGAGCCCCATCTCGTGCAGGACGGCGCTCGGCAGCACCGGGGCGCCTCGGCTCCCCCCGCTTTGCGGGATTAGGTCGCGCGGGCGTCCGCGAGGCCGCTTACTATCGGTTGTCGATGGAGGCAGCACGGATCAGCGAGGCGGTTGCCCTCGACGAGGAGAGCTTCCGCAGGATCGAGTCGACCATGCTCTATCTGGAGGAGGCCCGCGCTCGTGCGGAGCGCGCAGTGAAGGAGATGCGGGATCTCGGGGCCGAGCCGCATCTGGTCGAGGCGACGGAGCAGGTGCACGGGGACCTGACCGAGCTGACCCGCCGCTACCGGCACCGGACCTACTTCGCCGCGGCCAAGGCGCAGACGAGCTTCTAGGGGGAGCCATGGCGCTCTCCGACGAGGAGATCCGCCGCAACCTTCACCGAGATCTCGATCACGCCGTCGCCGAGGCCTATGCTGGGGCGCCTCCGCCGCTGAAGATGCCGAGGAGTCGAACCGTCGGCTCTTGGAGCTGAACGAGGCGATCGCGGCGGGGGAGCTCGAGTACGGCGGTCCCGCGCCGACCAGCTGACGTCCCGCGTCGCTGCTACTCTGGGCGCGTCCTTTAACCAGGTCCCGTGAGGCCAGGAAGGAAGCCACTGAGGTGAACGAGAAGGTCGTGCTGGAGCACGACGATCTGAGGCGAACGCTGCGGCGGATCGCCCACGAGATCGCCGAGAAGAACCCCGATTCGGAGCGTCTGGCGGTCATCGGCATCCATACCCGCGGCGCCGTCCTGGCCCGTCGCCTCCACGTCTTCCTCGGCGAGCTGACCGGGACTGAGCTGCCGATCGGCGACCTCGACATCTCCTTCTACCGCGACGACGTCGGCGCCAAGGCACCCGCATCGCAGCCGGTCGTCCACGCCTCGCACATCGACTTCGACCTCTCGGAGCGCACGGTCATCCTCGTCGACGACGTCCTCTACACCGGCCGCACCGTCCGCGCCGCGATCGAGGCGCTCTTCGATTACGGGCGTCCGGAGCGGGTGCAGCTGGCCGTCCTCTGCGACCGCGGCCACCGCGAGCTGCCGATCCGCCCCGACTACGTCGGCAAGAACCTGCCGACGGCCCGCGGGGAGCGGGTCAACGTCCGCCTCGAGGAGGTCGACGGCGCCGACGAGGTGACGATCTCCGAGCCCAGGCCGGTGGAGGTGAGCCCGTGAAGCACCTGCTCTCGATCGAGCAGCTCTCGCGCGAGGAGATCGAGGGGATCCTCGACCGGGCCGAGAGCTTCGCCGAGGTTGGCCGCCGCGACATCAAGAAGGTGCCGACGCTGCGCGGCCGCACCGTCGTCTCCCTCTTCTACGAGTCGAGCACCCGCACCTCGAGCTCCTTCGACCTCGCCGCAAAGCGCCTCTCCGCCGACGTCGTCTCGGTCAAGGCGGCGGGATCCTCGATCGAGAAGGGGGAGTCGCTGAAGGACACGATCGCCACCCTGTCCGCCTACGACCCCGCCGCGATCGTGATCCGCCACCCCTACGCCGGCGCCGCTCAGATGGTCGCCGGCTGGACTGCCGCCTCGGTCGTCAACGCCGGCGACGGCAAGCACGAGCACCCGAGCCAGGCTCTGCTCGACGTCTACACCCTGCGCCGCAGGCTCGGCTCGCTGGAGGGGGTGCGGATCTGGATCATCGGCGACGTCCTCCACAGCCGCGTCGCCCGCTCGAACCTGATCGCCTTCACCCGGATGGGGGCGGAGGTCACGGTCTGCGGACCGCCGACCCTGATCCCGCGCGGGATCGAGGAGCTCGGCTGCGGGGTCTCCCACAGCCTCGACGGGATCGGCGAGGCGGAGGTCGTCTACACGCTGCGGATGCAGAAGGAGCGGATGAGCGAGAGCTTCGTCCCCTCGCTGCGCGAGTACGCGGCGCGCTTCCAGATCGACACCCGCCGCCTCAACCCGCGCCAGCTGTTGATGCACCCGGGCCCGGTCAACCGCGGGGTCGAGATCTCCGGCGAGGCGGTCGACTCGCCACAGTCCCTGATCGCCGAGCAGGTCTCGGCTGGCCTGGTGGTGCGGATGGCGATCCTCTACGAGCTGCTCGCCGGCGGCGAGGGGGTGCCGAGCGGCGAGGGCGAAGCCGGCAAACCGACCCCGATCGGGACCCCCGCATGAGCCTCACCGAGCTTCTTGACGTGCGCCCGGGGGAGAGCGCGCACCTGATCCTGCGACGGGCGACCGTGCTCGATCCGGTCGCGGGAATCGACTCCGTCCACGACGTCGTCATCCGCGACGGTGAGATCGCCGCCCTCGCCGCGCCGGGAGAGGCCGACGGCGACGGCGCCGAGGTTGTCGAGGCCGAGGGCCTGCACGCCTTCCCCGCCTTCTTCGACCCCCACGTCCACCTCCGCACGCCCGGCCAGGAGCACAAGGAGGACATGGAAACCGGAACCCGGGCCGCCGCCGCCGGCGGCTACTGCGGGATCATCGCGATGGCCAACACCTCGCCGCCTGTCTCGACCGCCGCCGACGTCTCCGCCCTGCGCGAGCAGGCACGAGCCGGCGCCTCGGTCCCGGTCGGCTTCCTCGCCACCGTCAGCAAAGACATGGAGGGCCGCGAGCTGACCGAGATGGTCGAGCTGCGCGAAGCCGGTGCCCTCGGCTTCTCCGACGACGGCCTGCCGATCGTCGACGCCGGTCTGATGCGCCGCGCGCTGCAGTACCAGCACCTCTGCGGCGGCAACATCGCCCTCCACGAGGAGGACCCGGCGCTCTCGCGCGACGGCGTCATGCACGAGGGGCCGGTCTCCGCCGGGCTCGGTCTCGCCGGTATTCCCTCGGTCTCGGAGTCGACGATGGTCGCCCGCGACGCCGCCCTGGCCGGCCACGAGAGCGCCCGCATCCACGTCCAGCACCTCTCCGCCGCCGAATCGGTCGAGGTGGTCCGGGTCGCCAAGGCCGCCGGGGTGCGGATCAGCGCCGAGGCCAGCCCGCACCACCTCTGCCTCGCCGACGAGGCGGTCCGCGATCTCGACCCGCAGCGGGCGAAGATGAACCCGCCGCTGCGCGAAGAGCGCGACCGCCAGGCGCTGATCGAGGGGCTGCGCGACGGCACGGTCGAGTGCATCGCCACCGACCACGCGCCGCACCAGCCGGAGGAAAAGGACGTGCCCTTCGAGCAGGCGGCGATGGGGGTGACCGGCCTGGAGACGGCGTTCGCGGCGCTGCACACCGAGCTGGTCCTTCCCGGCGTGATCGACCTCGCGCTCCTGGTCGAGCGGATGGCCGGCGGCGCCGAGCCCTTTGACCTCGCGCGACCGAGCCTGGCGCCGGGCTCGGAGGCGAACGTCGTCCTCTGCGACCTGGGTGCCGAGTGGACGGTGGGGGAAGACGGCTACGAGAGCCGCTCCGCCAACTCATGGTGCGCCGGCCAGACGCTCACCGGCCGCGTCCTGATGACCGTCGCCGCCGGCCAGGTCGCCTTCCGCCTCCGCAGCTTCTCCCTCGGGGTCGCCGCGTGAGGGGCGCTTTTCCAAACCATGAGGACGTAAAAGCGCCCCGGAGGTCGCGATGAGCGCGTATCTGCTCTTGGAGGATGGGACTCGGCTCGACGGGCTCGCCTGCGGCGACGAGGGCGCCGTCACCGGCGAGGTCGTCTTCAACACGGCGATGACCGGCTACCAGGAGTCGGTCACCGACCCCTCCTACGCCGGCCAGATCATCGTCTTCACCTACCCGCTGATCGGCAACTACGGCGTCTCGGCGACGGCGATGGAGTCCGATCGCGTCCACGTCCGCGGCGTCGTCATGCGCGACGCCAAGAACCGCGAGGACGTCGCCACCGCCGAGGGCGGTTGGCTCGACTGGCTGGGCGACCGCGGCGTCCCTGGCATCAGCGGCGTCGACACCCGGGCGCTGGTCCGTCACCTGCGCGACAAGGGCTCGATGCGCGGCGGCATCTTCCCGGCCGAGACGCCGGAAGCCAAGGCGCGCGAACGGGTCGCCGCCGAGCCCGCGATGGCCGGCGCCGATTTCGCCCGCACCGTCACCCCGACCGAGCCGGTCCGCTTCGAGGGCGAGGGCCCGCACGTGGTCGGGATCGACACCGGGGTCAAGCTCAGCATCGTCCGCCAGCTCCGCGAGCACGGCTGCCGGCTGACGCTGCTGCCCTGCACCAGCAGCCCCGAGGAGGTGCTCGCCGACGACCCCGACGTCGTCTTCCTCGCCAACGGCCCCGGCGACCCCGCCGCCCTCGACTACGTCGTCGACACCGTCCGCGGCGTCATCGGCCGCAGGCCCGTCTTCGGGATCTGCCTCGGCCACCAGCTGCTCTGCCGCGCCGTCGGCCTCGAGACCTACAAGCTCCCCTTCGGCCACCGCGGCGCCAACCATCCGGTCAAGGACCTGGAGACGGGACGGATAGACATCACCTCTCAGAACCACGGCTTCGCCGTCGTCGGCCCCGGCGGCGAGCCGAAGATCGAGGGCGACGAGCCGGTCCGCTGGGAGACCGACTTCGGCGTCGCCGAGCTCTCCCAGCTCAACCTCTACGACCGCACCGTCGAGGGGCTCGTCCTGCGCGACGTCGCCGGCGCCACCGTCCAGTACCACCCTGAGGCCGGCCCCGGCCCGCACGACGCGAGGCACCTCTTCGACCGCTTCCTGGAGCTCGCCGCGTGATCTGGCCGCCGCCGGACCGCCCGCTGGAGGGGAAGCTGGTGTGCCTGGAGCCGCTGGCCGAGGAGCACCGCGAGCGCCGGATGACGCTACAAACCGTCGCCTGCCGGCGTCCTCGGTCGCTCGCGGGCAGAGCACGCCACGCTCCCCGCGTCCTTGGCAGGCTCGGTTTTCGCGCCCCCGGCAAGAACGGGTTCCTTCCTGGGTCACGCCAGTTGCGGGCAAGCACATGCTGATGCCGGTGACCGGCGTCCGTGACTCGGCCTATTACTCGGTCGTCGACGACGAGTGGCCGGCGGTCCGTGAAAACCTGGAGCGGCGCCTGGCAGGGGCGCGGGAGGTGGGGAGTGCCTAAACGCGAGGACATCCGGAAGATCCTCCTGATCGGCTCGGGGCCGATCGTGATCGGCCAGGCGGCCGAGTTCGACTACTCCGGCGTCCAGGCCTGCAAGGTCCTGCTCGAGGAGGGCTACGAGGTCGTCCTCGTCAACTCCAACCCGGCGACGATCATGACCGACCCCGAGTTCGCCACCCGCACCTACATCGAGCCGCTGCTCCCGGGCCCGGTGACGAAGATCATCGAAAAGGAGCGCCCCGACGCGCTGCTGCCGACTCTCGGCGGCCAGACCGCGCTCAACATCGCGATGACCCTGTTCGAGGACGGGACGCTGGAGCGCTTGGGAGTCGAGCTGATCGGCGCCGACGCCGCCGCGATCAGACGCGCCGAGGACCGCGAGGAATTCCGCAGGACGATGACCGAGCACGGTCTGCGGATCCCGTGGTCGATGACGGTCGAATCGCTCTCTCAGGTCGACGAGGCTCTCGCCGACGGCCGCATCACCCTGCCGGCGATCGTCCGGCCGGCCTTCACGATGGGCGGCCAGGGCGGCGGCATCGGCCGCTCGGAAACCGAGCTGCGCCAGGTCGTCTCCGAGGGGCTGGCCGCCAGCCCGATCAACCAGGTCCTTGTCGAGGAGTCGGTGATCGGCTGGGGCGAGTTCGAGCTCGAGGTGATGCGCGACCGCAACGACAACGTGGTGATCGTCTGCTCGATCGAGAACGTCGACCCGATGGGCGTCCACACCGGCGACTCGGTCACCGTCGCCCCCGCCCAGACCCTCACCGACCCGCTCTACCAGGACCTCCGCGACCAGGCGATCGAGGTGATCCGCGCGATTGGGGTCGAGACCGGCGGCTCCAACGTCCAGTTCGCGGTCGACCCCGAGTCGGGCGAGATCGTCGTGATCGAGATGAACCCGCGCGTCTCCCGCTCCTCGGCGCTGGCATCGAAGGCGACCGGCTTCCCGATCGCGAAGATGGCGGCGAAGCTGGCGGTCGGCTACGCGCTGGAGGAGATCCCCAACGACATCACCCGCGCCACGCCCGCCTCCTTCGAGCCGACGATCGACTACGTCGTCACCAAGATCCCCCGCTTCGCCTTCGAGAAGTTCCCCGGCTCCGAGGGCCGCCTCTCGACCTACATGCAGAGCGTGGGGGAGGCGATGGCGATCGGCCGCACCTTCCGCGAGTCCTTCGCCAAGGCGATGCGCTCGCGCGAGCTCGACAGCGCGCCGGAGATCCCCGAGGAAGACGAGGACCTGCTGGCGGCGATCGCAATCCCGAGCGCCGAGCGCTTCGACCTGATCCTCGCCGCCTTCGAGCGCGGGCTCGAGGTCGAGGCGGTGCACGAGGCCTGCATGGTCGACCGCTGGTTCCTGCACGAGCTGCAGGCCTTGGCTGAGGAGGGCGACGGCACCGACGGCCTCGACCGCACCTACAAGGCGGTGGACACCTGCGCCGCCGAGTTCGAGGCGGCGACCCCCTACTACTACTCGGGGCACGAGCGCCGTCGCCACGACGGCTCACCACCGGCCAGCGAGATCCGCCGTGGCGATAAAGACTCGGTCGTCATCCTCGGCGCCGGCCCGAACCGCATCGGGCAGGGCATCGAGTTCGACTACTGCTGCGTCCACGCCGCGATGACCGCGCGTGAGCTCGGCCGCGACGCGGTGATGGTCAACTGCAACCCCGAGACCGTCTCGACCGACTACGACACCTCCGACCGGCTCTACTTCGAGCCGCTGACCGCCGAGGACGTGCTCGCGGTCTGCGAGCAGGAGCAGCCGGAGGGCGTGATCGTCCAGTTCGGCGGCCAGACGCCGCTGAAGCTCGCACGGACCCTGGAAGAGGCCGGGGTGCCGCTGCTGGGAACGCCGGTCGACGCCATCGACCTCGCCGAGGACCGCGGCCGCTTCGGCGAGCTGCTGGGTCGCCTCGGCGTCGAGGCGCCGCCCTACGGCACCGCCTTCTCGGCCGAGGAAGCGGTCGCGGTCGCCGAACGGGTCGGCTTCCCGCTGCTGGTCCGGCCCTCCTACGTGCTCGGCGGCCGGGCGATGGAGATCTGCTACTCGACCGAGGACCTGCAGGCCTACCTGAGCAAGCACGTCAAGGCCGACCAGGAGCACCCGCTGCTGCTCGACCGCTTCCTCGAGAACGCGATCGAGGTCGACGTCGACGCCCTCGCCGACGGCACTGAGGTCTGCGTCGCCGGGATCATGCAGCACGTCGAGGAGGCGGGCGTCCACTCCGGCGACTCGGCCTGCGTGATCCCGCCGCTCAGCCTCGGCGAGGAGATGCTGGAGAGGATTCGCGCCACCAGCGAGCGGATCGCGCTCGAGCTCGGGGTCATCGGCCTGATCAACATCCAGTACGGGGTCGCCGGCGGCGAGCTCTACGTGATCGAGGCCAACCCGCGCGCCTCCCGCACCGTCCCCTTCGTCTCCAAGGCGATCGGGGTGCCGCTGGCGAAGCTCGCCTGCCGGCTGATGCTCGGGGAGAGGCTGGCCGACCAGGACCTGCCCGAGGGCCCGCTCGACCATGTCAGCGTCAAGGAGGCAGTCCTGCCCTTCGCCCGTTTCGCCGGCGCCGACTCGGTCCTGGGCCCGGAGATGAAGAGCACCGGCGAGGTGATGGGGATCGCCGCCGACTTCCCGACCGCCTTCGGCAAGGCGCAGGCCGCCGCCGGCGTGCGGCTGCCGAGCGAGGGCTCGGTGTTCATCACCGTCACCGACACCGACAAGCCCGCCGCGACCCAGCTCGCGACTCGCTTCCACGACCTCGGCTTCGAGGTGATCGCCACCGGCGGCACCGCTCAGGCGATCGAGCGGATGGGGGTGCCGGTTACCCGGATCAACAAGCTGCAAGAGGGCTCGCCGCACGTTCTCGACCTGATTCGCAGGCGCCAGTGCGACCTCGTGATCAACACCCCGACCGGCTCTGGCGCCCGCACCGACGGCTATGAGATCCGCACCGCCGCCGTCCGCCATGGGATCCCCTGCGTGACGACGATGACCGGCGCCACCGCGGCGGCCCGGGCGATCGCCGCCGGCAAGCAGGGCGACGCCGAGGTGCGCTCGCTGCAGGAGATCCACGACGGTCAGGTAAGGGCCGCGGAGGCGCGATGACCGCGCCCTTCGGCCGCCGGCTCTGCGAGGTCGCGGATAGCCAGACCTCCGGCGGCTACCGGATCTTCTCCCTGATCGACCGCGAGGGGCCACCTCCGGAACCCGGCCAGTTTTACATGCTCGCCAGCGAGTACGGCTGGGGGGAGGGCGGCGGCCGCCCCTTCTTGCCGCGAGCCATCTCCGTCGCCGAGACCGCGCCGGCGCAGGAGGGTATCCGACTCGATTTCCTGATCGAGGGCATAGGTCCCGGCACTGACCGTCTCTGCAAGTTGGAGGCTGGGGAGCGGGTATGGGTGACGGGACCGCTGGGCAACTCCTTCTCGATCCCGAACGAGGTCAACCCTGAGGCGGCGGGGGCGATCCTCGTCGGCGGCGGCATCGGCATCGCCCCCCTGGCGATCTGGCGCCGGCATCTGGTCGAAAGGGGCATCCCTCTTCGAGTCCTGCTGGGTTTTCGCAACCAACAGCACAGCGGTGGGCTAAATGAGCTCTTCTGCGCCGGCGGCTCCCTCTGCCCCGACGTCCGCCTCGCCGCTGAGGACGGCCATACCGGACACCGGGGCTTCGTCACGGACCTGCTCCTGAAGTTGCTGGAAGGAGACGACGCCACCTCCGCCGTCGTCTACTCGTGCGGCCCGCCCCCGATGCTTGAGGCCGTACAGCAGCTCTGCGAGGAGCGCGGCATCAGCTGCCAGCTCGCCGAGGAGTCGCCGATGGCCTGCGGCTACGGCGCATGCTTCGGTTGCGCGGTTCCGAAACCCGGGGGCGGCTACCTGCGCCTCTGCGTAGACGGTCCCATCACCGGGTCCCTGCCGGGGGGTGGCACCGATTTGGGGGACCATCCCGAGCAGCTACTGCAGCGCAGGGATGGTGGAACCAAATCGGTGACAGGACCCGCCGGCCCCCAAGCCATCGAGTTCTGTGGCATCGATCTCGCCCATCCGGTCATCAACGCCTCCGGGACCTATGACGCGATCGCCGCTTACAGGATGTTTGGAGATGAGCTGCTCGAGGAGTTCCCGTTCTCTGCGTTTGTCTCGAAGACGATCACTCCGGAGCCCCGGGCGGGGAATGCGCCGCAGCGGATCTGGGAGACGCCGGCGGGGATGATCAACTCGATCGGGCTGCCGAACAAGGGGTTGGAGGGGTTCCTGGCTGAGGATCTGCCGGAACTGGCGGAACTGCCTGTCCCCCTGATCGTCTCGGTGATGGCGACGAACCGCGAGGAATTCTCGCGGCTGGTTCGTGAGGTTGGTGAGCGGGACGAGGTCGCGGCTCTGGAGCTGAACGTCTCCTGTCCCAACGTCCACTCCGGTCTGATCGTCGGCGAGCAGCCGAGTGAGACGGAGGCGCTGCTGGAAACGCTGCGGCCGCTGACGGGAAAGCCGTTGATCGTGAAGCTGACTCCGAACGTGGCGAACCCCGAGGCGGTGGCCCTTGCCGCCGAAGAGGGAGGGGCGGACGCGGTGTCTTTGATCAACACGCTTAAGGCCAGCGCGATCCACCCGGTCACTAAAGAGCCGGCGCTGGCGGCGGGCCATGGCGGCCTCTCGGGGCCGGCGGTGATGCCGATCGCGCTGCAGCAGCTGCGTGCGGTGAGGGCCGCGGTGGAGATACCGGTGGTCGGGATGGGGGGGATTTCCAGCGGAGCCGACGCGGCCGAGTTCCTGGCGGCTGGAGCCGCGCTGGTGGCGGTCGGGACCGAGAGCTTCCGCGACCCGCGGGCGGGGTCGCGAATAGCAAAAGAACTGCAAACCGACCTGTCGGCGACGCCGCGACGCCTGGCGGCGCTCGACCTCGACTAGAGGTTGAGACGAATTTTGGGAGATTTCGCCGCGGTCACCTTGCACGCCCCCGAGCCGCGGCTATACTCGCCGCGCACATGACGCCCTCCCCAGTCAAATCCTCGCTCGCGGCCCCCGAACGGTCACTCGACCAGAGGATGGAGGCCCTCAAGCGCGCCAACGACATCCGCACGGCGCGGGCGAAGCTGAAGAAGGACCTGAAGGCCAACCGGGCCAGCATCCAGACGATTCTTCTCGACCCGCCAGAGTACGTGCTCACCGCCAAGGTCTTCGACATGCTCCTCGCCGTCCCCAAGTACGGCCGAGTGAAGACCAACCGGATCCTCAACCAGTGCAGGATCTCGCCGTCGAAGACGATCGGCGGCCTCTCTGAGCGTCAGCGCGGTGAGCTGATCAGCCAGCTCCGTCGCTAACGACCGCTCCAGCGGTCAGTATCCGCGACCGCATGGCCAAAGTCTTCGTCATCACCGGGCCTTCGGGGGTCGGCAAGGGGACTCTGATCAGGGAGCTGCTGAAGGCGGTTCCCGACCTCGAGCTTTCGGTCTCGGCGACGACGCGGGCGCCGCGGGAGGGGGAGGTGGACGGTCGCGACTACCACTTCCTCACCCCGGAGCAGTTCGAGCAGCGCAAAGAGGAAGGCGACTTCCTCGAGTTCGCCACCTACAGCGGCAACCGCTACGGCACTCTGCGAAGCGAGGTCGAACGCCGCTTGGCGGCGGGGCACTCGGTGGTCCTGGAGATCGAGGTGCAGGGTGCCCAACAGGTGCGGGCAGCCGAGTTGGACTCGGTGCAGATCTTCATCGCACCGCACGACCCAGCGGTGCTGCGGGAGCGGCTGGCGGGTCGCGGCACCGACTCCGCCGAGGCGATCGATGAGCGGTTGAAGGTGGCCGAGCAGGAGCTGGCCGTGCAGGGGGACTTCGATCACCGCGTGGTCAATGACGAGGTCGGCCGTGCCAACGCCGACCTGGTGGACATCGTCCGCCGTGAGCTAGACTCGGGCGCCGAATGATCAAGCCACGCGTAGACAAACTGCTCGAGCACGCCGATTCCCATTACGCCGCCGTCGTCGTCGCGGCCAAGCGCGCTCGCCAGATCAACAGCTACTTCCACAACCTCGGGGAGGGCGGCTTCGGCGAGTACCCGCCGCCGATGGTCGAGACCAACGCCGAGAGGAACTACCTCTCGATGTCGCTCGAAGAGCTCGCCGAGGGCAAACTGAAATACGAGTACCGCACCTAGCGGCCTCAGCGCCCCGCGAGTCGCGGGGCGCTTTCATTAGGGGCCGATGGCCCGGATCCTCCTAGGCGTGAGCGGCGGCATCGCCGCTTACAAGGCGCTCGAGCTGGCCCGGCTGGCGACGCTGGCCGGCCACGGCGTGCGCGTGCTGATGACCGAGACGGCGACCCGCTTCGTCGGCGCCGCCTCCTTCGAGGGAATCGTCGGCGCCCCGGTCCTGACCTCCGAGTTCGAGCGCGACCCGCTGCGGGGGGCGTTCCCGGGCGAGGAGCAGCTCGGCCACGACCCGATCGGCCACCTCGAGCTGGCCGGCCGCTGCGACGCCTACCTGGTCGCCCCGGCCTCGGCCAACACGATCTCCAAGCTCGCCGCCGGCGCCGCCGACTCGATGCTGACCACCTCCTTCCTCGCCTGCACGGCGCCGCGGCTCGTCGCCCCGGCGATGAACGACCGCATGTACGCCGACGGGGCAACGCAGGCGAACTTGGAGACGTTGCGGGGGCGCGGGGTGGAGGTGATCGAGCCCGAAGAGGGCAAGCTCGCCTCCCGCGGCGAGTTCGGCCGGGGCCGTTTGCCGGACCCCGAGCAGCTGCTCGCCCGGATCGAAGCCGCTTTGCCAGCCGGCAACCGCCCCTGGGACGGGCTGCGGGTGCTGGTCACCGCCGGCGGCACGCGCGAGCCGATCGATCCAGTCCGCTTCATCGGCAACCGCTCCAGCGGGCGCATGGGGATCGCCCTCGCCGCGGCGGCGGCCAGGCGCGGGGCGGCGGTGACGCTGATCGCGGCCAACGTCTCCCTGCCCACTCCCGCCGGGGTCCGCCGCCTCGACGTCGCGACCGCCGCCCAGCTCGCGGCCGCCGCCGAGGAGGAGTTCGCCGACACCCACGTGCTGCTGATGGCGGCGGCCCCCGCCGACTTCCGTGCCGCCGCTCCCGCTGAAAGCAAGCTGCGGCGCTCCGGCGCGCTCGAGCTTTCGCTGAAGCCGACCGAGGACATCCTCGCCGCGCTCTCGCCTCATCGCCGCGAGGGCCAGACGGTCGTCGGGTTCGCCGCCGAGCACGGCGGGGATGCGATCGAGCGCGCCCGCGGCAAGCTCGAGCGCAAGGGCGCCGACATGATCGTCCTCAACGACGTCTCCGACCCGCGGATCGGCTTCGAGAGCGAGCGCAACGCCGTCACCCTGATCACCGCCGCGGCCGAGACCGAGGTCCCGATCGCCTCCAAGGACGCGGTGGCGGAGGCGATCCTGGACGAGGTCGACCGCCTGCGGGCGAAAGCAAGCCGGCCAAACGGCTGAGCGGGCTATACTGGCTGCAAGCTTTTTTGTCCCTAGGTGTGTCGAGAAGTGGGCCTGGCCCACTTTTTTTACGCCTCCACCCCGAATTACCCAGGCATGACCGAGCCCACCGAGCAAGAGATTCAGCAGGAGCTGTCCGAGCTGGACGGCGATGTCGAGCTGGTCGCCCTCGAGAAACCGAGAGGCGACGCGCTGCGCCTCTTCATCGACCACCCCGAGGGGGTCGACCTCGCGCTTTGCGAAAGAGTGACGCACCACCTGAAGCACCTGCTGGTCGATTATTCGCTCGAGGTCTCGTCGCCTGGCCCGAAATACCGCCGCAACCCCATCGCTTCCGAGAGCAAGGAGTCCCTGCAGTGACCAAAGAGATCGTCGACGCCGTCAAAGCGCTGGAGCAGGAGAAGGGAATCTCCGCGGACAAGCTGATGGACGCCCTCGAGGACGCCCTCCTCTCGGCATACAAGAAGACTCCAGGAGCGGCGAAATACGCGCGCGTCGACCTCGACCACGAGACCGGCGACTTTCGCGTCTTCGAGCTGATCCTGCCGCCCGAGCTGGAGGAGAAGCTCCTGGCCGAAGCCGCCGAGCAGCAGGAGGAGCCGGAGATCGACCCGGAGACCGGGGAGATGAAAGAGCCGGAGGAGCCCGAGCTCGACCCGGAGATGATCGCCCCCTACGAGGACCAAATCACGACCCGTGACGTCACCCCCGACGACTTCGGCCGCATCGCCGCCCAGACCGCCAAGCAGGTGATCCTGCAGCGGATCCGCGAGGCCGAGCGGCAGATGATGTACGACGAGTACCAGGACCGGGTCGGCGAGCTGATCACCGGGATCATCCAGCAGTCCGACAAGCGCTACACGCTGGTCCAGCTGCGCGAGCGGGTGGAGGCGCTGCTGCCGAAGTCCGAGCAGGTCTACAACGAGCGCTACGACCACGGGATGCGGGTCAAGGCGGTGATCACCGACGTCTCCGACTCGACCAAAGGGCCGGCGATCGTCGTCTCCCGCCGCAGCCCCGAGCTGATCAAAAGCCTGTTCGAGCTCGAGGTGCCGGAGATCGCCGACAAGCTGGTCGAAATCGTCGGTGTCGCCCGCGAGCCCGGCTACCGCTCGAAGATCGCCGTCGTCTCCCACGCCGACGGGGTCGATCCGGTCGGCGCCTGCGTCGGCCCCCGCGGCTCGCGCGTGCGGATGGTCGTCTCCGAGCTGCGCGGCGAGAAGATCGACATCATCCCCCACAACGACGAGCCAGCCCGCTTCGTCGCCAAAGCGCTTTCGCCGGCGCGGGTGCGCGAGGTGATCGTCGACGACGAGGAGCGCCAGGCGACGGTGATCGTCCCCGACGACCAGCTCTCGCTGGCGATCGGCCGCGACGGCCAGAACGCCCGCCTCGCCGCCCGCCTCACCGGCTGGCGCGTCGACATCAAGTCGGAGACCGAGTTCGCCTCCGAAGAACAGGAGATCGAGGTCGAGGGCGAGGACACGTTCGACGGCCGCTGCATGGCGGTGCTCTCGAACGGGCGCCGCTGCCCGAACGCGGCGATCCCCGGCTCGACCTACTGCGGCCTGCCGCAGCACCAGGCGCTCTCGCGCTTCGAGACCAGCCAGACCGCGGTCCTCGCCAACGTCTCCGAGGCCGAGGTGGCGATCCTCGCCGACCCTGATGCCGACGACGGCCAGGTCGAAGAGATCGTGGCGCGGGCGGAGGCGAACTTCTCCGAGGACGATGCCCCTGAGGACGCGGGTCCTGCCTCCGATTCCGGGCTCTCCCTACCGGGAGAGTCCTCGGAATCGTCGCCACCCGCGGAAGGGGACGAGTCGGCCGACGAAGTTGCCACCGAGGAAGCGATAGAAGAGGACATCGCCGAGGAGGCTCGGGAAGCCGAGGAGGTCGACGGCGAGACGCTCGACAACGACGAGGAAGCGGCGGCTCCGATCGAGCAGGAAGAGCAACAGGTACCCGAGGAGGCGGAGCAGGCTTAGTGGCCAAGAAACGGGTTCACGAGATCGCGAAAGCGCAGGGCGTCAGCTCGAAAGAGCTGCTCGCCGCCTTGAAAGCCGCCGGGGTGGAGGCGAAAGCCGCCGCCTCCAGCGTCGAGGAGGCCGACGCGCTGAAGGCGATCTCGGCCGCCAAGGGCAACGGCGGCGCGAGCAAGCAGGCCGCCCCACCGAAAGCCGCGCCGAAAGCCGAGAAGCCGGCGGCGGCACCGAAAGCGGCGTCCAAGCCGGCGACCGCGGCGAAAGGCTCTCAGACCTCGACCAAACCGGTCCGCGCCGGCGGCGCCCAGCAGGGCGGCGGTGGCGGCGGCAGCGCGTCCTCGAAAAAACGCCGGGTCGTGATCGACTCCCAGGCCTCCCGCCGCGAGCAGGGTGGCGGACCGCCGCCGCAGCGGCCCCCGCGCCGCCGCGGCGGTCGTCGGCGCCGGCCGCTGCTGGAGGAGCCGCCGGCGAAACCCGAGACTCCCGCCGAGCCGGAGGCGAGCAAGGTCAACTCCGGCGCCACCGTGCGCGAGGTGGCCGAGTCGCTCGGCCTCGCCCCGGCCGAGGTGATCAAAAAACTGATGATGATGGGCGAGATGGCGACGCTCACCCAGACCCTGACCGACGACTCGGTGAAGGCGATCGCCGACGAGTACGACCGCAGGATCGAGATCGTCCACGCCGCCGACGAAGAGCCCGAGGAGCCCGCGTTCTCCGACGCCGACGAGGATCTGCTCGAACGGCCGCCGGTGGTGACGATCATGGGCCACGTCGACCACGGCAAGACCTCGCTGCTGGATGCGATCCGCGAGACCGAGGTCGCGGCGGGCGAGGCCGGTGGCATCACCCAGCACATCGGCGCCTACCAGGTCCACCACGAGGAGAAGACGATCACCTTCCTCGACACGCCCGGCCACGCCGCCTTCACCGCGATGCGCGCCCGCGGCGCCAAGGTCACCGACGTGGTCGTCGTCGTCGTCGCCGCCGACGACGGCGTCATGCCGCAGACCAAAGAGGCGATCGACCACGCCCGCGCCGCCGACGTGCCGATGCTGATCGCCGTCAACAAGATCGACAAAGAGGGAGCCAATCCGGAAAAGGTCAAGGGGGAGCTCTCGTCCGACGGGATCACCCCCGAGGACTGGGGCGGCGACACCGTCTTCTGCGAGGTCTCGGCGAAGACCAGGGAGGGGCTCGACAACCTGCTCGACATGATCCTTCTCGTCACCGAGCTGGAGGAGCTCTCGGCCAATCCGAACGCTCCCGCATCGGGGCACGTGATCGAGTCCCAGCTCGACCCGGGCCGCGGCCCCGTCGTCACCGTCCTCGTCGCGCGCGGCACCCTGCGCGTCGGCGATTCCCTCGTCGCCGGGCCCCAGTGGGGACGGGTGCGGGCGATGCAGGACTTCATCGGCACGGCTGTCTCCGAGGCTGTGCCGGGAATGCCGGTCGAGGTGCTCGGCTTCGACGGCGTCGCCGACGCCGGCGAGTTCGTGCAGACGGTCGAGAACGACCGGCAGGCCCGCCAGCTCGCCCAGGAGCGGGCCCACAGGCTCAAAACCGAGGCGCTGGCCCGACGCCAGGGCCGCAAGGTCAGCCTCGACGAGGTCTTCGCCCGCGCCCAGGAGGGCGAAATCAAGGAGCTCAACATCGTCCTCAAGGCCGATGTCGCCGGCTCCTTGGAGGCGCTTCAGGACGAGCTCGCGAAGGTGCCGCAGGAACGGGTGGCGATGAACATCATCCACTCGCAGACCGGCGGCATCAACGAGTCCGACGTGATGCTCGCCTCTGCCTCCGACGCGATCATCATCGGCTTCAACGTGCGCCCACTGCTCGACGCCAAACGCGCCGCCACGCGCGAGGGTGTCGATGTCCGCACCTACTCGGTCATCTACAAGATCACCGAAGACCTGCGCAACGCGATGGAGGGCCTGCTCGACGCGGTCGAGGTCGAGGAGACGATCGGAGAGGCGCTGGTCAAACAGACCTTCAAAGCCTCCAAGGTCGGCCGCATCGCCGGCTGCATCGTCGCCGAGGGCAAGGCGGTCCGCACCGCCAGCGTCCGCCTGATCCGCGAGGGCACGGTGATCTGGACCGGTCAGCTCGGTTCCCTGCGCCGCTTCAAAGACAACGTCCAGGAAGTCGAGGAGGGCCAGGAGTGCGGGATCGTCCTCGAGGGGTACGCCGACGTCAAGGAGGACGACGTGCTCGAGTTCTTCCAGACGAAACAGGTCGAGCAGACCCTGGAGTAGGACCACTAAGATGGCCGGCCCCCGCATGCGCCGCATCAACGAGGTGCTTCGCGAGGTCGTGGGGGCGGCGATCTCAAACGATCTCAGCGACCCCCGTATCGGCTTCGTGACCGTCACCTCCGTCGAGACCAGCCCCGATCTGCGCACCGCCAAGGTGTTCGTCAGCGTGCTCGGCTCAGAGGAGGAGAGGGAGGCGACGCTCGCCGGCCTGCGCTCCTCGCACGGCGTGATCCAGTCGCGGATCGCGGCGGAGACGCGGATGAAGCGGACGCCGACGTTGACCTTCCACTACGACGAGACGATCGAGCAGGGCGTCCGTATCTCAGAACTGCTCAAGGAGGAAGAGTGACCTCGATGCCGGAGATCGCCACCTCTGACCTGGAGCGCGTCGGCGCCGAGCTGCGCGCCCGCGACCGCTTCCTGCTGACCGCCCACGAGGGGCCCGACGGCGACGCTCTCGGCTCGCTGCTGGGCCTGCACAAAGTTCTCACCCAGCTCGGCAAGGACTCGGTGATGTTCATGGCGGCGAAGGAGTTTCCGCTGCCGATCGAGTACCGCTTCCTGCCCCTGGAGGAGGTCTTCCACGAGCCGCCGGCCGACATGGGGTGCCGAACCGTGATCTTCCTCGATTGCGGCAACATCGACCGGATGCCGGTCGAGTGGCTGACCGCGGGCGGCAACGACGTGATCAACATCGACCACCATCACGACAACACCTGCTTCGGCGACATCAACCTGGTCGAGGTCGGGGCCTCCTGCACGGCGGAGATCGTCTACGACCTCGCCAAGCTGCTCGGCGCCGAGATCACCGCGGAGATCGCCTCGGCGCTCTACGTCGGCCTGATTACCGACACCGGCAAGTTCATGTACGAGAACACGAACGCGCACACGCACCGGGTCGCCGCCGACCTGATCGAAGCGGGCGTCGACGTCGACGACACCTACCGCCGCCTCTACGAGCACGTCCCGCTCGAGAAGCTGCGGCTCGTCTCCCGCGCCCTCGACGGGATCTCCAGCCACTGCGATGGCAAGCTGGCGATCAGCTACATCACCGTCGCCGACTACGAGGCGACCGGCGCCGGCGAGGAGATGACCGAGGGCCTGATCGACAACCTGCGCTCGATCGAGGGGGTCAAAGTCGCCGCGGTGATCCGCGACCTCGGCGACCGCGGACGCTCGGCGCGCAAGGTCAGCCTTCGCTCCAGCGCCGGCGAGGTCGACGTCTCGGCGATCGCCCGCGGCAGGGGCGGCGGTGGCCACAAACGCGCCGCCGGCTTCTCCACCGACCTGGGGTTCGAGCAGCTGGTCGAGTTCCTGGCCGCAGAGGTCTCCGCCCAACTCGGCTGCTGACGATGGCGGGCGAGACCGGGACCGTTCTGCTCTGCGACAAGCCGGCCGGCGTGACCTCCCATGACGTCGTCGCCGAGGTCCGCCGCGAGCGCGGAGCCAAAGCCGGGCACGCGGGGACGCTCGACCCCTTCGCCACCGGCCTGCTGCTGATCCTGCTCGGCCGCGCCACCCGCCTCCAGCGCTACCTCGTCGACCTGCCGAAGACCTATCTCGCCAGCGCCCGCCTCGGCTGGCGCTCGAGCACCGGCGACTCCGAAGGCGAGCTGACCGAGACCGGGCGCATGCCGGGCTCGCTGGAGCTGCCGACCGGGACCGTGCGCCAGCGGGTGCCGATGACCTCGGCGGTGCGCGTGGGGGGGGAGCGGCTGTACAAGAAGGCCCACCGCGGCGAGGTCGTGGAGACGCCCGAGCGCGACGTCCAGGTTCACCGCGCCGAGCTTCTCTCCAGCGACCGCGAGCACGCCCACTACGAGATCGAGTGCTCGGCGGGGACCTACGTGCGGACTCTGGTCGAGACGCTCGCGGACGCCTACTGCTCGGACCTGCGCCGCATCGCGATCGGCCCCTTCCGGGTTGAGAACGCCGGTGAAGAGGTCCCGGCCGAGCGGGTGGCGGAGCTGGTGCCGGCGGTGGCGGAGGCGCTGCGGTGAGCATCGAGGTGACGCCGTTGCCCGACGCTGAGCGACGGCCTCGGAACGTCGCGATCGGCACCTTCGACGGCGTCCACCTCGGCCACCAGGCGGTGATCGACGGCGCCGACACCGTCCTCACCTTCGAGCCGCATCCGCTCGAGGTCCTGCACCCGGCGGCGACGCCGAAGCTGATCACGCCCTTTGGGGTCAAGCGCGACGTAATCGACGGCCTCGGGGTGGAGGAGCTGGTCGTGATCCCCTTCGACAAGGACTTCGCCCAGCGCAGCGCCGAGGACTTCGTCGAGCACGTCCTCGTCGAGAAGCTCGCCGCCACCCGGGTCTCGGTCGGCGAGAACTTCCGCTTCGGTGCGAAAGCGAAAGGCGACCCGGCGATGCTGGAGGCGCACCCGGAGTTCGAGACCCGGGTGGTGCCGCTGGTCGAGGTCGACGGGGAGACCGTCTCCTCGACCCGGATCCGGGCCCTGGTGGCGGCTGGTGACATGGTGGGAGCACGCCACTGCCTCGGCGCGCCCTTCATGGTCGAGGGGACCGTAGTCCAGGGCGACCAGCGCGGGCGCGAGCTCGGCTTTCCCACTGCCAACATCGTCCCCGACGACCGCCTCGCGATCCCCGGTCACGGTGTCTACGCGGCCTTCGCCAACGGCGTCCCCGCCGCCGTCAACGTCGGCGTCCGCCCGACCTTCGAGTCCGGCCGCGGCGTCCTGATCGAGACCTACCTGATCGACCACGAAGAGAACCTCTACGGCAAGACCCTGCGCGTCGCCTTCGTCGAGCGCCTCCGCGGCGAGCGCGCCTACCACGAGGTCGACGAGCTGATCGCCCAGATGCGACGGGACGTGGAGGACGCGCGGCGCGTCTGCGCCACCTTCACCTGAGGCGCCCGGTGCGGCTCCTCAGAAAGCTTTGACGACTTTGAATTTGAACGTGGCCGGCGTCTGATCGACGAGACCGCCCTTAAGCGCCCGCACCGAGAATTTGTGTTTCCCGGCTTTCACTTTGTAGCGCTTGGGCGAGGCGCAGGCGGCGTAGGCACCTCTGTCGAGCTTGCATTCGAAGCTGGCGCCCGCGGTCGGCGACTGGAAGCTGAATTTGACTTTGACCCGTTTGGCCGTCGTTTTGATCACTTTCCGCGGGTGGGTGTCGAGGATCGTGTCCGGAGGGGGACCGCCTGAAGACGAGCCGCCGCCACCCGCTGGGCCACTGGGGGCCGGCGCGAGAACCGTGTAGTTGACGGTTTTCGAGCTTGTGCCGCCTTCCGTGTCTTCGGCATTGACCGTGAACGCATGCTGTCCCACGGTCGAGGTGTCGAGCGCCGCCCCGTTGGCCACCGGGCCGGCGCATTCGACCAAGCCGGCGGCTTCCTGCGGCGTGCACGAGTAGATGGCGGTGACCGACTGCCCGAGGGTGTAAGTGGCGCCGCCGGTGGGGGAGGTGATGCTGATCGAGGGGGGAGGCGTGTAAGTGATTTCGATTTTCGGAGCGGCGCTTGCCGAGGCGACTTTGGATTCGCCGCCCGCCGGCACCAGCGAGGAGCCACCGCCCCCGCCGCCACCGCCGGCATTGAAGCCGCCGCCTCCACCGCCGCCTCCGTAGAGCCCACCGCCGCCGCCTCCGCCGCCATTGGTCCCGAGTTCGCCGTTGCCGCCGGCCCCGCCGACGCCCAGTTCGCCGCCGGTGCCTGATTGGCCATTGCCGAAGCCGCCGCCACCCCCGGCGAATTCGGTTCCCGCGCCGCCGCCTTCATTGCCGGCTTCGTTGCTTTCGCCGGCGCTCCCGGCGTCGCCGCCGTCGCCGGGCGGGCTGGTTGAGCCGTCGCCGCCGCCTCCGCCTCCGCCTGCGGCGATGACAAGCCGACTTTCCAGCGAGAGGAGCGACGTGCCCGGCACTAGTCGGATGTCCGATGCGCCACCGCCGCCACCGGCCCCGCCGCCTCCGTCAGCGCCGCCATTGAAGCCGCCTTCGCCCCCTCCTGCGTTGTCTTCTCCGCTGCCGGCCACCTCGATGTAGAGGGTTTCCCCGGGCGTGACTTCCAGGTCAGCCGTGACTTCGGCGGCGGCTCCACCGCTGGCGGCGACGCCTCCTTGGCCTCCGGCGCCGCCGATCAGCAGGACGTGCAGGAGGTGCACCCCGCTGGGCACCACGAAGGTCTGCTCACCCCCGGTGAAGCTGAAGGTTTTGGTCGTCGCCTGCGCCGGGGCCGCGGCCAAGGCCATGACCCCGAGCAGAGCGCATGCCAGCGCAAGTGCGAAAGGAAGTCTTTTCATTGCCGGGGACCCTTTCAAAGCCGGTAATCGAAGTCAATTGCCCACCCTCGTTGTGCTAGCTTCCAGCGGCCGTCGCACAAGAGTGCGCGGCGTTTTTACGAGATGAGCCTGACCAAAGAGAAGAAGAGCGAGCTGATCGGCAAGTACGGCCGCGGCGACAAGGACACCGGCTCGGCCGAGGTGCAGGTCGCGCTGCTGACCGAGCGGATCAACGAACTCACCGAGCATCTGCGCGCCCACGCCAAAGACCACCACTCGCGCCGCGGGCTGCTGATGCTGGTCGGCAAGCGACGCCGGATGCTTCGCTACCTCGAAAATACCGATCTCGAACGCTACCGCGCCCTGGTCAAAGAGCTCGGCCTGCGGCGATGATCGCCGTCGGGGAGCAGGCCCCCGACTTCACCCTCCGCAACCAGGACGGTGAGAAGGTCTCGCTCTCCGACTACCGCGGCCGCAAGCTGATGCTTGTCTTCTACCCGGCCGATTTCAGCCCCGTCTGCGGCGACCAGCTCTCGATCTACCAGGAGGTCAAGCCGCAGATCGACGAGACCGGCGTCGATCTGGTCGGGGTCAGCGTCGACAGCGCCTGGGCGCACAAGGCCTTCCAGGAAAAGCTCGGCTTCGAGTTCACCCTGCTCTCCGACTTCGAGCCCAAGGGCGAGGTTTCCCGCGCCTACGGCTCCTACAACGACCGCTTCGGCACTTCCAACCGCACCCTCGTCCTCGTCGACGAGGACGGAATCGTCGCCTGGACCCACGAATCGCCCAACCCGGGCGAGTTCCCCGGCGCCAACGTCATCTTCGACGCCCTCTCCTAGCGCGAACCTGTCTCAATCCTTGTAGAGCAAGGAAAACGACAGACTCACGACATGTCGGACCTCGAGAGCGCGCCGCTTACGCCGGTCGGGCCGGACGATCACGTGCGCGGTGAAGGGGAGGAGGGGCTGATCGTCTACGCCGACCTCGGTTGTCCCCACTGCGCCGGCGCCTGGGAGCGCTTGCTGGACGAGCCGGGGCGCCTCGTCTTCCGCCACTTTCCGGTCGCCAGCAAGCACCCGCGCTCGCCGGCGCTCCATGCGGCCGCCGAGGCCGCCGGCCTGCAGGGACGCTTCTTCGAGATGGTCGACTCGCTCTACGCCGACCGCGGCCGCGTTGACGACCCCCACCTATGGCGGCGAGCGAAGGAGTTGGGGCTTGACCTGGAGCGCTTCGAGGCCGACCGCCGCTCGGCCCCGGTCGAGGCTCGGATCAAGCGTGATTTCCAATCCGGCATCCGCGCCGGAGCAGCGGGCACTCCAGCGCTTTTCGATGCCTGTACCCTTTTGGCAGTCAGAGAACGAGAGTTCTGAATGCAATGAGCCGCCAACCGGGCGGCCGGAGGTAACAACTCAATGAGCATGTTTGACGTAACCCGCGTCTCGGCGGATGTCGGCGATGGCCAGATTTCCTTCGAGACCGGCAAACTCGCGAAGCAGGCAAGCGGCGCGGTCGTCGTTCGCCAGGGCGACACGATGGTCCTCTGCACCGCAACCGTTGGCAACCTTCGCGACGTGGACTTCCTTCCCCTCACCGTTGACATCGAGGAGCGGATGTACGCCGCGGGCAAAATCCCGGGCTCGTTCTTCCGTCGCGAGGGCAAATCGAGCGAGAAGGCGACGCTGACCGCGCGCATGATCGACCGTCCGATCCGGCCGCTCTTCCCAAGGGGGTGGCACTACGAGACGCAGCTGGTCGCGACCCCGATGTCGGTCGACCAGGTGCATCCCTATGACATCCTCGCGATGAACGGCGCCTCCGCGGCGCTGGCGATCTCGCCGGTCCCGGTCGCCGCCCACGTCGGCGCGGTCCGCATCGGCAAGCTCGACGGCGACTTCGTCGTCAACCCCGAGGAGGAGAGCCACGAGGAGCTCGAACTCGACCTCATCGTCGCCGGCACCGACGAGGCGATTCTGATGGTCGAGGCCGGCGCCGGCGGCGTCACCGAGGCCGAGATCCTCGACGCCCTCGACATCGCCCACGCCGAGATCAAGAAGCTCTGCGCCGCGATGGAGGAGCTGCAGCGGAAGGCGGGCAAGGAGAAGCTCGAGATCGAGGCTCCGCAGATCGACGAGAGCCTGCTCGCCGAGATCCGCGGCTCCCACGGCCAGGCCCTGGTCGACGCGATCGCCACCGAAGGCAAGCTCGAGCGCTACGAGGCGATCGACAAGGTCAAGGACGAGGTCGTCGGCAAATACGCGGTGCCGGACGACGCCGGCGAACTTGACGAGGAGCGGGTCGCCGAGGTCAAGGCCACCTTCGCCTCGATCGAGAAGGACACGATCCGCAAGGCGATCGCCGTGGACAAGAAACGCCCCGACGGCCGCGCTCAGGACGAGATCCGGCCGATCGAGACCGAGGTCGACATCTCCCCGCGCGTGCACGGCTCGGCCCTGTTCACCCGCGGCGAGACCCAGATCCTCTCCAATGTGGCTCTGGGCACGACCCGGATGGACATGCGGATCGACACCCTCGGCCTGCAGACGACGAAACGGTTCTGGCACCACTACAACTTCCCGCCCTTCTCGGTCGGGGAGGCCGGCTTCATGCGCGGCCCCAAGCGCCGCGACATCGGCCACGGCGCCCTCGCCGAGCGCGCCCTGGTGGCGACGATCCCTGACGAAGAGTCGTTCCCCTACGTGATCCGGGTCGTCTCCGAGACCCTCGAGTCCAACGGCTCCTCCTCGATGGGCTCGGTCTGCGCCTCCTCGATGGCGCTGCAGGCCGCCGGCGTTCCGGTCACCGCCCCGGTCGCCGGCGTGGCGATGGGGCTGATCAAGGAGGGCGACGACTACATCGTCCTCACCGACATCGCCGGCGTCGAGGACCACCTGGGCGACATGGACTTCAAGGTCGCCGGCACCGCCGAGGGCATCACCGCCCTGCAGATGGACATCAAGATCACCGGCGTCACCTTCGACATCCTCCGGGACGCGCTGGAGCAGGCCAACAAGGGCCGCCAGTTCATCCTCGGCAAGATGGCGGAGGCGATCGACGGGGCGCGGGAGAAGCTCTCCGCGCACGCGCCGGCGATCGAGTCGATCAAGATCGACCCGGAGAAGATCGGGGCGGTGATCGGCAAAGGCGGCGAAACGATCCGCGCCCTCTGCGAGGAGTTCGAAGCCGAGATCGACGTCGAGGACGACGGCACGGTGCGGATCTACGCGCCGACCGGAGAACTGGTCGAGGCCTGCGTCGCCCGGATCAACTCGATGACCAAGGAGGCCGAGATCGGCGACCGCTACGACGCCGCCAAGGTCGTGAAGACGACGACCTTCGGCGCCTTCGTCGAGCTGGTCAAGGGGACCGACGGCCTGCTCCACATCTCCAACGTGAAGCCGGGCGAGCGGGTCGACTCGGTCGACGACGTCCTCAAAGCCGGCGAGGAGATCGACGTCACCGTGGTCGAGGTCGACAAGGAGCGCGGCCGGATCGGCCTGCGCCTGACCGACGACCCGTCGATCGCCGGCAAATCGCCCGAGGAACTGGCTTCGGTCGGTTCCGGTGACGGCGGCCGGCGCAACGGCGGCGACCGCGGCGGTAGGGGTCGTGACCGCGGCGGCCGCGGGCGTGAACGCGAGCGCCGCGGCTAGTTGACTGGCGCCAGGCTCAGCGAGCTCGGCTCGGGCGTGCGGGTCGTCACCGAGGAGGTTCCCTCGGTGCGGTCCGTCGCGCTCGGGCTCTGGGTCCGGACCGGATCCAGGAACGAGACCCCGGCGCAGGCCGGGGTCTCGCACTTCCTCGAGCACCTGCTGTTCAAGGGGACCGCGCGCTACTCGGCGATCGAGATCTCCGAGCGCTTCGACGGGCTCGGGGCCGCGATCAACGCCGCCACCGGCAAGGAGACGACCCACCTGCACGCCCGCTTCCTCGACGAGCACACCGAGGACGTCTTCGACCTGCTGGCGGAGATGCTGCTGGCACCGACCTATCCCGACATCGACTCCGAGCGCCAGGTGGTGCTGGAGGAGATCGCGATGTACGACGACGAGCCGCAGGATCGCGTCCACGATGTGCTCGCCGAGGCCGTCTTCGGCGAGCACCCGCTGGGGCGACGGGTGCTGGGCGAGCCCGAGGTGATCGCCTCGATCCCGGTCCCGGACATCGAGGCCTACCGCAGCGCCCACTACGCGGCGCCGCAGATCGTCGTCGGCGCCGCCGGTCACCTCGACCACGACCGCATCGTCGAGCTGGCCGAGCGGCTGGTGAACCCGCCGAGCGAGAACGGGGGGGCCCCGGCCAAGACCGGGCTCGAAGGGGGCTCGCGCCTCTGCTTCCTGCAGAAGGAGACCGAGCAGTACCACATCTGCTTCGGGGCGCCGGGGCTGCGGCGGGACGACCAGCGGCGCTACCCGCTGGCCGTGCTCGACGCGATCTTCGGCGGCTCGACGTCCTCGCGCCTCTTCCGCGAGGTCCGCGAGAAGCGTGGCCTCGCCTACTCGGTCGGCTCCTACAACGAGCAGTTCACCGACCAGGGGCTGGTGGCCACCTACGTCGGCACCCGCGCGGACAACGTCGAGGAGGCCTGCCAGATCATCGGCACCGAGATGGCCCGCCTGCGCTCCGAGCCGGTCTCCGAGGAGGAGCTGGCGCGGGCGAAGGAGAGCGTCAAGGGACGGCTCGTCCTCTCCTCGGAGTCGACCGCGGCGCGGATGACGCGGATCTCCCGCGCGACCCTGTTCGGGATGCCGATCGAAAGCCTCGACGAGATGCTCGCCAAGGTCGACGCGATCACCGTCGACGACCTGACCGAGCTGGCGACCGAGCTCTACGGCGCCGGTCGCCTTTCGGCGGCCTGCGTCGGCGGCGACGAAGAACAGTTTCGCTCGGCGCTGGCACCGGTCAGCGAGGCTCTGGTGGCGGCATGACGTCAGTCGGCACCTCCTCCGCTTCGCGTCCGGGGGTGCCTCGGTGATCCATGTTGCCGTGGCGGGGGCCGCCGGGAAAATGGGCGCGACCGTCTGCGAAGCGGTCGAAGAGGCCGAGGGGCTCGAGCTGACGGGCCGCGCCGATCCGGCGCTGGGGACGGAGTTGAGCGAGGTCCTGCCCGAAGCCGACGTCGTCGTCGACTTCACCGTCCCCGACACCGCGCTGGCGAACGTCAAGACCTGCCTCGAGGCCGGCGTCCACGCCGTAGTCGGCACCACCGGCTTCGACCTCGACGCCGCCCGTGAGGCGGCCGAGGCCTCGCTGGCGAACTGCTTCGTCGCCCCCAACTTCGCGATCGGGGCGGTGCTGCTGATGGAGGTCTCGCAGACGATCGCCAGGCACATGCCCGAGTGCGAGATCGTCGAGCTGCACCACGACAAAAAGCTCGACGCCCCCTCGGGGACGGCGAAGCGGACGCAGGAGCTGATCGACGCCGCCGGCGGCAACGTCCACCAGCCGATCCACTCCGTCCGCCTGCCCGGCCTCGTCGCCCACCAGGAAGTGATCTTCGGCGGCGTCGGCCAGACCCTGGCGATCCGCCACGACTCGATCGACCGCCGCTCCTTCATGCCGGGGGTCGTCCTCGCCTGCCGCCGGGTCGCGGAGCTGCCCGACCGCTTCACCGTTGGCCTGGAGAAGCTGCTCTAGCTGGCGGCGCGGCCGCACGACGGGATACGCTGGAAGCGATGAAGGAAATCGAAATCAAGGGCCTGATCACGGCGATGGCGACCCCGTTCGCCGCGAGCGGGGCGGTCGATAACGACGCCGCCAGGCGCCTGGCGGCGCACCTCCTCGAGCATGGCTCGCACGGGCTGGTGATCGCTGGTTCGACGGGCGAGTGCCCGACCCTGACCGACGAGGAGGAGATCGAGCTGCTGCGGGCGGTCCGGGCCGAGGTCGGGGACGAGATACTGCTGATCTGCGGCACCGGGACCAACGACACCCGTCACTCCTGCGAGCTGACGAAGATGGCGGCCGAGGCCGGCGCCGACGCTTCGCTGGTTGTCTGTCCGTACTACAACAAGCCCAACGAGGCCGGGATCCGCGCCCATTTCGAAACGGTTGCCGCAGCCGTTCCCGAGCTGCCGATGGTGATGTACAACATCCCCTCGCGGGTGATCATCAACGCCAACCCGGAGCTGCTCGGCGAGCTCGGGCAGATCGAGAACGTCGTCGCCGTCAAGCAGGCCAACGACGAGGAGCTGGGTCCGATCGAGGGCCTGATCGTCCTCGCCGGCAACGACAACACCTTCCTCCGCGTGCTCGAGTTCGGCGGTGGGGGCGGCATCACCGTCGCCTCGCACCTCGTCGGCGACCGCATGCGCGAGATGTGGGACGCCGCTCAGGCCGGCGACCTCGAGCGCGCCCGCCAGATCGACGCCGAGATCACGCCAGCCTACGAGGCGACCTCGGTCACCACCAACCCGATCCCGCTGAAGGCGGCCCTGGAGATGCTGGGGCTGTGCGAGGACCGGCTGAGACTTCCCCTGGTATCTGCCGACGCCGAGCAGCGGGCCGCCATCAAGGCCGGCCTCGACGCTGCTGGTGTCGCCGTTGCCAATTAGACACCCCTTGAAGAGAGTGAGTTACTAGTGCCAAGCAAACTGCGAGTGCTGCCCCTGGGCGGCCTCGGTGAGATCGGCAAGAACATGACCGTGATCGAGTGCGACGGCCGCATCGTCGTCGTCGATACCGGGCTGATGTTCCCCACCGCCGAGATGCACGGGATCGACCTCGTGCTGCCCGACTTCTCCTATCTGCGCGACCGCGCCGAGGACATCGAGGCGATCGTCCTCACCCACGGCCATGAGGACCACGTCGGGGCGCTGCCCTACGTGATCCGCGAGATCGGGATGCCGCCGGTGATCTACGGCGGCCTGCTGACGATCGGGATGGTCCGCTCCAAGCTCGACGAGCACAAGCTCGGCGAGTCGGCGCCGCTGCAGGAGCTGCCGCCGGGAGAGAGGGTGAAGCACGGGCCGTTCGAGCTGGAGCTGATCCACCTCGCCCACTCGATCCCGGACATGCGCGGGGTCCTGCTGAAGACCGAGGCAGGCTCCGTCCTGATGACCGGCGACTACAAGTTCGACCAGACCCCGGTCGACGGACGCCCCGCCGACGTCTCGCGCCTGGCGGCGCTCGGCGAGGAAGGCCTGCTGTTGCTCTGCGGCGATTCGACCAACGCCGACCGCCCGGGCGTGGCGCCGTCGGAGTCGGCGGTGGGGCCGGCGCTGCTGGAGCAGTTCGGCCAGTGCAAGGGCCGAATCATTGTCACCTCGTTCGCCTCCAACATCCACCGCGTCCAGCAGGTGATCGACGCCGCCGCACGGCTCGACCGCAAGGTTGCGCTGGTCGGGCGCTCGATGCGCAAGAACTTCAACATCGCCTCCAACCTCGGGATCGCCGAGGCGCCGCCGGGGATCTTCATCCAACCGCGCGAGATCGAGGATTTCCCCGACGAGAAGGTGGTGGTGATCTCGACCGGCAGCCAGGGCGAGCCGCTCTCGGCTCTGCGGCGGATGGCCAACAACGACCATCGCGACGTGCAGCTGCACTCGGGCGACACCGTCGTCTTCTCGGCGACGCCGGTGCCAGGCAACGAGCGCGCCGTCAACGAGACGATCGATCGCATCTACGAGATCGGGGCGAGCGTGATCACGGCCAAGGACGCGCCGATCCACGCCTCCGGTCACGGCTGGCAGGAGGAGCTGAAGCTGATGCTGAACCTGACCAGGCCCCGCTTCGTGATGCCGGTCCACGGCGACCACAAGCGCCTGCGCCTGCATGCCGAGTTGGCCGAATCGGTTGGGATCGACCGCGACGACATCTTCCAGGGCCGCAACGGACTGCCGCTGGAAGTCGACGCCAGCGGCGCCGGGTTCGGCGAGGACATCCACGCCGGCGTGATGTACGTGGACGGGGTCAACATCGGCGAGCCCGACGACGCCGCCCTCCGGGACCGCCGCGAGATCTCCGCCGACGGCATCTTCATCGTCGTCGCCACGGTCTCCAGCGACGACGGCAGCGTCGTCGCCGACCCCGAGGTGATCTTCCGCGGCGTCGCCTTCCTCGAGGAGGCCGACGGCCTCGTCGAAGACCTCAAGGACCTCGTCGAAGACCAGCTCGAAGACGCCGCCTCGGCGAAGCGCCGGGAGAACCACCTGATCGAGGAAGACCTGCACGACGCGATCGGCAAGTTCGTCTGGCAGCGCCTCCGCCGCCGCCCAATGATCCTCCCGGTCGTAGTCGAGGTCTGATTGACGGAGGAGCGATGGGCGGGGGAGGGGCGGGTGCTCCCAGGGACCCCCACCGGCACCCTCCCCAGACCAACCGCCCTTCGACCCAAAGAAAAGCCCGCCGGAGCGAGTTCTGGGGAGAAGCTCCGGCGGGCAATGTGTCTCGTCCGCGGGAGAATCTAGGGGTCGGGCCTAAAGCGGCTTTAAAGGTTTTGGACTCGATCTCTTGGCGCTCAGGCTTTGAGGACGTAGCCGGCGCCGCGCTTGGTGTGGAGGAGGCGGCCCTCGCCGCTGGCCTCGAGCTTGCGGCGCAGGTTGGAGATGAAAACGTCGATCGTGTTGGTCGCCGCCATCGGGTCGTAGCCCCAGACCTCGTCGAGCAGGCGCTCGCGGGAGACGACGAGGCGCTCGTTCCGCATCAGGAACTCGAGCAGCTCGAACTCGCGGTTGGTCAGATCGATCTCGCGCTCGCCGCGGCGGACCTCGCGCGTGTCGGGGTTGAGGCAGAGGTCGGCCACTTCCAGCGAGGCCGACCCGCGCGGCGGCCGGCGGCGCAGCAGCGCCCGAATCCGCGCCAGCAGCTCCTTGCGCTCGAACGGCTTCACCAGGTAGTCGTCGGCGCCGCTGTCGAGGCCGGCGACGCGGTCCTCGGTCTCCGCCCGCGCGGTCAGCATCAGGATCGGCACGTCGCCGTCGCTGCGGAGGCGGCGGCAGACCTCGACCCCGTCCAACCCCGGCAACCCGAGATCCAGCACGACCAGGTCGGGGACGAAGCCGACGGCGACGTCGAGCGCCTCTGCCCCGTCGGCGGAGGTGCGCACTTCGTAACCCTCGTTGCGGAGGGAGCGGCGCAGCACGTCGGCGATGTCGACGTCGTCCTCGACGATGAGGACGCGGCCGCCGATCGGATCGGCATCGGTTTGCACGAAAAGATGGTAGCCGTGGAAAACGCCGCTCCGCGCGACCCTTAGGGCGAATTTAGCCGCAGGGGTGAGGGCCTCGACGTCGAACGGTGGACCATGTTCGTGCGCAAGAAGCGCGCCGGGGCGGCGCGGCGAGGCAAGGCTGCGTCCAAACGCAAAGCGAGAGGGAGGGGGAAAGCAGGGCTGCGCTTGCCGAGCGCGCTCGAGCAGCGCCACCTCGACCTGATCGGCCTCTTCCTCGTCGCCTTCGGCGTCTACCTCGCCTTCGTCCTCTTCTTCGCTTGGGAGGGGGGCAAGGTCGGCTACGGCGCCGAAACCGCGCTCACCTACCTCTTCGGCCGGATCGGCGCCCGCATCTTCACCGTGCTGCTGCTCGTCGTCGGCGGCATGCTGTTGACCGGCACCTCGGTCTCGGCGCTGGCGCGGGGGATCGGGAAGGGCCTGCGGGCGCTCTTCCGCGGCCTCTTCGCCGGCGGCGACGCCGCCGCGCGCACCGCCGCCAGGACCCGCGCCGACTGGCGTGAGCACCGCGAGGCTCGCGCCGAGGCCGCCACCCTCGCCGGCCCGACCGACGTGATGAGGTCCTACCCCGAGGAGGACGAGGATTTCGAACCCACCGTCGCCCTCGCCGAGGAGGACGACTTCGACACCCAGATCTTCGACGCCGAGGCCGCCGAAGAGGGGGCGGAGGAGGCCGAGGGCGAGGTCGAGCTGAAGAACTACGACTCTGAGGACGCGGTCGCGGTGGTCGACGAGGGCGATCGCGCCCACGCCGGCCTCACCCCGATGGGCTCCAAGCGCGGGGTGACGATGTCGGAGGAGATCGCCTATCGCCCGCCCTCGCCGAAGCTGCTCGAGCGGGGCAAGGCCGACAAGGGCCCGGATCCGCGCGACCACGAGGTGGTCGGGCGCAAGCTGGTCGAGACCCTCGGCCACTTCGGTGTCGAGGCGAAGATCGTCGGCATCGTCAGCGGCCCGCACGTCTCCCGCTTCGAGCTGCGGCTCGCCCCCGGCACCAAAGTGAAGAAGGTGACCGAGCTGGCCAACGACATCGCCTACGCGCTGGCCTCGACCGACATCCGCATCCTCGCCCCGATCCCCGGCAAGCAGGCGGTCGGGGTCGAGGTCCCCAACCGCAGCCGCAAGATGGTCCGTCTCGGCGACATCTACGCCGGCCGGCCGGAGAAGACCTCGCCGCTGGTCGCCTGGCTCGGCAAGGGGATCGACGGCAACCCGGTCTGGACCGACATCGCGAAGATGCCGCACGTCCTCGTCGCCGGCACCACCGGCTCCGGCAAGAGCGGCTGCGTCAACGCGATCCTCTCCTCGATCCTGATGCAGGCCTCGCCGAACGAGGTCCGCCTGGTCCTGGTCGACCCCAAGCAGGTCGAGCTCAACCACTACGAGAACGTCCCCCATCTGCTGACGCCCGTCGTCACCTCGCCGCGGCTGGCGGCCAACGTCCTCTCCAACCTGATCGGCGAGATGGAGAGCCGCTACGGGATCATGAGCGAGGCGCGGGCCCGGAACCTGGGCGAGCTGAACCGCGTGCGCGGGAAGCAGGGCGAGGCGCCGCTGCCGCACATCCTCTGCGTGATCGACGAGCTCGCGGACCTGATGATGGTCGCCCCGGCCGAAGTCGAGGACTCGATCATCCGCCTGGCGCAGAAGTCGCGCGCCACCGGGATCCACCTGGTGCTGGCGACCCAACGCCCCTCGACCGACATCATCACCGGCACGATCAAGGTCAACATCCCCTCCCGGATCGCCTTCGCGGTGTCCTCGCAGACCGACTCGCGGGTGATCCTCGACCAGGGCGGGGCGGAGGCCCTGCTCGGCCAGGGGGACATGCTCTTCCGCGGCGCCGGCAGCTCGAAGCTGGCCCGGGTCCAGGGCGCCTTCATCACCGAGGACGAGATCGCCCGGATCACCTCCCACTGGGCCAAGCAGGGCGAACCCGAGTTCGAGGTCGAGCTTCTGGAGACGCCCGAGGAGTCGGCCGAGGAAGGACGGGGGGAGGACGACTTCGACCCCGACAGCGACGACCTCCTCGACGAGGCGATCCGCCTCGTGGTGCAGACGGAGACCGCCTCGGTCTCGATGATCCAGCGGCGCCTGCGGGTTGGTTATACCCGCGCCGGCCGCCTGATCGACATGCTCGAGCGCCGGGGGGTCATCTCCGGCTACGAGGGTTCCAAACCGCGCCAGGTTCTGATCGGCCAGGCGGACCTGCCGCGGGTTCTCGGGGGCGGTTCCGGTCCCGAGCCGGTCGCGGTCGAATCGGACCCCGACGCTTAGATCGAAAACTTTGCGTTGCGGCCTCTTTGGCCGCAAAATGGGGGATGTGGACGATGGCGTCGGGAACAAGCTTCGCGAGGCCCGGAATCGAAGGAAGCTGAGCCTCCAGCAGGCCGAAGGGACGACCAAGATCCGCGTCCGCTACCTGCAGGCGATCGAGAACGAGGACTGGGACGAGCTGCCCGGCGACATCTACGCCAGGGCCTTCATCCGCACCTACGGCACCTTCCTCGGCCTCGATGGGGAGCGTCTGGCGGAGGAGCAGCGGCAGCTGCGCGGATCGGCGCGTCCGGGGGAGCGGTTGCCGCGGGTCGACCCGCGCCCGCGCGAGGTCGGCCGCGGTCGCGGCCAGCGGCGGCAGTTGCCCCCGCAGCTGGTCACGGCGCTGGTGGTGACGCTCGTCGTCGCTGGGCTGATCGCGATCGGCCTCGCCAGCGGCGGCAGCTCGGACGACCAGGCGCCCGGCAATCGCGGGGGATCCGCTGCCGCCACCGGCAATGCCGGGGAAGCGCCTCGGGCGCAGCCGAAGCCGGCGTCCCCAGGGCACTCCCTGGAGCTGCTGGCGAAAGGCGAAGTCTGGGTTTGCCTGCTCGACGGACGGGGGCAGCCCCTCGTCGACGGTCGCATCCTCGAAGCAGGTGACGCCTCGGGGCCGTTCCGCTCCGGTAGCTTCACCCTCGCGCTCGGCAACGGCGCCATGACCATGACCGTGGACGGCAAGCAGGCAGACCTTCCCGAACCGTCGAGCCCGATCGGGTTCGCGGTCGACCGCCACGGCGCGGTGCACGAACTGCCCGAAGGCGAACGTCCCACCTGCACGTGATCCGCGCCGGCATCGTCGTCACCGGGACCGAGGTCCTCACCGGTCGGATCTCGGACAGCAACGGCCCCTGGGTCTCCGAACGCCTGGCTGAGGAGGGGGTCGAGGTCGCCCACATCCTCGTTGTCGCCGACCGGCCCGGGGATCTCGAGGCGGCGCTCCGGTTCATGGCGGCCGAGGGGATGGACGTGATCGTCACCACCGGCGGGCTCGGGCCGACCGCGGACGACCTGACCGCTGAGGTGGTCGCCCGGTTCGCCGGCCGCAGGATGGTGCTCGACGAGGCGATGGAGGCGAAGATCGCCGAGATCCTCGAGGGCTTCGCCCAGCGCTTCCGGCTCGACCCCGAGGCGCTGCGGGTGGCCAACCGCAAGCAGGCGATGGTCCCGGAGGGGGCGGTGCCGCTCGATCCGGTCGGGACGGCGCCGGGCCTCGTCGTCCCGGCCGACGGGCGGGTCGTGGTCGTCCTGCCCGGGCCGCCGCGCGAGCTGCAGCCGATGTGGTCGGCGGCGGCGGCGACCGAGCCGGTGCGGGAGCTGCTGGGTCGGGCGACGCCGCTGCGCGGCTACACGATGCGGATGTTCGGCGTCCCCGAGTCCGAGATCGCCAAGAGCCTGCGGGAGATGGAGGCGGGCGGCCTCGAGCTCGAGACGGTGGAGATCACCACCTGCCTGCGACGCGGCGAGATCGAGATCGACGTCCGCTACCGGGACGAGGGGGCGGCGGTCGCCGAGGAGGTGCGGGCGGGGCTGGTCGAGCGGCACCGAGAGGAGACCTTCAGCCTCGACGGCGAGACGATCGACGCCCAGGTGGCGACCCTCCTGCTCGGGCACCGGCTGGCCCTCGCCGAGTCCTGCAGCGGCGGCCTGCTGGCGGCCCGGATCACCGACCTCGCCGGGGCGTCGGAGTACCTGGCCGGCGGCGTCGTCGCCTACTCGAACGAGGCGAAGAGCGAACTGCTGGGCGTCGATCCAGGGCTGATCGAGGCGAGAGGGGCGGTCTCGCCCGAGGTCGCCGAGGCGATGGCGATCGGGGCGCTGGAGCGCTTCGACGCCGACGTCGCGGTCTCGATCACCGGTGTCGCCGGCCCCGGCGGCGGCAGCGAGGAAAAGCCGGTCGGCTACGTCTGCTTCAACGCCCGCCTCGCCGACGGGACCGCGATCGCGCGCGACCCCGTCATCCCCGGCGGCCGCCTCGACATCCGCGAGCGCTCGGCGTTGGTCGGGATGCACCTGCTGCGGATGTTGCTGAAAGGCGACGAGCCCAGCTTGTGAACCGGGGTGTTTCCACTACCTTGATCGTATGGAGCGTGCAGGAGTTGGGATACTGCGGAAGCTTGCTGGCGGGCTGATGCTCGCTCTTTTCGTCTCGGTCCTGCTCCCCGGCCCGTCCCAGGCGGTCGGGACCAAGGGCGAGATCACCTCGGCGACCCTCGGGGCCGACGGGACGACCGCTCGGATCGCCGGATCGGTGACCTGGGAGGGGTGCGAAGCCCCGATACCCGACCCCCTGGAACCCCCACGGGAACCCCCGGAGGAAGGCGAACCGGAAGAAGAACCCCACCCGATCGGGATCCTCTGGCCTCTCGACTCGTGCAACTCGGACCCCTACCTGACGATCGGTCCCGGTGCGACGGCGGCCGATTGCGGGAGCACCAGCCGAGACCTTTCGCAGCTTCCCTCCGCGGACGTGGTTCTGGCCTGGGACGGAACCGAGCTTCGGGCCCCCGGAAGTCAAAGCTTCGACGTGAGCGCGGTGCCCGTGCCGGGTGTCGGCAGGCTGGTCTGCCTCGCGACCCGCGAAACCGGCTCCGCGACGTGCTTCGGCGGCAGGCTGGATGAAGTCTGCGAACACGGTTTTTCGACGACGCAGATCCTTGCCGCCGCCCTGCTGGCAGAGCCGGGGGGCCCTTTAGCCGGATCGGCTCCACCCGCACCGGGGTCCGGGGGGCGCATCACGCACCGACGCTGCCGCAACCGCACCAGGGCCACGCCTGTTTCCAGGAGAAAGAAGTGCGGGAAGCGGCACCGAGGTCACAAGTCCTTCTCTCGCGGCAAAGAAATTTCGGTTTCCTGACGATCGTGCGTTGTCTTGTGCGCAGCGGCCCCGTAGCGTGGCGGCCGTGGCCAAGCAGCGACTGAAGAGCCCGCGGGCGCGCCTGTTCGTCGCGCTCGACCTGCCGGCCGAGCTGCGGGAGGAAGTGGTGGCGTGGGGGAGGGAGGCGCTGGCGGATCCGGCGCTGCGGCCCGTCGCGCCCGAGTCGCTCCACATCACCCTCGCCTTCCTCGGCTACCGGCCGGAGAAGGAGATCGAGGGGATCGCCGCGACGGTCAGAGAGCGGGTCGGGCCCGCACCCTGGGTGGAGCTGCTGGATCCGGTCCCGCGTCCGCCGCGGGGAAGGCCCCGCCTCTACGCGCTGCCGGCGCTCTCTCCGGGGACGGAGGTACTGCAGGCGGGCGTCGAGCATGGTCTCGTCGCGGCGGGGCTCTACGAGCCCGAGAAGCGTCCCTTCTGGCCGCACGTGACCGTTGCCCGGGTCCGCCCCGAGGGGCGGGGATCGCGGCGGCCGGCGTTCGTCGAAAAACCTCCGGGGAACCTGCCGGCGGGCACGTCGGAGGCGCGAATTTGCCGCCGGATGACGCTCTACCGTTCTGAACTCCAGCCAACCGGCGCGCGCTACGCGCCGCTGGCACAAGTCGAGCTGCCCGGATGAAGGCAGCAGTGAGGTGATCGAGATGGCAAAACCGAACCTGAAAGAGGCCTCGGCGAAAGAGGCGAAAGCGAAGGACGCGGCACTCGAGGCAGCGGTGACGCAGATCGAGCGCGACTTCGGCCAGGGCTCGCTGATGCGCCTGGGCGACAAAGGGACGATCAAGGTCGACGCGATCCCGACCGGGGCGCTGGCGCTCGACCTGGCGCTCGGGATCGGCGGCGTGCCGCGCGGCCGCATCGTCGAGATCTTCGGCCCCGAGTCCTCGGGCAAGACGACGCTGATCAACCACGTCATCGCCCAGGCCCAGGCGATGGGCGGTGTCTGCGCCTTCATCGACACCGAGCACGCGATCGACCCCGTCTACGCGCGGGCGATCGGCGTCGACACCGACGAGCTGCTCGTCTCCCAGCCCGACTACGGCGAGCAGGCGCTGCAGATCGCCGACCGGCTGATCGCCTCGGCCGCGGTCGACGTCGTCGCGATCGACTCGGTCGCGGCGCTGACCCCGAAAGCCGAGCTGGACGGGCAGATCGGCGACGCCACCGTCGGCCTGCAGGCGCGGCTGATGTCGCAGGCGCTGCGGAAACTGGCGGGGAGCCTCAACCGGACGAAGACGGTCTGCCTCTTCACCAACCAGATCCGCGAAAAGATCGGCGTCCAGTTCGGCTCGCCGGAGACGCAGCCGGGCGGCCGCGCGCTGAAGTTCTACGCCTCGCAGCGGCTCGACATCCGCCGTATCGAGACCCTGAAGGAAGGGACCGAGGCGGTCGGCAACCGGGTCCGCGTCAAAGTCGTCAAGAACAAGGTCGCGGCGCCCTTTCGGCAAGCCGAATTCGATATCGAGTACGGGGTCGGGATCTCGCGCGAGGGCGGCCTGCTCGACTTCGGGATGGAGCAGGACCTGGTGCAGAAATCCGGTTCCTTCTTCTCCTACGGCGAGACCCGCCTCGGCCAGGGGCGCAACAACGCCAAGCAGTTCCTGGTCGACAACCCGGAGCTGGCCCTGGAGATCGAAACCAAGGTCAGGGCGGCGCTCGGGATCGACGGCGAGGCGGCGCCGGTGGACGACGGCGAGGCCCCTGTCGTGGCGCCCGAGGCGAGGGCGGCGTAGGGCCTTCGCCTCAGGGCGAGCTCACGCCTGACCTCTATAGGATCGCCGCTGCATGGATAACGAGACCCTCTTCTACGCCTGCGGCATCGTGCTCGCCGTATCAGCCCTCGCCGTCACCTTCGCCGGCCTCAAACTGAAGGACTTCCCGGGCAAAGCGCTGCCGATCGTGATCCTCTGGTTCGCGGTCTTCGTCCTCGGAGCCACCACCTTCGCGGTGCGCTACTCAGGCGAAGAGCAGGAAGCGCGAGCGGTGGAGCTGGAGCAGGCCGGTGAGGAGATCGAAGCGGCTGAGGGAGAGGGAGGCGGCGTCAGCGGCGAAACCGAGAAAGCCGAAGCGGAAGCGGGCTCGGGTGAAGAGGAACCGGTCGGCCCGACCGAAGGCGCCGCGCAGGGCGGCAAGGGCGCCGCGGCCTCGACGACGCTCGCGTTGGCGGCCGATCCGACTGCACTCGCCTTCGACAAGACCGAGCTGAGCGCCAAGCCCGGCAAGGTGACGATCGACTTCACCAACCCGGCGCCGATCCCGCACAACGTGGTGATCCTCGAGAACGGCAAGGAACTGGCCGGCTTCGAACCGATTGCCGAAGGCGAGAAATCGGTCTCCGCCGACCTCGAGGCCGGCACCTACACCTACATCTGCAGCGTCCCCGGACATGCCCAAGCCGGGATGGAAGGAACGCTCGAGGTCAAGTAGCTCCCGCGACGCTACCCTGCGGGGAATGACGCAGAAGTTTCATGTCACCACCTTTGGGTGCCAGATGAACGTGCACGACTCCGAGCGTATGCGGGGGATGCTGGCCTCGCTCGGCTACGAGGAGGCGCGCGAGCGCGGGGAGGCGGATCTGATCCTCTTCAACACCTGCTCGATCCGGGAGTCGGCCGACAGCCGTTTCATCGCCCACCTCGGCGAGGCCAAGCGCCTCAAGTCCGAGGACCCCGGGCGGGTCGTCGGCGTCGGCGGCTGCTGGGCGCAGTCGGTCAAGGAGGAGGTCTTCGAGCGTTTCCCCTTCGTCGACGTCGCCTTCGGCCCCGGCCAGATCCACAAGCTCGCCGAGTTCCTCAACAGCGACTCGATCACCGCGCAGGGCTATTTCGAGTTCGAGGACTTCTCCGGCCACCTGCCGACGCGGCGCGAGCGCGAGTTCCAGGGCTGGCTGCAGATCTCCCAGGGCTGCAACTGCGTCTGCTCCTACTGCATTGTCCCCTCAACCAGGGGGCGGGAGGTGAGCCGCGACCCCGACGAGCTGATCGCCGAGGCAGAGGGGCTCGCCGTCGATGGCGTGCGCGAGGTGACGCTGCTGGGCCAGAACGTCAACAGCTACGGCCGCGACCTGTCGCTGGAGAAGCGGCTCGGGTTCTCCGACCTGCTGCGGCGGGTCGACACGATCGAGGGGATCGAGCGGATCCGCTACACCAGCCCGCACCCGAAGGACATGAAGGAGGACGTTATCCGCGCCCACGCCGAGCTGCCGTCGCTCTGCGAGCAGATCCACCTGCCGCTGCAATCGGGCTCCAGCGCCGTGCTGAAACGGATGCGCCGCACCTACAACCGCGACCGTTACATGGATCGGGTGGCGCTGATCCGCGAGCACGTCCCCGACTGCGCGATCACCACCGACATTATCGTCGGCTTCCCCGGCGAGACCGAGGCCGACTTCGAGCAGACCCTCGAGGTCGCCGAGGAGGTCGGCTACGACGGCGCCTTCACCTTCATCTTCTCGCCCCGGCGCGAAACCGAGGCGGCGACGATGGAGGGCCAGCTGCCGCACCCGGTCAAGGTCGAGCGGCTGGAACGGCTGGTCGAGGTGGTCCAGCGGCGGGCGGCCGAGCGGGCGCAGCGGTTCGTCGGGCGGACGATGGAGGTGCTGGTGGAAGGGAACAGCCGGACCGATGAGACGAAGCTGCGGGGGCGGACGCGGCACGGCAAGGCTGTGAACTTCGACGGCGTCGCTGAAGCTGGGGAGTTCGTGGACGTGGAGATCGAAACCGCGACCTCCCAGACGTTGGGTGGGGTGGCGGTGAAGCCTCTCACTCAACTTTTTCGGTGATCGCCGGGAGCCTTCCGAGGGCCGCGCGCCGAAAAAGTACAAGCCGTTCCGAGGCTTCACCGCCACCCTCATGAGCGTGATCGCGATCTTTGGGCCCACCGGCGTCGGAAAGACCGGTGTTGCGCTGGAGCTTGCCGATCTGCTGAGGGAGCGGGGGGAGGATCCGGTGGCGATTAATTGCGATGCGCTGCAGGTGTATGAGGGGCTGGAGGTGCTGACGGGGGCGGCTACGGCGGCGGAGCAGGCGCGGCTCGAGCACCGGCTGCTCGGGTTCGTGCCGGTGACCGCGGACTTCTCGGTCGGGGATTACATGCCGCTGGCGCACCGGGAGATCGATGCGGCGCTGGAGGCGGGGCGGCGGCCGATCGTGGTGGGGGGGACGGGGCTGTACATGCGCGCGGCCTTGGCCGACCTCTCGTTGGAGAAGGTGCCACCGGAATCGGAGGAGTCGGAGCTGTGGTCGCCGGAAACCCGCCACCCGACGACGATCTTCGGCCTCGACATGGATCGCTCCCGGCTCTACGAACGGATCGACGCCCGCGCCGAGCGCATCATCGGCGCCGGTGCCGTCGAGGAGGTCCGCCGGGCCGAGGCCCTCGGCCCCGGCCGCACCGTCCGCAAGGCGCTCGGCTTCGACGAGGTCCTCACCGGCGACGTCGCGACGATGCAGAAGCGCTCCCGCAACTACGCCCGCCGCCAGCTCACCTGGATGCGCAAGGTTCCGAACCTGGAGAGGATCGAGCTAACCGGCAGGTCAGACAAGGAAGTCGCCACCGCGCTGCTCTCCATCATCGGGTAATGCGAGTACTCAAAAGTATCGGTCTAACCTGTCCCTGAAAACGCCTCGAATGGTGAGGCACTAGCAAGGGAGAGAAAGATGAACCGGATATACAAGCCGCTGGCAACGGCCATCTTGGCGATGCTGGCGACGGCGGTCATCGCCGCGCCGTCCGCCTCGGCGGAAGGATTCGTGTTCGGATCCGAAACAGATGTGACCACGCTGAAAGGCGGCCAGGAGGGCGAAGACGTCTTCACGACCACAGCCGGGTCGGTGAAATGCAAATCCATCACCTACTCAGGGAAAGCAAGCGAATCCCGTGTGGTCACAGTCGAACTCGAACCCTCTTACTCGAGTTGCACCTCGAGCTCCGCCACGGTCACCGTGGACGTCAACGGCTGCAAGTACCGGCTCAAGGCCAAAACAGAATCGGGGCCTCCCTACGAGGGCACGATGGACATCGTCTGTCCCACGGGGAAAGAAATCACAGTCACAGCCTCGCTGTTCGGCACCAACATCTGCACCGTTCACATCCCGGCGCAAACCGGTCTCGGATCGATCACATACGCGAACTCGGGATCTGGCTCGACCCAGGACATCACAGCCAGCCTCAACATCACGAAAATGAAATACAGCCATACAGCCGGGTCGGGCTTCGGAGCCTGCACGACTGGATCGGCGGAAAACGCCACCTACGAAGGCACGGCCCTGATCGAAGGCGAAGGTGAAGGTGAAGTCGAAGGTGAAAAAGGTGAAGCGGGCCTCGGCATCAACCTCGCCACCGCCGGAACACACATGGAAATCGAACCCGACCCGAAAATGGATTTCACGAAAGACGCCGTCGGCACCAAAAAGATTTTCAAAATCATGAACTACCACGTCATCTCCTGGAACATCGAACGGATAAACATCGTCGAAAACCAGGAAAAAACCGAGGAAAGCAAATTCGCGATCATCCGAAACACCTGCCCGGCGGTGATCCTCACGCTTGGGTCATGCGAACTCGAAGTCGAAATGAAAGTCAAAAGCTCATTCCGCTGGCTGCACTTCAAGTACGGCGGCGACTGGTGGTGGTCGGCGGAGCACATAGTCAAACGAGACATAGCTAGCTGATCAGCACCCTCCCGCGGGCGGCCCAGGAAGGCCCCCGTGGGAGCTCAGTCGAGGCCGTCGTCGGATCTCGGATATCACCTCTATAGGCTTGCGCGGATGCGGTTCGAGAAGTGGCAGGCGCTGGGCAACGACTACCTGATCTTCGAGCGGGAACGGCTGCCGTGGGAGCTGACGGGGACCCGGATCGAGTGGCTCTGCGACCAGCACTTCGGGATCGGCGCCGATGGGATCCTCTTGCTCTCCAAGAGCGAGGACCCGGAGTTCGTTGCCGATTTGCGGATCTTCAACCCAGACGGCTCCGAAGCCGAGTTGTCTGGGAACGGCGCCCGCGAGGCGATCCTCTACCTGCGGCGCCACGGCTGGACCGACGCCGACGAGTTTGCGATAAGCACCGCAGCCGGGCCGATCCGGCCGACGATCACCGGCGAGCTGACCTGCTCCGTAGAGATGGGGCGGGCGTCGACGACTTCGAAGGACTTCCCCTCCGGTTCCGAGGACGGGCGCGGCAAGCTCGAATCGGGCGGCCGCGAGTGGGAGTTTCAGCATGTCTCGATCGGCAACCCGCAGTGCGCGATCGTCGTCCCCGCCGAGGAGCTCGACGGACTCGATCTCGGCGCCATCGGCCCCGGGATCGAAGGGAACGAGATCTTTCCCAACCGCACCAACGTCTCCTTCCTCGCCGTCGAGGGCGACCGGGTGCGGGCGCGGATCTTCGAGCGGGGGGTGGGGGAGACGCTCTCCTCCGGCACGGGCGCCAGCGGCGCCGCCGTCACCGCCTTCCTCCGCGGCGCCCCCGGCCAGCTGGTGGTCGAGCTCGAAGGCGGCGAGCTGCAGGTCGAGATCTCCCCGGACCTCGACGTCCGCCTCGACGGCTGGGCCGAGCCCGTCTTCGCCGGCGAGCTCTCGCCAGAGCTGATCCAGGCGCTCGCCGAGCTGGACGGCTCCTAGGCCGGATCGCATAGATTCCCGCGTCCATGGGCATCGCCGATCCGTCCCGCCGCCTGGAGGCCATCCCTCCCTACAAGTTCCAGGAACTCGAGCAGCAGATCGCCGACAAGCGCGCCGCCGGGATCGACGTGATCAGCCTCGGAATCGGCGACCCGGACGAACCGACCTACCCGCACGTGGTCAAGGCGATGCAGGAAGCGGTGGCCAACGCCGATTATCACCGCTACCCGAGCAACCGCGGCCGCGACGAGTTCCGCGCCGCCTTCGCCGAGTTCTACGGCCACCGCTTCGGGGTCGAGATCGACCCGAAGAGCGAGGTGATCCCGGCGATCGGCGCCAAGGAGTGCATCTACAACCTCTGCTTCGCCTTCCTCGACCCGGGCGACGTCGCCCTCGCCTCCGATCCCGGCTACCCGGTCTACACCGGCGGCCCGATCCTCGCCGGTGCCACGGCGGAGCTGCTGCCGCTGGTGGCGGAGCTGGGCTTCGCGCCGGACCTCAGCGCGGTGCCGGCCGACGTCGCCGCCAGGGCGCGCTTGATGTTCGTCAACTACCCGAACAACCCGACCGGCGCCGTCGTCCCCGACGGCTTCTTCGAGCTGGTCGTCTCCTTCGCCAGGGAGCACGAGATCCTCGTCGTCCACGACAACGCCTACTCGGAGACCACCTACGACGGCTACGTCGCCCCCAGCTTCCTCGCCACCCCCGGCGCCAAGGAGGTCGGCGTCGAGGTCTTCTCGCTCTCCAAGGGCTACAACATGACCGGCTGGCGCTGCGCCGCGATCCTCGGCAACGCCGAGGCTGTCCAGACCTACTGGCGGCTGAAGACCAACGTCGACTCCGGTCTCTTCGAGGCGACCCAGATGGCCGGCATCGCCGCCCTCGAGGGTCCGAGCGGTCCGCTGGAGCGAATGAACGAGACCTACTCTCGCCGCCGCGACCTCGTCATCTCCGTCCTGCGCGAGATCGGCGTCGAGGTGCCGAGGCCGAAAGGGACGATCTACGTCTGGGCGCCGGTGCCCGAGGGCCACACCTCGACCTCATTCTGCGAGCTGGTGCTCGAGGAGGCCGCCGTCGTCATCTCGCCCGGCTCGATGTACGGGCCCAGCGGCGAGGGCTTCTTCCGCATCGCCCTGACCGCCCCCGACGAGCGGATCGAAGAGGCGGTCGAGCGCATGCGCGAGCACCTGAGCTGAGCCGTCCGGCCCGCCCAGGCGCCCACGATCAGCTCGGCGCTACTCGACCTCGACTTCGTCGACCATCCCTTTGAGGGCGTGCGGGGGACCGCCTTGGCGGTCGGTGATGAAGCAGTAGAGGGCGTAGCGGCCCGGCTCGAGATCCAGCGTCACCAGCTGGCTTTCGCCGCCTTCCAGGACCGCGGTAGAGAGGGTGCCTTTTTCGCTCAGCGGCGGCGGTCCTTTTTCTTCTTTGAAGGCAGCTTCGACGTCCTCGGCGGTGGCGTCGCCTTTGATCGGGGAGGCGATCAGGTGGTGGGGCTGGGCGCCGACGTTGTCGAAGGCGACTTCGACCTCGCCGGAGGGGAGCGTGTCGGTATTGAATACGTACTCGGCCGCCTCAACGGTGCCGTCGCCCTCCTCGATCTCCTCGTCGGACTCGTCGCCGCCGACCTTGATCATCGCCACAGTCTTCGGGTCGGGCTGGCCGCCTTCGGTGTTGAAGGCGTAGTGGTCGCCCGGCTGCAGCACCTGCGTCACCGTGGCGCCCTCGCCGGCTCCCAGGGTTCCGACGCCGCCGGCGGCGAAGAACCAGTCGGGGAACGGTTTGCCCTGGACGGCATTGCTGAGCGCCGCAACGACCTCCTCGGGCGAATGGTCGCCCTCCACGCGGATCAGCTGCAGATCGGCGCTGGAGTCGGTGTCGTTGGTGAGGGTGATCTCGGCCAGCCCCGCCTCGGCGCTGCCGGGGGCCGCGATCGTCGTCGCTTTGCCCTGGGACTGGACCTCGAAGCTCAGTTCCTGCGGGTCGCCGCTGTCCCCGCACGAGGCCAGGGCCACGGCGGCGACAAATGCGACCAGGCAGACGCAGCTGCGAAGGACGAAGCGGGAACGGGTGCTCACGGGGCCTCCCTACGGTGGTGGACGAGTCCCTGTGACCCTACCCGCGCAACCGGTATTCAAGCCGTTGCGGCTTCGCGCTCCGCTCTCTTTCGCCAGTAGCGATCCAGCCCGCCCCACTGATAGGCGGTGGGAACCGCCTGCAGGAGCTGATCGACGGTGTCGCCCTCGATGCCCTCTTCGCGGAGCTCCTCGCGGATCCGGCGCTCGAGGTCCGCGTCGTAGGCATCACCATCCATCCGCCGCGCCAGCTCGGCCTCTTCGCGCAGTTTCGCCCGCACCTTCTCGATGTGACCGGGGACATCGTCCTCGACGGCGCCGAAGTGGGTGAGGGCGAGGCGCCGCGGATCCCAGCTCGCGACCGTGTCCAGCGATTCCTCCCAGACCTCGATGTCGATGTCGGGCGGGGGAGTGGGGGGCACGATCAGGCCCGAGGGCGGGATCCGGCAGGCGGCGACGTCGCCGACGAAGGCGGTGCCGGCCTCTTCATGGAAGTAGCAGACGTGGTGCGAGGCGTGGCCGGGCGTGTAGGCGACCTCCATCCCCAGCACCGTCTCGCCGCCCCGCAGCGGCCGGACGTTCCCCTCCGGCACCGGCACGATCTCCCCCCACAGATAGCTCAGCTTGTCTCCATAGAGCCGCTCGGCGCTCGCCAGCAGCTTCGACGGGTCGATCAGATGCGGCGCCCCCCGCTCGTGCACATACACCTCGAGCTCCGGCCACCGCCGCACCAACGCCCCCGTCGCCGCCGCGTGATCAAGGTGAATATGCGTCAGCAGCACCGCCCGCGGCCGCTCACCCCCGATCGCCTCCAGCACCGTCGCGAGCGAAGACTCCGGCCCCGGATCAACAAGGGTTCCATCCACCTCCCAGCACCCGATCACGTGGGGGCGACCCAAGTGCATGACATCTATCACTCGCATCGCCGCAGCTTATGACCCGAGCATTCGCTGCGGCTTGGGGTCCGGGGGAGGGCTCACCGGACCCTCCCCGCTGTTGTCCGGGGAGCCCTCCCCCGGACCCCTCGCCCCTAAGCCACCGGAGCCGGAAACCGCTCGTCGGCCTCCAGCGTCTGCCTCAAACCCTCTTCCATCCCCCGCGGCGAATACCCCAACTCCCGCTCGGCCTTCCCATAGCTCGCCCAGAACGTCACCCCGTCGGCCGAGGAGATCAACTCCCGCAGGTTCGGCGGCTGCCCCATCACCTTGCCGACCAGCGGCCCGATCGGGACCATTGCCTTCATCAGCGGGGTCGGCAGCGCCCGCTTTGGCGCCTTGCGGCCGCTCACCCGGGCCACGGTCTCGATCGCCTCGCGCATCGTCGTCGCCGGGCCGCTGATCACGTAGGTCTCGCCGAGCTCGCCCTTGTCGAGGGCGAGAAGGACGCCGCCGGCGATGTCCTCGACGTGGGTCATGCAGATCCCCAGCTCCGGGAACGGGAGCAGCGGCAGCTTGCCGGCGAAGAACTGCTCCAGCAGGTCGGCGACCTGGGAGGTGTCGCCGGGGCCGTAGACGCCACCCGGCTGGACGATGATCGCCGGCAGGTCGCGCTCGTCGATCAGCCGCTGGACGACCTTGTGGGCCTCGAGCTTCGTCTCCTCGTAGTAGGAGGTGAAGTCGGTCTCGGGGTTGCGGTAGCTCTCGTCGACGACCTGGTTGTGGGTGTTGCCGAAGATGCCGACGGTGGAGACGTAGACGATCCGCGGGACCTTCTCCTCCAGCGCCGCCTTCATCACCCGCTCGGTGCCGACGACGTTCGCCTCCCACATCGCCGGGCGCTGCTTGGCCGGGATCCCGACCTCGTACATCGCCGCGGCGTGGATGACGGCATCGCGGCCCTGCATCCCCTTGCGGATCGCGATCTCGTCGCCGAGGTCGCCGGCGACCGTCTCGCAGCCGAGCTCGGTCAGCTTCGACGCCTTCTCGGGGCTGCGGACGAGGCAGGCGACCTCGTCGCCGCGCCGGCGCAATTGCCGCGCGATCTCCCCGCCGATGAAGCCGGTGCCGCCGGTGAGGAAGACCTTCACGACGGGGACACTATCCGGATGGGGCCTGCCCGTACAATTCCCCTGAGTGCAAGGTTCGAGAAACGGCAGCCAAACCCCGGCCCGCTACGCGGGATCGAGCAACGGTGCCGGCGCCTCGAATCGCCGGGCCCGTCAGCGTGCGCTCGCGATCGGCATCGTCGACGGGCGTGAGGACGGGGAGCCGCTGGCCGAGCTGAAGGAGCTGCTGCGGACGGCGGGTGTCGCCACCGCCGCCGTCGCCACCCAGCAGCGTCAAAAGCCCGACCCCGACCGCTACCTCGGCCGTGGCCGCCTCGACGAGCTGAAACGGGAGATCGTCGCCTGCGACGCCAACCTCGTCGCCTGCGACGACGAGCTGGCGCCGCGACAGGAGCGCAACCTCGAGGCTGCGCTCGGGGTGCCGGTGATCGACCGCACCGCGGTGATCCTCGACATCTTCGCCGACCACGCCCACTCGGCCGAGGGCAAGCTGCAGGTCGAGCTGGCCCAGCTCGAATACAACATGGCCCGCATGCGGGGGCTCTGGACCCACCTCGAGCGCCTCGGCGCCGGCCGCATCGACGGCGGCATCGGCACCAGGGGCCCCGGCGAGAGCCAGATCGAGACCGACCGCCGCCTCGCCCGCGACCGCATCGCCGCCCTGCGGAGGCGGCTGACGCGGCTCGAGCGCAACCGCGGCGTCATGCGCGCCCGCCGCGAGAGCTCCTCGCTGCCGCGGGTCGCCCTCGCCGGCTACACCAACGCCGGCAAGTCGACCCTGCTGAACGCGCTGACGGGGGCCGAGGTCGAGGTCAGGGACCGGCTCTTCCACACGCTCGACCCGACCACGCGCACCTTCGAGCTGTCGGGACGCGACTACCTGCTGACCGACACCGTCGGCTTCATCGAAAAGCTGCCCCACCAGCTGGTCGAGGCCTTCAAAGCGACGCTGGAGGAGACCGTGCTCGCCGACCTGATCCTCCACGTCGTCGACGCCTCGACACCGGAGGAGCGGCGAGTGGCCGACATGCAGGCGGTCGACGAGGTGCTGGAGGAGATCGGCGCCGGCGAGAAGCCGCGTCTGCTGGTCTTCAACAAGGTCGACCTGCTGGGCGAGGACGAGCGCCAGGAGACCGAGCTCGACCATCCCGAGGCGGTGCTGATCTCCGCCCAGGAGGGGAAGGGGCTGGACGAGCTGCGCGAGCGGGTCGAGGCGGCCTTCGAGGAGACGCTGACCGAGGTGGAGCTGCTGATCCCGTATGCCGAGGGGGCGCGGCTGCACGAGCTGCACGAGGTGGCCGGCGACCTGGAGAGGGTCGAGCGCGAGGACGGCGTGCTGGTGCACGCGAAAGTGCCCTCGGCGGAGATGCATCGCTTCAGCGATCTGGCGGTCGCTTAAGGCGCGGGCGGGGTCCGGGGAGGGGGTCCCCGGACAACAGCGGGGAGGGTCCGGAGACCCCCTCCCCGGACCCCGATAGGCTCCGGCGCCGATGCGACTCTCTGTGGCGAAGCTGAAAGAGGGGGCGGTTCTTCCCTCTCGAGCGCATGAGGGGGATGCTGGGTTGGATCTTTATGCGTGTGAGGCGGCGCATATCGGGCCGGGGGAGCGGTGGAGTGTTGGGACTGGGGTGGGGGTGGAGATCCCGGAGGGGCATGCCGGTCTGGTGGTGCCGCGATCGGGGCTCGCTCGCGACCACGGGATCGCGCTGGTCAACGCGCCGGGGGTTATCGACTCCGGCTACCGGGGCGAACTGCGGGTCCTGCTCCTGAACACGGACCCCGCCGAGACCTTCAGGGTCGAGGCAGGCGACCGCATCGCCCAGCTGCTGCTGACGCCAATCGCGCTGGCTGAGCCGGTCGAGGCTGCCGCGCTCACCGATTCGGTTCGTGGCGAGGGCGGGTTCGGCTCCAGCGGACGCTAGCGGTGGGACTTTTCGTTGTCATGCAGCGATAACTCCCACTGATTACGCCTGGGCGGCCCTCCTCGCCGACTCGTGGGCGGCGGCCTCGAGCTCGTCGGGCAGCGGCTCCAGCTCGGGGCGGGTGCCGTAGCGGCGCTCCAGGGCGAGGGCGATCAGGTGGTCGGCCAGCCAGGCGTTCTTCGGCAGCAGCGGTCCGTGCAGGTAGGTGCCGATCACGTTGTCGCGCTTGACCCCCTCGAAGCCGTCGCGGTCGTTGTTGCCGTGGCCGGCGACGACTTTGCCCAGCGGCCGCGCGCTCAGACCGAGGTAGGTGCGGCCGCCGTGGTTCTCGAAACCGGCGAGCAGCCGCGGCCCGCCGCCGAGATCGGCCTCGATCGCGACGTTGCCGATCAGCCGCGGCCCCGGCTCGCGCACGGTCTCGAGGTCGGCGATCCCCAGGCCCGGCAGCTTCTCCTCGCCGAGCTGGTAGCTGTGGCCGAGCAGCTGGTAGCCGCCGCAGACCGCGAGCACGACGGCGCCGTCGTCGGCTGCCGCCGCGATCTCCCCCTGCTTCGTCGCAACCATGTCGGCGGCGACGGCGCGCTGGTCGCGGTCCTGGCCGCCGCCGACGTAGAAGAGATCGTGGGCGCCCGGATCGACGGAATCGCCGAGGCCGGCGCCCTGGTGGAGGAACCCGATCCCGCGCCACTCGCAGCGCCGCCGCAGGAAGATGATGTTCCCCCGATCGGCGTAGATGTTCATCTGCTCGGGGTAGAGGCTGAGGACTCGTAGCTCCATCAAGCCACTTTCTCCAGGAGGACGACGACGGAGCCGACGTGTATGTCGGTGGCCGAGATTGCGCGGTGGCCAGCCGGGCGGAGACCGAACGGCTCGGCTTCCGCCTCGAGCACCTCGGCGGCGACGGTCGCGATCCGCACCTCGTTCGGCTGCTCGCTCAGCGCCCCCTCCGGCGAGACCGTCTGCCGGAGTCGACGGACGATGATTTCCCCGGGGCCGATCGCAGCCTCGATCGCCAGGCTCGAGTAGACCCAGCCGTTCACCTCGCGGACGTCGGGGAGGGGAGGGGGCGCGCCGTCGGGCTCAGGCATCTCCTCGATGATCGCGGCGGCAAGGACGCCTCCGGGGCGCAGCGCGGCGGCGATGCAGCGCAGGGCTTCGGCTCGCTCGGCGGAGCCGGCGAGCAATTGCAGTAGGTGAGTCGGGGCGAGGACGAGCGAGACCGGGGATCCGAGCTTGAAAGCGCGGGCGTTGGCTTCCAGCCCTTCCACCGGCAGGTCGGCACCGCGTTCCGCCAGGACCGCGAGCAGCTGCGGATCGAGATCGAGCCCGATCACCCGGTGCCCGCGGCGCGCGAGGTGCAGGGCGACGCGGCCCGTCCCGCAGCCGAGCTCGAGCACCGGGCCGCCGCGGCGCTCGGCCAGCTCCTCCCAGAGCGGCAGGTCGGCCGCGTAGCTGCCGCACTCGACGTCGTGCCAGATCGCCGCCGTCGCGCTCATCGCCAGAACTCCGGGGCGAGCCCGCGGTCGGAGAGGAGCTTGCGGAGCTCGAGCAGGGCGGTGTAGGTGGGGAGGGCGAAGAGCCGCCCGTCGGCGCCCGCGACGGCGGTGTCGAGCGAGGCGCCGATCCCCGGGACGACCTCGATCGCCTCCTCCGGCCAGCCGGCGTATTTGAGCCGCAGGGCCATCTCCGGGGCCCGCGTCCCCGCGCAGACGACGCGGCGGACGACGCCGGCGAGAAGCTCGAAGTCGGCATCCCAGACCCAGGAGACGTCGCGGCCGTCGGCGATGCGGTCATTGAGGGCGATCCAGAGGTCGATCGGGCCGCGCCCACGGCTCTCCAGGAGCAGGGTTCGCAGCACCTCGTTGGCGCCGGCGGGGTTCTTGATCAGCAGGATCGAGACCGGGACCTCGTCGATCGGGATCGTCTCGACCCGGCCGAAGGCGGCGCGCATCTCGCCGAGGGCAACGGCGATCCGCCGCGGCGCGACGCCGAGGCGGAGGCCGGCGGCGATCGCCGCCAGGGCGTTGTAGACGTTGTAGAGGCCGGGGAGGGGCAGCTCCAGCTCGATCTCTCCGCCCGGCACCCGCACCGTCGACCGCGACCCGTCCATCCCCCGCAGCTCGATCGCCGTCGCCGCCACTTCCGGCCGCGGCCGCCCGGCGCCGCAGTTGGGGCAGGCGTAGTGCCCGAGGTGGCCGACGAAGGCCCGCTCGTAGGCGTAGGGGTGGCCGCAACGGCGGCAGTGCTTGGCATCGAAGGCGTGCTGCAGCTCCGACAGCGCCTGCGAGGGGTCCTCGATCCCAAAGTAGAGCACGCCCTCGCGCCGGGACCCCTCACGGTCGCGGCCGAGGTCGGCGATCAGCGGGTCGTCGGCGTTGAGCGCGAACTCGGTTCGCCCGATGCGCGCGGCAACGGTCTTGGCCCACTCGTCGGCCAGCGCCTCCATCTCGCCATAGCGGTCGAGCTGGTCGCGGAAGAGGTTGCCGAGGACGATCAGCGAGGGCTCGAGCTGCTCGCTGACCCGCGGCAGCCAGGCCTCGTCGACCTCGAAGAGGCCCTCGCTCCCCCGCTGCTCGAGCAGCGCCGTCGCCACCCCCCAGGTCATGTTCGAGCCGGCGCGGTTGTGGACGGGACGGCGGCCGTCGGCGGCGAGGATGGCGGCGATCATCCCGGCCGTGGTCGTCTTGCCGTTGGTGGCGCTGACGATCGTCCGGCTGCCCTCGATGCCGGCGCCGAGGCGGGCGATCGCCTCCGGCTCCAGGCGCAGGAGGAGCCTGCCGGGCAGCGTCGTGCCGCCGCCGCGCCCGCTGGCCCGGCTCGCCGCGCCGATCGCCCGCGCGAGCGCGACCTTGGCGCCGAAGAAGCCTCTTTTGGCGGGTGCCTTCGCCGCCATCCTCAGCCCTCCCCGCCGCCGGGGACGAGAACCGAGAGGCAGCGGGGGAGGATCCGCAGCGAGACCGGCAGGTCGGTGAGGTGGTCGCCGTCGGCGTAGACCGGGAAGGGGCGGCTGGCGTCGAGCTCGAGCCGCGCGGCGCGGAAGGCGCTGACCTCCTCCTTGCCGAGGTGCGTCCCCCTGAGCACGTCCCGCAGACCGCGCAGGAAGCGCAGCTTGCCGACCTCTTCGATCGCGACGACGTCGAACTCGCCGTCGTCGATCTTCGCCTCCGGGGCGATGTACATGCCGCCGCCGTAGACGCTGTTGTTGGCGACGGCGACGAAGTAGCCCGTGATCCGCCTGCGTTCTCCGCCGGCCGCGATCGTGAAGCGGGCTGACTTCCAGCCGATCAGGGTCCGCACCATCGAATAGGCGTAGACGAGGTTGCCGCGCAGCCAGTGGGTTTCGTTGGCGAGCCGGTTGCATTCGGAGTCGAAGCCGACGCTGACGATGCCGAGGAAGCGCCTGCCGTTGGCCTCGCCGACGTCGATCAGCCTGCTGTGGCCGCCGAGGACGACCTCGACCGCGGCCTCCGGCTCTGTGGGGATGCCGAGCGCCCGCGCCAGGTCGTTGCCGCGACCGCCGGGGATCAGCCCCAGGGGTGTGTCGGAACCCGCCATCGCTCCGCCCACGGCGCCGATCAGGCCGTCGCCGCTGATCACCACCGGCAGCTCGCCTAGCTCGATCGCCTGCAGCGCCAGCTCGACCCCGTGCTCGAGGCTGCGCGTCCGCTCGACCCGGAAGACGGCGCGGCGGGCATCGAGGGCCGCCTCCACCCGCGGTAGCAGCCGCAGCGCCCTCCCGCCCGCCGAGGAGGGGTTGACGAGCAGGGTCAGCGGCATCCCGGCGATCTCCATCGGCGCTCAGCCTAGAGGGAGCCGCCAACGGGTCCGCCGCCGCGCAGCCGGAAGACCGAGAAGCTGCCGTCGCCGGCCGCCTCGGCCCAGATCGGCTCGAACCCGAAGCGCGAGAGGCGGCGGCGGTAGAGGGCGCCGCCGATGCCCGCCAGCGCCTCGGGCCGGTCGCCAGCCGCGAGGGCGAGGAAGCCGCCGGGACGAAGGACGCGGGCGGCCTCGGCCGCGGTGGGGCGGGCGTCGAGCGCCGCCAGGAGATCGAATTGGTCGTTCGGGAAGGGGAGGGAGCGGCGGCCGCCCTGCTTGAAGGCGATCCGGCCCTCGGGATCGAGGCCGACCCGGTCCGTGGCCGCCTTGATCGCCACCGGCGAGCGGTCGACCCCGCGGACGCGGGCGCTGGGGAACTCGCGGGCGAGGAAGAGCGCGCCTGCGCCCTCGCCGCATTCGATCTGGAGGATCCGCTCCGGGCTGCCAACGTGGAGGACGGCGGCGGCAAGCGGGGTGAGCGGAGGAGACGGCATTTTCCTGTGGGTACGTTTACTAGGGTTCCGCGCCGTGGAGCAGCAGACCGACCGCCGCTGGATCGTCCTCGCCGTCTTTGCGGTGGTCGCGGCGGGCATCTTCGCCGCCGTGCTGATCGGCCAGGGAGGAGGTTCGGACGACGAGGCCTCGAGCCCGTCCTCGGCCTCGAACGGCGCCGACGGCTGCGGCAAAGTCGAAGCGCCGGAACCAAAGGCAGTCAGCTTCAAAGCGCCGAAACAGATGCTGAAGCCGGGCGAGGCGGCGACCGCGGTGGTCGAGACCAGCTGTGGCAGCTTCGAGATCGCGCTCGACACCAAGCGGGCGCCGAAGACCGCCAACTCCTTCGCCTTCCTCGCCGAGGAAGGCTTCTACGACGACCTCACCTTCCACCGGATCGTGCCCGGCTTCGTGATCCAGGGCGGCGACCCCGAAGGCACCGGGACCGGCGGGCCCGGCTACAGCGTCGACGAGAAACCGCCGCCCAACCTCGCCTACACCAAGGGTCTGGTGGCGATGGCGAAGAGCGCGGCCGAGCCGCCCGGCCGCTCCGGCAGCCAGTTCTACGTGGTGACGGCGCCCGACGCGGGCCTGCCGCCCGAATACGCCCTGGTCGGCAAGGTCACCCAGGGGTACTCGACGGTCGCCCGAATCGAACAGGTGCCGACGGTCGGAGAAGAACCGAAACAGCCGGTCGTGATCGAAGCAATGACTATCGAGCGGGGCTAAGTCGGGCCGGTTTAGAGGGCGCCTGGCCAAGCAGATCAAGGACGCAAGGCGCAGCCTTTGCTGGTGGCAAAGGCAAGCCGAGGACGCAGATATGCGTAGTGCCAGGTGTCCTCTAAGCTGGCCGGGTGGCCAAGCCCGATGTCGGCGATCCCGCCCCCGATTTCGCCCTGCCCGGCACGGGCGGGAAGACCTACCGGCTCTCCGACTACCGCGGGCGCAACCTGATCCTCGCCTTCTACCCCGGCGACGCGACCACCGTCTGCACCAAGCAGTTCTGCTCCTATCGTGACGAAGGCGACCGCCTCGACCAGCTCGATGCCGAGGTGCTGGGAATCTCGCCGCAGTCTGTCGACTCGCACGAGCACTGGGTCAAGGAGCAGGAGCTGAACGTGCCCCTGCTCGCCGACGAGGACCTGGCGGTGGCGAGGAGCTACGGCGTCACCGGCTGGATCGGGCCGCTCGCGCGGTTCACGCAGCTGAAGGACGCTCCCGGCGGCCGCTACGTGATGCGGGCGATCTTCGTGATCGACGGCGAGGGCGTCGTCCGCCACCGCGCCGTCTCGCGCACCGGCAGCAGCTACGAGTCGATCGAGGACCTCGAGCGCGCGGTCGCGGCGTTGAATTGATGGCCGCCGAGGTGCGGCCGTTCGCGCTGGGGCCGAGCCCGACGCTGCGGGGCGAGGTGGCGGGGGAGGGGACGCCGGTGGTCCTCTGCCACGGCATCACCGCCACCAGGCGCTACGTCCTCCACGGTTCGAACGCGCTGCCGCGTGCCGGCTACACCGTCGTCACCTACGACGCCCGCGGGCACGGGGAGTCGGACCCGGCGCCGGTGGGGGAGGGTTATGGATACCCGGGGCTAATAGACGATCTCGAGCGGGTGGTGAACACCGAGGTGGGGGACGGAACCTTCTTCCTCGGCGGCCACTCGATGGGAGCGCACACCGCCGTCGCCTACGCGCTGCGCCATCCCCAGCGGCTGGCCGGCCTGGCGCTGATCGGCCCGGTCTACACGGGCGCCATCGAGCCGGCGTCGCTCGACTACTGGGACGGGCTCGCGGCGGCCCTGGAAGCGGGCGGCCCCGACGGCTTCGTCGCCTACATCGACGCGGAGCAGGGGATCGACCCGCGCTGGCGCGACTCGGTCCTGCGCTTCACCCGCGAGCGGCTGCTGGCGCAGCGCCATCCCGAGGCGCTGGCGGAAGCCCTGCGAGAGGTGCCGCGCTCGCGCCCGTTCGGCTCGATGGACGAGCTGCGGTCGCTGGAGGTCCCGACCCTGGTGGTGGCCAGCAACGACGATGCCGACCCGGGCCATCCCTACGAGGCCGCCGTCGCCTACGCGGAAGCGCTGCCGGCGGCGCGGCTGCTCAGCGAGGAACCGGGCCAGTCGCCGCTCGCCTGGCAGGGCGGCAAGCTCTCACGGGCCTTAGCGGCCTTTTACGCCGAAGCCTTATCTTCCGCGCGATGAGCTACCCCAGCGAGGGCAACCTCCAGCGCGCGATCGCCTTCCTCGCCGCCCTGGGCATCGGCGTCGCCGCCTACATCGCGATCGCCGAGGCCGGCGGCGGCTCGCCGGTCTGCCTGGCCGGGTCGAGCGGCTGCGAGACCGTCGCCAAGAGCTCCTGGTCGCACCTCGCCGGCGTCAACATCGCCGTCTTCGGGATCGCCGGCTACGCGCTGCTGCTGGCGACCGCCTTCCTCGCCAACGACCTGGCGCGCTTCGGCGGCTTCCTCCTCGCCCTCGGCGGCTTCGGCTACAGCGTCTTCCTCACCTACGTGGAGATCTTCAAGATCGAAGCGATCTGCCAGTGGTGCCTGGCCAGCGCCGTCCTGATGACGATCCTCTTCCTGCTCTGCGCCACCCGCCTGATCGCCTACGCGGGGACCGGCGAAGCGGTCCCAGAGCGCGCATGAGCTATGCCGATCGCCGCTCGCGCCTGCTGCAGCTCGCCGCCGGCGCCGCCTTTCTGGCGCTGGCGGTGGTGCTCGTCCTGATCGTGGTCAGCTCTTCCAACAGCGGCGACGGGGGCGACACCAAGCTCGAGGGCGGAGCTGCCGTGAGGAAGCTGGTGGAGGGGATCCCGCAGCATGGGATGTTGCTCGGCGACCCGAAAGCCCCGGTCGCGCTGATCGAGTTCGGTGACCTGCAGTGCCCGGTCTGCGCCGCCTACTCGGAGGAGATCCTGCCCGAGATTATGGAAACCCGGGTCAGAGAAGGGGAGGTCAAGATCGACTTCCGCAACTTCACGATCATCGGCGAGGAATCGGTGACCGCCGGCGCCGCCGCGCTCGCCGCCGGCGCCCAGGGCCGCGGCTGGAGCTTCGTCGAGCTTTTCTACCGCAACCAGGGCGGCGAGAACTCCGGCTACGCCGGCGATGACGCCTTTCTCGAAGCGGTCGCGCGCGGCGCCGGTGTCAAGGATCTCGCCGAATGGAACACGGATCGCGAGGAGATGATCCCCGCGGTCGAAGAATCGTCCCAGGAGGCGCAGAGGCTCGGCTTCGACGGGACGCCGACCTTTGCCGTCAGAGGCCGGGAAACGAACGGGATCGAGCTGCTGGGAACCCCGGATTCGACGGGGGACCTGGAAGCCGCGATCGACGAGGCGAGCTGAGCCGGCCGCGTCGCTGTGCCTGAGTTGACATAACCACCATTATCGTGCGTTGGATCTGAGGGAGAGGCCCGGTCCGCACCCTCAGGACGCGGCCAGGGCACTTCCCCGCACCAGCGGCCGCACGATCGGCGGTGCCTTCGGCAGCTCGCCCCGCTCGACGTCGCCGAGCGCGAAGCCGGCGGCGCTGATCGCCGAGACGGTGTCGCGGTTGCAGTGGCAGCCGTCGCCGAGGAAGCGCCAGGGCGTCTCCAGGCGGTCCTGCCATTTGGCGGTGCCCGGCTCCAGGGAGCGGACGTGCTCGAGGAAGAGGAGCTGGCCGCCCGGCTCGAGGACGCGGGCGATCTCCTGCAGCGCCGCGGGCTGGTCGGGAACCGTGCAGAGGACGAGCGTAACCACGACGGTGTCGAAGCTGTCGTCCGCGAAGGGCAGGTCTTCGGCGCCGGCTTCGACCAGGTCCGCTGCGGCGCCGATCTCCTCTACCCGCTTGCGCAGCTGCTTGGTCATGTGCGGGTCGGGCTCGGTCAGGGTCAGGCTCTCGAGCCCCTCGCGGGGATACAGCTCCAGGTTCAGCCCGGTGCCGGCACCCAGCTCCAACACCCTCCCCCGCGCCTGCCGCAGCAGCTCAGTGCGCATCTGCCGCAGACCCGCCTCTTCGCTCGCCTCGAAGGCGCGGTCGTAGAGCGCCGAGAACATCCGGCCCCAGGTGGCGTTGTAGATCCGTCCCATTTAGTCGCTCGCTGACTTTACGGCGCCAGGGCGCCCAAAGTTCAGCGAACGCCGTTCAGGCCGCGTCGCGATGCGCGGGCTCGGACGCGTCCTCGTTCACGGCCTGCTGGCCCGGCTCGCTGGCCGCCGCTCGCTCCTCGTAGGCGCGGCGGGCGCCGTGGTCGACTTCGATCATCAGCTTGTCGACCTTCATCGCCCGGCCGAGCGCCTCGCGCCAGCTGCGCGGCAGCGGCGCCAGGACCTTGTAGAGGACGCCGTTGGCGCGCGGGACGAAGACGTCGAAGCGCGGCACCTCCATCGCCTCGACGATCTCGTTCGCGACGTCGGAGGCCTCGACCGGTTTCACCCATTTCTGGCCGACGCCGCTGGTCAGCTCGGTATTGACCACGGTTGGCATTACGCAGAGGACCTCGATGCCCGTCTCGCGCAGCTCCGCCCGCACCGCCTCGCTGAGGCCGACAACGGCGTGCTTGGTGCCGGAGTAGGTGGCGATCCCCGGGACGCCCGATTTGCCCGCCTGCGAGGCGATGTTGACGATCCAGCCGCGCCCGCGGGGCCGCAGCCGTTTGATCGCCATCTGGGTGCCGGTGATGACACCGAGCAGGTTGATCTCGACCTGACGGCGGACCGAGTCCTCGCTCTCGTCCTCGAACGGGGTCACCGGCATGATCCCGGCGTTGTTGACGACCGCGTCGAGCGAGCCGAGCTGGCGCTCGGCCTCGTCGAGGAAGCGCTCGAACGAACCGCGGTCGGTGACGTCGAGGGGCAGGGCGACGGTGCCGCCGCCGAGCTCCGCCGCGGTCTTCTCCGCCAGCTCGAGGTCGAGGTCGCCGATGGCGACGCGGCACCCCTTCCTGACCAGCGCCGCCGCGGTCGCCTTGCCGATCCCCCGCGCACCGCCGGTGATCGCCACGACCCTGCCGCTGAGTGAAAGCCGCTCCTTCGCCATCTGCTCCTCCTTACCCGGGTGGCGACTCCTATGCCGCCGGTTTGTAGACGGTGACCACGGCGGCTCCGCCGAGGCCGATGTTGTGCTGCAGCGCCACCTTCGCCCCCTCGACCTGGCGCTTGTCGGCTTCACCGCGCAGCTGCCAGGTCAGTTCCGAGCACTGCGCCAGGCCGGTCGCCCCCAGCGGGTGGCCCTTGGAGATCAGCCCGCCAGAGGGGTTGACGACGGGGCCGCTGCCGCCGTAGGTGGTCGCTTCGGACTCGACCAGCTTGTGCGCCTCGCCCTCCGCGGCGAACCCGAGCGCTTCGTAGGTGATCAGCTCGTTGGCGCTGAAGCAGTCGTGCAGCTCGCAGACGTCGACCTCTGAAGCCGCAACTCCAGCTTCCTCGTAGGCGGCGTCGGCCGCCGTCTTCGACATGTCGGAGCCGACGATAGTCATGCAGTCGGCGTTCTCGTCGAAGGTCGAGCTGAGGTCGGTGACCATCGCCTGGCCGGCGATCTCGACCGCCTGCTCCCAGAGGCCGTGCTGGTCGACATAGGCCTCCGAGACGACGATCGCGCAGGCGGAGCCGTCGGAGGTCGGCGAGCACTGCAGCTTGGTCAGCGGGTCGTGGATCATCTTCGCCGCCTTGATGTCCTCGATCGTGTACTCGTCCTGGAACTGGGCGTAGGGGTTGTTGACCGAGTGCTTGTGGTTCTTCCAGCCGATCCAGGCGAAGTGGTCAGGCTCGGAGCCGTACTTCTGCATGTGGTCGCGGCCGGCGTTGCCGAACATCTGCGGCGCCGGCGGCGAGGCCTCCGGGTCGCGGATCTCGAACATCCGCATCGCGTGCTTGTCGAGCGCGTTGGTGCGATCGGTGTACTTGACCCCGAGGCTGCCCGGCTCCATCTTCTCGAAGCCCAGCGCCAGCGCGCACTCGGCGATCCCGCCCTTGACCGCCTGCCGGGCCAGGAACAGCGCCGAGGAGCCGGTCGAGCAGTTGTTGTTGACGTTGACGACGGGAATCCCGGTGAGGCCGAGCTGGTAGAGCGCCCGCTGCCCGTAGGTCGAGTCGCCGTAGCAGTAGCCGGCGTAGGCCTGCTCGACGTCCTCGTAGGGGATGCCGGCGTCGGCGAGCGCCTTCTCCCCCGCCTCCTTGGCCCAGTCGGGGTAGTCGCCCTCCTTGGTCCCGGGCTTCTCGAACTTGGTCATCCCGACCCCGATCACAAACGTGCGGTTGCTCAACTTCCTCTCCTCCCGTTTTGGCTGGCTGGCCAAATGTAGCGGGCATCGGCGTTCGGAGGTCAACCGACAAGTAATCTCAAGGAGTGGTGCCCCTCGCTGCAAGTACCGATCCCGCCTCGGGGGTGGGGATCCTCGCCGCGCTCGCGGCGGGGGTCGTCTCCTTCCTCTCCCCCTGCGTCCTGCCGCTCGTCCCCGGCTACCTGTCGGCGGTGAGCGGTGTGTCGGCGAACGAGCTCGAGAGCGCGGGTTGGCGCCGGGTGCTGGGCCCGAGCCTCCTCTTCGTCGCCAGCTTCTCGGCGATCTTCATCCTCCTCGGTCTGACCGCCACGGGCCTGGGCTCCTTCCTCGACGACAACAAGGACCTGCTGACGAAGATCTCGGCGGCCCTGATCATCGCCATGGGCCTCCTCTTCGTCGGCTCCCTCTTCATCGTCCGGCTGAACCGGGAGTGGCACGTCGACGCGCTGCTGGATCGGGCCGGAAAGGGCGGCCCGATCGTCGCCGGAGCTGCCTTCGCGATCGCCTGGAGCCCATGCATCGGCCCGACGCTCGGCGCGATCCTCGCCGCCGCCTCCCTCTCCGAATCGGCCGGCCGCGGCGCCTTCCTCCTCGCCGTCTATTCCGCCGGCCTGGCGATCCCCTTCATCCTCACCGCGGTCGCGTTCTCGCAGATGACCACGGCCTTCGCCGTCGTCAAGCGCCACTACCAGGCGATCGTCGCCGTCGGCGGCCTGATCCTGATCGCGATGGGCGTGTTGATCTGGACCGGCGAGCTCTTCCGCCTCAACATCGAAGCCCAGAACTGGATGAGCGAACTCGGCTTGGACTTCTTCAACGAGGTTTGATTCACCGAGTCCGCGTCAGGCGTCGCTATCCGACGCTTCTCGCGGATTCGCGACTCAGTTCTGCATCGGTGCGACCGTCTCCAGCTCTTTGCCGACGGCCTCGACCACCTCGAGGCCGTCGTCCTCCATATCGCGCGAGCAGACGATCCGGAAGCGGCCGGTGCCGATCGCGCCGTCGGGGACCACCGGCAGGCCGCGGATCGTCTCCCACCCCAATCGCTCGACCTCGAAGGGGTTCATCCGCACCTCCGCCGCCGGGAACGGGCAGTTCGCGTTGTGCTGGTCGATCGCCTGGGAGATCGCCTCGAGGTTCTTCGCCTCCGGGGAAGCCACGCCCGCAGTCTAGGCCTCTTCTCTATGGGTCCCGTCCCTCCCCCCTCCTACCATCGACGGGTGAGCTTCGAGCGGACCATCGCCCACCTCGACATGGACGCCTTCTACGCGTCGGTCGAGCTGCGGCGGCGGCCGGAGCTGAAGGGGAGGCCCGTGGTCGTCTGCGGGTCGGGGCCGCGGGCGGTGGTGACCACGGCCAGCTACGAGGCGCGGAAGCTGGCGGGGATCCACTCGGCGATGCCGGCGGCGGTGGCGCGGCGGCGGCTGCCGAACGCGGTCTACCTGCGGCCGGACTTTCCCGCCTACCGGGAGGCCTCGGGGCAGGTGATGGACGTGCTGCGGCGCAACGTGGAGGTGGTCGAGGTCGTCGGCCTCGACGAGGCCTACCTCGACCTGACGGGGCTCTTCTCGCCGAAGGCGACGATGCGCCGGGTCGCGGCCGAGATCCGGCAGGAGACGCGGCTGACCTGCTCGGTTGGGATCTCGGAGAGCCGGATGCTGGCCAAGATCACCAGCGAGCTCGGCAAGCCGGCGGGCCTCGTCGTGCTCTCGCGCGAGCAGGCGCTGGAGCGGTTCGCCGACCAATCCCCCGGTCTCATCCCGGGAATCGGACCGAAGACGGTCTCGCGCCTGGAGGCGATCGGGATCGGAACCTTGGCCGACCTGCGGCGATCGCACCGTCCCGACCTCGAAGACGCCTTCGGCCCGCGCTCCGGCGCCTGGCTGCACGCCCGCGGCAGCCTCCGCGACGAGACGCCGGTCACGCCCGAACACGAGACCAAGTCGCAGTCGACCGAGATCACCTTCGACGTCGACGTCACCCAGCGGGCGGAGCTGGAGCGGCACCTGGGCGAGCTCGCGGACGAGCTGTGCCGCCGCCTGCGCAAACGCGAGCTGCGGGGCCGCACGATCGGGATCAAGGTGCGGCTCGACGACTGGACCAACGTCACCCGCTCCCACACCATCGACGATCCGACCAACGACCCGGCGGTCGTCGGGCCCGCCGCCCTGGAGCTGCTGCGCGCCTACGACCCGCAGCGGCCGGTGCGGCTGCTCGGCGTCCGCGTCGCCGGCTTCGACAGCGGTGAGGCCTCCGAGCCGGAGCCGACACCCGGTCAGCTCCAGCTCGGCCTCGCCAGCTGAGTCGCGTGGAAATCTGAGAAGACGCATGTGCGAACATGGACCGGTGAGCAAGCCCGAACGCCTCAGCGGCCTCGACACCTCCTTCCTCCACCTGGAGCGCTCCGGCGCCCACATGCACGTCGCCTCGACCTCGGTCTTCGAAGGCGAAGCCCCCAGTCACGAAGAATTCCGCGACCACATCGCCTCGCGCCTGCACCTGGTTCCGCGCTTCCGCCAGAAGCTGCGCTTCGTCCCCTTCGACCAGAGCCGCCCGGTCTGGGTCGACGACCCCCACCTCAACCTCGAGTACCACGTGCGCCAGACCGCGCTGCCGGCGCCGGGATCCGACGAGCAGCTGCGCAACCTCGCGGCAAGGATCTTCTCCCAGCAGCTCGACCGCTCGAAGCCGCTCTGGGAGCTGTGGCTGGTCGAGGGACTGACGGGCGAACGCTTCGCGATCATCGGCAAGAGCCACCACGCCCTCGTCGACGGCGTCTCCGGGGTCGACATCACCACCGTCCTCTTCGACCTCGACCCCGAGCCGGCCGGCGCGCCCGACAAGGCGCCGCCCTGGCTCGCCCGTCCCGAACCGACCGACATGCAGCTCCTGACCGAAGCCTGGAGGGAGCGCCTGACCAGCCCGAAGGAGATCTACCGCGGCTTCCGCGCCGCCCTGCGCGGCCCGCGCCAGGTGCTGAAGGGCGTCGGCGCCACCTCGAAGATGGTCAGCGCCGGGATCTCGGCGCCGAGCTCGGTCTTCAACGTCGAGATCGGTCCCCACCGCCGCTTCCAGATGACCCAGACCGACCTCGGCGACCTGAAGCGCGTCAAGGACGCCCACGGCGGCACCGTCAACGACGTCATCCTCTCGATCGTCGCCGGCGGAATCGGCCGCTACCTGCGCGCCCGCGGTCACGACACCGAGGCGCTCGAGCTGCGGGCGATGGTCCCGGTCAGCGTCCGCGCCGCCGAGGAGCACGGCGCCCTCGGCAACCGGATCTCGGCGATGATGGCGCCGCTGCCGGTCTGGTGCGAGGACCCGGTCGAGCGGTTGGGGCTGATGACCGAGGAGATGGGCGACCTCAAGTCCTCCGGCCAGGCGGTCGGGGCCGAGCTGCTCACCAAGCTGACCGACTTCGCACCCTCGACGATCGCCTCGCAGGCGGCCCGCCTGCAGCCGGCCCAGCGGTTCTTCAACCTCGTCGTCACCAACGTGCCGGGGCCGCAGTTCCCGCTCTACGTGCTCGGGCGCAGGATGGAGTCGATCTTCCCGATGGTGCCGCTGGCCCGCCGCCAGGCGCTCTGCGTCGGGATCATGTCCTACAACGGCCAGGTCAACTTCGGGTTGATCGGCGACTACGACGCGATGGCCGACCTCGACAGCTTCGCCCTCGACCTCGAAGCGGCGACCAAGGAGGTCATCGCCGCCGCGCCAGGGAAGAAATCGAAGAAGCGCGGAGCGGCCGCCTCCGCCAACGGCGCCGGCCCGGTCGCCGCCCAGTCCCGCGGGTGAGCCGTCAGCGGAGCAGCCTGCCGCTGACCCTGAACGGCAGCCCGTCGGTCAGGTAGCTCCAGTCGAGGTTGCCGACGCTGAAGCCGCCGGCCCGGGCGTCGGCGTTGACGATCACGGCGGTGATCCGCCTGAAGCGGCCGGGGCGCCGCAGCCGCACGGTCAGCCGGCCGCCGCCGCGCCGGTAGCTGATCCGCACCGCCGGGCGACCCCGCCGCTCGCTGCCACGGCGGCCGACCAGCGCTACCGCGGCCGCGGTCCCGCGCGGCGCCGCGAGGTGGACGACCACCGCGCGCCCGCGCCGCGCCCGCACCCGCAATAGCTGGAAGGTCGTGTGGTTGAGCAAGCGGGTCAACCTGACCCCGCGCAGCGGCAACCGTCCCTGGCGCGGAGGATCGGGGTAGAGGCGGCTCTCGCGGAAGAACCTCCCCGTTCGCCACTCGGCCACCGCGGCGGCGAAGCGTGCGAAGTCGTGGCTGAAGTCGGAGGGACCGCTGGAGCGCAGCGCCCGCTCATAGCTCGCGACCGAGAAGCCGCCCGGCCTGGCCTCGATCGCCCCGGCCCAGGCCCTGCGGACGATCTCCGGCCCGTAGCGGCGCGCCAGCCACTGGTTCCAGACGGCGCTGCCGTACTCCTTGATCGAGTTGGCCGTCAGCGGCGTTTCCGGCAGCCTCACCCAGCGGCGGACGTAGCGCAGGTAGTCGTCGATCCCGTTGTAGACCTGGTCCTCCATCCAGGTCGCCGTCGCCTCGGCGAACCAGGGGTCCTGGTAGGCGTCGTAGCCGAACTGGAGGATGTGGTTGTACTCGTGGGCGAAGGTGACCTGCAGGTCCGCCACTGCCTTCGTTCCCGGGAACTCGAAGGGGCTGTAATCGTTGTCGAGGACGAGGTAGCCGTGCAGGCGCCGCGGGATCCGGTGCCGCGTCGTCGCCTGGCCGCGGTCCGGCGCCGCGTAGCCGAACAGTTCGCCGCCGATCTGAGAGAGGTAGACGTCGGTCTTGCCGCGGCGACCCCCCTGCCGCCCGTCGCTGCGCGGCTCGCGCCAGCCGAGCTTCTCGTTCTCCATCTGGTGGACCCGTTCGGCCACCCGCAGCACCCTCTCGACGAAGTCGGGAACGCCGTCGCCGTCGCGGTCGGCTGGCGCCGGGGCGTCGAGGCCCTGCTCGACCCAGTGGACGCAGAAATGCGGGGTGCAGGCCGGCGAGCTGGCGGCCTCCGGGACCGAGTAGGCGTTGCGGTTGGGGTCGCGCGCGTCCGTCGGCCGCGACCGCTCTTCGGTCGGCCGCGACTGCGGGAGGATGAACGGCTTCCGCGCCGCCGCGGCGTGGGCAGGGACGGTCGCGGCGAGGGCCAGGAGCAGCGCCGCCGAGGATCCGACCAGGTGGCGCCGGCGGTTCCGCATGCCCCGACAACCCTAACGACGGGCGGAAGTACCTCCGGGACATCAGCAGGGCGTTCGGGTAATAGCCTCCGCGAGACGCGATGCGCATCGTCCTCGCCCAGATCAACCCCACCGTCGGCGACGTCGACGGCAACGCCGCCAAGGCGAGCGAGTGGATCGGGCGCGCCCGCGACGAGGGCGCCGAGCTGGCGATCCTCCCCGAGCTCTGCATCCCGGGCTACCCCGCCGAGGACCTCTACCTGAAGCGGCACTTCCTGCGGGCGAACCAGCGCGCGGTCGAGGAGCTGGCCGCCTCCGTGCAGGGGATCACGGCGCTGGTCGGCTTCGCCGAGCCCGTCGCCGACGACGACCCCCGCCGCGCCCACAACGCGACGGCGGTCCTCGCCGACGGCTCGGTCCGCGCCGTCTACCGCAAGAACCGCCTCCCCAACTACGCCGTCTTCGACGAGCAGCGCTACTTCGTCCCCGGCGCCGAGCCGATGACGATCGAGGTCGCCGGGCTCCAGGTCGGGCTGACGATCTGCGAGGACGTCTGGGCGCCGGGGCCGCCGGCGCAGGCCGAGGCCGAGGCGGGGGCGCGGCTGATCGCCAACCCCTCAGGCTCCCCCTACCACCGGGGCAAGGGACGCGAGCGGGAAGAGATGCTCTGCCGGCGTTCCCATGCCTACGGAGCCTACTTCGCCTTCTGCAACCTCGTCGGCGGCCAGGACGAGCTCGTCTTCGACGGCCAGAGCCTCCTCACCGCCCCCGACGGCAGCGTCGTCGCTCGCGGCGCCCAATTCGAGGAGGAGCTGCTGGTCTGCGAGATCCCCCACTCCGAGCCCGGCCCGCTGGCGGAGCCGCTCGGCGACCCCGACGAGGTCTACGCGGCGCTGACCCTCGGCCTGCGCGACTACGTCGGCAAGAACGGCTTCGGGCACGTCGGCCTCGCCCTCTCGGGCGGGATCGACTCCGCCCTGGTGGCGATGATCGCCGCCGACGCGGTCGGGCCGGACCGGCTCACCTGCGTCGTCATGCCCTCCCCCCACTCCAGCGCCGAGACCCAGCAGGACGCCCGTGAGATCGCCGCCAACCTCGGCTGCGAGCTGATCGAGATCGAGATCGGGCCGATGATGGACAGCTACGAGCGGGCGCTGGGCGGCCAACTGGAGGAGTCGGAGGCGGCGGTCCCGCGCGACCCGACCAAACCGTCGGAGCCTGACCTGACGGCTGAGAACGTCCAGGCGCGGATCCGCGGCAACCTGATGATGGCGCTCTCCAACCGCCACGGCTGGCTGGTCCTCACCACCGGCAACAAGAGCGAGATGTCGGTCGGCTACGCGACCCTCTATGGGGACATGGCGGGCGGCTTCGCGGTGATCAAGGACGTCCCCAAGCAGCTCGTCTACGACCTCGTGCGGCGGCGGAACGAGCGCGAGGGGCGCGAGCTGGTGCCGGCGAGCGTGATCGAGCGCGCCCCCTCGGCCGAGCTGCGCCCCGACCAGCGCGACGAGGACTCGCTGCCGCCCTACGAGCTGCTCGACCGCATCCTCGAGTCCTACGTCGAGCGCGACGAGGGCCGGGAGGAGATCATCGCCGCCGGGATGCCGGCCGAGACGGTCGACGAGGTGATCAGGCTGGTCGACCGCTCCGAGTACAAGCGCCGCCAGGCGGCGCCGGGGATCCGGATCACGCCGAAGGCCTTCGGCAGGGATCGCCGACTGCCGATCACGAACCGCTTCGGCGGCTGACGGCTAGGCCAGAGGGCGCCTGACGGCGTCCTCGGTCGCTCGCGTGCGAAGCACGCCACGCTCCCTGCGTCCTTGTCAGGCGCCCTCTGGCCGTCGCCGGACCGCAATGGTCATCTGGGCCAGCGCACAGGCTTTGCCCTCGTCGTTCAGCACTTCCGCCTGCCAGAGCCAGGTGGTGCGGCCGCGGTGGCGGGCCTGGGCGCGCACCTCCACCCCGCCCTCGGTCACCGGGCGGATGAAGCTGACGTTGATCGACTGGCCCATCGCCACCATCCCCCGGTCGTGGACGGCGCCGGCGGTGGCGCGGGAGCAGATGCTCTCGATCAGGGTCGACATCACGCCGCCGTGCATCAACCCGAACGGCTGGCGCAGCTCGTCGCGGATCCGCAGGCGCACCCGGGCGTCGTCGGGGTCGTCGCTGAGCCACTCGGTGCCGACCAGCTCGTCGAAATGCGCAGGCTTAACCTGAGCCTCGTCGTTCACGCTCCGCACCCTAATAGGCTTCCGAGCCGGTGGCGCTGTCCGACGACCAGAAGGCGATCCTGCGCCTGCTCTCCCAGCGCGGCGAGCAGGGGTACGAGGATCTCTCGGCTCTGATGGGGGTCGACGCGGCCGAGGTCCACCGGCGCGCCAAGGAGGCGGCGGCGGCGCTCGAAGCGGAAGGGATTCCGGCTCCGGTGATTCCGGAGCCGCCCGGTGGAGACGGGGGTCCCCCCTCCGTCGCAAGAGATGGGGAGGCTCCTGCGGGGGGACCCCCGTCTCCCGAGACGCCGCCGACGGTTCCGGCGGAGCCGCAGGAGCCGGCGCCCGAGGTCGTGCATGCGTCGGAGGCGCCCAGGGCGAGGCCGAAGGAGCCGAGGGCCGCACTGCCCAAGGGGGAGCCGAGGCCTCCTTTGAGGAGAGAGCTGAAGCTGCTCGAGGGACGCGGGCTGTGGGCGCTCCTGGCGGGGGCGGCGGTTGTGATCCTCTTCGTCGTCTTCGTGTTGTCCGGGGGGGGTGACGACGGCGGCGAGACGACGACGACCTCGTCCGGCGCGCCCAGCGGCAGGACCGTCGCCGCCCTGGAGGCGGCGGCCGAGCAGGGCAGCGGCAAGGTGACCAAGGCCTCGCTCGAAGCCGTCGACGGCAGCGACGCGATCGGCGTCGCGATCTTCGGCCGGGTGAGGAAGAGCCTGGCCCTGCAGGTCGCGGCCGAAGGACTGGAGCCGACCGGCAAAGGCGAGTCGTACACGATCTGGCTCGCGGCCTCGCCGGCGAAGATGCTGCCTCTCGCCTCGACCAACGAAGTCGGCGAGGACGGGCGCCTGGCCGCCCAGGTCGAAGCACCGGTCGAAGTGCTCGCCTACCTCGCCAACGAAACCTTCGGCCAGATCGCGATCACCCGCACCGCGGACTCGCGGCTGGAAGCCTCGCTGAGGAAGGCGACGAAGGAAAAGCAGGCCCCCGCCTACACCGGCGACGAAGTCCTTCGCGGCGAGGTCACCGGCCCGATCGTCGGCGCCGCCGCCCGCGTCGGGGCCCGGAAGCAGCGCGGCTCCTAGCCGCGCAGCCTCGCAGTTTTTAGTCGAAATATTTCTGTATACCCTATTCTTCCCCGGGTAATGAGCAGGCGTTGGCAGCCGGGAAGACTGACGCGGGAAGGCTTTCTCCTGGGGGCGCTGGTCGCGGCCCTGGTCATGGCCGGGTGCGGGGGCTCGGATTCCGAGGAGGCCGGCGGCAGCACCGACACGGTGGCAGCTACCGAAGCGGCCGAGACCACCAAGCAGCCGGAATCCGGACCGACCGAAGCCGACCTGGAACCGGTCGGCGACAACACGGCTTCGGGAACGGCTCGCTACAAGATCAAGCCCAACAGCACGCCGGTGCTCCAACTCCGGTTGAAGGGGCTGGATCCGGTTTCCGGCAACAGCCAGTACTCGATCTGGATGGTCGGCTCCCGCCACGACATGGTCACGATCGCCACCTATTACGTGGGCAAGAGCGGCCGGCTCTCGCAGGACCTTCGCAACGTCGAGTCCTTCGTCTTCGTCGAAGACGGCAGCAAGACCCAGATCCTCATCACCAAGGTCAACGACGCCAACCGCCTACGCGAAGCCATGTCCGAATCCAGCGATCCCTGGGATCCCCCGCTGATCGGCGAACCCGTGCTCCGCGGCGACTTCACGGGCGCCTTTGTCGGTTCCGCGGGCGAATAGCGACGCCGCTAGCTCGAGGGCAGCAGCTTGCCGGGATTCATGATCCCGCCGGGATCAAGCCGCTCCTTGACCGCCCGCAGGACCTCCAGCCCGGTCGCCCCCGCCTCGGCCTCCATGTAGGGGGTGTGGTCACGGCCGACGGCGTGGTGGTGGGTGATCGTGCCGCCGTGGGCGACGATCGCCTCGCAGGCGGCGCGCTTGACCGCCGCCCACTGCTCCAGCTCGGCGCCGCGGCGGGCGCGCGAGATGAAGGTGAAGTAGAGCGAGGCGCCGTCGGCGTAGGCGTGCGAGAGATGGCAGAAGACGAGGCCGGGCGTCCCCTGGCCCTCCAGAGCGCCGCGGATCGCTTGCCCCACCGCCTCGTGCAGCTCCGCGTAGCGGCTCCAGGTGTGCGAGGTCTCGAGCGTCTCGACCATCGCCCCCATCCCGATCAGGGTGTCGCGCAGGTATGGGCCCTGGTAGCGGCCGTGCTCCCAGGCCCTGCCGGCGGCCTGGCCGAGATAGGCGGCGCCGCCCCGTCGCAGCGCGCGGACGGTGAGAGCCCGCCGTCGCGTTGCCGACTCCTCCTCGCCCTCGAAGCCGACGACGACGAGGGCGCCGCCGCGGCGGCCTCGGGCCCCTAGGTAGCGGTCGAAGAGGCGGCCGCTGAGGCCGCGGGGCCCCGAGAGCGCCAGCGTCCCCTCGGTCTCCTCATCGTCGGATACGCGGATCACCTCCGGCAGCCCCGGTCCCTGCGCCAGCGCGCGCACGATCTCCGCCCCCGCCTCGAAGCTCTCCGCCATCCAGGCCTCGTAGCGGCGGACCGCCGGCGCCGGGCGCACCCTCACGGTGACGTCCGGGATCACGCCGAGGACGCCCTCCGAGCCGATCGCCAGCTCCCGCAGGGCCGGGCCGGCGGCGGTGTGGGGCGTTTCCAGGGTTGAGATCTCCCCGGTCGGGGTCTGCAGCCGCACCGAGGTGACGAGGGCGTCGAAGCGGCCGTAGCCGCTCGAGGCCTGACCGGCGGAGCGAGTGGCCGCGAAGCCGCCGATGGTCGCGTACTCGAAGGACTGCGGGAAGTGGCCGAGCGTCAGGCCCTCCCGTCCCAGCGCCGCCTCGGCCTCTGGGCCGCGCAGGCCGGCTCCGAGGCGCGCGGTCAGCGAGCGGCGGTCGACCTCGACAGCCCGCAGGGCGCCGAGGTCGAGGCTGACGAGGCGGCCGTGCGGCCCGCGCTCCGGCTCGACTCCGCCGACGACGCTGGTGCCGCCGCCGAAGGGGACGATCGCCACGCCCGCGGCGGCGCAGATCTCGATCGCCCGCCGCAGCGCCCGCGCGTCGGGCGGCAACACCACCGCGTCGGGAGCCGCCGCCAGCGTTCCGGTCCGCAGCCGCGCCAAATCGACGTAGCCGCGCCCCGTCGAGTGCCGCAGCCGGTCCTCGTCGCCGCGAAACACGCTCTCCTCCCCCACCGCCTCGACCAAAGCCCGCGGCAGCGGCTCCGAGGCCGGCAGCTCGAACTCCTCCAGCCGGAGCGCCAACGGCCAGGGCTCCAGCTCCCCGATCCGCTCTCGCAGAACCGCGAGCGCCTCGTCGTCGAGCGTGGCCTCGACCGCCGGATCCCCCCACCCCCACCACTTGCCATCCCTCCGCAACTGCATCAACTTGACCATCCAGTAGATAGCCAAGTTGATGCAGTTCGCGTGGGGTGGCTCACGGCAATGCCTCCTCGATCCCGTCGAGCGCCTGGTCGAGGATCGCGGCGCGGGCTCGCCGCATCAGCGGCGAGCCGAGCTTCGACATCCCCTTCAACGACTGCTCCTCGGTGAGGCTGACCTCGGTGGCACCATCACGCTCCCGCAGCCCCACCTCCACCCGCAGCGACCTCAGGTGCCGCTCGAACGGCGTCCCCGCCAGCTCCTGCTCCCAGACGTAGCGCTCGCCCTCGGCCGCGCTGAGGCAGCGGAAGTCTGCCCGGACGCTTCGTCCCTCGGCAGTTGCGAGCACCTTCGTCCAGCGGCTGCGACGACCGCCCGCGCCTTCGACGTTCTCGACCCGCGCCGTCCGCGGCCACCAGCGCGGCAGGTTGTAGGGGTCGGAGACGAGCTTCCAGACCTCGCCGGGAGACGCCTCGACGGTGCGCGTGCGGGTGACACGGGCCACGAGCGCCGGCTATTCGCCAGCCAGGCGCCGCAGGTCGCGAACCAGCAGCAGGTGCTTCAGGTGGGAGACCGTCGCCGCCAGGCTTTCCAGGCTTTCCAGCGCCTCTTTGCGGCGCTCGGGGTTGCGCGAGCGCAGCGCCGGTCCCAGCAGAGCTTCCAGCAGGTTCGCCTCGCGGTCGGCGGAGGAGCGGAAGACGCGCAGGTTGCGGGCGCCCACACCGACCCGTGAAAGCTCGTTGGCGGCGCGGATGATCTCGCGGTCGGTCTCGTCGTAGACCGTCTTCCCCTCGCGCTTCTCCGGCTGCACGATCCCGAAGTTCTCCAGCTCGGCGACCAGCTCCTCCCGCGCCCCCGTCTCCTCGATGATCTCCACGAGCGAGAGGTAGGCGTGCGAGGTGTCGACGAGGATCGCCCGCCGCACCGCTCCGCTCGCCGGCTTGCGCTCGCCGTCGGCGAGGACGAGATCACCGCCGGAGGCGAGCTCCTGGCGGATCACTCGCAGCGGCAGGAACTCGTCGCGCTGCAGGCGCAGGATCGTCCGCAGCCGTTCAACGTCGGACTGGCTGTAGAGGCGGTAGCCGCCCGAGGTCCGCCGCGGGCTCAGCAGCTTCTGGTCCTCCAGGTAGCGGATCTTCGAGATCGAGACGTCGTCGAATTCGCTCTGGAGGATTTTGCAGACGGCGCCGATCGTCAGCGCCTTGCGCGGGCGGCTGGGCGAGTCGGCGGTGCGGCCGGGCTGCTCGGAGACGGGCATCGCGCTCATCGCTCCAGATAGCTGAGCTTGTACTTGCCGACCTGGATCTCGTCGCCGTCGGCGAGCCGGTGGGACTCGATCCGGCGCCGGTTCACGTAGGTGCCGTTGAGCGAGCCGAGGTCGTCGATGTAGAGGCCGTCGCGACGGCGGACCAGCAGCGCGTGGTTGCGGGAAACGGTGACGTCGTCGAGGAAGACGCCGGCGTCGGGGCTGCGACCGATGCTGATCCGCTCCTCGGCGATGCTGAAGCTCTCGCCGGCGCGCCCGCCCCCGGAGCGGATCACCAGCGCCGCGCCGCTCTCGGAGACCACCTCGTCGATGTCGACCGGCGTCATCTCGCCGGTCTCGTCGACGCGGTAGGTCATCGTCGTCGGGTCGTCACCGGCCTCTTTCGGCCCGCCCAGGTAGGCGCCGCACTTCTGGCAGTAGTTCGCCCCCTCGGGGTTCGCGAACCCGCACTCGGGACAGTGCACGGCCATCGCGGCTGCCGCTCAGGCGGCGGGCTCGTCCTCGGTTGGGGGCGGCGTCTCGCCCGCAAGGATCTTGGTCAGCTGCTCGACGTCGTCGCCGGAGATCATCGACTCGCCGGCCTCGCGTTTATGGCGCAGGCGGTTGACGAGCTCCGCGCGCAGGATGTCGATCTTCCCGTGCAGGACGCGGCGCTTGTAGGAGATCTCGTTCTCCTCCGCCGTCAGGTTGTCGATCATGTCCTTCAGCTCCTTGTCGCTGAGGGAACCGAGATCGGGAAAGGTCTCCTCCATCGTGCTCCTAACTCGAGGAGGCGTCGCCTCCGTTTGCGCGGACGCCGATCATAGCTGCCTCCTCGACCAAGGTTCAACCCTAGGTTGAAGGTTCGGCTGAACCTGGGCGTCAGCTTGCGGTTCGGGTGTCGCGCACCGCGCGGATGCCGGTCTGCGCGTAGAGCACGGTGGCGAGGATCGCCATCGCCAGGCCCCAGATCAGGAGCGCCGTCGCCACCCAGCCGGGGGCGAGCAGGGCGAGGAAGATCCCGCCCATGATCGGGAAGACCGAGATCCGCCCGGGCCAGTTGACCTCGATGTCGACGTCGTGGCGGAGCCCGTACCAGGCGAGAAGGAGCATCGCCAGCTCGCGCAGCGCCAGCAGCGCCAGCGCCCAGCGCGGCAGCAGCTCGAAGCTCCAGCAGACGACGGCGCCGGCGAGGATCGCGAGCCGGTCGACGAGCGGGTCGAGCAGCGCCCCCATGCGGCTGTACTGGCCGGTGACGCGGGCGAGGATGCCGTCGAGGTAGTCGCCGGCGGCGATCGCCCAGAAGACCATCGCCGAGAGGACCGAGGTGCCGTCGTCGGTGCCGTAGGCGAGGACGAGGAAGATCGGCAGCGCCGCCAGGCGCAGGTAGCCGACGGCGTTGGGGATCGTCCAGGGCTGAAGCGGCTCTCCCTTGCGCGTCTGCCGCGGGGGGGGCGCGCTGCGATCGAGCCCGAAGAGGCGGCGCAGGCGGCCGCGGCCGAAGGGGTCGTGGCTAGCCATCGGAGGATTCGAGGCCGCTCAGCAGCTCCAGCGCCCGCGCGGCGGCGTCCTCCAGCGGCAGCTCGTGCTCGGCGCCGGAGGCTCGCGCCGTCGCCTCGACCACGCCGTTGGCGAGGCCGCGCCGCCCGGCGACGATCCGCAGCGGGCAGCCGAGCAGCTCGGCGTCGGTCAGCTTCTCCCCCGGCCCGGCGTCGCGGTCGTCGTAGAGGACCTCGGCGCCGCCGGCGCGCAGCTCGTCGTAAAGCCTGTCGGCGGCCTCGCGCTCGGGCTCCCCCGCCTTCGCCAGGGAGACGAGGTGGACCCGCCAGGGAGCGAGGGCGGCGGGCCAGACGATGCCGTTCTCGTCGGCCCGCTGCTCGATCGAGGCGGCGACGATCCGGGCCGGGCCGATCCCGTAGCTGCCCATCACGATCGGGTGTTCGGCGCCGTTCTCGTCGAGGTAGGTGGCGCCGAGCGGCTCCGAGTAGCGGCTGCCGAGCTTGAAGATGTTGCCGACCTCGATCGCGGTCTCGATCTCAATCCGGCCGCCGCCGGGGGCGGTGTCGCCGGCCTCGACCACGCGCACGTCCATCGCGTAGGCCTCGAAGTCGCGCGCTGGGTCGACGCCGCGCAGGTGGGTGTTCGGCTTGTTGGCGCCGGTGACGTAGGAGTCGCCGGTGAGCGCGGCGTCGATGATGATCGGCAGGCCGCTGCCGACCGGGCCGAGGTAGCCGACCGGGCCGAGCCGCGCCTCGATCTCCTCCGCGCTCGCCTGGCGGAAGTCGCTCTTGATCCCGTTCCGCAGCTTGATCTCGTTCAGCCGGTGGTCGCCGCGGAGGAGGACGAGGACCATGCCGCGGCCCTCGACGACGATCGGCAGGGTCTTGATGAAGGCACCCTGCGGCAGGCCCAGGTGGTCGGCAACCTCCTCGACCTTGGTCAGGCCCGGGGTGTCGACCTCCTCCGGCGCGTCATGGCGGGACGGCAGCTCGACCGGCTGCGGCTCGGCCGCGGCGACCTCGACGTTGGCCGCGTAGCCCGGAGCCAGCGCCACCTCGTTCTCGCCCGCCGGGCAGGGCGCCATGTACTCGTCGGCGCCGGAGCCGCCCATCATCCCGACGTCGGACTCGACCCGGTACCAGCGCAGGCCGCAGCGGTCGAGGATCCGCTCGTAGGCGCCCGCCTGCAGCTCGTAGGAGCGCGCCAGCCCCTCCTCGTCGCGGTCGAAGGAGTAGGCGTCCTTCATCGTGAACTCGCGCGTCCGCAGCACCCCGGCCCGCGGCCGCGGCTCGTCGCGCTCCTTGGTCTGGAGGTGGAAGACCATCAGCGGCAGGTCGCGGTAGGACCGCACCTCCCGCGCCACGTGGTGGGTGACCGCCTCCTCGTGGGTCATCGCCAGCACCAGCGGCGACCCCTTGCGGTCCTCGAGCTTGAACAGCTCCTCGATCCCGTACCGACCCGTCTTCTCCCACGGCTCGGCCGGCTGCAGCACCGGCATCAGCATCTCCTGGCAGCCGATCGCCTCCATCTCCTCGCGGATGATCCCCTCGACCCTCCGCTGCACCCGCCACCCGGCCGGCAGATAGGTCCACAGCCCCGCCCCGAGCTGCCGGATCAGCCCCGCCCGCACCATCAGCTTGTGCGACACCGCCTCCGCGTCGGCAGGCGGATCCTTGAGGGTCGGAAGGAAGGTCTGACTGAGGCGGGACATCGCGGCGAGTCTATTCGTGCCGTCACCCGCTTCGCATAAGCTGGTGGCTCATCGTCTGAGTGGAAGGGGATTTCATGGGGAACAGGGGCTTCACGCGCATTCATCTACTGCTGGTGACGGTCGTCGCCGCGGCAGCATCCTTCGTCGCTCCGGCCGGCGCCAGCGCCGCGATGGTCGTCAATGGCGACTTCGAGACCGGCACCCTCAGCGGGTGGCAGGTCTTCAACGTCCCGAGCGAACCGGAAAGCACTGGCAACTGGTACGCGTACTCCGGCACTGCCGCTCCGTCGCCGTCCGAACTCCCGATCTCCGCGCCGCCCTCCGGTGTGTACGGCGCCATCACCGCGCAGGGCGGCGAAGGAACGCACATCCTCTACCAGGACGTCGCGCTCGAGCCCTACTACGGCCACCAACTCTCGTTGTTCGCCTACTACCACAGCGCAGCGCCGCTGGTGACGCCCTCGCCGAACACCCTCAGCTCAGAAGTACCGGCCCCGAACCAGCAGTACAGGATCGACGTGATGAAACCGACCGCCGCGCTGACCTCGCTCGAACCGTCTGACATCCTCGCGACCGTCTTCGCCACCAAAACCGGCGACCCGGAAGAACTGGCGCCGACCAAGCTCACCGTGGACCTGACTCCGTTCGCCGGCCAGACGGTGCGGTTGCGCTTCGCCGAGGTGGACAACCAGTTCTACTTCGCGGCTGCGGCCGACGCAGTCGCGATCGCCAGCACGCCCCCCTCCAATGCGTTCACCCTAGGCAAACCGGTCCTCAACAGAAAAAAGGGGACGGCGCAACTGCCGGTCACGGTCCCTGGCGCCGGCACCCTGAAAATCTCCGACGTCAAGAAAACGAAAAGGCGGGTGAAAACGAAGACGGTTCAGGCCTCCGCGGCGGGCACCCTGAACCTGCCGGTCAAACCGACCAAACTCGGCCGCAAAATCCTGGCGGCGAAAGGCAAGCTGAAGGTCAAAGTCGCGGTGACCTTTACCCCGACCGGGGGATTTGCCGCGACTCAGACGAAGAAACTCACCCTCAGGCTGGCGCCGTAGCGGCGCCGGCTTCGCGGAGGCGGGCTAGGCCCGGGTGAAGCGCCGACCCGCCGTCGGCGAGGCCTCCTCGTCGAGGAGGACCCTGTCGGACTCGCCGCGTTCGACGGCTTCCCGCTCCATCGCGGCGATCTTCTCGGGGGTGAGGTCGCCGGCGTTTTCGCGCTCGATGTTGGCGACCCACTCGGCGCCCTCGCGCGACTCGGCCTCGTCGAACTCGACCTCGCCGCGGTCGAGGGACTTGTCGATCTCCTCGAAGAGGGTGTCGACGAGCTTCGCCTGCGGGACCTTCCGCAGCGGTTTCCCGTGGGCGAAGATCAGGCCCTCGTTCTTCGCCCCGGCGATGCCGAAATCGGCGTGGCTGGCCTCGCCGATGCCGTTGACGGCGCAGCCGAGGACGGCGACCTCGACCGGCTCCTCGTAGGCCTCGAGCCGTTTCTCGATCTCGGCCACGACCGAGTCCATGTCGAACTGGAGCCGGCCGCAGGTCGGGCAGGCGATCAGGACCGGGCCGCGCTCGCGCAGCTGCAGCGCCTTGAGGATCTCCCAGGCGACCTTGACCTCCTCCTCGGCGTGGAAGGTCGAGAGGCTGATCCGGATCGTGTCGCCGATCCCGTCGGCGAGCAGGGTGCCGAGGCCGACCGCGCTTTTCAGCGAGCCTCCCCATTTCGTCCCCGCCTCGGTCACCCCCAGGTGCAGCGGGTAGGGGATCTTCTCCGAGAGCAGGCGGTTGGCGGCGATCGTGTACGGCACGTTGGTCGACTTGATCGAGACCTTGAAGTTCTCGAAGTCGAGGCCCTCCATCAGCTCGACGAACTCGATCGCGGCGGCGACCAGCGCCTCGACCGGCGCCTCCCGCTCCAGCTCATGCAGGTGCTTGGGCAGCGAGCCGGAGTTGACCCCGATCCGCATCGGCACCCCCGCGGCATTCGCCTTCGCGGCCACCTCGGCGACCTTGTCGCGGCCGCCGATGTTGCCGGGGTTGAGGCGGATGCAGTGGGCGCCGGCGTCGATCGCTTTCAGCGCCAGCGTGTGGTTGAAGTGGATGTCGGCGATCACCGGTATCGGCGATTCGCGGACGATCGTTTTCAGCGCCTCGGCGTCCTGTTCGCGCGGCACCGCGCAGCGGACCAGGTCCGCGCCGGCGTCGGCGACCTTGCGGATCTGCTCCATCGTCGCCGCCAGGTTGGCGGTCTCGGTCTTGGTCATCGTCTGCACGGCGACCGGCGCGCCGCCGCCGATCGGCACCCTGCCGACGAAGATCTGCCTTTTGGAAGCCATATCTGAAGCTTATTGAGCCCGGTCGGCCGGCCCGTTACCGGACTTCGAAGCCTTCGCCGGTGATCCGGCCGATGTCGTTGGAGAGACCGAGGAAGAAGAGCATCAGCACGAGGGCGATGCCGACCATCGTCGCCCGCTCCATCACCCGCAGCGAGACGGGGCGACCGCGCAGCTTCTCGACCACGGCCCAGAAGATGTGGCCGCCGTCGAGCGGCAGGATCGGCAGCAGGTTGACGAGCCCGAGCGAGAGGCTGACGAAGGCCAGCAGGAGCAGCGCCCGTTCGAGGCCCTTTTCGATCACCTGGTGGCCGACGTCGCTGATCCCGACCACCCCCGAGACCTGCTTGCGCTGTTCGGATTCGAAGAGGTGGGTGAAGACGTGGAGGGTGCCGGAGGCGACTTCCCAGATCGCCTCGCCGGCTTCCCTGGCGGCGATCCCGGCGCCGACCTCGATGTTGCGGCTGCCGTAGGAGAAGCCGATCAGCCCCCGCCCGGCCTCCCCGTCGTAGCGCGGCCTGATCAGGAAGGTCTCGAGCCGGCCGTCGCGTCGGACCTCGATCCTCACCGGCGTCTCGGCGAGGCAGCCGTCCACCTGCTTCCCCCTGCATTTGTGGGTGCTGACGGACTCGATGAACTGCGCCAGCCGTTCTTCGGAGTCGAGCCGGGCGAAGCGGTGCCCGTCGACCGCGACGATCTCGTCCCCCGGCCGCAGCACCTCGGCGGCCGGCATCCCCGGCTTCACCTCCGCGACGTTCCGCGTGTATTCCTGCTGGCCGTTGACCCAGTAGACGCCGAAGAGGATCGCGAAGGCGAGGACGATGTTGACCGCCGGGCCGGCCGCGACGACGACGATCCGCTTCCAGACCGGCTTGCGGAAGTAGGCGTTCGCCTGGTGCTCCGGCGGGACCTCCTCCTCCGGGTTCATTCCGGTGATCTTCACGTAGCCGCCGATCGGGATCGATTTCACCCCGTACTCGGTCTCGCCCCGTTTGACCGACCAGATCGTCGGGCCGAAGAAGAGGAAGAAGCGCTCGACCCGCATCCCCGTCGCCTTGGCGGCGAAGAAGTGACCGGCCTCGTGGAGGACGATCAAGAGGCAGAAGCCGACGAAGACCCAGACCCAGCTCACGCCGGCATCAACCCCCTGACCTGCTCCTCGCCGCGCTCGCGCGCCTCGGCGTCGGCGGCGAAGAGGTCGTCGAAGTGACCCACCGGGAGAGCGGGCATCTCCTCCATGACCCGTTCGATCACGGCCGCGATCCCGGTGAAGGGGATCCGCTCGGCGAGGAATGCGGCGACCGCGACCTCGTCGGCAGCGTTCAGAACGCAGGGAGCCGTCCCCCCCGCCGCGCCCGCCTCGAGCGCCAGCCGCAGGCAGGCGAAGGTGCCGAGGTCGGGCTGCTCGAAGGTGAGGGAGCCGACGGCGGCGAGGTCGAGCCGCGGCACGTCGACGTCGGCTCGATCGGGGTGATTCAGCGCGTAGGAGATCGGCACCCGCATGTCGGGATAGCCGAGGTGGGCCAGCGAGGAGCCGTCGTTGAGCTGGACCAGGGAGTGGACCAGCGACTGCGGGTGGACGACGACGTCGATCCGCTCGTAGGGGACGGCGAAGAGGTGGTGGGCCTCGATCGCCTCGAAGCCCTTGTTCATCAGCGTCGCCGAGTCGATCGTGATCCTCCCTCCCATCCGCCAGGTCGGATGGGCGAGGGCGTCGGCGACGCTGACGCCGGCGAGGTCGTCGCGGCCGCGGAACGGGCCGCCGGAGGCGGTCAGGATCAGGCGCTCGACCGTCCCCGGCGCCTCGCCGCCGATCAGCTGGAAGAGAGCGGAATGCTCGGAGTCGACCGGCAGCAGGCGCGCCCCCGTCGCCTCGGCCAGCGCCATCACCAGCTCGCCGCCGAGGACGAGGCTCTCCTTGTTGGCGAGGGCGACGTCGATCCCCTCGCTGAGGGCGACTATCGTCGAGCCCAGCCCGGCGGCGCCGACGATCGCGTTGAGGACGAGGTCGGGCTCGCTCGTCGCGATCAGCTCGCGCACGCCCTCCTCGCCCGCCAGGACCCGCCCGCTCCAGGCGCCGCGAGCCCGCTCGGCCGCCCCGGCATCGGCGAGGGCGACTGCCGGCACCCCGTGCTCGCGGGCCTGCTCGACCGTCGTCTCCCAACCCGAACCGGCCGCAAGCCCCACAGCCTGCAGCTCGTCGCTGCGCCCGATCACCTCGAGCGCCTGCGTTCCGATGGACCCGGTCGACCCGAGCACGAGGACCTTCTTCATGCCCGACAGAGGATACGGAGGCGACCTCGTAAACCCGCGAGACCGTGAAAATCCTTGCTGTACAAGGGTTTTTACGGTCTCGCCATCAGTAGACCACCGCAACCGAGAGGTAGTAGCCGACGACGATGGTGAAGAAGACCGCGTCGAGGCGGTCGAGGAGGCCGCCGTGGGGGCCGAAGAGGGTGCCGGTGTCCTTGGTGCCGAGGTCGCGCTTCAGCATCGACTCGAAGAGGTCGCCGAGCGGGGCGACGGCGGCGACGGCGGCGCCGAGCGTCAAGGCGTCCACCCCGGAGAGCCAGTCCTGGTAGAGGCCGGCGAACCAGAGCCCCATCGTCCCGATCACGAAGCCGCCGACCAGGCCCTCGACGGTCTTGTTCGGCGAGAGGTTGGGGGCGATCTTGTGACTGCCGAACATGCGGCCGGTGGCGTAGGCGGCGGAGTCGGCGACGAAGGTGCCGACGAGGACGTCGATCAGGAGCGCGGCGCCGTGATCCGGCAGCTCCCGCAGCAGCACCGCGTGCGCGAGCGGGATCCCGATCCAGACGACGCCCAGCAGCGTCACACCCATCGCGGCGGTGGCGCCCTCGCGCTGCTGGGCGGCGAAGGCGAAGATCAGCGCGAAGGCGGCGACGAGCACGTAGAGGAGGTTGAAGGCGGTTCCGAGCTCGGCGGCGATCACCAGCGCCGCGACGCTGAGGTAGGCGGGGACGACCAAGGGGCGGTAGCGCCGGGCGATGCCGGCGAACTCCCGGATCGCGACGACGCCCATCGCGATCATCGCCGCGGCGAAGACGATCCCGCCCGCGACCGTGATCGCGATCGCGAAGACGATCCAGGGCAGAGCGACGAGAACCCGCTTCGCGGTCTCGCCGCTCCCGAGGCGGCGGCGTGGCTCCCGCGGCGGCCGCTGGCGCGGTTTTGCCGGCTCCTCGTCGAACAGCTCGTCGTCGTCGAAGAGGTCGATTTTCACGCCCGGCTCCCGAAGCGGCGCTGTCGCGTCTCGTACTCGCGCAGGCAGGCCTCGAGCGCGGGGCGGTCGAAGTCCGGCCAGAGCTCGTCGCGGAAGACGAGCTCTGAGTAGGCGCACTGCCAGAGCAGGTAGTTGGAGAGACGCTGCTCGCCGCTGGTCCGAATCAGCAGGTCGGGGTCGTGCATCTCGGGCGCGTAGAGCAGCCGCTGGAAATCCTCCTCGGTGCCCCCGGAGAAGCGCCGGGCGGCGTCGAGGATCTCGGCCCTGCCCCCGTAGTTGAAGGCGACGTAGAGCGTGATCCGCGCGTTGCCCGCGGTCTCCGCTTCGGCCCACTCCATCCGCTCGGCCAGACCGGCATCAATGCCCTCGCGGCGCCCGATGAAGCGCATCCGCACGTTTTCCCGCTTCAGCTCGGGCGTCTCGGCGGTGATCCGCTCGCCGAACATCCGCACCAGGCCCTGCACCTCCTCGGCGGGCCGGCTCCAGTTCTCGGTCGAGAACGAGTAGACGGTCAGCTCCTCGATCCCCAGCTCGGCCGCGTCGCGCAGTCGTTCCTTGACCACGTCGGCACCAGCCCGATGGCCCTCGACGACCGAGAGATCGCGCCGGCTCGCCCAGCGGCCGTTGCCATCGGTGATGATCGCTACGTACTTGGCTGCGGTCACGCTGCGGCGGCCCGCCCTCAGACTTCGAGGATCTCTTCTTCCTTGCCCTTGAGCAGAGAGTCGATCTCGGCGGTCGCCTCGTCGGTCTGCTTCTGCAGCGCCGCCTCGGCGCGGCGCTCGTCGTCCTCGCCCGCTTCGCCCTCCTTCTTCAGCTCGCGCAGGTCGCTCATGATGTCGCGGCGGACGTTGCGGATCGCGACCCGGCCTTCCTCGGCGACGCCGTGGACGACCTTGACCATCTCGCGCCGTCGCTCCTCGGTCATCTCCGGGATCTGCAGCCGGATCACGTTGCCGTCGTTGCTTGGGGTGAGGCCGACGTCGGACTCCTGGATCGATTTCTCGATCGCCCCGAGGGCGCTCTTGTCGAAGGGCGTCACCGTCAGCAGGCGGGCGTCGGAGGCCGCCACGTTCGCCAGCTGCTTCAGCGGCGTCGGGTTGCCGTAGTAGTCGACCATGATCCGGTCGAGGAGGTGCGGCGAGGCACGCCCGGTGCGGACGGTGGCGAGCTCACCACGGCTGGACTCGACCGATTTGGCCATCCGCTCCCTGGCGTCCGCAAGCAGTTCGTCGATCAGCTCCACAGGTTCCCGTCCTCGTCACTCGGCGGGGGAGCTGGAGACCAGCGTCCCCACTCTCTCGCCGCAGACGATCCTATCTATGTTGCCCTCGTCGCCCATGTTGAAGACGTAGATCGGCAGGTCGTTGTCCATGCAGAGGGAGAGCGCGGTCGAGTCCATCACCCGCAGGCCCCGCTCGATCGCCTCCTTGTGGGTGAGCGCCGAGATGAACTTCGCCTCCGGGTTGGTCGCCGGGTCGGAGTCGAAGACCCCCTCCACCCCGTTCTTCGCCATCAGGATCGCCTCGGCGTGGATCTCCAGCGCCCGCAGCGCCGCCGCGGTGTCGGTGGTGAAGAACGGGTTGCCGGTGCCGGCGGCGAAGATCACGATCCGGCCCTTCTCGAGGTGGCGCATCGCCCGGCGGCGGATGTAGGGCTCGGCGACCTCCTGGACTTCGATCGCCGACATCACCCGCGTGTGCTGCTGGAGCCGCTCCAGCGCATCCTGCAGGGTCAGCGCGTTCAGCACCGTCGCCAGCATCCCCATGTAGTCGCCGGTGGCGCGGTCCATCCCGCTCGCCGCCCCGTCGAGGCCGCGGTAGATGTTGCCGGCGCCGACGACGATCGCCACCTCGACCCCGCGCTCGCGGACCGCCGCCACCTGCTTGGCGATCCGGTCGACCTCGACGCCGTCGGTGCCGAAGTCCTGGCTGCCCATCAGGGCCTCGCCCGAGAGCTTCAGCAGTACGCGCCCGAAGCGCGGCTCGGCGGAGTCGGTCACTGCAGGTGACTCTATTCGCCGACGCGGAAGTAGGCGAAGCGGGCGATGCGGACGTTCTCGCCCGTTTTCGCCGCCAGCTCCTGGCGCAGCTCCTCGATCGTCTTGCCCTCGTGCTTCTCGGCGTTGACGTGGGTCTGGTCGAGCAGCGCCACCTCGCTCGCCCACTTGGCGAGCTGACCCTCGACGATCTTCTCGACGACGTCGTCGGGCTTGCCTTCCTCGCGCGCCTTCTCCTCGAAGACCCGCTTTTCGGCCTCGCGCTCCTCCGCCGGGATCTCGTCGGTGGTGACGTACCGCGGCGCCGTCGCCGCCGCGTGCAGGGCGACCTGGTAGGCGAAGACCCGGAACTCCTCGTTGCGGGCGACGAAGTCGGTCTCGCACTGGACTTCGACCATCGCCCCAACCTTGTCGTTGGCGTGGATGTAGGAGGCGACGACGCCCTCGTCGGTGCCCCGCCCTTCCCGCTTGGCCGCCGAAGCCTGCCCCTTCACCCGCAGCAGCTCGACCGCCCGCTCGACGTCGCCGTCGGCCTCGACCAGCGCCGATTTCGCGTCCATCATCGCCGCCCCGGTCCGATCCCGAAGCGCCTTCACATCAGCAGCCGTAACGCTCATTTCGACTCCTCAGCTTTCTCATCTCCAGCGGGCTCCGCGGCCCCGGCACTCTCGGCCGGCGGCGAGGGTGGCTGCTCCTCGGACGGCTTGGCATCCTCCGCGGCCGGCTGCTCGCCGGCAACCGTAGGAGCCTGCTCGTCAGCCGCAGACGCCTCTGCCGTGGGTGAGGTCGTAGGGGGGACCGTCTCCTGCGCAGTTGCAGGAGACGGTGGGTCCCCTGCGGCGGCAGGACCCGCGGCCCCCGCGGCCTGTCCCTTATCAGCAGGACCCGCGGCCCCAGCCCCCGGTCCCTGACCAGCTTTGCCCCCCACCGCTTTCTGCTGCGCCGCAGCCGTAGCCTGAGCCGCTTTCTCAGCCTCTTCAGCCGCCTTTTTCGCTTCCTCCGCTTCAACGCGAGCCTTCTCTTCCTCCTCGCGCTTCTTCCGCTCTTCTTCCTCCCGCTTGCGCCGCTCCATCTCCTCGGCGATCCGTTTCTCCTCCTGCACCCGCCAGGAGCTGGAGCCGTCCTCGACGGTTTTCCCGATCGTGCCGATGATCAGCTGGCAGGCGCGGATCGCGTCGTCGTTGCCGGGGATCACGTAGTCGACCGGGGTCGGGTCGCAGTTGGTGTCGACGAGACCGATGATCGGGATCCGCAGGCGCGCCGCCTCGTTGACCGCGATCTCCTCCGTTTTCAGGTCGGCGACGAAGACGGCGTCGGGGAGGCGGTCCATATCGCGGACGCCGCCGAGGTTGAACTCGAGCTTGGCGAGTTCGGCCTCCATCCCCATTCGCTCCTTGGTCGGCAGGAGGTCGAGTTTCCCCTCCTCCTTCCAGCCGTTGAGCTCGTGCAGGCGGGCGATCCGCCCAGACATCGTGTTGAAGTTGGTCAGCAGGCCGCCGAGCCAGCGTTTGTTGACGAAGGGCATCTGGCAGCGTTCGGCCCATTCCTGGATCGTGTCGCGGGCCTGCTTCTTGGTGCCGACGAAGAGCACCGTGCCGCCGCCGCTGGCGAGCTCGCCGGCGAATTTGCGGGCGTTCTCCAGCAGCGCCTCGGTCTGCAGCAGGTCGATAATGTGGATCCCGTCCAGCTCGCCGAAGATGAACCGGCGCATGTTCGGGTTCCAGCGGCGCGTCTGGTGGCCGAAATGGACTCCGGCCTCGAGCAGCTCTTTGAGTTCTGCCTCAGGCATTGGTTCTCCTTATGTGGTGATGCTCCCCGCCCCGCTCCCCGGGACCTGGTGGTGGCCAGGCAGGATCCGGTTCTGCCAGCGGACGAGGGTCGGATTTGCAGCGACGATTGTAGAGATGGATGCCTATTCGGCGTGGGCCGCCTCCAGCGCCGCCTTCAGGTCGGCGGGCAGCGGCGAGGCGAAGCTGAGGCGCTCGCCGCTGCGGGGGTGCTGGACGGTGAGGCGGTGGGCGTGGAGGAACTGGCGGTCGAGGCCGTAGCGGCAGGCGCCGCCGTAGGTCGCGTCGCCGGTCAGCGGGTGGCCGATCGCCGCGAAATGGGCGCGGATCTGGTGGGTGCGGCCGGTCTCCAGCCGCGCCTCCAGGTAGGTCTCCCGCGGCAGCAGCTCCAGCACGGTGAAGTGGGTACGGGCCTGGCGGGCCGCGGCGCCGGAGACCGCCATCCGCGTGCGCTGGCGGGCGGCGCGGCCGATCGGGGCGTCGATCGTGCCGGTTCGGGAGGCGAGCCGGCCTCCGGCGAGCGCCAGGTAGACCCGCTCCACCTCGCGGTCGCGGACCTGCCGCTGCAGCGCCGCGTGGGTCTCGTCGTCGCGGGCAACCAGGAGCAGGCCGCTGGTGCCCTTATCGAGGCGGTGGACTATCCCCGGCCGCTCCGGGTCGGCGCCGCCGCCGAGGATCTCGGCCAGCTCGTCGACCAGGGTCGGGCCGCGGTGGGACGGCGCCGGGTGGACGACGAGGCCGGCGGGCTTGTCGACGACGGCGAGCGCCTCGTCGAGGTGGACGATCCGCAGCTCAGGGTCGGCCACGGTCCCTACCGGGCTCGGCGTCGCGCAGATAGAGGAGGGCGAGCAGGACGACGCCGCCGGTGATCGCGACGTCGGCGAGGTTGAAGGGCGGCCAGGAGCCGAGGTCGATGTAGTCGGTGACGGCGTCGGCGCGGATGCGGTCGACCAGGTTGCCGAGGGCGCCGCCGGCGAGCAGCCCCACCGCCACCCACATCCCCGGGCGCTCGGGTTTGCGGCTGAAGAGGTA